>Ga0208244_101533_pt1 | contig 11678 bp, 9 predicted proteins | sample SubbioCR12Aug_5A_FD_184828 | JGI IMG/M metagenome (GOLD analysis project Ga0208244, IMG submission 184828) | Serpentinite rock and fluid subsurface biosphere microbial communities from McLaughlin Reserve, California, USA - CR12Aug_5A (SPAdes) | ecosystem: Environmental > Terrestrial > Deep... | reverse complement strand
TGTTCACAAACTTGTTCCACTCTGTCCGCGGATACCCAGCCTACATTTTGAGCGGGCTGCTTGCCTGGACCTTTTTTGCCCAAACCACAACCGCCGCCATTCATCAGATCGTTTGGGGCGCGGCGCTATTTCACCGCATTTACCTGCCGCGCACGTCCTTCCCCATTTCCGCCATCGGGACGGGCTTGGTCAACCTTACATTAGGTTTGATCCCTCTCATCCTGATCATGCTGGTAACGGGAATTCCCCTGACATGGAATATCTTATTTGTGCCGGTCAGCATTTTACTGCTGGCGGCGTTCGCGCTCGGGGTGGGGTTGATCCTTTCCACTCTCGCCATCTACTTCCCTGATGTTGTCGAAATGTACCAGGTGATCCTGCTCGGCTGGATGTACCTGACACCCATTATTTACCCTGAGGAGATCCTGCCAGAGACGCTCCGTTTCTGGGTGACCACTCTGAACCCAATGTACCATTTAATAAAACTATTCCGCCAGCCCATGTACGGCGGCGAAACCCCAAGCCCGGAAACCCTGCTAATTGGAGCAATCGTCTCCATACTCACATTAGTAATCGGCTGGCTGGTTTTCTCCAAAAAGTCCGACGAATTTGCCTACCATATATAATGCCCACGGTCACAAATTGCGCTTTCCCCTCTCTCAAAAAAGCGCAATTTGTGACCGCGCTGGGTATATAGTCGGCGGGTCGTAGAATATATGCGAACAGTAATCAACCTTCAAAATATTTCCGTGCGATACCGCCTTCCCGAAGAGCGCATTGGAACATTCAAGGAATATGCCATCCGCCTGTTAAAAAGGAAGTTGGCATACAAAAGTTTCCAGGCATTACAGAATGTCAGCCTGGAGATCAAGAAAGGCGAAACATTTGGAATCATTGGGCGCAACGGCGCGGGTAAAAGCACCCTGCTTAAGGTCATCTCGCGCGTTTTGATTCCCACCGGGGGACGGGTGCAAATCCGTGGAATGGTCTCTCCCCTGCTCGAACTGGGCGCGGGCTTTCATCCCGAACTTACCGGGCGGGAGAACATATTCCTAAATGGCACATTACTTGGTCATTCCCACGATGATATCGAAGAACGCTTGGGGAAGATTGTCGAATTTTCGGAACTGGGGAATTTCATCGAAGCGCCCATCCGCACCTATTCTACAGGGATGGTTGCCCGCCTCGGTTTTGCCGTGGCAACCGCCTGGAAGCCGGATATCTTGATTCTGGACGAAGTCCTATCGGTTGGAGATGAAGCATTCCAGCAAAAGTGCAAAAACAAGATTGACGAATTCCGCACCAGGGATGTAACCACCATTCTGGTCACACATGCCATGCAGACCATGGCATCTCTTTGCACCCGCGCAGTCTGGCTCGATCAGGGACAAATCCGCGCAACAGGCGAAGTACAGGACGTAATCAGCGCGTATCGGGGTGGATAGTCGTACATAAAAGGGTTTTGCAGCGGCGGCGCAAGCGCCAAAGACTTCTTTAGGGACAAACCCATACTCGCTGGTGGGGCGGTTGTAGTACTGCCGCCAAGCCCGGCGGCACCAGCGAAGCGACCCTCGAGAAATCGCTCTAACCCGATGAAAAAGCCAGCCCCGAATTCCAACGGGCGGGGCTGGCGATCTATAAACATACTTTCCTATCGTTGTTTATGCAGATTGCCGCTTTTCGATTGCTCCAACAATATCAAGTCTTCCTGAACCATCATTTCAACCAATTCGCGAAACGTTACCGAAGGTTCCCATCCCAATACTTTCCGGGCTTTTGATGGGTCGGATATCAGCAAATCCACTTCCGCAGGGCGGTAAAACTTTGGATCTTGAATAACATAATCCTGATAATTAAGACCTACATAATTGAATGCAATTTCACAAAATTCGCGGACAGAGTGTGTTTCCCCTGTCCCAATCACAAAATCATGGGGAGCATCATGCTGAAGCATCATCCACATCGCCCTCACATAATCCAATGCAAATCCCCAATCGCGCTGGGCATCCAGATTACCCAAACGAAGTTCATTTGCCATCCCCATCTTTATTGCCGCAACACCGCGAGAAATTTTCCGCGTTACAAACTCAAAGCCGCGCCTCGGACTTTCATGATTAAATAGAATACCAGACACGGCAAACAGATTGTATGATTCGCGGTAGTTCACCGTGATCCAATGTCCATATACTTTTGCCACGCCATACGGACTGCGCGGATAGAACGGGGTGGTTTCCTTTTGCGGTACTTCCATTACCTTCCCAAACATTTCACTGCTGGATGCCTGGTAAAAACGAATTTTCGGGTTTACCTGACGGATGGAATCCAACATTCGCAGCACGCCAACAGCCGTCACTTCAGCTGTCAAAACAGCCTGCTGCCAGGAGGTGGGGACAAAGGACTGGGCAGCCAGATTATAAACTTCCGTTGGCTGAAATTCCTCCAAGATGGAGACCAGGGAACTTTGATCATGCAAGTCGCCCTGGACCAGGGTGATTCGATCTTGAATATGGGCAATTCTCTCAAAATTAATCGTACTGGTACGCCGTGACATACCAATGACTGTATATCCTTTTGAGAGCAAAAATTCCGCCAGATAAGAACCATCCTGCCCGGTGATTCCAGTGATGAGTGCTGTAGGCATAAATTCTCCCTCAATCTACAGAAGGTTGGACGCTTGAGTAGTTATTGTCATAAACCTATTTGAGATGCATCTTTTAGTGGGACAGGAGGTCTGGCAATTCCAGTAGGTGCCAAGTCTAGAGGAAAATCGACTTCGGAATATCCCTTGCCAGCATGCGTCATTTGCATCAACCATTGATAGCCCCTCACTTGCGGGGGAATGATCTTGATGATGCCTAAACCAGCATCAGCGACAGCAGACTTAAGCCAATTGCGATCGAATATTACGGCATTCGTCGGGTCGTTATCGTTGATATAAAGCGCGTTTTGAAAACTTTGCATCATAGGGAATTATTGTTTATCAAATGTAAACCAAGTTGACAAGAAAATGCCATCAGCGTCGAGGATTCTAGAAACTTCTGTTAAATAGAAAACTGCCTGTTGTTCTGCCAAATGCGTGAATACTGACCATGAAACGACAAATTTAAATGATCTATCTCCAACAGGAAAGGGTAGTGACTTTGCCTTACCTCCCGGATTTAATCCGGCATTGAAAACATCGTGGTGAAAGAAATTAAATCCGTCTGCATGGGGTTTCAGATTGTTCAAACACCACGCGATCATTCCTTTATGTAGGTCAATACCTACATATCGTTGGGGTCGCGGGTTTTGTTGAATCAACTGACGGGCTATCCGCCCGCAACCACAGCCAAAATCGAAAATGGACTCCTGCTTTTCAAGTGGAATATCGGGAAAGACCAGAGAACCATGTGGATTATCAAAATACTTGGGATCTGTAGGGCCTACAAGTTCTCGCATTTCAACGGGCGGTAATGGCAAAGATTGTGACATTCTTCCTCCAAATTTAAGATAGCGAATCGCATACAACCTGACAAGCAATTTGTCTCAAGACACCAAGAGTAGACGATCTTTCATCTCTTTGCCTGCCATCTCAGGCGTCATTCTCGTCTTCATATCCATCTCAGCGCGCAAAGCAACTTGCTGTGAAAGAGAACGATTTTCAAAAACCAGTTTCATTAACTCAGCGGCATGCTCAATATCTGGTTCAGCCCATATATTGCCTTTCTCATACGGACCATAATTTTGTTCTAATTCCGCAAGTTGATAGCGTACGAGAAAACTGTTGTTTTGATTCATAAATTCCAGGTTACCAGAGTAGCCAGTAGCAATTACCGGCTTGCCCATGTACATGGCTTCTGCCATCCCTAAACCAAATCCTTCAGAGCGATGCAAGGAAATATAAGAGTCGCAGGATGCTATCAAGCTTGTCATCTGCTTACGTGATGCATTTCCATCTAAAAAGTGGATATTTAATCCTTGAGCAGCTCTTTTGAGCATTGATACCTGTTCTGGCGCATGTACAGAGTTAATGGATTTTATTACTAACATACAATCATTTTGATATCCAAAAGCAGTGCGGAATGCCTGCAAAACACCCAGTGGATTTTTACGTTCAAATACACTCAAATAGTCATAAGAAAACAAAAAAAGAAATTTTTCTTCTGGCAATCTAAATGCTGAACGATCAGAAACGGCAGCGGCATCATCTACCAGAATAGGAAAGGTCATTTTAACCACAGGTACAGGCGAAAGGCGGGCAATACTCTCCTGACAAAACGCACTTGCGACCCAGATTTCCTGGAAATAATCGAAGGACGAACGCCATTGAGGCGGGAATTTAGAAAGTTCCCAAAACCAATATCCGATGTTATAACGTCTCTTGAAATAGTCGGCACTCTTTTCATGTGCAAACACAGGTACTTGATCAGCATTAACATGAACAAGATTTATTGCATAGGGGTTTTCTTCTGTAAATTTATCAAAGGTTTTATCTTCATGGCGATGAATAGATGCTCGCACATTATTTAAAGCATATGGCAGATCAGAACTTTCCAAAGCTCGTATTGATGCGCGGGCAACTTCTGCAACTCCAAATTCGCCCTGAATATATCCTGCGATATTAACACCAAAAGGATATTGAGCTGGAGATACATGTGAAATTATTTCGTGAGCAACATCAGATTTATTCACACTAATGCTTACAGGCAAACCAAAATAAAATTGGTCAAAAGCGCGAAGGCGAGCTATTACCTTCGAATTGCTTTTAAATAAACGTTTTACCGGTCCTTTTAATGCATTCCTAACATGCACCACGACGCTCCTAGAAATAAAATTAATCTTTTTTAGCAACGTTGATGTTTCAAAAATATATTGTCCTATGGGCATTGGTATAAAAGCCATGTCTAAGTTATGATCTGAGATACCACCAGAGCGCAGCCAGTTCCAAAAAGCAAGACGGCTTCCTCCTAATGGTTCAGGAAAAGCAGATTGCAGATCGGGTCTGGCGCTATAAATTTCCATATGAAGACGAGTAATTTTTGGTTCTATATTATTGTTTACTTCAACAGGTTGATTTAACCAAGAGAAAAAAGAATATTCGCCAGTTGTATCAAAAGGATCCCCAAATTTTTTTTGCTGGCGAGCATCAAGGCGGTTATACATATCACGAACAAAAAAAGGTATGGATACGCCATTATCAAAACAACCATATGCATACGACCATAAATGTGTCTGCTCATAACCGTTCTTTAAAAGCAAACCATAATACCATTCCAATAATGGCTTGATATTTGGAAAATCGCTTAAAGTATAACGATTTTGGTGCTTGGAAATATTATCGAGATTTTCAGTTGGCAGTCCGCTAAAATGAAAAAACACAACAGGGCGGTCATCTATGAGCAATCGCTCATTACCAAGAAAACGCAAGCGTTTTCCCCGATAATGTAAATTCCAATAAGCAATGTTATATGCTGGGTCGCGCAAAATAAAAACGCCATCCCTCATCACAGGAGCAAAATTCACCCAGTTTTGATCTACATGCATACCCGCGCCAGGCGCCATAAAACAATAATCATACATACGCACTTTCCACCATTGCAGGAAAGCCCGGGTTGTTTGTGTATCCGAAATACCGATAAATCCCAAATTAAAAATACCCGCCAAATTAATTTCCAGTTCAGAAGGTTTGCGATCATCTGTATAAGGTTGGGTGATATGTGGTGTTAGGATAATCGAATAGCTACTTAATAACTCCCACAACCCTTGCAAAGTATGAAAGACATAAATATCTGGATCAAAATAGCAGACCCGCTTTAAGTTAAATTTTTCAAAAATGTATTCTAAAAAATACGGCTTTGCAGCTGTATTCAATTCAATTGGCGCGTATTTAAATTTAAAATTTTGCGGCTCAGGAATATTATCTAATTCATCCAGAGTAATTACCTGAAAAGGCTCTCCAGTTGCATCAAAAGCTTCATCAACCCGATCAACCAGCAAAACATAAATAGCTACATCTGGATTCGTTTTTCGTACCGATTGAGAAAAAACACGAACAGAACTTAGGTAGTTTTTAGAGGCTATGGTACAGACCGCATAATCTCTAGATTGCTTAGTAGGCACGACATCATCAGCGCTAACAAATTCGACGTTATCATTTACTGAAGGAATTATCTGCTGAGTTTGAATTTGATGGGGAAGTGTTTTAGGATTTAATAATAAATTATACAATTTACGCTGAATAGAACCAACTGGGGCTAAGCGATACGTAAGGTTCCGATATCTTTGCAAAAGACGCCATCCAACACTTCGGTAAATCTCATCTAATGCAGAAATCGCAATACGAATATCTTGCTCTTTTTGCTGAATGTAAACATCTGTTGCCTGAATTTGATTTATTAATTCCGCCTTTTGATGTTCATAAATATTTTTCAAATCCATAATTTCACGTTCGTTATGTACTGAGATTTGATTTAACTGGTTAACATCCCGAGTTAAATTTGCAATTTCAATCTGTTTACTCTGCACCAAGTCGGTCAAATTTACAATCTCAATCTGTTTATCCTGTATCAAGTCAGTTAAATTAATTAAATCCTTTTCTTTATCACGAACCATCTGATCTAATATGCCAACATCTTTTTGAAGTTTTTCAATTAATTGGTTTTTCTCATTCAACAGGCTTAATGAAACATCAATCAGATATTTACTGCCCAGTTGATTACGCAATGTATCCAAGTTATGTTTTGCTGCAATTGCAAGAAAGAACATTGGTTTTTGGCGGCTGACATCAACGATTTCAATACCCACGCCTTGGTTTTGCACAAGTATTTCATCCAAGACATGGTTTTGGCGTTCCACAGAAATATCTAATGGCCAAATCGCCGAACCATTTATTACTCGTTGGCCTAAAAAAATCACATCAATAAATTTTTTCTTTAAAAACTCTTGAAACTCCGAATAATAAAACTCCTTAACGTGCCAAGGCCAGGGCGCATCAGCTTCATCTGTAAATACCAATTTATTTGGAGTGGAAATTATCAATATACCATCGTCACTTAGTAAACGAAGCGCGTCATCAAGAACTTTTTCCTGCTCGTCAACATGTTCAATTGCTTCGAAGCAGGTTATTACGTCAAATACTTGGCCTTTTATCGGAACATCAAGAATCGATCCTTGCACAAACTTAAGATTACTTCGTATGTATTGACTACTCGCATATGCAATTGCTTGAGGGTCAATATCCACACCAGTAACTTCTGCCGCTTCAACCGCAAGCAAAGCAGTGCCATAACCTTCGCCAGAAGCAAGATCTAATACTCTTTTTCCTTTTGTAAAAGAGGCGGCCACTATGTAACGATGATAATGCTCATAGCTGGCCTGTGCATTTTTTTCCCAAGGAAGATAACGTTCTCCTGTGTATTTCATAATTATTTTAACCTCCATCAATTTTATCATTTTGGATGATCACAGAAATATGTGAAATCATTACTTTGGTGACATTACGAAAAATACCTGAAAATGTTAATTCATGACTCCCATTAATGTATTGCAAAGTGTCTAAATAAACTCGAAATCCAGGTAGAAGGTTTACGCTACACATCATTGGATAAGCAATTCTTACATCATCACGATGCACACGCACAATATTGCAATCCAAGACTTGGTTATCCAAACATATTTCTAGATCAACCATTCCTGGTAAATCGGAAAGCACCCATCCCTGAACAAGAAAAAGCCCAGATATGGTTTGACTTTCAAAAGGAGTGTTTATCCCACCAAAAATATTAACAGTTTCATTAAAGTCTTGTATGTATTGATTGGATATTATTTCAGTTAATAATTTAAAATCTTCGCTTTCTAAAGCCAGCCTCCATGCCTTTCGAGCATTAAATCTTGCTTCAGATAAATTCCCCTGATCTAAAAACAACTTCGATAGATAGATATAAGCCGTTGAGTCATAGGGCTTCTCAGCAATTGCATCAAACAATATAATACGTGCAGTTTGAAAATCGCCTACATTAATGTGCGCCTTTGACAACTCGATCCGACCATCGTACGTGGATGAAGTAGTCTTTGATATTTCATTCAAAAGGTATTGATTATTATTATGATTTAAAGTTACCGTTGAAGAATCCTGCATATATAGGTTTAGAATTTTTTCTATGTCATCAATCGGTGTATCATAAAGAGATTCTATGCGTCCTTCCAAATGCAATAGATGACATTTTTGTAAAAAAGAATTAAACCAAACAGAATCGTTTATATAACGATCTAAAATACCATAATAGCATAACAGCCAAATCAAATATTGATCTTTATATCTAGCAGAACGAAGTAAAACTTCATTTATATCAGACAACTCATTGCTATCCGATATAGGGTTTAAATGGCTACAACCAATAGATATTAGTTTCTTATCCCAAATCAAAGTTTGCAACCCCACAGACGAAGCAACAGAAATCACCAAATCTACACTCCCCATTAAGTATTGAGATGCAGCAGGGTTATTCTGCAATTCGGGGAAAAACAAAAAATTAGGCGCTATACTTCGCAAATAAGACACCAACTCAGGAGTAAAGTAGGGATATGCAGAATGAGTAGTAAAAATTACCCCAACATCCTTCGGAACTTTTGAGAGAATATTCAGAATAAATTGCAACAAAGAAGAATAACCGGACACGACATTAAAGTAAACTGTGTTTTGCTCCTGAAGCGGCACTAAGATTAAATGTCGATATTGACTTCTGAGATCTTCCTCCGGTATAAGATGTTGTTGTACCAGTTTAGATATAAAGAATTTTTTAAACTGGTTGATTTTATCTTGTTGAATAAAATCAAGTTGAATTGCTTCGATATTTTTAATAACACGAACAAAACCACTATTAGCATACATTCCAAATGGGTCTAATGAATGAGTAACAGGGAAAGGTTCACGTGAGACAATACCAGCTTCATAATGCAGGAGTACAGATTCGGGATAAGCATGAGATAAATATGGAGCACCTGAAGTTATTCCAATAATAACATCAGGTACAAATTCTCCAAGAAGCCCCTTAATTAAGTCACTCATATATTCCAGTTGTTTGCTGGAGTATCCACCTTGATACCATGCTTTTAGCGCTTTCAAGTAATCCATCTCAAATGGCAACAACATCTCCAAGTCATTCAAGAAATAGCATTGGAAAAGTGATATTTCCGAATTAGGGACATAAGACTCGAGACACTTGTTAGCAATGACACGAAACTCATGTTCCTGAACGGATAAGGTTGAAATTAATTTCCCAACATGATTCCAAACAGTAGTAGACAATCTTAAAAGGCTATCTTCTTTCACTAACGGTTCAAGAAAAAACAAAATTCTCATATGGCACCTTATACCAAAAAGACTAAAAACAGGTTTATTTACTTACCTTACGCAGCCAAACAACAGACAGGTTTGAGTTCTCACAGCTTGAGCCAGATGCAAATCATCGTTCTCGACAAAATCATGCAATGTCATATTCTTGACATCTCTTACTGTCCATTCGCTGAAATTGTTGGCGAAATCACGAATTTCAGAACCACCATATATGGCGGTTCTCTCGAAAACAATCCTATATTTGGCGGATTACTTTTTCAACGCCAGCCAAGAAAATTCAAACCTGCAAAATGATCCAGACAAATTCAAATCGTTTGGCGAAAAATCGACGAAAACGGCAAACAACTGCAGGAAATTCGCGAAAGTCACTTTAATTTCAGCGAAAGGTTAGCTCTTAGTTCCACTTCTCTCTCCGGGGGACCCCCCAACTTCTCCTGTCTCTGAAGGTATCGGAAATTTGAAATAGTTCGACCAATTGGCTCACGCAGAAAAGTAAGAGAGAGGAAGCCAGATGGAAAAACCGTTTTGAAAAACTTGTATGGGAAGTGGCCCATAAAAACTTGATATTTGACCATTTCTTCTAGATCAAGAAGGACGAGCATTTCCAAAAGAATCTCCTGGCAACGGGGTAATCCAGAAAGTAAAGGGTCGAGAATGGTACTAAAGGTGATCCCTGCTGTTTTGGGAATATGAATAAAGACGACCCGGTCGGTAGGCTGTATGTCTATTTCACGCAATTTCTCCATCAGGCTTCCTTATTTCCATTTGATGATGTTACTATGTCAACACAATACACATTGTAAAAAATGCAGTATATTTATCACTGAAGCATCAATCATCGAATATGATACTCTTATACCCTCTCGCAGAATTTGGGTAGCGAATAGATCAACGGCGTTGCGATTTTACTACAAAAGAATGAAGAGTGCCTTCCAGAAAGGTGGGAGGCACTCTTCAAGTCAGTTGTTAATTGCTACGGCAATTGTCTACGGGAGATGGCTTTATCTCCAGCCACCCCACCCGTCCAGATGCCCTTGTTGTAGCTTCCATTGGCATTATAAAAATGCCACGGCCCGCCTGAGTACACCGTGAAATCCAACTTGCCATCTCCATTGTAGTCCAATGGCGCTGGCAGACTCGTGCCGCCCGTCCAGTGGGCAGGCATGCCCGTCCAGACACTGCTACCTGGTAGGTAGGCTCCTGTGGCAAAATCATAGAACAACCAGGCGCCTCCCCGAAAGATCACCACTTCCTCTGTACCATCTCCATTGTAATCCCCAGGGGTAGGAACATCACCTGCGACGGCACCAACCCAAATCCCCTTGTTGTAACTCCCATTCGCATTATAAAAATGCCATGGACCACCTGAGTAGATCGTGAAATCCACAGTCCCATTCCCATTGTAGTCCATCGGTACAGGCACACTCGTTCCACCCGTCCAGTGGCCAGGCATGCCCGTCCAGACACTGCTGCCCGGCAGGTAAGCACCCGTGGCAAAGTCATAAAACTGCCAAGCACCGCTCGAGAAAACTACCACTTCATCTGTACCGTCCCCATTGTAATCCGCAGGCACTGGCACCGCCCCCGGCAAGCCAATCCAGATCCCTTTGTTGTAACTACCATTATCGTTGTAGAAGTGCCAGGCATTCCCACACAACTGCGTGAATTCCTTTATTCCATCCCCATCGTAGTCCATCGGCGCAGGAATGCAGCTCCCTCCAGGCGCTCCCGTCCAGATACTACTGCCCGGCAGGTAAGCACCCGTGGCAAAGTCATACTCCAGCCACGCCCCATTCCGATAGATGATGATATCGGCAAATAAGGGACCATCGGTAACATTGAATTTCAATTGCCCCCCCGCCTGCGCTTCCACATCCGAGGAGGATTTGCCTTCCAATGAGGCAGCGCTCATTACATTGGTGATGTCATTGCTGTACTGGGCGACCTGGAAGAGATAGGTCGTCCCGCCGTTCAGGTTGACCGAAAGCCGGGATAGAAGGCTGCCGGAGACGTAATCGTCGTTACAGCCGATCAATGTGACGGTTCCGGGCGTCTGCCACACGGCGATATAAGTGTCGTAATCCGAGCCGAGGGTGTCCAGCATGACCGTCGTATTTTCGTCGGGCGTATACCGGTACCAGACCGAAGCCAGCCCGGCGTCCAAGATCTGACCCGGAAGGTCCACCCTGGGACAGGCGATACCCGTCGGGTCGGAGCCGCCGCGGGTGGCGCCGCGCACATCCACGCTGTGAGTGTAGGGCAGGCGGGCGATCATGATCGGATTGGCAATATCGTCATGCGCCGGCGCCGCAACCGGCACGTCATGCACGGTGAACTCGAAAGC
>Ga0208244_101532_pt1 | contig 11681 bp, 13 predicted proteins | sample SubbioCR12Aug_5A_FD_184828 | JGI IMG/M metagenome (GOLD analysis project Ga0208244, IMG submission 184828) | Serpentinite rock and fluid subsurface biosphere microbial communities from McLaughlin Reserve, California, USA - CR12Aug_5A (SPAdes) | ecosystem: Environmental > Terrestrial > Deep... | reverse complement strand
CACCTTCGGCTACCCGGCCTTTCGCGGGCAGCAGGCAGAGATCATCGATCTGATCGCCAGCGGCGGCGACGCGCTGGTGCTCATGCCCACCAGCGGCGGCAAATCGCTCTGCTACCAGATTCCAGCCCTGTTGCGTCCCGGCACAGCCCTTGTCATATCGCCGCTCATCGCGCTGATGCAGGATCAGGTGGCCGCGCTCACCGAGGCCGGCGTACGCGCTGCCAGCATCCATTCCGGGCAAACGCCGGAAGAAGCCGGTCGCGCCGAGCGCGCCTTCACGGACGGCAAGCTCGACCTGCTCTACATCTCGCCGGAGCGGCTATTGTCACCCTACTTCACCAGCCTGCTGGTCAAGGCCGCCGTCCACGGCCTGGCCCTCTTCGCCATCGACGAGGCGCATTGCGTCTCGCAATGGGGCCACGACTTCCGCCCGGAGTATCTCAAACTTACTTTCCTGCACGATCGCTACCCCGAGGTGCCGCGCATCGCCTTGACGGCGACGGCCGACGAGGCGACGCGCAAGGAGATCATCGCCAACCTGCGCCTCGAAGGCGCGCGCGTCTTCGTCGCCAGTTTCGACCGGCCCAACATCCGCTACCGCATCGTCGAGAAGGCCAACGCCCGCGCCCAGTTGCTGGCCTTCCTGCGCGCCGAGCATGAGAGCGAGTGCGGCATCGTCTATTGCCTGTCGCGGCGCAAGGTGGAGGAGACGGCGGCCTTCCTCTGTGACGAGGGCCTCCGCGCCCTGCCCTACCACGCCGGCATGGACTCGCCCGAGCGGGAGCGCAACCAGACCACCTTCCTGCGCGAGGATGGCGTGGTGATGGTGGCGACCATCGCCTTCGGCATGGGTATCGACAAGCCCGATGTGCGCTTCGTCGCCCATCTCGACCTGCCGAAGAGCATCGAGGGCTATTACCAGGAGACCGGCCGCGCCGGGCGCGACGGCCTGCCGGCCGACGCCTGGATGGCCTACGGCCTCGCCGATGTCGTGCAGCAGCGGCGCATGATCGTGGAATCGCAGGCCGACGAGCGCCACAAGCGCGTCGCCGCCGCCAAGCTCGACGCCCTGCTCGGCCTGTGCGAGACCACGGCCTGCCGCCGCCAGCGCCTGCTGGCCTACTTCGGCGAAGACAGCGGCCCCTGCGGCAACTGCGACACCTGTCTCGAGCCGCCGCAAACCTGGGACGGCACCGAGGCCGTGCGCAAGGCGCTCTCCAGCGTCTACCGCACCGGCCAGCGCTTCGGCGCCGGCCACGTCATCGACGTGCTGATGGGGCGCGACGACGAGCGCGTGCGCCAATGGCAGCACGACAAGCTGTCCACCTTTGGCATCGGCGCCGACATCCCGGAGAAGGAATGGCGCAGCATCTTCCGCCAGATGGTGGCGCTCGGCCTGCTGGCGGTCGACCCCGCCCACGGCGCGCTGGTCCTGACTGCGGCCAGCCGGCCGGTACTGAAAGGCGGGCAGGCGGTGCCGTTGCGCCGTGCGCCGGAAAAGAGGAAGGCCGCCACGCCGAGGAGCCGCAAGATCGACGCCGACCTCAGCGCCGAGGAGCACGCCCTCTTCGAAACGCTGCGCGCCTGGCGCGCCGAAACGGCAAAAGCCCACGGCGTGCCCGCCTACGTCATCCTGCACGACGCCACGCTGCTGGAACTGCTGCGCCAGCGGCCGCAGACAACCGAGGCGCTGCGCCACATCCCGGGCATCGGCGCGCACAAGCTGGAGAATTTCGGCGCTGCGCTGCTGGAATTGCTGAGCGCCTGACAGGCATGACTTGCCCATGAAGCGATTAGCGGACCATAATCGCTTCATATATTGAAGCGAATAAGGCATGCAAACGCTTCACCAATGGATCTGGCAACAGCCGGAGTGGCCGCGCCGCCGCGTGTCGTAGACGGCCTGATCGAAATGCTGCTGGATGCAACCGGCCGCTACGACCATCCACTGACCATTGAACGCCTTTTCGGTTGGCACGCCGCGCTGTTTCCCGCCGGTCGCTCCATGCTGCACTCCATCAGCACTGGTGCACCGCGCGGCGACGAACCGATGCAAGTCGTCTCGAGCAGCACCGGCCGGGAGCGCATCCACTTCATTGCACCGCCCCGTGACGGACTTGCAGCCGAACTGGGCAATTTCCTGGCGTGGTTCAATGCGGCTCCCGCCGAACTCGAAGGCCTCATCCGCGCCGGCGTCGCCCATCTCTGGTTCGTCACGCTGCACCCCTTCGAGGACGGCAATGGGCGGCTCGCGCGCGCCCTCACCGACATGGCGCTGTCGCAGGACGAACGTTCGCCATCAAGGCAGCATCAATGCACGCCAACGCAAAGTACTCAATCGCCTTCTTGACGCCGGCCCGGACGGTTTCGAAGGCGGCATCACGACACGAAAATACATGAGCCTGACCAAAACCAGTCGCGTTACGGCGTATCGCGAACTGGCCGATCTGGTCGAGAAGAATTGCCTCGCGCCGACCGGCAAGGGCGGGCGCAGCAGCGGCTACGTCATCGATTGGCAAACCCATCCGTAGAGACGCCGCCACACCTGCAATAGATATTTCTGGCGCAAACGCTACGGGTCTGTATAATGCGCCTTGTGCAATGCAGCAATCGGTGCTCCTCTAGCCTGTAGTTCATGTACAGGCTCATGTTCCCAAAGACTGTATTCCACAGACAGTCTCCGTCCTCGATCTCTCCCGCCCTTCCCTTACGAACGGCATGAGTTGTTGCCGGTGATATCGCGTCGCCACTGATTTTTGCGGCGCCCATTCATTTTTGGTTACGGCATAACCTGAAGGTCAGCCTGCACCGAAACTTCGTTTTCGAAAGGAAAGAGTCATGGCTTTTGCCCAGCTCGGTTTGAACCCATTCATCGTCAAGGCCGTCGAGGCCAGCGGCTACACCGAACCCACGCCCGTACAAATGCAGGCGATTCCCGCCACGCTTGAAGGCAAGGATCTTCTCGTCTCCTCGCAAACGGGCAGCGGCAAGACGGCAGCTTTCATGCTGCCCTGCCTGCACCGCCTCGACACACCCGCTGCGCTGCCCGGCCGCGGTCCGCGCGTGCTGGTGCTGACGCCGACGCGCGAGCTGGCCCAGCAGGTCACCAAGGCCGCCGAAACCTACGGCAAGTTCCTCAAGCGCCTGCGCACCGTCGCCGTCGTCGGCGGCGCGCCCCTGCACGTGCAGGCCAAGCTGCTGTCGCAGCCGGTCGATGTGGTCATCGCCACGCCGGGCCGCCTGATCGACCACATCGAGCGTGGACGCATCGATTTCTCGCGCCTCGAGACACTGATCCTCGACGAGGCCGACCGCATGCTCGACATGGGTTTCATCGACGACATCGAGGCCATCATCGCCCGCACGCCGGGGAACCGCCAGACCCTGCTCTTCTCGGCCACGCTGGAAGGCGTTGTCGGCCGCCTTGCCCAGCGTGTGACGAAGGACGCCCGGCGCATCGAAATCACTTCCGCGCCGGAGCACAAGGCGAAGATCGAGCAGCGCATCCATTTCGCCGACGACTTCTCGCACAAGTCGCGTCTGCTCGACCACCTGCTGCGCGATGTCGACCTCGCGCAGGCGCTGGTATTCACCTCGACCAAGAAATCCGCCGACGACCTCGCCGTGCAGCTGCGCGGCGAGGGCTTCTCCGCCGAGGCCCTGCACGGCGACATGAGCCAGCGCGACCGCAACCGCACCCTGCAGGGACTGCGCATTGGGCGCACCCGCGTGCTGGTGGCCACCGACGTCGCCGCGCGTGGACTGGACGTGCCGGGCATCAGCCATGTCATCAACTTCGACCTGCCGCGCCAGGCCGAGGACTATGTGCACCGCATCGGACGCACCGGCCGCGCCGGGCGCGAGGGCATCGCCATCAGCCTGGCGGCGCATTTCGAGAAGCGGCAGATCCGCGACATCGAGCGCTACACGGCGCAGTCGATCCGCATCGGCGTCATTCCCGGCCTCGAACCCAAGACACGTCCGTCGCGGCCGGAGGGCTTCGGTGACAAGCGCCGCGCCAGCGCCCCGCGCCCCGCCAGCGGCTACGGCAACAAGGGCAATGGCAACGGTTTCGGCAGCAAGGGTGGCTATGGCGACAAGAAAGCCGCCTTCGGTGAAAAACGGTCTTCGCTCGGGGAAAAATCCGGCTTTGGCCACCGTGAAGGCACACGTCCCGGCAGCGACAAGCGCAGCGCACCGAGCGGCGCCAAGCGTCGCGCCTACGGCAACAGCTACTGACCTTCTCCCCCGCCCCCGACGGGGGCGGGATGATTACCAGCGGCCGCTGAAATGCCGCCAGCCGTCGCGATGACGGCCGAGGCGCAGCACTCCCGCGGAGAGCAGGCCGAGCAGCAGGAAACCGAGTGCATGCCTGAACGCAATCGGCCCAAAGCCGAACACGTCAGGAATAGACCAGTTCCAGGCCAGGCGGACCAGCAGCGCCACGCCCAGCAGCAAACCCAGCCCCACCAGCAGAATACCCAGCACGTTTCCATATCGTCGCATCATCCCCCTCCTTTCAAGCGCTGACTTCAAACACGCGAACCGGCCCTTGCGAATTTCGCCTGCAGCCGGTTCAACCCACTCTCCATCGCATTCAGGGTATTCAGGGTCGCTTCGAGATCGGCCCCGGGAATCCGCTTCGCCAGATCGGACAGCAGTCGCGTCTCGCGCCGCCGGATCGTCTCGAACGCCCGTAGCCCTGCCACGCTCAAGCTCAGCACCGGCGAGCGCAAGTGATCGGGATTGTCATGGCACTCGACCAGCCCCGCCGCCAGCAGCGCGTTGACGACGATCTGAATGTGCTGGCGGCTGACGCTCTTCTGCCGGGCGATCTGCGGCACCCTGCACGGCCCCCGGCCATGCAGGGTCTCCATCACCGCACACATGCTGGCGGTGATGCCGAGTTCAACATGGGTGCGCTCCACCGCATCGGCGAGCACGTGCGACAGCCGCCGCAGCGACTGGACTGTCTGGCCGAGCATTTGGCCGTGTGCCGCCCTTATGGAAGTCCGTTCCCGCATGACGGCGATTTGACATGTTTATTGTCGTTTTGTCAATTTTATTGTCATTTGAGAAAAACTCCGCCTGCCGGGGGCGAGCGGGTAAAATTCGCCATGAGAACATGAGGACATGCCATGAAAAGAAGTCGTTTCGCCCGACGGGGCGCCCTGAACCGCGATGCCGAGCAGCTCGCCCGCCTGGCCACGGGCCTTGCCGCCTCCGCCAGCCGCATCGAGGACAGCTTCTGGGAGAGCCGGCTCGCCGAAGCCGTTGACCGGCAACTTCGCACCGGCAACGAGGACACGCTCAATCTGGCCCTCGACCACCTTTTCGGCGCCGACGGCCGTGCCTACGATGCCTTGGCCGACCTGATCGAGTCGCGCGCCGAGGGCGGCGTGCTCGGCGCCGGCAGCGGTGAGTTCGACGTGGCGATGTTCGCCGCGCCACTGCTGGCCTGGTCGCGCTTCACGATCCCCTCCGGACCGCTTCCCGACGGCACGCTCGTCGCGGCGCGCACGCAATTGCAGGCCCACACCATGGCGGCCGGCACGAAGATCGCCCTGGTGGATTTCCTCTACAGCCCGGACCAGCTGCCGCGCGGCTTCGTCGAAACCTATCGCCTGGCCAACCAGCTCGCCAAGGCGGCGGCTGACGGCAAGGATGCGCATGTCGACCCGCGCCAGTTGCCCGAGACGACCCGCTTCATCTCGGACACGCGCTACCTGATCGGCGCCGTCGTCGCGCCGCGCGGCCATGCCCTGTTCCGCTGGCAGGAGGAGGACAGCACGCGCGAGCAGGCGGCAACGCAATGGGCCGCCCAGGGCGGCAGCGCGCTGCAACCGGTATTCACCGGCTGCGCCCTGGAACCCCTCTTGCCGGACGCCTTTCATGCCGCCTGCCGCAATGCCGATCAGGGCCTGCGCGTCTATTCCCTGCGCGCGGCGGTGGCCTTCCTGCAGACGGTGCTCAACGTCAAGCCGCAGCAGTTGCGCGCCGTGGTGGCGCCCTTCCACGAAGACAGGCTGGAGGAATACCGCGTCGGTTTCACCCTCAGCGACTCAAGCAAGGTGGTGCATGGCGTGGTGTGGCCCCTGCTCGGGGCCGAGGATGAGGCGATCGACTGCGCCGCCCAGATCGAGGCGGTGCTGGGGGAAGCCGGCGTCGGCAACGTGATCTCGCTGGAGCAGCGCTTCCCGCTGGAGTTCTGCGACGACTGCGGCATGCCGATGTATCCGACGCCGGAAGGCGAGACCTCCCACGCCGAACTGCCGGAAGACAGCGCCCAGGCGCCGGCGCATTTGCACTGAAAGAGGGTCGTCCCCGCAGAAGCGGGGACCCAGCATCATTCAATAGTCATTGCTGGCGCTTCTTGCGCCGCAACAATGCACTGACGACGGCACGCACGACGTCGCGCTGTTCCTCGTTCAGGGCATGGAAATCCCGCCACAGCTTCGGGTCTTGCGACTGATAGCCCGCCAGCTCCAGCGCGACTGTCTGCCGGTGTGCCGCCCCATATCGCAGCCATTCCGGCGAAACCTCCAGCCATTCCGCCAGCGTAACGATATTGTCCTGCGCCGGGACGGCCTTGCCGTGCAGCCATTTCCGCACCGCCTGGGCGGTGACCGGCCGGCCTTGGTGCACGAGGTTGAACTCGAGTGCGAGCCGCGTCGGGCTGGTAGCCCGGTGCCCGGCCCGCTTCAAGGCCTCTGACAAGCGGCGGCTGAATGCGGTTTTCTCTGTCATGACGGCATTCTGCGAAAACCGTCGACTTACTTGAAAACCACTGGTTACTGGTATAGTAACCATCAGTATATGACATATAGCCTGTCCGCCCACCCCGCCGCATCGTATCGGCCGCGGCATATCCGGCGCATCGCATGCCAGGCTATGGGCTTCTCGCTCGTCGAACTGTCAATCGTCGTGCTGATCGCGAGCATCCTGCTCACGATGGGCTTGGCGGCGTTCAACGCCCAATTGGATACCGCATCCCTCAGCGCAACCCAGCGAAAGCAGGAGACCATCAAGGAAGCGCTGATTGCCTACCTGAGAACGAACCGGCGACTGCCGTGTCCGGAGACAACAGCCTTCGGCGGTTCGCCGCCAACCGGAGCTGAAACCGGGGGCGCTACCACTACCTGCGACTCATTCTGGGGAACGGTACCTTTTGCAACCCTGGGGCTGTCGCGCGAAACGGCGCTGGACGGCTACGGCAATTTCTTCACGTACTTCGTGAGCAGCGCCGCCAATACCTTCGAGCCTGACTGGACGCTCACTGCAGCACCCGGCGTCCCCGGCTTCAGCGTTGGCAACCCCGGGCGGTTTTCGATTACGGAAAGAACGGCCACGGGAACCCTTCCGACGACTCAGCCTGCCAACCTTGCCGCGGTTGTAATCGTTTCACATGGGAAGAACGGCTCGGGGGCCTTTACGCTCAAGGGTACGCGTATCCCTTCTCCACCACTGGGAACAGACGAATCGGAAAATGCTCCTGACACCACAGCGAATACTCCTCCAGCATGGACAGCCCCTGCTGGCACAGGCGGTTGCGGCGGTACCTGCCCTAGCCCTGGCATCAGGATTCTGTTTATCAAGTCCTGGACTGACGACGCGGCTGCCCCGGGCGGTCTATACGACGACGTCGTTCTCGTGCTTCGGCCGAACGATCTGCTTGGTCCCATCATTAAAGACGGGGCATTGAAATCGGCAGAAGCGTTGGTACAGGAGCAATTGACAGTTGCACGCGACACGGCGATTGCCGAAATGCTTGCAAACAGTTGCACCCCAAAATCACCACTCAGCGCGACGCTACCGACCGACCCGTGGGGATCACCAATCCAATACACCAGACTCTCCAGTGATGTTCTAACTGCAAGTACACCGCCATCCAGTGATAATGCATTTGAAGTATTGTCGTTTGGCCCAAATCGAGTAAGCGGCGGTGGGGATGATGTATTTCTGCAGGCTAGTTCCATTACCACCTACGGACAAATTCGTTCGCGAATCCCGCCAACAGCTTGCCCGTAACATGCATATGAAAACCCCACTCTCCCGTCTCAAGCTCAGCCTGATCCTGACCGTCGCGATCTACCTGCCGTCGCTCTGGGTGCTGGCGCTGTCGTCCAGCCCGCTCATCGCGACGATGGGTATTCCGCAACTGCTGCTGTGGGGGCTGCTGATGTCGTTCGGCGCCGCCTACGCGATCGTCCTGTTCATCAGTGCGCTGCGCAAGTCCGAATAGCCGTCGCGTGAAACGCCGCGACCCGGATTTCCGGCAAGACGGCTTCACGCTGGTGGAGCTGGCCATCGTGCTGACCATCATCACCATCCTGGCGGTCGCCATCCTGAAAAGCCAGTCCGTCGTCGACCAGGCCGTCGTCGCCGAAGCCGTCGCCTCGATCAAGGACCTGCGCGCCGCCGCGGCGACGTTCAGGCAGCGCTACCGCTACCTGCCCGGCGACTTTCCGGTCGACAAGGACAATCCGGAAATACCCGGCGTCCAGGCCGCCTGCCGCATCGACGGAGCGAACGCCGGCAATGGCAACGGCAGCATCGAGCCGGGCGAATCGGCCTGCGCCAGCGAGCATCTGATCCGCGCCGAACTGGTCAAGGGCGATCCGCTATCGCCGATCCGGAGTCGTCAGGGAACCATCTGGCTCGTAAGAGCCGCCGACTCCGGTGCCCTGGCCGCTTACACTGCGCCTGTTCAAAACGTGCTTGTCCTGAGCAACATCCCCTGCGGCATCGCGCTGGAAATCGACCGCAAGATCGACGACGGCAACCTCTCGTCGGGCACCGTCAGAGCCTCGCAGGACAACGCTTTCTGCACCGCGGCGGGCAACGAGAAAACCATGCTGGCGAGCCTGGCCGTGGCGCTTTGAGAGGAAACGCGGTCATGCGGACAGTCGTGCGTTCAGCGCAGGGTTATCAACTTTAGAACGAGATCCGGGCCATGCTCAATCTATTCAACACGCTTGTATCGTTGAATGCGGCGCTGGCCGGCAAGATCAGGTCGATAACCGCTTATGACGAGGCGCTGACGCTTTACAGCGACAAGAACTACGGGAAGGCATTGCCCCTGATGATCGAAGCTGCGGAACTGGGGAACGTCCAGGCCATGTCGCTTCTCGGCTCCATGCATCTCCTCGGCCAGGGTGTCAGGGAGGATGGCCGGCTCGCCGTGCTATGGCTGCAGCGCGCAATGGATGGCGGCTACGAGAGTGCGGCTTCGGTTCTCGGCATGGCCCATGCCACGGGCAAGGCCGGCGTGATAATCGATCTCCCGAAAGCCCGCATGCTGCTGGAGGATGCGGCATCAAAAGGCGACACGCAGTCCGCCCGCATGCTGGAGATGATCGACAAAGGAGAAGGCACGTTTGCCGGCCTCGGAAAAGGCCGGCAGCGCAATTCCCGGTAAAGGAGGACCTCCCACGCCGAGCCGCCCGAGGACAGCGCCCAGGCGCCGGCGCACCTGCATTAAAGCGGTTTCGGGTTTCGGGTTTCGGGTTTCGGGTTTCGGGTTTCAACTCGCAACTCGAAACCAGCAACTCGAAACTTATTGCCCCAACATCTCCTTCCCCAGCTTGCGCACCATCAGCCGCTCGTAGAGCCGCGGCGCCAGGCGCGACAGCCACCACGACAGCCGCGAGACGCGGTCGGGCAGCAGCAGGCGCTGCTCCCCTTCCGCCGCGCGGAAGATGCGTTCCGCCATGGTTTCGGGCGTGGCGCGCGTGCCAACGACGGATTGCGCATGCCGCGCCGGCCCGCCGTCGCCCGCCAGGGCGTTCTTCTCGATGCCGGTCTGGATGAAGGACGGGCAGACCAGCAGCACACTGACCCCCAGCGGCTCGACTTCCGTGCGCAGGCTGTCGAAGAAGCCATGCAACGCATGCTTGCTCGCCGCGTAGCCGGTGCGCGCGATCAGCGGCGCGAAGCCGGCGACGCTGGAAATCGCGATCACCATGCCGCGTCGCGCGACGAGATCGGATAACGCGGCGTGGGTGCAATGCAGGGCACCGAAGAAGTTCACCTCCATAACGTGGCGGATCACTGCCGATTCGGTGTGGGCGAAGGCGCTGCGATGGGTAATGCCGGCGTTGTTGATGAGCACGTCAATACCGCCGAAGGCGCGCCGCGCCTCCGCCATCGCGTCAAGACAATCCGCCTCGTTCGACACGTCGCAGCCCAGCCGGATAGCGTCGACGCCGTCGGGGAAAGTCAGTCCCTGCAGCACGGCGGCATCGCGGTCCAGCGCGACGATGCGGGCACCGGCGGCGGCGAAGCGCAGGCACAGCGCCCGGCCCAGCCCGCCGGCGGCGCCGGTGACGATCACCGTTTTGCCGGCGAAATCACGCGCCATGCCCATGCGAACGCCGGTAGAGGTCGAAGACCTGGGCCGAGGTGAGTTGCGGCACGTAGCCGAACTCGTTCTTCAGCCGCGTGTTGTCGAGCACGGGGCGATAGCGCAGGAAGTCCAGTTGCTCGGGGCCATATTGCGTCAGCCCGAGCGCCTTGAGCACGCGCAGGGCGAGCCGCAGCAGGTCCGGCGGCAGCACGAGGCAGCGCTTGCCCAGCTTGGCGGCGATCTCCTGGAGGGTCAGCACGCCGTCGCCGGCGACGTTGTAGATGCCCGCCTTGTCGCTCTCAATGGCCTGCAGCAGGCAGCCGACCACGTCCTTGTCCCAGATGAAGACGAAGGGGCTGTCCGCGCCGCGGATGGCGATCAGGCGCCGCTTCTCGAAGAGCGCGGTGATCTGGTTCCTCACCGTCTCGCCGAGAATGGTGCCGATGCGAAACACCACCTGCTGCAGCTCCGGATGCTCGACGCGCCGGCGCGCCAGCATCTCCTCCACCAGCCGCTTGTGGTGCGCATAGGCGAAGGCTTCGTTGCCGCGCAGCGGACAGTCCTCGGTCAGCCAGACCGGGTTGTCAGCGTGGTAGCCATAGGCCGCGCCGCTCGAGCTGACGACGATCTTCTTCACGCCGGTGGTGGTGCAGGCGATGAGCACGTTCTCCGTGCCCTGCACGTCGACGGAGTATTCGAACTGCCGGTTGCTCTCCTTGCCCGGCGTGACGATGGAAGCCAGATGCACCACGGTATCCACCTTGAACCGGTCGAACAGTTGGATCAGCCCAGGCGAGCGCACGTCGGCCTGCACGTACTCGATGCCGGGCAGGCGTCTATCCAAAGGCGTCTCGCGCACGTCCGCCGCGACGACGCGGCTGACTTTTCCGCGCTCCGCCGCCAGGGCGGCAACGAGCTGCGAACCGAGATAGCCGCCCGCGCCGGTGACTAGGACCGAATGTGTGCTCACGACGGCCGGGGCTCGGGAGGCGGATGGCGCGACCAGAGCGTCGCCACGGTGAGGCCCGAGAGAATGTGCCAGATGCCCCACCAGGCCGTGACGACGGCCATGCCGCCCAGCCCGTCGAAGAAATTGAAGATGAGGATCAGGCCAAGGGCGGAATTCTGGATGCCGACCTCGATCGACACGGCGCGGCGGTCGCGCTCGGGCAGTCCGGCGAACTTCGCGGCAAAATAGCCGGTGCTCAGCGCCAGCGCGTTGTGCAGGAACACGGCAAACACCACGAAGCCGACAAAGTCGATGAAATAGCGCCAGTTCGCTGCCAGCGCACCCACCACGAACAGACCGAATACGCCGAGGGAAAAGATCTTCATC
>Ga0208244_101530_pt1 | contig 11698 bp, 10 predicted proteins | sample SubbioCR12Aug_5A_FD_184828 | JGI IMG/M metagenome (GOLD analysis project Ga0208244, IMG submission 184828) | Serpentinite rock and fluid subsurface biosphere microbial communities from McLaughlin Reserve, California, USA - CR12Aug_5A (SPAdes) | ecosystem: Environmental > Terrestrial > Deep... | reverse complement strand
GAAAATGGTCATCATCTTTTTTGTCGTTTTTTTATCGCCAGATTATTTTACCGATTATTTCATTTGTCGGTCCGTGGTTACAGCATTCCTCCTTAAAAATGGCTTTTTAAGGGTTGACTAATTAAGAGTGAAGCCGGAATCATTAAAGCGGTATCAACATTCATTAATTTCAAACAATTATCTCTAACCCATAAACTTACTTTATGTAAATTAATGTTTTAAAAACCACAAGGGAGTGTACCTTCCAAAAACAGAAGCGACCATTCAGAAATTTGTTCCCATATTGCGGATGATATACTAGAGGAAAGTAGTTTATTCCATAAATAGAGCGACGTTTTAACCTATCATATTTAGAACAATTTTTGAGTTTATAAGACAATTCGATTCTTTCAATATTTATGACACAATGAATAAACTTTGAAATAAACTTTTTTGCTTGAGAATTTGTTGGTTTTGATGAATTGATTATTGAATCAAAAGATTTTCAAGTAAAGTAGGAATTTTAATGAATTACGTCTATCTATCACCGCATTTTCCGCCGAATTATTACAATTTTTGTGTTGCATTAAGAAAATTCGGCGTAAATGTACTCGGTCTTGCAGAAGAACCGTACGAATTTTTAAAACCCGAGCTTAAATATGCATTGACCGAATACTTTTGTGTGGAAGACCTTCATAATTACAACCAGCTGGTTAAGGCTTTAGGTTATCTCACTTACAAATATGGAAAAATTGACGGTATAGATTCAAATAACGAGTACTGGCTCGAAACCGAAGCAAAATTAAGAACTGATTTTAATATATTCGGGTTTAAACTTGATACGCTTGATGCTATTAAGTGTAAGTCCGAGATGAAAAAAGTTTTTCAATCAGCAGGGGTTCCATGTGCCCGCGGTAGAATCGTTAATACAATACTTGAAGCAAAAAAGTTGATAAAAGAGACAGGCTACCCCGTTGTTGCCAAACCCGATAAAGGAGTTGGGGCGGTTAATACCTTTAAGATCAACAACGAATCTGAATTGAAGGACTTTTTTAAAACCAAGCCCGATGCTGATTATATCATGGAGGAGTTCATAAAAGGGGACATAAGTTCTTTCGACGGGCTAACTGACCATGATGGAAATCTTGTTTTCTTCACTTCCCATCAATATGATAAAGGGATTATGGAGACAGTTAATGAAGATCACCATATCTATTACTATTCTTACAGAGATGTTCCGAAAGATATTGAAGAGGCCGGGAGAAAAATCTTAAAGGCTTTTAATGTAAAAGGACGATTCTTCCACTTTGAATTTTTTAGACTGCATGAAAACTCGCAGATAGTAGCTCTTGAAGTCAATATGCGTCCCCCGGGTGGTTTTACCACGGATATGTTCAACTGGGCTTGTGATATCGACATCTACCAGGAATGGGCAAATGTTATTGTTAATAATAAATTCGGAACCGAGTACACCAGACGCTATCATGTTTGTTATATTAGCAGGAAAAACAACAAAAAATATAAGTATAGCCATGAAGAAATTTTAAACCATTGCGGTGAAATGCTGGTTTTCCATACCGAGATGGATTCGGTTCTTGCTCAAGCTATGGGAAATTATGCATATATAGTGCGTGCAAAAGAAATGGGACCTATTTTTAAAGTAATTGATTTTATTCACAAAGAGATTTAGTAATAATGAATATTGAATATCATAAATGGTATAGTCCATCATTAAACAGAGATATGGAATTAAAGGTTTACGGTCATTACGGAAAACCGGTAATAATCTTCCCATGCCAGGGAGGAAGGTTTTATGAGTCGGAAGATTTCGGAATGATAGATACGCTTTCCGAATTTATCGATAGCGGTAAAATTAAGGTTTACACAGTTGACGGAATTGATAATGAATCTTGGGCAAATTTTTCAGCCCACCCGTTTGACCGTGGGGTTAATCACCAAAAATATGAAAACTATATTAATAACGAAGTTCTTTATTTTATAAGAGACCACTGTAACAATGAAGATATAAAGCCTCTATTAACCGGTTTTAGTATGGGGGCTTATCACGCAGCAAATTTCTTCTTCAAATTTCCGGATAAATTCGATTCTGTAATCTCAATAAGCGGGCTTTACGATCTTAGATCCTTTGTCGGGGACTATGTTGATGATAATGTTTATTTCAATTCGCCATTGATGTATCTCAAAAACATGAACGATCCATGGTATTTTGAAAAATACAATCAGAACAGAATAATTGTATGCTGCGGACAAGGGGCATGGGAAGAAGAAATGATTTCAGATACAATGGAACTAAAAGGAATATTAGAGGAGAAAAATATCCCGGCATGGATTGATATTTGGGGATATGATGTGAACCACGATTGGCCCTGGTGGAAAAAGATGCTTCCGTATCATCTTTCAAAATTGGTTTAGCATATTTAGAAAGGGAAGTGGTTTTAGAAAGCGTTTATTCCTTCAGCCACATATTCCAAATTTCCGGTTGATAGCCTACAGTCGCTTTTGATCCATTACGTACAATGGGTGTTTTAAAAAGAAGAGCATCATTAAGGAGTTCTGTTTCTATATCAAACTTAAAGAATTGCATATTTCGTTTCTTATATTGCTTCCCATTGGTATCAATTAGTTCATCAATCGGAACAGCTCTTTTAATACTCTCCAATTCACCTTTAGAAATCCCCTTTTCAGTCAAGTCGCGGTAATGAAAAGGGATTTTTCTCTCTTTAAAAAATCTCTCCGCTTTTCTCGTTTCCTTGCAGCTTTTTGTGCCGAATATTTGAATGTTCATAATGTGGTTGTTAAAAGTCTAAAAATATTTCCTGTGTTCTTTTAGCTCGCGGAAAGCGGCTTTTAATCCCGGAATTACCGATAACGGCCGTACCAAGTATCACCCCGTTAAACCGGATTACGGTTTGACCCTTTAAACCCGATTCTTTTTTTATTATTCCTCCCTGCAAATAATTTTTAAGTTCATCCATTGAAGTAATATCGTATATGTTATTTGAAATGGTATTCGCAAGAACCTGAGCTGCCTGTGTATGGAGAATTATCTCCTTATTCTTATCCAATGTACCGAACTTTGTTCCTATTCTGTTAAAACGGTCGGGATTATCGTCTTCAAAACAGCCGTCCACAAAGAAAATATCATTCGACTTAAGGATATATTTATATTCCGCAAGTTTATCAACCGGAATCCCGAAGAATTCTGCTGTTTTTGTAAGGTAAGTTTTCAATTCTTTAAATGGAGTAAAACCAAACCTGCTTTTTGCTGTCTCCGGTTTTGCCGTTTGTTCAATAAAACCGGTCTTTTTAATTTTGACAAGAAAGAATCCTTCCGAGCCGATTTCCCAGGGGATTATTCTTTTCCCCTCTTTTAACGAGGGATGAAAATCAATACTGCGGAATTGTGTAAAAGCATCAATCGATTTCAGCGGTAGTTGAAACGGCAAAACTTCAAACGGATATTTTTTCATTAGCTTATCAATCACCGCTTCGTTCTCTTCCACCGTCATAGTGCATGTAGAATAAACAAGTTCTCCCCCTTCTTTTAACATTCTTAGTGCAGAAACAAGAAGTTTGTATTGAAGTTCTGCTAATCCCGAAAGTTTTTGTTCCGACCACCAATTCCCTACTTCACCTTTCTTCTGCATAATTCCCAAACCGCTGCACGGTGCATCAACAAGAATTTTGTCAAAATAATTATAATAGAACCGGCTCAGCCATTCACCCCTGTTATGGTGAACGCCTGTATTCATTATATTCATTCTATCTAGATTATAAATAAGGGTTTTTACTCTATCAAGTTGAATCTCATTTACAACAAGAGTTCCTTTGTTTTGCATTAACTCTGCGAGCTGTGTAGTTTTTGAGCCTGGAGCCGAGCAAAGGTCAAGCACTTTATCCGATTTATCCGGTTTCAAAACCAAAGCGGGAATCATGGAGGAAAGACTTTGTACATAGTATTCCCCGATTATGTGTTCAATTGTTTTTCCCGTTAAATTATGATTTGATAAAACTCTTAAAGCATTCGGGACAGCCCCCGCTTCTTCCGTTTCGATTTTATAAACTGATGAAAGTTTTTGCTTTAATATTGTGCTATCAGTTTTAATTGAATTTACGCGGATGAACTGCTCTGCATCCTTCTTAATAAATGCCGAATATTTTCCAACCGCTTCCTCCCCGTAAAGTTCAAGTAGATATGTTGTTATGTTATCGCTTAAAGTATAACCTTGATTTCTCAATATCTCACCAGGTTGACAACTTTTAATATTTCACTAATAATGAGGTTGTTGTTTTCTCCGTCAGGGAATTCCGCTTTATAATCACTGCTTATCTCTTTTATTATGGTGTCTATGTATTTGTGGTAAGCCGTTACAACTGTTTTAATATCCTCAATACTCTTTGGGATTGTAACATTTTTTGTTTTTAACCGGCTTGAATAGATAATGTATTTTGCCTTTTTAATTTCAGCAACCTGAAACACAGGTGTTCCATCCAATAACGATATTTCATAATGACCGAACAGTTCTTCACCGGGGATAAGAATTTTTCCCGGCATCTCGATTGTTTCGGTTTCGCAGTCGTGTAAAAAATCAAACGGAAAAGATTTTATTCCGCTTGCAGTGATTCTCTTTACTTCCTTCCGAACAAATTCTTTTTCGGTCATAACGGTTATTCGCTTAAAACTTTTTCGTAATACTTCTCATACATAGGGATGACAATTGATTTATCAAATAAGTCCACCGCTCTTTTTCTTGCATTCGCAGAAAAGGTTTTATACTTCTTCTCATTTGTTAATAAATCAAGTGTATATTTCGCCATTCTGTTTATATCGCCGATTTCTGCAATAAAACCGTTTTGATTATGCACTACAAGTTCGGGTAATCCGCCAACGGAAGAACTTATGACCGGTAAACCGCAAGCCATTGCTTCAAGTGCCGCTAAACCAAAACTCTCCGACTGCGAAGGGATTAAAAACACATCCGCAGCGTTCAGAATATCCGTTAATGCTTCCTGCTTACCAAGGAACATAACCTTGTCGCAAAGATGAAGTTCGCGGCAGAGCCGTTCACACTCGGAACGATCGGGACCATCACCCACCAGTACAAGTTTGGAGGAAATTTCTTTCTGCACTTTTTCAAATATTCTTATTGTGTCTGAAACACGCTTAACAACTCTAAAGTTTGATATATGAACAAGCAGTTTTTCGTTGTTTGGTGCAAGTTTCTTTTTTAAGGGAGATTCTTCTGCCGGGGCAAATAGTGTTGTATCAACAAAGTTTGGAATTACTTCAATATCTTTTTCGATATGATAGTTGGTTAAAGTTTTCTCTTTTAAGAATCTTGATACTGCAGTAACACCATCACTTTGTTCAATGCTGAATTTTACGAGATGAACAAATGAAGGCTCAAGCCCTACAAGCGTTATATCAGTTCCGTGTAAGGTTGTAATAACTTTAACTTCTTTTTGCTTCTTCAATATTTCTTTTGCAAGAAAAGCGCTTATTGCATGAGGGATTGCATAATGAACGTGAAGCAGATCAAGATTTTCGTAGGTAGCAACTTCTATCATTTTACTAGCTAGTTCAAGACTATAAAGCGAAAACTCGAACAGCGGGTAACTGCTCATTTCAACTTCGTGGAAGAAAATATTTTCAACAAAGCGATTAAGCCGGAATGGAAGAGCGTAGCTAATAAAATGGACCTGGTGTCCTTTTAATGCCAGTTCCTTTCCCAGTTCAGTAGCAATCACACCGCTGCCGCCGTAAGTAGGATAACAGGTGATTCCGATTTTCATGTATTTTCTAAAGTTAATTTAATATCAGGTTTAAAATAAATATCTTTTTGTTTAAACCATAACCATTAACTCTATCAAATAGTTTAGGAATCATCCCAAGTCTTATTTTAAAAGAAGCATTTTACGTGATTCTATAAACCCATTTACACTTAGTCGATAGATGTACATACCGCTGGCTAGATTACTGGCATCTCCAGAGGATCCTGCGTAAAATTTTACTTCATAATTACCGTGTGATTTCATTTCATTCACAAGAGTTGCAACTTCATTCCCGAGAATATCGTATACAACAAGTTTCACGTCTGACGTTTGATTATTTACGTTTAACGGTACGGAATATTTTATGGTAGTAACCGGGTTGAACGGATTCGGGTAGTTTTGTGATAAACTAAAACTGCCCGGATTAATCTCTTTGATGTCATCTATACTTGTAACGAATTGCGAATAAGTGATAGAAGCGTTGTTCAAGTATGCGTCAATATTATTTCCGCTATCAAAACCCATGGCGATATGACCAACGCCCAATCTTTGGGTTGCATTGTTCATGCCGGTGTTAATAACAAGCACATCATTCACCCAAACCTTTAGAGTTAAATTTGGGGCATTTCCTTCTGCGGAGAATTTGAATTTAAAGAATTGCGAAGGACTTATTTGGGTTGAGGCTAATATAGTCGGTTCATAAGCATTTATCGCATAACCCACCTTAATTAAATCGCCATCATAGAACATTGTAATATAGTTTTTATAATCGAAGAAGCGGCTTACGCTGAAATCACCGTTGTGATTTGTCCCTGCTCCTCCTTCGCCTTCAATAACAAAATCTTTTACAGCTCCAACCGGACTAATTACATAAAGAAAAGTTTCGTTTGCACCGCTATAGTTAAAATTCAATCTGCTGTTATTAATTGTAACAGCCTGGGCAACTGCGTCTAAATCTCCAAACCGGTACCAGGGCACTCTGGGATTATCAAAACCATCAGTAAAACTGCCGGCGGTTTGTACATAAGGATTATATCGGAAATCAATTTCATCTAATGACCACTCCATTACTCCTGGTCCTTCTTCCGGTATTATGAAAAAAGTTAAATGTCCGTAAAATAATCCTTCATCCACATTATTTACTTGACCGCTGTAAATCGAAACGTCATTTATATATACATTGATTATCATGTTGTTTCCTGATCGCGATACATCCAATTGAGCACTATTAACTTGAGATGGAATCGGGACCCCACCCAAAACCGTAAAATTGGGATTCTCGTAAGATTGGATATTTTCAGTATAAATAACTTTAATAGAATCGTCATCACCAAAGATTACTCCGACAAGAGAATTAAATCCCGCTCTACCGAATCCGCCTTCGTCCTGTCCTCCCATAATATTTCCTGGGATGACTCTAACAGAAAAATCATCCCTTGTTGCACCAATTGGAGGCATTATCCAGAGGAAATCGTCGCTTGTAGTCGAAATTGTTAATTGTCCGTTTTGCACCCCGCTTGATACATCACCTATAAACGCCCAACCAAGTTCGTTATTGGTGGTAAAAGTCTCATGGTATCTGTGACTGGTTTGTGCTAATGATATTGTAATCATTAAAGAAAAAAACAATATTATTTTTAATGAATTGTTCATATAACCTCCAAAAAATTAATTCCCGTAATAGAATCGGGGTTAGTAAAATTATCATTTAAAATCTTTTTCATCATATTCTCTGATATGATATTCCGCCAATTTTTTATAAATATCTTTCTCACACTAAATTAACCTTCATTTTATCCGGGAATTTGAAAATATAGTCTGTTTTCAAAACAAATCCATGTGAAAATTTAAATGCTACCGGCTAATAAATGAATATTCCCCCATAAAAGCATTTACTTTTTTCTTATCTGGTTTCAAAATAATAAGTAATCGCTATAAAATCAATAAAAATCGGTCTGGATACACAGAATCGGTACCGGGGCATTGCAATATTCTACAGTTTATGCTGGTAATCACATCATGGCTCAAATTGAAACTATTTTAATCGGGAAGATGTTAAAACTTAAGAATTTAGATTTAGATTAGTAAACTTTTCGATCATTATTTCGATAATAAATCTACGCAAAACTGGTTTTTTAATTAAAAAATGGATGTAAATAGAATGAAAATTAATAAATGGTCAATTGAACACGGTGATTATGACGTTGAAAAAGAGCTTTCTGACTACAAGCGGACCTCTTTTCAAAAGAATAATTTCACTAAAGTTGCACTTAAAGCGGTTATATTTTATTCCGCTGTCATTACAATTGCGGTAATTTCACTCAAACTTTTATAAAATCGGCAGCCGCATCACTCACCTTCTTTTATCCTTTCAACTTTTTTTCTATTTTAAACTGTTAATAAAATAATTTTAATCCGGTAGAGTTTCCTCCGGGATAGCACATTTAAAGACAGTAAGAACAAAAAATCTATCAGGGAGTTGCCTCAACCGGGAGATTGTAACCTTTAATGAATAGAGAATATTCTTCTAACAAATAGTTTAAAGAGTCGAAACATGAAATATATAATCGGAATGGATGGGGGGGGGACCAAAACACATTGCATTATAACTAATCAAAACTGTAATATTTTATATGAATGCAATGGGGGACCTTCTAATTTTTTAATTCTTGGCACCGAAAAGGTATCCGAAACACTCTCAGGACTTATCAAAGAATGCATTACCCACTTAAAAATTGAACCTGAGGATATTAAGTCAATCGTTATCGGAACTACGGGTGCTGGTAGAAGGAGTGATGCAGAAAAACTTGAACGTGATTTTATTTCTTATGCTGAATTAATAGGGTTGCCAATAAATGATTTTCATGTTGAAAGCGATGCTAAAGCCGCCCTTGAAGGGGCTTTTTCGGGTAATCCTGGATGTATTTTAATTGCAGGTACCGGCTCAATAATGTTTGGGAAGGATGAAACCGGATTGATACATCGTGTGGGTGGATTCGGGCGGTTTATTGGCGATGAAGGAAGCGGATTCATGCTCGGAAAGAAAGGATTAATTGCTGTAGCTAAATCTTTCGACGGGAGGGGTGAAAAAACAATTTTGTCACAAATGGTGTTTGATCAATTCAAAATTGACTCTCCTGAACTTCTAATAACAGAAATATATAGAAACAATTTCGATATTGCCTCTGCAGCTCCTATTCTGCTCGAAGCTGCTGAAAAAGGGGATGCAATAGCTCTTGCTATAATTGAACAAGAACTTGATGAATTGATGCTTCATGTTAAAGCTATGCGTGAGAAGATAAAAACCGCCATTATGAATATTTCATTTATTGGCGGAATATTGAGTAATGACAATATCTATTCGAGAAAATTCATTCAAAAGATACATGAGCAATTCAAAGATGTTAAAATAAAGAAGCCGGACAGTAATCCTGCTTTTGGCGCTTTACTTATAGCTAAAAAAAGAGCAGATGATTTACTTAAAAATGACTAAAATGAGTTTTATGATGCCTTCACTTAACCACGGAGAATCTCAATAATGTTAAAACAAAAAGTCGAATCAAGAAATCCATGGGCGTGGATTCCCACCCTCTATTTTGCCGAAGGAATCCCTTATGTTGTTGTTATGCTGGTTTCGGTAATAATGTACAAACGTATGGGAGTATCAAATACAGATATAGCTCTCTATACAAGCTGGCTTTATCTTCCCTGGGTGATTAAACCGTTGTGGAGCCCGATAGTTGAATTATTCAAAACAAAGCGGTTATGGATAATCATTATGCAGTTGTTTATAGGGGCGGGTCTTGCCGGGGTAGCTTTAACTATTCCGCTTCCTGATTTCTTTAAATACACTTTAGCTTTTTTATGGCTTCTCGCTTTTAGTTCAGCTACACATGATATAGCTGCTGACGGTTTTTATATGCTCGGACTTTCAAAGCATGATCAGGCTTGGTTTGTGGGTGTCCGAAGCACGTTTTACCGTATGGCAATGATTACAGGGCAGGGTTTGCTTATTATTCTTGCCGGTTTTATTGAAAGCAACAGCGGACTTCCAACTGTTGATGTTAATGTAACTGCAAAAAGGAACTTACAAGTTGAACAAACAATTCATCCTGATTCACTGCGCATACAAAAACTTCCGGGAACTTTAAGAATTGTTACCCTTCCCTCGCAAGTTGACATAAGCACAGAAAAAAGGATAAAGGCAGAAGCTGATTCGATTATTGGGTTTGCTAAAGAGTGGAATATTATTAACGGTTTTTATCCCGATGAAAGAAAAGCTCAAAAAAATGTTGCACTTAACCAGGAAGCGGAACACCCGTCCTGGTGGAACCGCGTTATTGTGCAGAATCTTGAAAGTTTCTTAAAAAAACATTTTGGACAGGAGAAAGAAGTTGTTATCCAAACAGATATAACGGGAAATATTGGGGTTGTATATTTTCATCTTTCTGATAAACCTGCAGACGATCAAGAGGTGGTTCTGAATTTCGGAAGGGAATCAGGCGATAATAGTATTGCCCTTGTTGAAGGTTCCCGCTTTGTCTTTACAAAAGAAAATTGGAATAAACCCGCAATGTCGGTTATCCAATTAGATCATCGGCTCGATTTCCAGACTTCTGCATTTTTCCAGGGGCGCGCAGGAAACATACCTCTTTCCTGGGCAATCACATTTTTTATTTTGGCAGGTTTATTCATAGTATTTTTTGTGTATCATAAAATTATTCTTCCTTATCCCAATTCAGATAAAGCAGTAGTATCCGATAAATCACAAAGTCTATTTGCAGAGTTCTTTAAAACATTTCTTTTATTCTTTAAAAAGAAAAAAATCGGTGTAATTCTCGCATTTCTTCTTTTATACCGGTTTGGCGAAGCTCAACTGGTAAAACTTGCATCCCCATTTTTGCTTGATGCACAGGAGGTTGGTGGTCTTTCGCTTACTACCGGTGAAGTTGGTTTTGTATATGGAACGGTTGGAATTCTTGCTTTAACGCTTGGTGGTATTCTTGGCGGTATCCTTGCAGCAAAGCATGGCTTAAAATCCTGGTTGTGGTGGATGGTTATTGCGATTAACTTACCGAATACTGTTTACATCTATCTTTCCTACAATTTGCCGGATAGTTTCTTTATTATTAATCTTTGCGTGGCAGTTGAGCAATTCGGTTACGGATTTGGTTTTACTGCTTATATGCTCTTTATGATATATGTCTCAGAAGGGGAACATAAAACGGCACACTTTGCTATTACTACCGGGTTTATGGCACTCGGTATGATGATTCCCGGCATGTTCAGCGGCTGGATTCAGGAAATTATTGGTTACCAGCATTTCTTTGTCTGGGTTTTAATTGCAACTATACCTGCATTTGTAATAACAAAATTTGTTGATATTGATCCTGCTTTCGGAAAGAAAACCGAGAATAGTAACAAATAGAAAGAATGATGAAAAATAAAACCACCTTTATTCTTTTTTTGATCATTTTCTTTACTTTTTTTTATGGAGAAGATGTTGTTTTATCTTTAAAGAAAGATAAAAAAATGGTTTTATCCGATAACCAGCGATTTAAGACTATTAAGGATGTTGCTCTCTTTGACATTAACGATGATGATTGGGTTGAGGGTATTCTATCCAATATGACGCTCGAAGAGAAAATCGGACAACTGATTTTTCCTTATGCACACGGTTATAATTACGGAGAAGAGAGCCAGGAATTTCAGCGTCTTTCTTATCTGATTAATAATCTGAATGTCGGGGGATTTGTTTTCTTCAGAAGCAGGATGGAAGAGAAAGTTGAACTGATAAACCGCCTACAGAGTATCTCAAGAATTCCGCTCTTGATTTCTACTGATTTTGAAAATGGTGTTACTCAAAGAGTACGGGGGGCAACATCATTCCCCAATTTGATGGGAGTAGGAGCTGCAAACGACCCCA
>Ga0208244_101529_pt1 | contig 11707 bp, 5 predicted proteins | sample SubbioCR12Aug_5A_FD_184828 | JGI IMG/M metagenome (GOLD analysis project Ga0208244, IMG submission 184828) | Serpentinite rock and fluid subsurface biosphere microbial communities from McLaughlin Reserve, California, USA - CR12Aug_5A (SPAdes) | ecosystem: Environmental > Terrestrial > Deep... | reverse complement strand
ATTTTAATATTGCTAATAATCCGGGACTACTAGCCAATTCTTTTCATAACATCTATGCTGCACCGGATAATACGGTTTATGCAATGTCGTGGGGTAGGGGTTTTGTCACAATAAAAGATGGTAATAAAATTACAAATTACTATAAAAACACGCCCTTACTTGGTATTAGAAACGATCCCGATTTTTTAGTGATTGCCGGTATAAAAAGGGATTCCCGTGGAAATACATGGATTCTAAGTTATGATGCTGCTGACAGGAAATTTTTGTCGGTATTAACCCCTGACAGCACCTGGTATAAATTTGACAATCCGTCCTATTCGGGATTAGAAAAATACTCTTCACTTGTGGTTGACCAGTACGATACAAAATGGTTTGTAACAACGGATGCTACAAGACCCGGATTATACTATTTCAATGAGAATAAAACTTTTACAAACAGCCAGGATGACAGATACGGTTATGTCTCATCTTCCAACGGGTTGAATAATAACACGATTACTTCGCTCGTTGTAGATAAAAGGGGAGACCTCTGGGTTGGGAGCGGACAGGGAGTAAATATTATTTATAATCTTAATCAAGTTTTGTCTTCACAATCACCTCAGTTAAAGATAGCATCTGTTTATTCGTTAAGACAGCAATCCATAAACTGTATAGCAGTTGACCCGATAAATCAAAAGTGGGTCGGAACAAATCAAGGATTATTTGTAGTTTCTCCCGATGGAACAAACCTGGTGTCAGCGTTCGATACAAAAAACAGTCCCCTGTTTTCGGATCAAATTAAAAGCATTACGATTGATGAAAAACGGGGAATTGTGTATGCAGGAATGGATGGTGGTTTGACCGCATTCTATACTTCGGTTCAAAGCCCGAACGAAACTTTTTCGGAACTATTTATTTACCCGAGTCCATTTATCGTCGGTGAGGGGAATACCCTACTCACTATTGATGGGTTGATAAAAGAAAGTGACATCAAAATCATTTCTTTGAACGGTAATCTTGTTAATCAATTTTCTTCCCCCGGAGGTAGAATCGCCTTCTGGGACGGTAAGGACATTGATGGCAGATTCGTAAGCAGTGGTGTGTACTATATAGTTGCATACGATAAAGACGGCAATAATATTATAACCGGTAAGGTAGCGGTTATCCGGAAATAATGTTTTATGATAGATTTCATTGATGTATCTCTTCAATTCGGAGGTAAATATTTATTCAAAGATGTAAACTTTAAAATAAACGGGGGAGATAGAATCGCACTTGTTGGGGCAAATGGAACAGGTAAATCATCTTTGCTAAAAATGATCTCCGGCACACTACCACCCGAAAGTGGATTTCTTAACAAACAAAAAAGAATTTCAATCGGGTATCTTCCGCAGGAGAATATTGTACACAAAGGAAAAACCGTTTTCAAAGAAGCGGAATCATCTTTAACCGGTATAGTGAATCTCAAAGAGAAAGAGAATGAGATAACACACCAACTTTCTGCCGAAGGCATATCGGAAGAAGAGCGGAACGACCTTATCAATCAACTTGGAGAGGTTCACCATAAACTTGAAGACCTTGATTCTTTTACCGCATCATCAAAGATTGAAAAAATTCTTACCGGTCTGGGTTTTTATGAAAATGACTTCAATCGTTTGACCGACGAACTCTCTGGCGGGTGGCAAATGAGAATCGCACTTGCAAAAATTCTAATATCTCAAAACGATGTATTGCTTCTCGATGAGCCGACAAATCACCTTGACCTTGATTCTCTTCAATGGTTGATTGATTTTCTGAAGGCTTACCAAGGATCTTTGATAATTGTCTCTCATGATAAACATTTTGTTAGTTCCTTAACGGATAGAACACTTGAAATATTCAATCGTAAATGCAGTTTTTATAAAGGGAATTACAACGATTATCTTTCTTTCAAAGAAGAAAGGGATAAACTACTTGTTCATCAATATCAACTACAGCAGGATAAAATTAAAGAGACAGAACGTTTTATCGAGAGATTCAGGTATAAAGCAACTAAAGCAAGACAGGTTCAAAGTCGCATAAAACAACTTGAAAAGATTGAGCATGTAGAACTGCCGGATTCTCAACAGGCAATAAATATTAAATTCCCCGAAGTACCACAAAGCGGCAGAATAGCAATTGAATTGAAAAATATTTCAAAATCGTATGGAGAAAATGAAGTTTTTAATCAACTTGATTTCACAATCGAAAGGGGGGAGAAGATTGCTTTTGTTGGTCCTAACGGAGCCGGTAAAACAACTCTCGCTAAAATTATTGCAGGATTAACTTCTGTTAATTCGGGCGAAAGGATAATCGGTTACAATACTTTTATTGCATACTACGCACAGGACGTTGCAGATGCACTTGACGGAGAACTTGATATTATAGAAACATTAATGCAGGAAACAGAAGAGAAAACCATAGGACAATTGAGAAGTCTACTTGGAAATTTCCTTTTTACCGGGGATGATGTTTTCAAGAAAGTCGGGATTCTGTCAGGCGGTGAAAAGAGCCGTGTTGCACTTGCAAAAATTCTATTAACAAAAGCTAATCTTGTTATTCTTGACGAGCCGACAAACCATCTTGACTATTCATCAAAACTTATTTTACAAAAGGCATTAATTGATTTTAAGGGTTCCCTCGCTATTGTATCGCACGATGTCGATTTTCTCCTTCCGATTGTAAGTAAGGTAGTTGAGATAAAAAAGGGGAGTACAAAGTATTATTCCGGCGGTATAGATTATTATCTTGATAAAAAAGCTGAAGAATCGGATAACTTGTTTAACACGGAAGAGTGCATAAAAACCGAATCTTCAGGTTTGACAAAGAAAGAACAAAAGCGAATTGAAGCTGAACTGCGGCAGAAACGGTATAAAAGCACAAAAGACATAAAAAGGGAAATTGAACTAATAGAAACAAAAATCGCGAAACTTGAAGAGAGATTGAAAATTTTAGAAGAAGAATTGGCTGACGTTAAAATTTACAGCAATCCTTCACTAGTTAAGTTAAGGCATATCGAATATTCGAATGTGAAAGATGAATTGAAAATCAGTGTAGAAAAATGGACTGGATTGTCCGAAAAACTCGATGAAATTGAAAGACAGTTCAAGGATTTCGAAACAACCGGTATGTAAACACCATACTATATAATAATATCCTTGTTTATTCACGTATCCTTCTCCCTTCTCCCTTCTCCTTATCTTAATCTTAATCTTAATCTTTATCTTTTTCTACAATTCGTAAGTAATTAAAGAAGAAAGATTGTGGCTCAAACCGATTTTCAGGAGTCCCTCACATTTTGAGTAAATAAATTGAAATAGTTGCAACTCCTTTTCTATCAAAAATAAGGCGTCATATAAAAAACTTTTTAAAATCCACTTTTTTTTTCTCGGAAAAAATCGTTAAACTTTGAGTAGTTATTTAAGTTAACTTACAAAATCATTTCACATAACGAATGTCTGAATTTATACATTTACATAATCATACTCATTATAGCTTGCAGGACGGTGCCTGCACTGTTGATAGTCTGATCAATGCAGCTAAAAAACATAATATGAGTGCAGTTGCTCTGACCGATCATGGTGTATTATATGGAGTCCCGGAGTTTTACCGTAAAGCAAAAAAGGCTAACATCAAACCGATAATAGGGATGGAAGCCTATATAGTTAAAGAAGGAAAACGGACAGATCGAAAGAAAATTGAAGAAACAACAGATAAAAGAAAAAAGAAACATTACGATCATCTAATATTACTTGCAAAAAACTTTGCCGGATTTAAAAATCTGATCAAACTTTCTACTATCGGTTTTCTAGAAGGTTTTTACTACCGCCCTAGAATTGATCTTGAAGTTTTGGAAAAATACAGGGAAGGATTGATCTGCACCTCCGCTTGTATCGGGGGAGTAGTTTCAGTTCACCTAAAAGAATATAATTACGAACGGGCAAAACAGGCAGCTCAAAAATATAAAGAAATATTCGGTGATGATTTTTATCTAGAAATTCAGAATCATTTTCTTGATGAAGAAAAACCCATTCTAGAATTAATGCCAAAACTTGCAAAAGAGTTGGGGCTGAAAATTGTCGGTACTAACGATTGCCATTACATTAATAAAGACGATGCTACTGCACACAATATCCTTCTTTTATTGGGCGATAAAACGGGTGAAGCCGATTACAATAAATTACGCTACGGAACGGATCAAATTTATTTTAAGTCTCAGGAAGAGATGATTGATGTCTTCAAAGATTTTCCCGATGCAGTAAAAACAACTGTTGAGATTTCTAAAAAAATTGAACTTCAATTGGATTCGCTCGAAAATCATTTTCCGGTCTTTCCGATTCCGGAGGACTCCGGTGCTAAAACCCTCGATGAATATCTCGAATCATTAGCAAGAAAAGGGTTGGGAAAGAAATTTAAAGAGATTACACCGGAAATTGAAGAGCGGCTCGTTTTCGAACTTAAAACAATTAAGCAGATGGGCTTTTCGGGATACTTTTTAATTGTTCAGGATTTTATAAATGCAGCAAAGGAAATGTCGGTCTTTGTTGGACCCGGCAGAGGTAGCGTTGCCGGTAGCCTGGTAGCTTACACACTCGGAATTACAAATATAAATCCCCTTCAATACGATTTACTGTTTGAGAGATTCTTAAATCCGGCTCGTAAATCAATGCCCGATATAGATGTTGATTTTGCAGACGACAGACGGGGAGATGTGATCGAGTATGTGAAGAAAAAATACGGCTCCGAATGCGTCAGCCAGATAATCACTTTTAACAGGCTATCTTCAAAAGCTGTATTGAGGGACGTTGCACGTGTACTGAAAATTCCTATTCCGACTGTAAATAACATTACAAAATTTATTCCGAGTAAATTCGGAAAAGTATATACTATTGATGAATCGATAAAAGAAGTTCCCGAACTTAAATGGCTCAAAAATTCCAAAGAACCGCAAATAATTAATTTAATTAAATATGCGAAAGTGCTTGAAGGAATGAATAGGAACGCATCCAAGCACGCTGCAGGTGTAGTTATCGCTCCGGCGGATGTTAGTGATTTTGTACCGCTAGCTTGTCCAGGTAACCAGGATGAAATCGTTACACAATTCAATATGAAAGAACTTGAAGATTTCGGTCTTCTGAAAATGGATTTTCTCGGGCTTCGAACTCTTACTATTATTAAAGATACTCTTAATCTGATAAAAAAGAATTACAATAAAGAAATTGACATTGATTCGATTCCGCTTGACGATGAAAAATCTTATCAGATATTTTGGAAGGGACAAACAACCGGTATATTTCAGTTTGAATCTCCTCCGATGCGTGAGTACTTAAAGAAACTTCACCCGACATCAATAAATGACCTTGCTGCGATGAATGCTCTTTATCGTCCCGGTCCAATGGATTTTATTAACGATTATATTGATAGAAAATTCGGCAGAAAGAAACCGGATTACCTGCATTCTGTACTTGAACCGATATTAAAAGAGACCTATGGAATAATAGTCTATCAGGAACAGGTTATTCAAATTGCAAATAAAGTTGCGGGGATGAGTCTTGCAGACGCTGATCTTCTTAGAAGAGCTATGGGTAAGAAAGACACCGCAGCAATGAAACAACAGATGACAAAGTTTGTTGCCGGTGCAGTTAAAAATGGAATAGGTGAGAAAATCGCTACGAATATATTCGAAGGGATAGATAAATTCGCAAACTACGGGTTTAATAAAAGCCATGCTGTTGCATACTCTTTCATCGCTTATCAAACGGCTTACTTGAAGGCACATTATACTGCGGAGTTTTTAGCTGCGAATCTTACAAACGAATTCGGTAATAAAGATAAAGTTGCAAAATTTCTTGAAGACTGCCGTAAACTGAAAGTAAGCGTTCTTCCACCGAACGTTAATCGTCCTTCAGTTAAATTTGATGTGGAAAAAGGAAAGATTAGGTTCGGACTTTCGGCTATCAAGAATGTAGGTGTATCAGCTATTGAAGAAATAATTAAAAAGAAGGAAAAAATCGGGAGAGACTTCAATTCGATTTACGATTTCTGTTCAAACGTTGATACGCGAACGGTTAATAAACGGGCACTTGAAGGATTGATTTTAGCAGGTGCGTTCGATTCAATAAATAAAAATCGTGCTCAACTATTCAATTCAGTTGAATCCACACTTGAGTTCGGTTCAAAGATTAGTTCATTTAAAGAAAGAAACTCTAACAGTCTCTTCGGTGATGTAACCGAAGAAGTAAATGCACTCGAACCGCCTCTACCTTTGATGGATGATTGGAGCGAAACAGAGAAACTCGCTAAAGAAAGAGAAGTGATAGGCTTCTACGTTACAAACCATCCTTTAAAAAAGTATGAATTGGAATATCGTTCGTTTGCGACCATTCATCTTGGAGAAACTGAAGATCTTGATAACGTCGATATTGTTAAGGCATGTGGTGTTATAACAGATATTACAACTAAAATAGATAAGAGCGGAAGAACAATGGCTTTCTTTTCGCTTGATGACTTATCCGGTTCATGCGAGTGTTTGATGTTTGCATCCTCTTATGAAAAATATGGTACAATGGTTCTATCCGAAAGCCCTGTGATGATTATTGGAAAACTTGAGAGCAGCGGCGATGCGGTTAAGCTTCATGTTGATGAAATTATCCCCCTGGAAAAAGTGAGAGAAAAATACACAAAGTTTGTTAAACTGATTTTTGATTCTGCACGTTTCGAAGAATCTGTGTTGATCAAAATTAAAAACTTGCTCGAAAAAAACAAAGGAGATTATCCCGTACTTCTTGAATTGATTAACAACGGTGTGGATTGCAAGATTTTTAATCTTAAACCGTATAGAATAAAAATAACATCTGCGTTGATAAAAGATCTTCAAAAATTAATCGGTGAAGATTCAATCTTATTAATACCAAAATGATGACTGGTTTATAAATGTATAATAAAAATTATTTCTTGTATGAGAAAATTCATTTTTGTATAATGCAGCCCGAATTTTTAGTTTAGTAAAAGAGGGTTCTAAATTAATGGGTTATAATAAAAATAAAAATTACTGGGCGTTGATATTAGGTGCTTCATCCGGGTTTGGAGAAGCAACCGCATTACAGCTTGCTGAAGATGGATATAATATAATAGGTGTGCATCTTGATAGACAGGCAACAATGCATAATATAGAAAGGATAACCGGTACAATAAAGTCATTCGGTGCGGAAGCAATATTTTTTAATGTTAATGCTGCGGATGAAGAGAAGCGAAATGAAATCCTCTCCGAGTTGGAAAACCGGAAAGAAGGAAAACCGAGAATAAAAATTTTGATGCATTCACTTGCATTCGGTACTTTGAAACCGTTTATTCCTAAGGAAGGAGAAACTGCTTTAACGCGTGCTCAGATGGAAATGACAATTGATGTTATGGCTAATTCATTAGTTTATTGGACCCAGGATTTAATTAAACATAATTTGTTGATCAGAAAAGGAAGAGTCTTCGCTATGACAAGTTCCGGCGGGCATTCGGCTATTCCTTATTACGGTGCCGTATCGGCAGCAAAGGCGGCTCTTGAATCACACGTAAGACAACTTGCATGTGAACTCGGACATCTTGAAATTGCAGTGAATGCAATTATGGCTGGAGTAACAGATACACCGGCTTTAAGAAAAATTCCGGGTAGTATTGAAATGATTGAGGTTGCAAGAAGAAAAAATCCGCGGGGAAGATTAACCACTCCTGCTGATGTAGCAAAAGTTATTTCTATCTTGTGTATGGATGGTGCAGAATGGATTTCCGGTGGATTGATAAATGCAGACGGCGGAGAAGATATTGTTAATTACGTCGGACAGGGTGGAAATTAAAATTAAATTATTAAAATTATTGAAAGGAGCTAAATGAAACCTTTAGAATTTACAGATTTAAACTTTGATACAGAAGTTCTTAAATCAGACGTACCGGTACTTATTGATTTTTGGGCAGTATGGTGCGGACCATGTAGGTTGATCGCCCCGGTTATTGAAGAACTTGCAGGTGAATACCAGGGTAAAGCAAAAATCGGAAAGTTGGATGTTGATAATAATCAACAGTCAGCTATCAATTACGGAGTTAGAAGTATTCCGACACTTCTTATTTTTAAAGGCGGAAAAGTTGTTGATACAATTATCGGTGCCGTTCCAAAAGCAAATATTGTTCAAAAACTAAATTCACATTTATAGTTTTTTCGAGAATGAGAGAGACGGCTATTTTCCAGGTGTTTGTTAATATTACACATTTTGAGCGGAAATATTGCCTGATAATCGGCTAAAAACCTTTATATTAGGCAAAAATTCGTGTTATACGGAAAAAATTGCTTGACATTTTGTTAAAAAATCGTTAAATCTATGTTAAGATTTTATAAAAATTTAGAAATACTTGATGTTTATAAAATCTAGAGTGTTCATTAATCATAAACTAACTATTAGTTAACTAATTCATCATAACTAAAGGAGAGCTAAAATGCTAAAAAAACTTACAACAACCGTTGTTGTTCTTTTACTAACTGTTGGTGTTCTTTATGCACAGGACGCATATAAGAAAGCGCCGATAGTATCAATCACCGGAAATGAAATCGTTCAAACCGAAGGTTTCACAGTTCCGGCTACAAGAATATCACCAAGGTTACAAAAAGTGCTTACCCCAACTGCAGAATTCAATTTTGTATGGACAGGCGTGATCACTGCTTACGACCTTCAATCAAACGGTTCGCCAAATGAAATTTGGGCAGACCCAAATGATCCGGACAATGTTCATATCTATTTTATGACATCAACCGCTTTCCCTGCAACCGACAGAGGCGGTGTATATCTGTTCAGTGATGACAAAGGTGCTACCTGGAACGATTTCGGAAAAGTGCCTAATGGTCTTCAAAGTGGATTCCCTTCAATTTCCGGTTTACCGAACGGCGCGGCTGTTTTGGCTAACCACCACAATCATGCAGGCGGCGGTACAAGAGCTATCGTTCATGTAGATGATGGTGTTGGCAGCGGTAACTTCACAATCTATGATCCAGGTTTGGCTGGTGGTGCTGGTCCAATCTGGCCAAGAGTACTTGGTATAGATAATAACACTGTTGCAGTAGTTTCTTCTGTTAGCGGTGGCGTTGGTGCATGGACATCAGTATTAGATAAAGGTGCAAATACTTGGACTCCTTATTTAAACTATCTTGGCGATCAAGCTGAAACTTACAAATTAGCTCTTGGTGAAGACGGAACAACAGTTGGTCACCTTTATGTAGCTGACGATGCCGATACACTGAACGTTAGAGACGTTTTCTATCGTGAATCAACCGATAAAGGCGCTACATGGGGTCCAGCAGTTAAGGTTTTTAATTGGGATGCTACCGGTGACAGTTTAGGCGGTCTTAGAGGTTTGGACCTTGTAATGGTTGACAATACTCCTCATGCAGTATTCGAAGCCGCAAAAGTTACAGACGCCGGAAGTTATTTCCCGAGTGCTCCTTCAAAGATCATGTACTGGTGCCCGGATTATAACGGCGGCGTTGCACAGGTTCTTGCTGACGATACGATGGTACCATGGGCACCGAATGCAGTTGCTCCTGCAGTCCACGTTCCGTTATGCCGTCCTACTATAAGCAAATCTGTTAATGACAGCAGAAAAGTATTATTTGTTGCTTTTAATGCTGCGTCTCAAGATACAAGTGCTGATGGTATTACCTACTTCACAATGTATTTCAGTATGTCAGCCGATAACGGTATGACCTGGACAGCTCCGGAAAGATTCACTCCTACAAGTCTTGGAAGATATGACTGGAGATTCGTATCTGTTGCTCCTTACAGTTCATTTGACGGAGATGATCTCTATGTTCACATGACTATTCAAGCAAGAGACACTGCCGGTATCCTGGTTCAAGAAGGTCCTGCTGGCGGCAAAACAGAATTAGCATATGTTAAAGCAAAAATCGGTCCTTTTACTGGTATAAATGACGGATTAAGCTTAACATCATTCGATTTGGGACAAAACTATCCCAACCCGTTTAATCCTGTTACTACAATAAAATATACACTTCCAGAAACAAACAATGTTACATTGAAGGTATTCGATGTACTTGGAAGAGAAATTGCTAGCTTAGTAAACAGAGTTCAAGAACAAGGAACTCATTCAATTACATTTGATGCAACAAATCTTTCATCCGGAATGTATATCTATACATTAACGGCAGGAAATAATTCTGTTTCCAAGAAAATGATGATTTTGAAGTAAAAGAGAATCACATAACAATTTTTTGCGAATCCCTGAATAAGGGATTCGCAAAATTATTTTCATTGTTAACTACAAAAAAACTGTTCGTTTTCTCTTCAATTAGATTTAATTAATTTAAAAAACAATACTCGCGGAGAAGAGATGAAAAAAAATATTTTACAATTGTTTTTATTACTAATTGTATTCGCTATACCTGTTTTAGCACAGTCCGGCGTGGGTAAATTAGCCGGTACTATTCGGGATGCGGATACCAAAGAGCCCTTAATTGGTGCTAATATTGTTATAAGTGGTACCGAATTAGGTGCGGCTACCGATATCAATGGAAAGTATTTTATACTTAACATTGTCCCCGGTACATACGACGTACGGATTAGTTATGTCGGCTATGGTGCAAAAGTAATCAAAGAAGTCCGTGTTGTAGCGGGTATTACTTATGACCTTGATGTTGAACTCGGTACCGATTTCCAGCTTGATGAAATCGTTGTAACGGGTAAAAAACTTTTCGAAGAAAAATCTACTAATACAACCAAAGTACTTGATGCAGCAGACATTAATAAACTACCTGTTAAAGGTGTTGCAAATCTTGCATCACTGCAATCAGGCGTTGTTATTTCTGAAGGCTCAGGCGGTGCCGATGGTAATGCTACTATAAACGTTAGAGGCGGTAGAGGTAACGAAGTGCTATATATTATAGACGGTGTGCCTCAAAACGACATTCTTTTCGGAGGTAATGCTGCCCAGGTTAGTAACAGTGCTATCGACCAGCTTTCATTCCAGATAGGTGGATATGAAGCTAAATACGGTCAGGCACAATCGGGTATAATCAACGTAACCACAAAATCAGGCGATGTCCGTTATTCAATTTTTACAGATGTACTTACATCATCTTTTACGGATGAATACGGTTATAACCTTTATACTATGAATATCGGCGGACCGATTATTCCGGGCGACTCAAAGCATACAATCTTTCTTTCGGGTGAAAGAGGATGGTTTATGGATGCCGACCCAACTGCAATTCCACTTGAAATTCCAACGGTTGGGGTTAGTAGAAAAACTTTGCCGGACAATGAAGCTGATGTTTGGAGGTTTACCGGAAGAACATTCCATAACTTTGCTCCGTTTTCTGTCCGTTTAGGCGCTAATATCAATTTGCGTAATTTCAGAGAATATACACACAGTTATGTGAAGAATAATTCAGAGCATAATTTACGGAATAAAACAAGTAATATGTCATTTAGCGGTAGATTGAGCCATAACATGAGTGCAAGCACTTTCTATAATATAAATCTTGGTTACAAGGTGTATGATAGAGAAAGAGGCGATGGTATCTGGATGGAAAAAATCGAAAATTATGGTGATACGACTGCAAATAAACCATATTTGGCTCCCGGTGTAACTTTAACCCAGGGTGGAAGAGTTACACTTGATGATGTTCAATTGTTTTTCAATAAAGGTAGAGTGC
>Ga0208244_101528_pt1 | contig 11712 bp, 15 predicted proteins | sample SubbioCR12Aug_5A_FD_184828 | JGI IMG/M metagenome (GOLD analysis project Ga0208244, IMG submission 184828) | Serpentinite rock and fluid subsurface biosphere microbial communities from McLaughlin Reserve, California, USA - CR12Aug_5A (SPAdes) | ecosystem: Environmental > Terrestrial > Deep... | reverse complement strand
CCGTTTCTTTATGTAACCATTTTCTTAGTTAAAAGAAAGGATTGATGCCTTGATAATTCCGACAGCCTCCCTCAATTGCTCTTCGGTAATGACGAGTGGCGGAGCAAAGCGGATAATGTGTCCGTGAGTAGGCTTGGCCAGCAAACCATTTTCGGCCATTTTCACACAAACATCCCATGCGGTTTTGCCGTTTTTGGGTTTAATGACAATGGCATTCAGCAGGCCTTTTCCCCTGACCAATTCCACCATATCACTGTTGATATTGCGCATTTCCTCACGGAAAATCTGACCAAGATACTCAGCCTTGTCGGCAAGATTTTCTTCTTTTACAACTTCCAGAGCTGCAATGGCTACTTTGGCTGCTACAGGATTACCGCCAAAAGTTGAACCATGTTCGCCCGGTTTGATGCACAACATGATGTCGTCGTCTGCCAATACGGCTGATACAGGATAAACCCCGCCCGATAATGCTTTGCCAAGGATCAGAATGTCGGGCTTAACGCCTTCATGGTCGCAGGCCAGCAGCTTGCCTGTGCGTGCAATGCCGGTTTGTACCTCATCAGCAATGAATAATACATTCTTTGCCTTACACATATCGTAGGCTTTTTTCAGGTAGCCCTCCTGGGGCACATAAACACCAGCCTCACCCTGAATGGGTTCAACGAGGAAACCTGCCACATTTGGATCTTTAAGTGCTTCGGCCAGTGCATCAAGATCGTTGTAGGGAATGGTGATAAATCCTGGTGTGAACGGTCCAAAACCACCGCGTGAATCTGGGTCGGTCGACATGCTGATAACGGTGATGGTGCGGCCGTGGAAATTGTGCTCGCACACAATGATCTTTGCCTGATTCTCGGCAATTCCTTTTTTCATATAAGCCCATTTACGGCAAAGTTTCAGTGCTGTTTCGTCGCCTTCGGCACCTGTATTCATGGGCAATATCTTATCGTAACCAAAAAACTCAGTGATATATTTTTCATACACACCGAGCGAATCATTGAAGAATGCGCGTGATGTCAGTGTGAGGGTTTTGGCCTGATCGATCAAAGCACTGATAATTTTTGGGTGACAGTGGCCCTGATTGACGGCAGAATAGGCCGAAAGGAAATCAAAGTATTCCTTGCCTTCTACATCCCAAACTTTGGCGCCCTGACCTTTGGCCAGAACCACCGGAAGCGGGTGATAATTATGTGCACCGTACTTGTCTTCAAGCTCCATGGCCAGTTTCGAGGTCATCTGCTCTTTCATAAAATGTACTCCTTTCTAGGGGGGATTAATTGAATTGTGAAATTATTAACAAATCGTGGCAAAGATAGGATTATTTGGCTGACAGGGAGTAGGGTTAACCTGAAATTTCCAAAATATTAACCATTAGAGCAAATGCCTGACCGGGAGCAACAGCCATTCGAAGAATTTGTTGATAAGCGGGCGGCGCGCCCACACAGCATAGTCGAAATCTTCGGTATTCTCCAGTGTGAATGTTATGTGGTCCGACACCTGAGCAGTCAGCGCAGGTTCATTTCCGATGAGGGTTATTTCGTACATATACCGAAAGCTCCGGTAATCGAAGTTAGAAGACCCTACGGAGAACACGTTGTTATCGACGAGCATCAACTTGGCGTGGAGGTTGTGCGGAAGATACATTTTGAACCGGATGCCGCTCTGGTGCAGCGGGCCCATATATTTGTTGCGCAGAATATCAACCAGTCCAACATCGGAACGCTTCGGGATGACTACCTGAACGTCAACGCCACGCTGAACCGCCTCAACCATGGCTTTACGCAGCATATAGCCCGGAAGAAAATACGGTGTGACAACAACGACCGATGTTACGGCATTCCGTATCAAATGAATGTATCGACGCATGATGCGTTGTTTGGTGATAGATGGCATGTCGCGGACAATCTCAAAGCCACCGTGCCGGATCAGCCGAAGATAATTTGACTTGGCAAACACATATTTGTTATAGATTTTCCAATCCTGCCGGAATACCTTTTTGAATGCCAGTGTAAGCTCACTTTTGATCCGGAGCACCGATTCACGCCAGTTTAAATTGTATTCGGTGAAATTGGAAGAACCAATATAGGTGATTTCATCGTCAATGATCAGTAGTTTGCGGTGGTTTCGTTTGTGTCCCCGGGTGAAAACATCGCTGTTGAATTTAATCTTCTCGAAAAAACGAACTTCACCACCAAGGCGAATCAACTCGTCGAAAAACGAATTATTCACACCACTGCTTCCCCATGCATCTATAAGCACTTTTATTTCAACACCTGTTTTTGCTTTACGGATCAATGCATCCTTGAAACGTGTGCCAATAACGTCATTTCCAATACGATATGTTTCAATAAAAATATAGTCCACTGCCGCTTCAATATCGTCGATCATGGCATTGTAATACCTTATGGGGTCGGCAAACAAATGATATGGTTCGCGGATCACAGGCATGGGGACCGGAATTATTTTTTGGTGATCTCCGCTTTCAGCCATTCAACCTTTTTGGGTGAAACAGGCACTATTGACTTATCGCTCATAAATATGTAATCTTCGCCTCGGGGATCGAGGCGAAGGGCATGCCTGAGGTTGATCAGATGATCTTTATTTATTCTTGCAAACCGGTATCCGTCAAGCAATTCATCAAATTCAGCCAAGGGTTTCGACACAAGAAAGTCCTCTTGATTATCCATATACACCCTGGTTTGATTATGCTCAGCCTGGCAACGAATCATGTCGTTTACGTTAATCAGATAAAGATTTTCGGCTGAACTGAGGATGATTTTTTTTGCTTCTGTATTTATCTGACGAAAGTTATTGAAAAACGCGTTCAATTTGAGATTGATGTCATTGTTTTCGACCGACTTCACTGCTTTTTTAACAGCCTGCACCAGATCTGCCGGATCTAAAGGTTTCAGTATGTATTCAAGGGCACTGAACTTGAATGCTTTTATGGCATATTTTTCAAAGGCAGTAACAAATATGATTTGAAAATTGATCACATCAAACCGTTGCAGCAAATCAAATCCATTGCCGTCAGTAAGCTGAATATCAAGCAGTACAAGATCGGGATTATGCTGACGGATCAGCGCCTCACCTGAAACTACACCATCGGCTTCGCCCACAATTTCAACTTCAGGTATATGCTTTCCCATAATGAGTCTGATCACTTCCCTGGCATTGAATTCATCATCGACAATTACTGCTCGGAGCATATCAGATATTGATTTTTTTTGAAACTGAAATGGAGGATGTTATCCAAGTCAAATGTATGACAATTATTTAATAACTGGAAATTTATTTGCCGGAGTTATTCATCATCTTCTATATCAGTAGTATTTACTGAGCGTTTTCTGTTTTTCATCATTAAGATAACGATGATAAAAGCAATCACCATTAAAACCAAAGCTGCCGACATTGTCATTTTATAGAACAGTTTCTGGTCGGCTAATTCCTTGTTTTCATGATCAAATCTGCTGATTTCCTGAAGCAGTTTGTCAATTTTGTAGGCATTTTGGGCTTCCTGCATCGACATTTTGTTGAGGCGTTTCATGCTTGAATCATAGCCATCCATAAACAGGCTGAAATACCTGTTGAATGCTTCTTTGTTACCCGTTCTGGCATAGGCTTTCATCAGTAACTGATAACACTCATCATGCAACAGAGTAATATTGAATTTATCTGACAGGCTAAGGCATTGCTCAAGCGCAGGTATTGCATTGATGTTATCGCCTGAATGATGCCATGCCCTGCCTTTGTAGAGCCATATTTCGACCTGACCCATTGCATGGCCGGTGTTTTCATAAATCTTCAATGCATTTTCAAAGTATTCGAAGGCTTTAGCCAGGTCATTCATGCGCACATAAATGTTGCCAAGGTTACCCATAATGCGCGCCGTTCCTGTAATGTCGCCTGTTTCCTGCTTCATGGCCAAAGAAGTAGTCAGGAATTTTTTGCCTTTTTCATCATCGTGCAGTTCCTCGGAATAAATCATACCGAGATTGAGATACACCGAAGCAAGTTCCTGTTGGTTCCCGTAACCTGTAAAAATGTCACCTGCTTCATTCAGGTTGGCTATCGCTTTGTCCACCTCGTCCCATTGCCAGTAAACTATGGCCATGTTTTTGAGGATTTCTGCCTTTCCAAGGGTGTCTTTGATATCCTCACGGATTAACAGCGCCATGTAATAATGGTCATAAGCCTGATCGAAATTGCCTTGTTCGTAATACAAGTTGCCAATATTCAGAATGGTTGTTGCCTGACCGTCAGCGTCGCCAAGTTCCCTTTCAATCTCCAATGATTGGTTATAGAAGTCCATTGCTTTTGCCGGATCACCTGTGAGTTCGTGGACCAATGCGAGGTTGTGCAGACAATCTGCTATGCCCTTACGGTCATCTGCTTTTGAAAACGCTTCGAGACCTGTGACAAAATATTGCCCTGCAAGATCGTAATCGCCCATATATAAAGCACTTACTCCAAGCGATTTCAGGGTTTTTCCTTTCAGGGACAGGTATCCTTCGTTTTCCGATAAAGCAATGGCTGCTTCGCCGGTTAATAGACTTTTGTCGAACGAAACAGCACGGTAAGCTTCCGAAAGCTGAATCAGGGTTTCAACTTTGTCGCTTCCACTTTGCAGCTGTGCTGCCTTAAAAAGACTGTCGATCAGGGTCACTTCATCTTGCTGCTCCGCATAGCAATCAGCATTGAGACATGCAAAGCATACTGCAATCATTAATATAATGCCGGATCGTATCATAGCACAATATTACAACAAAATTTCTCTGAAGTGAATAGCTCCATCACAAAGGAATTTATGCTGTTTCATACATTGGCCTTCCTGTTCTGAGTGTTTGTGGAGAGAAATCCTGTACATTTGCCAAAAACTGCCCGTATGTTGCGATCAATGACCGGTTTTGGCAAAGCAGAGGCTTCCTCTGGCAGCAGAAAAATAGTGGTTGAAATAAAAGCCCTGAACAGTAAACAACTTGATCTGACGCTCAGACTGCCTTCCGAATGGCGGCATTTGGACAACGACATCAGATTGTGGGCTTCAAACAACATCATCAGAGGCAAGGCAGATGTATCCGTCAGTATCGAGAACGAATCACAAAAAAGCAATACCAGAATAGATATTGAACTTGCACGACAATATCATGATCAACTGCTTCATATTTCAAAAGAGCTTAAACTTCCCCTTCCTGCTGATGTGCTCGGGCTGATCGTTAAACTTCCGGGCTTCTTCAACGGAGAGGCAAAGGAGACCGGCGAGGAAGAGCAACAATTGATTCTGAACCTGCTTGATGAGGCCTTTAAAAGTTTCGATCACTTCCGGATTCAGGAGGGCAGAGCATTGCAAAGGGATTTACAAAATCGAGTGGCGCAAATTTTATCGCTAAAGGAACTCGTTGCTCCATTTGAAGTGCAACGCAAGGAAACTGTGCGGCAACGCCTGATGAAGAACCTCACCGAGTTTGTTGAAAAAGAGAAAATTGACACCAACAGATTTGAACAGGAATTGCTCTATTATCTCGAAAAAATGGACATCACCGAGGAGCAGGTCAGATTGGCACAGCATTGTATGTATTTCACCGAAACTTTAAAGGAAGAGGGAGCAGGCAAAAAACTGGGGTTCATCTCACAGGAAATTGGACGGGAAATCAACACTTTGGGTTCAAAAGCCAATGATGCCGATATCCAGCGGGTGGTGGTCCAGATGAAAGACGAACTTGAAAAAATCAAAGAACAGCTCTTCAACATCCTGTAGCATGAAGCCTGCTAAACTGATTATCGTTTCGGCACCCTCCGGATCGGGAAAGACAACGCTCGTTAAGTATTTGATGGAGCAACGCAGCGACTTTGTTTTCTCCGTTTCGGCCACCAGCAGACCCCGACGGGCACACGAAACCCATGGGATTGACTATTTTTTTCTGACCGAAGAAGAATTCAGGGAACGAATTGCCCGCAATGAGTTTCTGGAGTGGGAAGAAGTCTATCCGGGAAGGTTCTACGGCACACTCACCGAACAGGTTGACCTAGCTCTGGAACATGGCAAAACGATTGTGTTTGATGTGGATGTGGTTGGCGGGTTGAATATTAAGAAACACTACGGCAACAGAGCACTGGCCTTGTTCATCAAGGCACCTTCGCTGGATGTGATGGAGCAACGACTTCGGAACAGAGCCACCGACACCGAACAAAGTATCAGCAACAGAATGGAAAAAGCTGCCTGGGAATTGCAATTCGCGCCACAATTTGATGCAGTTGTGATGAATGACGATCTCACAGAAGCAAAAAAAGCGATCCTCGAACGGGTGGATCGATTTCTGGAAACAAAATAATAGACATATGATGAGTGAAACATACCGAGCCATTGAACTGCCCGCATACAACACCAATCTTATTAAGGCTATGCTGGGTATGCGCCTGACCGAAAAAACAAAACCTCTGCCTGGTAGCAGTCAATTGCTCATTCGCATGGAAGCTGTTCAGTTTAATCCGTCTGATATTGCTTTTTTGCAGGGAGGCTACAATATTGTCAAGAGCCTTCCATGCGTTCCGGGATTCGAAGGCTGTGGTGTTGTTAAAGCTGTAGGCAGCGACCTCAACGCAGCCGACTGGGTCGGAAAACGGGTTGTGTGTTTCACCCAGCAGGACAAAGACGGCACCTGGGGCGGTTATTTTGTGGCCGAACTGCACGAGGTGCTCCTTGCTGCGGACAATCTTAAACCTGAGCAACTTGCAGGTTCATTCGTTAACCCACTGACTGCATGGGGACTGGTTTCGGTTGCACTTCAACGACAAAGTGCATGTATAGCCATCAATGCAGCCGGAAGTCAGGTGGCATCATGGGTAGTAGCTTTGTGCAGGCAGCAAGGGATAAAAACTATTGGTATTACACGTAAGACAGAAACCTTACAGCGGTTGTCAGAGATAGGTTTCGACGGACTGGTTTCGACAGCGTCTGAGAACTGGGAAAGGCATTTCAATGATTTGGCCCATGAGTTAGGCTGCACCACTGCTTTTGATGCTGTGGGTGGCGAACTGGCAGGGCAGATGCTGAACAATATGCCCCCCGACCAGGAGTTGGTGGTTTATGGCGGCTTATCGGGCAGGGCGGTTTCAGGTATAGATTTCATGCAACTCATTTTCCGAAATGCCATGATCACGGGTTTCAACCTCAACGACTGGATAGCCCTGAGCGAACCCGACGAAGTCAATGAAGCCTATGAAACCATCAGCCGTATGATTGCCGGGCAGGAAACACACCCAAGGATACAGTCAATAGTAAGCCCCGAAGATTTTGTCAAAGGCATTCGGACTTATCTCGGTGATATGTCGGCCGGAAAAGTGATTATAAGGTTCTGATTGTCATGAAAACAAGGGCAGGATTGTTTTTTGGATCGTTTAACCCCATACATTCAGGACATATGATGTTGGCAGCCTATATGTTGCACTTCACCGATCTGAATGAGGTTTGGTTTGTGGTATCGCCACATAATCCCCTGAAAGAGAAGACCGCGTTGCTGGCCGACTACCACAGACTCGAGCTGGTGTATCGAGCGGTGGACGATTATCCCGGCTTCAGGGTGAGCGATATTGAATTCAGAATGCCAAAACCTTCCTTTACGATTGACACCCTAGTAAGGCTGAGTGAGAAAAATCCCGGCCACAGTTTTTCACTCATCTGCGGAGCCGATTCGTTGCAGTCGTTCAGGAAATGGAAAAACTATGACCAGATACTGGCCAACTACCGCTTGCTGGTGTATCCGCGTCAGCATGCCGGTACGACTGAATTTGACGGGCACCCTTCAGTGCAGATGGTGCAAGCCCCCCGGATCGAAATTTCCTCGAGTTTTATCCGCCATGGTATTGCTACCGGGCGCGACATGAGGTTCTTCCTCCCCGAAAAGGTCTACCGCTACATCAGCGATATGCACTTTTACGAATAAGTTTGTTATTTTTGTTGCTGGTTTTTATTAATTTACCTGAACGATGCAATCCATTACCATATATGCCGAAGGGCATCAACCTGTTTCAAACCAAATCTATATTTGTGCGCAGACGGAAGAAATTGCCGGCCTTACACTTTCTGAAAGCGAAACAGCATTTGTTGCTCAGCAGAGGAAGTTAAAAAAAGATTTAGTTGTGTTGTCGCGCATTGGCCGCTTTGTTGCGCTTTTGTTTGTGAAGCCTGAAGATGCCTTTTCCAGACGGCTTGAATCTTGCCGCAGAAACGGAGCTGCAGTAGCAGCGGAGCTTAATGCTCTTGGTGTCATCGAGACAGCCATAACAGATGCGGGCGGTTTTTGGCCCGAATGCCTTGCTGTTGCCGAAGGCATGGCACTGGGTAGTTATCAGTTTCTGAAATACAGAAACGATGCCGAAGACAAAGCCAATAGCCTGAGAAGTATTGTTTTGGAATCGCAGAAAGCAGATGAGGATGAGGTGCTGAAACTGAATATTCTTGTTCGGGCCGCCTGTTTTGCCCGCGATTTGGTCAATGAACCCGTTAATAAGCTGAATGCAGTGGGCCTGGCCGAAGCTCTGAGCAGCAGGATGCGTGAGGCCGGCGGAAAAGCCGAAGTGCTGAACAAAAAGAAAATCGAGGCCCTCAAGATGGGTGGTTTGTTGTCGGTAAACCTGGGCAGTCCCGATCCACCCACATTCACTATTCTGGAATGGAAACCGGCCAACGCTGTCAACAGTCGTCCTGTGATTCTGGTGGGTAAGGGTGTAGTGTACGATACCGGTGGCATGAGTCTGAAGCCTACATCTGGTATGGATACCATGAAGTGCGACATGGCAGGCGGAGCACTGGTGGGCGCAGCAATTTCGGCCATAGCCGAAGCTAACCTGCCTGTGTATGTGATGGCACTCGTTCCGGCCACCGACAACCGCCCTGATGGCAATGCCTATGTGCCTGGTGATGTCATTACCATGTTTGACGGCACCACGGTTGAAGTGCTTAACACCGATGCGGAAGGAAGGCTTATACTTGCCGATGCCCTTGCCTATGCGCGTAAGTTCGAACCCATGCTCGTAATCAATTTTGCCACACTCACCGGTGCGGCAGCCAGGGCCATCGGGCCACAGGGCATCGTGGCCATGCAGGTGAACGCACAAAACGAGTTTGATACGCTGGCCGTTTGCGGCGAACGAGTGTATGAACGACTGGTTCAGTTTCCGATGTGGGACGAATATCGCGAAATGCTAAAGTCGGAAATTGCTGACTTGAAAAATATTGGCGGACCTGATGCAGGGGCAATCACCGCCGGAAAGTTTCTCGAACATTTCACAGATTACCCCTTTATCCATTGCGACATTGCCGGACCGGCATTTCTCGACAAACGCGACAGTTACCGCGGTGTCGGCGGCTCAGGTGTCGGAGTCAGACTGCTGTTTGAATTTTTCAGAAACATGTCCTGATTGCTTACGATTTTTCTATCAAACCCAGCATATCGAGGCATTTTGAAGCATCTTTCCCGTAGCTGCTGATCTCATTGCCCATAATCTTATAGGTGCATTTTTGTCCGGCAATGCACGAAAAATGCAGTTCGAAATGCTTGCCATGCTCGTCGGTCATGTTCACTTTTACCAGATTTTTATGCAGTTCTGACCTGAGTTCGTGGTGACAAACTGGGCAACGGAAGTCGAAATGCTGTCCGTCGTAAACCCTGCACGAACTGTGGTAGATGGTTTCGTAGTTTCCGGCTTCGGGGTTCATCAGCAGCAATATTCCCGGTCCGTGATCGGGCAATGCAGTAAGAATAAGATGGTCTTTAACCAGCAATTGTGCATGGCAGTGCGGACAATTGTAATCGGTTTTCATGGCGTCCTCCTTTCGGTTTCGGTTTGCTGCCATAAATATACAACATTTTTTTGCCCAAAGCAATTGATTTTTGATGTATGTTTCCGTAACTTTATACCACCAAACCAAATAGCCATGGCAAACAACCTGATACACTATTTTGAACAAAGGTTCAGCGGAGCAGTCCCCATTCCCAATACCGGTGTTAAACCCTTTGTGACCATTTCGCGCGAGACCGGATGCAACAGCATAAGCATAGCGGAGAAGCTGATCAGGAGGCTTAATGCAGTCTCGAACCAGCATTGGAAATTGGTCAGCAAGGAAATTCTCGGGATGGCTGCCGACAAGCTCCACCTTGATCACCACAGACTCGAATCGGTTTTTAATGCAGTGACTCCGTCGCAGATGGATGAGATACTGAAGGCTTTTAGTGAGAAATATTATAAGAGCGATAAGGCCATCCGCAAATCGGTGCGCGAGATCATCCGCGATATTGCTCATGATGGCTATGTGGTGATTGTGGGAAGGGCAGGGGTGGCCATCACCAACGACATGACCGGCGGGCTCCATTGCCGGCTGCATGCACCCCTCGACTGGCGGGTGAAGAATATTGCTTCACTGCGTGACCTGGATGAGCAATCAGCAAAGGAATATATCATCGATTCGGATGCAAAAAGAGAGAAACTACTTATGGATTTCAGCGGGAAAACCCTCTGCGACATGCATTTTGATGTGGGCCTGAATAACCAGCGCCTGAACGATGATCAAATTGCAGACCTGTTGTTTGAACTGATGAAAATGAGGGGACTGATAGCCGTTAAATGAGATCCGTGTCTGCGTAACTCTGTGCCATAACTGTTTCACCACTTGCCACAAAGACACCAAGACACCAAGAATCACAAAGGCTAAATTCCGGCATATCAATACTTTGTGCAACTTAGTGCCTTCGTGCCTTGGTGGCAAAGAAGAAAGTTCATATTGTAACTCTGTGTAACTCTGTGATTCTCTGTGTACCTCTGTGCCATAGCTGTTTGTTTCTTCCTTTATCATACTGAATTTGCCACAAGACTTGATTATCTTTGTAAGGAATTATTTTTGATTTATCTATGCCAACAGTTCTATTGATTAATGGGTTTCGTTTTTTCTTTTATGTAAACGACCATACCCCAATGCATATTCATGTTGAACGTGGTGAAGGCACTGCCAAATTCTTACTTGAGCCCGTGATGCTGATTAAATCAAAACGGTTTAAGGCAGCCGAGTTAGCAGAAATACGTAATTTAGTAAACGATAATCTGGTTTTTCTAAAAGAAAAATGGAATGAATACTTTAACAATAAGCAAGTCTAATTGTGCCACCGAGTTGTGGTTCAGTCAGGATAAAATGCATCTTGTGCTTGATGATGGCCGTGAACTTGCTGTCCCGCTTGACTGGTTTCCGGCATTGCGTGATGCAACCAGTGAACAGAGAAAAAACTTCCGTTTCATTGGGGGCGGCGAAGGCATTCATTGGGAAGACCTCGACCTTGATGTGCTGGTTGAGGGCTTGTTATGACACATGTGCAGCTATATCCGACTTTTTCTGCCAAAAAGAAGAATAATCAATCCTTTGAGCACTTTGCGGTTGATCTTTTTTTAACCGCTAAGGACGCAGAGTTTTACGCGAAGACCGCAAAGTTGGTTTATTGAAGAATATGTTGACTATGCTCCGTTAAAATAATACTCTGTGTAACTCTGTGATTCTCTGTGTAACTCTGTGAACCTCTGTGTCATAGCTGATGTACAAAGTACCACAAAGTTTCACAAAGAAACAACAACGATTTACCGCCCTGATTCTTTACTTTTGTGGCCTAAATTATTACCCACGATGCCGAATCTACTTTCCATCATCATCCCGGCTTACAACGAAGC
>Ga0208244_101527_pt1 | contig 11728 bp, 11 predicted proteins | sample SubbioCR12Aug_5A_FD_184828 | JGI IMG/M metagenome (GOLD analysis project Ga0208244, IMG submission 184828) | Serpentinite rock and fluid subsurface biosphere microbial communities from McLaughlin Reserve, California, USA - CR12Aug_5A (SPAdes) | ecosystem: Environmental > Terrestrial > Deep... | reverse complement strand
AGCGTGCCCCCTCGCGCCGGGGCCGCGCCGCCGCTGCCTGCGGTCATGGCCAGCAGGGCCACCACTACCAGAAGAACCGGAAGAGCGTTCCACCGCGTCATCTGTCTGCCTCCTTATTTCGTGCGACTACCTGGCGTGCGACTACCGGACAACCAGTACGGGACAGTGCGCCTCGTGGATCACCCGCGTGCTGACGGACCCCAGCAGCGCCACGCCCACTCTACCCAGCCCGCGTGAGCCCATCACGATCAGGTCGCACCCGCGGGCGCGCGCCACGTCCAGGATGGCGTGAGCGGCAGGACCTTCCAGCACCGACTCCTCGTACGCCACGCCCTCTTCCTCCAGTACCTTCGCCGCCTCCCGAACAAGCGCCTCGCTTGCCGCCAGCCGCTTCGTCATGAGCTCCTCCAGGTAGGGTGTCCCCAGATCCCTGGGCAGGGGCTCGAAGGCTGTCAGCACGACCACGGTCGCGCCGTAGCGCCGGGCGATGCCGGAGGCGATGGTCAGCGCCTTGCGTGCGTGCTCGGATCCGTCCGTAGGGTAGAGAATCGTCGTGAACACGGTTTCCTCCTTTAGAAGAGTCTAGAGACCGCGTAGGCAACGAGGACCAGCGCCGCAATCCCGGCCCAGAGCCACGGCCGGCCGCTTCGGCGACGTGCCTTGCGGGGCCGGAGGTCGGGCGTCTCGGCGCATGTCCCGCAATAGTTTCCCGTCCCGAGCCGCACCACGCAGCTCCCGCACAACGCCTTGCCGCACCCCGAGCAGTAGGCCAGCGCTAGGCGGTCGGCGTGATGGGCGCAGGGGATGCCGCTCACCCGCTTGCCCCGGTCACGCCTGTCATCCGGCCCGCATCGAACTGCTCGATTCCGCCGAGGAAGGCGGACAGCGCCGCGTTGAAGGCGCCGGCGTCCTCGATGAACGGGACGTGTCCCATCCCCTGCATGATGTGCACCTGCGCGTTTGGGATCGTCCGGCCCGCGACGTCGGCCTGGTCCGGCGGTATTACGCGGTCGCGGGTGCCCCAGACGATCAGGGTGGGCGCCGTGATGCGCGCCGCGACCTCCCTGGTCTGCTCCACGATTCCCGGGCGTACGCCCCGCAGCGTCACCGAGGCCCGGAGTGTATTCAAGAAGGTCTCGCCCGTCACTAGTCGCGCGGCGTTGCGCCTGGTGATCTCGACGAGCGCGTCAGGGATGCGGCGCTGGTCGGCGAAGGCCTCGCGGAGCCCCAGCCTGGGAAAGCGGCGGGTGAGCGCCAGGAATCCCTCGCCCACCCAGCGCGCCGTCATCAGCCGCAGCGTCGCACTCAACCCGGTGCCGTAACCGGCGGGCGCGGCCAGCACCAGGGCCGCGCAGCGTGCGGGCGCGGTTCCGGCTGTGAGCGTGGCGATCGCGCCGCCGAGCGAGGAGCCGATGATTACCGCGCGCGGCACGCCCACGGCATCCATGAATGCCAGGATGGCCGCGGCCGCGCCCTCGGGCGTGGATGCGGACGCGATCGGGTCCGACAGCCCAAACCCAGGGAAATCAAGCGCGATCGTGGTGTACCGCTCGCGCAGCGCCGGTGTCGTCCACTGCCAGAACTCCAGGGAGGCCCCGATGCCGTGGATCAGGACCGCGGGCGGACCGCTGCCCTCGACCTGGTAACGGACGCGCGCCCCCATCACCTCAACGAACCGGTCGGTTTCCATCGCTGACCTCCTTCCGGGTTGCCGCCCGCCTTACGCCGGCGCGCCTGCCGCCTGCCAGACGTCTGAGGCGCGCCAGGTTTTTGGCGTCCGGACCAGCGTCGTCGAATCCAGGCGTCTCAATGATACCCGGCAGGGCCCGCAGGCGCGGGTGCGCGAGGAGCGCGCGAAACCCGCTCGACCCGATCAGGCCCTCGCCGATGTTCGCGTGGCGATCGCGGCGCGATCCCAGGGCGCCCTGCGAGTCGTTCAGGTGGAGGACGCGCACGCGATCCCAGCCCACGGTGCGGTCTGCCGCGGCGACCATCTCCTCGATCCCTGCCGGCGTCCGCAAGTCCCATCCCGAGGCAAACAGGTGCGCGGTGTCCAGGCACACGCCGACCCTGGGGTCGCCGTGAACTCCGTCCATCACCGCGGCGAGATCATCGAATGTGGCGCCCAGAGTGCCTCCGGATCCCGCGCTGTTCTCCAGCAGCACCATCGCGCGGGAGCTGGCGCCGAGGATCCGTCGCACCGCGGTGGCTATCCGGCGCAGCGCCGCGCCCCTGGGAGAGGATAGGCGGCTGCCCAGGTGCGTGATTACTCCCAGACCTTCCAGCCGCTCGACGCCGCGCAGCGTGGTCAGCAGCGAGGCGACGGATCGGCGTCGCAGATCGCGGTCCGGCGTGCCCGGATTCACCAGGTAGGCGGCGTGCGCGACCAGCGGGTCGAGGCCGGCGGCGCGCCGCTTCTGGATGAACCGCTCGATCACGTCATCGGGGTAGACGCTGCTTCGCCACTGTCGCGGCGATCCGTAGAAGATCTGCAGGCAGTCGCAGCCCATTGCCACCGCGCGGTCAATGGCCAGATCCAGCGATCCGCTGATGGATACGTGCGCTCCCAGACGCATTGCCGCTTCGTTCTTCTCTGAGCATCCGGCGGAGCCCTGCGGATTCCCGGCGGGAGATATCCACCACGCGTAGGCGCATCTGCCGGCGCACGCCTCCGCGCCACGTCCGCCTCCCTCACGGCCGCTCCAGCCCCAACTCCTGCCAGAGCCACCCAAAGTCATAGGTCGGCCGACCCTCCCGGCGCATGCGCTCCGAGCGGTTCTCGAACTCCTTGAGAAGCGCGACGAGGCGCGGCCGCACGGTCTTGAGGCGGGCCGCCTGACGCGGCGTCCGGTTTCCGAGCGCGGGGATCGGCTCGTCCGGCCAGTTCCGGTAGTGCTGTTCGTAGAACTCGCCGACTATCTTGGCCTCCAACTCCGGCGGAACGTCCGACCGCGGAGGTTTCGGGGAGCGGCGCGACGCCTTGAGCGCCGCCTCGATGCCCTGATACCGAGTCGCCTTGCGCCGGACCGCCTCTCCGGCCAACTCCTCCAGAAATCGGTGGCCCCGCTCGGCCCGCTCGCGCGAGAGGGTCTCGAACACCACGCGTTCTCCTTTGAGGATGAACGTGCCGAGGTTCCGGCGCGTCTGGGTGGTCTCTTCTGCGAGGCTTTCCTCAACCGAGGCTCCCTGCGCCGGGATGCCCTCGGTCCACGCGTGGCTTCCGTCACCTTCGTATGCAAGGTCGGGATGCCCGCCCAGTGCGCGAAGGAGCGCCGGCCGCTCGCGCACGTCGAAGATCACCTTGGCCAAGACAATGGGGTCGCCTTCCGACGTAACGAGGACGGGCTTTGGCGGGAACACAACCCAGTCGAGCCAGGCCCGGTGGAACAGCACCGTAGCGCGCTTGAAGAAGTCGCCGAGGTCTTCCTCGGGGCAGCGGCGCGCGAACAGCCGGTGGGCGCGTCGCAGGTCTTTGAGAATCGCCTCCCGAGCCCCGGGCGGATAGAGGTATAGGCCGCCGTCGAACACTTGCGCCCTGTTACCATCCTGCACCACCCGCGCGGCCAGGAGGTCCCATAGGACGATCTGATGGGTGGCCCGCCGCTCGCGGACCCACACCCGCTCATCGGTCCACAGGTCGACTAGGTGAAGCCCCTCTTCGGGGCGGACGTCCATCACCTCGTAGAGCCGCATGTGGCTGGCGCGCATGCGATCGAGGTAGGCGCGTTCGCCGGGGCTGAGCCCGGCCCGCTCACGCTCGAGAAAGAGATCAGTCAGGGTCCGACCGTCCTCGATGGGGACGTCGAAGGCAAACCAGGCTTCGTAGACGGCCTCGGCTGTGGGGATGGTCAGTGCCCGCTGTGCATCCTCGGACGAGCGGCCGGCGAGACCGTCGCCCCAAAATGCCATCTGTCCGATCAGGTGATCCTGCTCGAACTCCGGACGGGCCGAGAATCGCATGAGCCTGTCCAGGATGCGCTCCCGATCGTCGCGGGAATAGGTCGTGCGCGTCGCTTCCGCCTTGCCCAGGCAGCACTTCTTGTACTTGAGGCCGCTTCCGCACGGGCACGGGTCGTTCCGGCCGACGATACTCATAGACCTGCCCCCCTTACCCTGAACCCTGACCACCGTGGTGGGGTCACCGCTGTGCCGTTCTCGGATTGACCGGTATGTGGCCAGGTGCTACCTTTCCCTTGCGAGTTTCGAAGAGGAGGTAGTGTCCTGGACGCAATGGAAAGCGTGCTGAAGCGTCCGCCTCGATTAGTCCAAGACGACCAGGGAGACGTCGTGGAGGTAATCCTGTCCTACGACGACTATGCGCGATTTCTCCGCATCCTGGCCGCGCATGCCGACTGGGAGACGCTTCCTCCCTACTTGCAGGACGCCATTGACCGAGTGCTGGCCGATGACGCGGTGGCAGAGGGAGGCTCCCCCAGCTCCCTCCGCGCGCTACTGCGGGAGACCAGTGAAGCCCCATAATGCCGCACGCCGTGCTGCTCAGCCCGGCCGCAGAACGAGACCATAGGAGGCTCCCCTCCGAGATCCGCTCGCGAATCACGCAAGCACTCCTCGCCCTCGAAGCAACCCCTCGACCTCCGGGCGTCACCAAACTGAGCGGCTCAGTGAATCGCTGGTGCATCCGAATAGGCGACTACCGGATTCTGTTTGAAGTGCACGACACAGACCAGACTATCCTGGTTCTTCGCATCGTCCACCGCCGCGACGCCTATCGGTAAGCAGGGTTCCTTCACTCGACCCTCATACGCGGCCTCACCGACGATTCCACCAAACCGCATCGTCCCGCAGATCCCGCAACAATGGTATCCTAGAACCGCCAGACCATTACAACGACCGCCAGCAGCGTCGCGACCAGCAGCAGCGCCAGCGGCGCGCCGACCCGCGCGTAGTCGCCGAACCGGTACCCGCCGGGCACCATGACCATCATGCTGATCGGGTGGCTTATCGGTGTGAGCAGGGTGGCCGACGTCGCCGCCGCTACTGTGATCATGAAAGGCACCGGGTTGACGCCCAGCTCCGTTGCGGCGCTGAGGGCGATCGGCGCCATCAAGATAGTCGTGGGGATGGCGGGCACGAACTGCCCGACGACGAAGGTGGCCAGGCAGATCGCCGCAAGGACCGTGAATGGCGCATCCCCGGCCAGCGGCAGCAGCGCGCCTGCGACCGCCGCCGCGGCCCCGGTCGTGTGCAGCGCGGCTCCCAGGGGCAGCAGGCTCCCCACGACGATGACCGTGGGCCAGTCCACCACCTGGGGCGCCTCGGTCACCCCTACGCAACCGCCGATGACCACGATGCCCGCCGCCAGCACCGCGGCCAGGCTCACCGGCACGATGCCCGTGGCCCCGGACAGGATCACCACTCCCAATGCGAGCAGCGCGTACGGGACCTGCGCGGTGCGGAGAGGCGGTGATTCGTCGAGCGAGACGAAATCCGGATCCTGCCCGATGGACCGGATCAGCTCGCGCGGCCCCTGGAGCAGCAGGGCGTCGCCGTGCTGGAGCTCCAAATCGGCCAGCCAGGCCCGGCGCGGCTGCCCCGCGCGCCACACCGCCACCACATTGAGCCCGTACCTCTGCCGGAACTCCAGCTCCTTGAGGCTCTTCCCGGCCAGATCGGAGCGGGGGGCTATCAACATCTCGGCAAGGCCTACGGCGTGGGTTTCCAGCGCCCTGCGGTCCTGGGCCGGTTCGGGTTCAACGGCGAGGGGGCCGAGACTCCGGAGCCGTTCCATCTCCTCGGGTCGCGCCTCCACCATCAGCACGTCCCCGGGCCGCAGCAACTCCTCCGGCGCCGGCGCCAGGGTGTTGATCTTGCCTCGAGCGATCGCCAGCACGGTCATTCCAAATGACTCGCCCAGCGAGGCCTGCGCGATCGTCTTCCCGTCCAGCGCGCCTCCGCGCTCGACGCGGATACGAAACAGGCGTTCCGGCAGCCTGTAGGTCTCCAGCAGATCCCGACGGGAGCCCGCCGGCGGCATCGCCCCCTCGGGCATCCGCGCCGGAAGGAGCCTGCGTCCCAGCGTGGCCATGAAGATGATGGATGCGGCCAGCATCGCGATGCCGACCGGGAAGAACGAGAAGAACGACAGCGGCGCGTATCCCGCCTGAACGAGGAGCCCGCTGACCATGAGGTTCGAGGCCTTGCCTATGAGCGTGAGGGAACCCCCCTGCCGGGCGGCGATCGCCAGCGGCATCAGCAGCCGGGACGGGCTGATCCCTGTCTGACGGCAGACCGCGAGCGCCACCGGCAGGAGTATGGCCGCGGCGCCGACCAGGTTCATGAACCCCGACAGCCCTCCGGCCACCGCCATCAGGGCCACGATGAGCACCGCCTCGCGGGATCCCACGGCGCGGAGGAGCAGGCGCGCGGCGAGCGTTGCCACCCCGGTGCGCTCCAGGGCCGCGCTGACGATGAGGAGGCAGGCAATGGTGACCACGACCGGGTCGCCGAATCCGGAAAACGCCGCGGCAGGAGTGGCCACTCCGGAGAGACCCAGGGCCAGCACGACACCCATGGCGACGATCTCGGGCCGCACGCGTCCCCAGGCAAATGCCGCCAGGGCTACGGCGAGGATGGCGAGTACGATCCGGCCGTCGGGAGTCAACATCGCTGCGGATTGTTTCCGCCCGGAGCGTACCGATGCCTGCCGGCATCCGCGCAATGCCGCAGGTTGCACCTGGAATTCCGGGTCCCTATTTCCTATGATGTTAGGGTTATGAGCGTTGTGGCCACCAACGGACCATCAGTCCTGCGCCGGCTCTCCGCCGATCTCGCCCTGCTGGCCATTGCGGCGCTATGGGGCCTGACTTTCCCGTTGGGCAAGATAGTCTTGGAGACCCTGACGCCGTTCGCCTACATGGCGGTCCGGTTCAGCTTTTCGTCGCTTGTGCTCCTCCCCTTGATGTTACGCCGCACCACGCCGTTGGTTAGACGCGACTGGACGGCGTCGGCCCTCCTGGGCGTAGTGCTGTTCCTGGGGTTTGCCCTCCAGAAGATAGGGTTGAGAATCACCACCGCGTCAAAGGCCGGGTTCATCACCGGGCTATCCGTGGTCATGGTGCCGGTGATCTGGGCGGTATGGATGCGGCGGGTGCCGCACCAGCGAGTGACCGCGGGCATCGCCGCGGCAACGACTGGACTCGCGCTGCTGACACTGAACGGAGCGATCGCGGTCAACGTTGGCGACCTGTTTGTGCTGGCGTGCGCGGTGTGCTTTGCGATGCACATCGCTATCATGGGGAGGTTGGCGCCCCGCCTGGACGCGATTACGCTGACCACGGTGCAGGTGGTGGTGGCCGCGGTCCTGAGCTTGCTGGCCGCGCTGATAGAGGGATCTCTTCCGAGTGTGGCTACCGCGAGCGCCTCTGTGTGGGGCATGATCCTGTTCATGGCAGCCACCGGCACGCTGGCGGCGCTGCTGGTACAGGCGTGGGCCCAACGGTTCACCACCCCTGCGCACACCGGGCTGATGTTCGCTTTCGAGCCGGTTGCAGCCGCTATCGCCGCGTTCTTCATCCTGGGCGAGGTCCTGGTGGGCCGCCAGGCGTGGGGCGCCGCGCTGATCTTCATCGGGATCGTGATCGCCGAACTCAATCCGGACCGGGCGGAGATCCCGGTGGAGGTCAGACGATGAGGAAGCCCCCAGGTTTTCAGACGCGCGCGATCCACGGCGGTACGGTGCGGGATCCGCTGAACTCGGTGAGCCCGCCGATCTACCAGACCACCACCTTCCAGTTCGACTCGATGGCCGAGGGCGCCCGACTGGGGGCCGATGCAGGCGGCGGGTGGTACTACACGCGCTGGGGCAACCCCACGACGCGGCTCTTCGAGGAGCTGATGGCCGAACTCGAGGGCGGTGAGGACGCGCTCGCCACGGCGTCGGGCATGGGGGCCATCTCCACGGCGGCGCTGGCGGTGCTCGAGCCCGGCGCGCACGTCGTCTCCCCGCGCGCGGTGTACCAGGCCACGTTCACGCTGTTTCGTGAGGTGACCCCGCAACACGGGGTCGAGGTTACGTTCATTGATTCGGTTGACCCCGCGGCCTACGAGCGGGCCATGCGACCCAACACGAAGCTGTTGTACATCGAGACGCCCAATAATCCGTTGATGCAGGTCACCGACATCGCGGCCATCACGGGGCTGGCACGGGGGGCCGGGGCCGTTACGATCGCCGACAATACCTTCGCGTCACCGTTCAATCAGACGCCCATCGCGCTGGGTACTGACCTGGTCGTGCACAGCGCGACGAAGTACCTGGGCGGCCACCACGACGTCACGGCCGGGGTCATTGTGGGAAGGCGCGACCTGGTCAAGCGGGCCACGCGCATGCTCCGGGTTCTCGGCCCGGTGCTCGATCCGTTCGGGGCGTGGCTGCTGGTGCGCGGGCTGCGGACGCTGGGGCTGCGGGTGGAGCGGCACAACCAGAACGCGGCGCGGCTGGCCGAGTTCCTGGCAGGCCACCCGCGGGTGGAGCGGGTCCACTACCCGGGGCTGCCGTCACATCCGGACTACGCCGTGGCCGTCAGGCAGATGCGCGGATTCGGCGGGATGCTTTCGTTTGAGGCACGCGGAGGGTTCGAGGCCGGCGTGCGCACGGTTGAGGGCTTGCAGATCGCCAGCCTGGCGGTTAGTTTGGGCGGCCACGAGACGCTGGTGACGCATCCGGCGTCAACGAGCAGCGTGGGGATTCCCAGGGAAGATCGAGAGCGGTCCGGCATTACCGACGGCCTGATACGCGTCTCGGTGGGACTGGAGGACGTGGAGGACCTGATCGCGGACTTCGATCAGGCGCTCCTGGCCGTGTAGGCCGCGGCTCAGGCCCGGTGCCAGGCCAGCAGAATCCTGGTCGCCTCTTCCAGCGAAGCCGCCTCCGCGTCGGGCCTGATGCGGCGGTGGTTGACGTTGTCCGGGTTGGGCGTCATCGTGACGTAGAGGGTGCGCATCCCGACCCCCTGCCCGCCGCCCACGTCGGCTTCCAGCGTGTCGCCTACCATCGCGGCGCGCGCCGGCTCCACGCCCCACCGGTCGAGCACCGAACGGAAGATCGCAGGGTCGGGTTTGATCCTTCCGAATCCCGCCGACGTCACCACTGGATCCAGGTACGGACCGAAGCCCATGCGCTCGACGATCTGCTCGATCAGCCAGTGAGAGGATGCGTTCGAGATGCACCCCAGCCGGAGGCCGGCCTTGCTCAACTGTTTCAGCATCTCCACCGCGCCTGGGAAGGCACGGTAGCCTGCCAGTTCGGGTTCGAAGAACACGCGCTCGACGGCCTCGGCAAACGCGCCGTCGGTTGTCCCCAGGTTCAGTTGAGCGGCCGCCCGGCGGACCGCCTCCTGCGTGGTGTGCTGACGGCCGGTAGTTGAGGTCATCTCCCACATCCAGCGGCGGGCTTCACGGACCGCGGCGCCCAGCTCCTCCGGACGGCCCGATGCCCGCAGCCACGCCGTCAGGTGCGCGATGTTGTCCCCTTCCGTTGTGGAGGGGTAGATGAGCGTGCCTCCGATGTCGAAGATCACCGCGGCCAACGAGGGAGATGTCGGGATCATACGACGCGCGCGGGCATCAGTCGAGAAACAGCGGAACCAGCTCGAACCTGTTCACGTCCACCAGTCCGCGGTCGGTGAGCTTCAGATCCGGGATCACCGAAAGCGACATGAACGACAGCGTCATGAACGGGTCCGCCAGGGGCACCCCGAGGCGGTGGGCCGCAGCGAGCAATGCCCGCTGCCCGTCGGCGACCCTGGCGAGTGGTTCGTCCGACATGAGGCCGGCTATGGGCAGGGGCAATGACGTGATCTCCCCACCATCCACGGCCACCAGCCCGCCCTGCATTTCGAGAACGCGCTCCACCGCTATGCGCATGGCATCGTCGGAGGCGCCCAGGACGATCAGGTTGTGCGCGTCGTGGGCGATGGTCGAGGCCAGCGCGCCGCGCTTCAACCCGAAGCCGCGCACGAATCCCAGGCCGACCCGGCCGCTTCCGGTGTGCCGCTCGATCACCGCCAGCTTGAGGAGATCCCTGCCGGCATCGGCGACCGCCTCGCCGTTGACGATGGTGATCTCCGTCTCACCCGCTCCGGTAACCAGTTGATTCGGAACCACCTCGATCACGCGCACGCGGCGGCCGCGCGCCGGTATGCCGAATTGTAGGCTGCTGCGCCGCACATTGATCGAGCCGCGGAGCATCGGCAGCTTCTCAGGCCGCTCGTAGGGCAGCATCTCGCCGTCGCGCGCCACGAGGCGGCCGTGACGGTAGACCAGCTTGGGGCGCGGCGACCGGAGGTCGTCGAAGACGATCAGATCGGCGAGCCTGCCCGGCGCGACGGCTCCGCGGTCACGCAGCCCGAAGTGCTCGGCGGTGTTCAGGCTGGCGAGCTGGAGCGCCACGAAGGGATCGAGCCCCAGCCCGATCGCCTGTCGGACCATCGAGTCAATGTGTCCCTCGGCCAGCAGGTGATTCGGGTTGCGGTCGTCGGTCACGAAGACACAGCGCCAAGCGTTTCCGGGCGTAACCAGCGGCAGCAGGTCCTGGAGGTTGCGCGCGCCGGTGGCCTCGCGCAGCATGATAACCATGCCCCGCTGCATCTTCTCCCGGGCTTCGTCCACGGTCGTGCACTCGTGGTCCGAGCCGATCCCTGCCGCCGCGTGGGCGTTCAGGTCCATGCCCCTGATCCCGGGCGCGTGGCCGTCAACAGGGCGGCCCGCGGCCGCGCGGATCTTGGCGACCACGTCCTCGTTTGAATCCAGCAGACCCGGGGAGTTCATCATCTCCGCCAGGCCCAACACCCACTTGTCCTGCATCAGGGCCTCGATGTCGTAGGCAGAGACCTCGGCGCCCGCGCTTTCCAGTGGGCTGGCCGGAACGCAGGACGAGGCCATCAGGAACACGCTGAGAGGGTTGTACTTGGCTCCCTGCAGCATGTAGCGGATACCGCTCATGCCCAGCACGTTGGCGATCTCGTGCGGATCGGCGATCACGGTGGTGGTGCCTCTGGGCACGACCGCTCGCGCGAACTCCGGGACGCTCAACATCGAGCTCTCGATGTGCACGTGCCCATCAATGAACCCGGGAGCCAGATACGATCCTCCCAGGTCGCAGACCTCGCGGGCTCGATACGCCCCGCGGTCCGCACAGGCGGCGATCCCGGCGATCCGGTCGCCCAGGATGGCGACATCGGACTCCATCACGGCGTGGTCGTACAGGTCTATGACGCGCGCGTTGGTCAGAAGAAGGTCGGCGGGCTCCCTGCCCCTGGCGACCTGGATGAGCCGTGCGAGGTCCATTGTAACGAGGTTCACCGGGTAGGTTTGGGGTTCCTGCGCCGCGGGTGGGTCGCCGCTGCCGGGCGGGTAAGAACAGGCAGGAAAGCGGTCAGTTGCTCGTTGAACCGTGGAGAGTGGATGGACACTCTGCTTCCGCGCACGCTCGACGAGGCCCTCGGCTTGAAGTCGGACCACCCCGAGGCCGTTCCCTTTGCCGGCGGGACCGACCTGATGGTCGAGCTGAACCTCGGCCGCCGGCCGCCCCCGTTGGCTCTGGACATCCATCGGCTTCCTGAACTGCGGCAGTGGCATTGCGGGGACGGTGAGCTCTTCCTCGGCGCCGGGATGACGTACAGCCGGATCATCCGGGAACTGCCAGGGTTCACCGCGCTGGCTCAGGCGTCGCGCTCGGTGGGCTCGCCGCAGATTCGCAACCGTGGCACGA
>Ga0208244_101526_pt1 | contig 11728 bp, 4 predicted proteins | sample SubbioCR12Aug_5A_FD_184828 | JGI IMG/M metagenome (GOLD analysis project Ga0208244, IMG submission 184828) | Serpentinite rock and fluid subsurface biosphere microbial communities from McLaughlin Reserve, California, USA - CR12Aug_5A (SPAdes) | ecosystem: Environmental > Terrestrial > Deep... | reverse complement strand
CCGCAACTATGCCAACCTGACCGAGGGATTCGGCACCACCCGCCAGCGTTTGCTCGAACTGCGCGGACAACTCAACGAGTGGCACCGCCAATCGGCGGAACTGCACAGCCAGCGCGAGGCTGTCAGCCGTAATTTGGCTGTCCTTGAAGAACGCCGCCGCTCATTCACTGAAAGCCGCCAGAACAGCCTGGCCGAACAGGAACGCCTGGCCGATGAAGAACGCGCCGCGCGTGAACGCCTGACTGAAGCCGAAAGCGAGTTGGAACGCATCCAGGCTGAGGCCGCCGAGGCCAAACGCGAAGAATCCCAGGCCAAAGCCGCCCTGACTGCCCGCCAGTTGGAGCGTGCCCAGGCCGAGCAAAAACTGCAATCAGCGCGCGGGGAACTTAACCAGTTGAATTCGCGCCGTGCCCAACTGACGGCGCGTCTGAACGAACTCAAAAACCGCATCGACTCACAGCGCCAAAAACTGCAACAGGCCGATGTCGCCATTGCCACCGCCGAGCAAACCGCCAAAGACGCCGACAAAAAGCACCAGTCGGCCCAGAAGGCGCGGGCGGGGGCTGAGAAAACCTTCCAGGAGATTGAAGCCGCTTTAACGGCACTGCGCCAAACACTGGGAGAACAAGAGTCCGAGCGGCGGGTATTGCTCGATGAGCGCAATCTGCGTCAGGCAGAGCAGGCCCGCTTGAAGGCCCAACTCGATGTGCTCGAAAAGGCCGAAGCCTCCCTCACCGGTTATGCCGAGGGCGCGCGCGTCTTGTTGCAAGCCAAATTGCAGGGCGCGAAGGGCGCGCTTTCTGCCGCGCTCGAAGTGCCTGCCGAATACGAAACCGCCATCGCCGCCGCCCTGGGTGACGGTCTGGATGCGGTCGTCTTTGAAAACGCCGGGGGCGTGGAATCGGCCCTCGAATATCTCGAACAAAAGCAAACGGGTAGAACGCTCCTGCTGCCCGTCGAAACGGTCAAGGGTGAGCGTGTAGCCAAAATTCCTGAAGACGGCGACATCCTGGGCCTCGCCGCAGCCTTTATCCAGACCACTGACGAACTGCGCCCGGCGCTGGATGCCCTACTGGGCAAAACCGTTCTGGTGCGCGACCGTGCCGCCGCCAGACGTCTGCGGGAGGCCCTGCCCGGGATGCGTCTGGTGACGCTCAAGGGCGAAGTTTTCCGCCCGGACGGTTTGATTCAGGCTGGTAAGGAGACGCGCGCGGCGACCCTGGGCCGGACCCGTGAAAAACGGGAGCTGGTCGAGGCCCTGAACGCCACCAACACCAGCCTTGACTCGCTTTACGAGACCCTGAACCGGCTGGCGGCTGATATTTCTGCCGCCCAGAAAGAGATTTCGGCGCAGGAGAGCAAACTTGGCGAGGCGCGTAAACGCCTGAACGAAGCCGCCAGCGAGGAACAGCAGGCCGGGCTGGCCGCCGAGAGCGGCCGCCGCCAGCGCGACTGGCAGGCCGGGCAGAAGGATACCCTTAAGAGCGAGTTGGCCCAATCGGAAAAGGATTCGAGCCGCGCCGACCTGGAATTGCAAGAAGTCGAAGAAAAACTGGACGAATCCCAGGTGAGCATGCGCGGGCTGAACGGCGAAATGGCCGTCCTGGCCCTGGACGAGTTGCAGTCGCAGGTGACCTACTGGGGCACGCGCGTACAGGTTTCTGAGCGCACGGTGTCGGATGCACGCGGCCGCCGGGGCGAGCGCGAACAGGCCATCCAGACCGTTGCGGCGCGGATTGAATCTGCCCGCCGCCGGGTGGCGGAGGTCGATGCTTCGTTTGAGCGGCTGGAGCAGGAAAAAACATCCTTGCTGGCGCAGGAAAGCGACCTGCAGGGCCAGATTGAAGTCTTTAACCTAAAAATTGAACCGGCTGAAGTGTCCCTGGCCGAAGCCGAAAAAGAAGAAACCGACCTGCAAAACCGTGAAACCGATGCCCAACGCGCGCTTTCGCAGGTGGAGCGTTATAACTCGCAAGCCCAAATTGACTTGAATCGCAAGCAGGAAACGCTCGAAAGCCTGCGCCGCCGCATCGAGGAAGATTTCGGCCTGGTACAGTTTGAGTACCACAGCGACGTTTCCGGTCCGGTGCCGCTGCCGCTGGGTGAGATGGTCGAGCAACTGCCGGTTGTGACCGAACTCGCGCCCGATTTGGACGAGAGCCTGAACCAAAAACGCGCCCAACTGCGGCGCATGGGCGCGGTTAATATGGATGCCCAGCAGGAATACGAGTCGGTGCGTGAGCGTTACGATTTTATGACCGCCCAGGTGGATGATTTGAAGCAGGCTGAGGTCGATTTGCGCGAGGTGATTGCCGAGTTGGACGAATTGACCCGCCGCGAATTTATAAAGACCTTTGAGCTGGTGGCGGTTGAATTTAAGTCTATTTTCACCCGCCTGTTTGGCGGCGGTTCGGCGCGCCTGGTGCTGACCGACCCCGACAACCTGACCGAGACCGGTATCGACATCGAGGCCCGCCTGCCCGGCCGCCGCGAACAGGGCCTGGCCTTGCTTTCGGGCGGCGAACGCTCGCTAACGGCGATTTCGCTGGTTTTTGCGCTCTTAAAAGTTTCGCCCACCCCGCTGTGCGTGATGGACGAAGTCGATGCCATGCTCGACGAGGCCAACGTAGGCCGCTTCCGCGATTTGTTGGGCGAGTTGGGGCAGCAGACCCAGTTTATCATCGTCACCCACAACCGCAATACCGTGCAAGCGGCAGATGTGATTTACGGCATCACCAAAGGCCGCGATACGACCAGCCAGGTCATCAGCCTGCGGCTGGATGAGCTGAGTGATGAGATGTTGGGGAAGAGTGGGTAAAAGAGCTAATCTCACGCACACCGTCCCGGTGTCCTTCGGGAAAGCCGCAAAGAGCGCAAAGTTTTAAGAAAACTTGGCGGACTTTGCGGCTTTGCGCGAAAAATAGAGACCGTGCTGATAGGCTTTTTCTGCCTTAAACAAAAATATCCGGGCAGGATACCGGCGGCACCCGGGAACGTTCGTTTATCGCTGCTTCCTTTCGGACCTGACGAGGTTCACAAAGTCCCGCCGCGCCGGGCCTGCCCGGACAAGGCGCAAGCATACCCGAATTGGGGGGTTGTGTCAACATTGGTCGCGGTTACAATAAAGCATGTTCCGCGTTCGACCTGACGGAGGTTTGCGATGGCTGATAATCTTGTAAAGGTATTGCCGCCCATTTTGCTTGAAGCACGCGTCCAGCAGGTCAAGAAGCGCCTGCTCGAACTTGTCACCCCCGAATTGCAGAAAATCTCCGGGCCGCAGGCATCCAGCCACAGCCATGTGCAGAAATTGCTCGAAACGGCCATCGATTCGCTTGGTGTCCAGAATATGCCGGCCCAGGTGCGCGAGCAAATCATTGCCAGCGCCCTTTCTGACCTGGTCGGTTACGGTCCGCTCGACCTGCTGTTGGGTGATGAGCAAATCAACGAAATCATGGTCAACGGGCCTGACCTGGTTTTTATCGAACGCAACGGCGAATTGTGGGAAACGGATATTCGCTTCGAGAACGAGATGCATGTCATGCAAATCATCGACCGCATCCTGCTGCCGCTGGGCCGCCGGGTGGACTATGATAACCCGACCGCCGACGCCCGCCTGCCGGACGGTTCGCGGGTCAATGTCGCCATTCGGCCTGTTTCCGTTATTGGGCCGGTCATCACCATCCGCAAGTTCCTGCGCAACAAAATGACCACCGAGGATTTAATCTCGTTGGGGACGATGACCACCTACATGGCCGAGTTCATGCGCGCCTGTGTGGTTGCGCGCATGAACATCCTGATTTCGGGTAACACCAGTTCTGGCAAGAGTACAATGCTGAATGTGCTTTCTACATATATACCGGAGCGCGAACGCATTATCACCATCGAGGACGCGGTCGAATTGCAGATGAGCCAGCGGCACGTCATTCGCATGGAAACCAAACTGCCGAGCGTGGATGGAACCGGTGTGGTCAGCATCCGCGACCTGGTGCGCAACGCCCTGCGGATGCGTCCTGACCGGTTGGTGATCGGCGAGGTGCGCGGCGGCGAAACCCTCGACATGTTGCAGGCCATGAACACCGGTCATTCCGGTTCGTTGACCACCGTCCACGCCAATACCCCGCGCGACGCAATTGCCCGCCTCGAAACGACCGCGCTGATGTCTGGAATCGAACTGCCGGTCATGGCCCTGCGCCGCCAGATTTCATCGGCCCTGGATTTAATCGTCCACATGAGCCGCCTGCCGGATGGCTCACGCAAGGCCATCCAGATTACCGAGGTGGCCGGCATGGAGGGCGACGTTGTCACCCTGACCGATATTTACAAGTTCAACCAGAGCGGCATCGGGCCGGATGGCAAAATCAAAGGCGAACTGCGCCCAACGGGCATTCGTCCGGTTTTCAGCCCGCGCCTTGAAGTGGCCGGGTTCAAGTTGGGCGGCGAATATTTCGGCGTAGGGATTTAGTTTTTTGGGTCTCTTACCCCCAAACGCGGGGGCTATTACGGGAATTCCTAAAGAGCGATTTTTGGGAAGAGGGCAGAAATGATATATAATACAAAAACAGCCGCGCGATTTGTGGTTGTTTTTTCCTAACTTTTCATAATCAATCGGAGGCTTAATGGAAGTCACAACCCAAGAATTCAAACACTGTGACCTGCTGACGGTAACTGGCCGCGTAGACAGCGCGACAGCGCCCCGGCTGGCCGAAGCGCTTGACGAAGTCGTGAATGGGGGCAGGTTTAAAATTGTGATTGACATGACAAAACTGGAATACATGTCCAGCGCCGGTTTTCGCGCCCTGATTGCCGCCCAGCGCAACTGCAAACGCTATAATCGCGGCGAGGTGGTCTTTGCCAGCGTTCCTGTAAATATCCATGCGGCCCTCGAACTGGCAGGGTTTACCTCCCTATTCCAGATTTTTCCTGATGTCACCTCAGCGGTGGGCAATCTCTAAAGGGGCGGGATTGCCCGGCATGGGCCTGGCGTTTTCCTTGCCTGCTGATGTAATCTTTCCTGTCAAGTTTCTTACTTAGTCCTGTCAGCAGGCCGCTCTAATCAGTCGGTTGGAGCGGCCTGTATCTTTCATAGATTTTGTGATGCAGATTAAAATTTTCCCTGCCCAATTTGAAAGCCTTGACGATATTCGTGAATTTGCCGCCCGCGCAGCGCAGCAGGTTGGCTTTGACGGCAAGGACATCTATAACATTCAACTGGCAGTAGATGAAGCCTGCGCCAATATTATCGAACACGCCTACGAAGGTATTCCTGATGGCGTGATTGAGGTGATCGCGCGGGCCGAGCCTGACGCGCTGACAATTGTCCTGCGCGACCAGGGTCATTCGTTCTCACCCGATGCGGTCGCCGAACCCGATCTGGATGCGTCCCTCGAAGACCGCGCCGTCGGCGGGCTGGGCTTGTTTTTTATTCACAAATTGATGGATGAAGTCCGCTTTGAGTTCGGGGCCGAGGGGGGCAACACCCTGACCCTTGTCAAACGCTGCCCTGCGCCGGTGGTGAAACCCAAACGCCGGGTATCCAAATCGGGCTGGCGTGATTTGTTCGAGATGGGGGAGCGGATTTTGGGTGCGACCACCTTTGCCGAACAGCGCGATACCATCCTCGAGACAGCTGCCCGGGTTTTCCCGAACGACGAAGCGGAACTGTGGCTCGACCAGGAAATTTTCCGCCTGCCGGATTGGGTGGAGGAACTCTTCCCGGCCCAGCCGCCGCTGGTAACCATGCGGGAAGCATTGAAAAATGGGGAACTGTTGCGGGGCAAGGACGGTGAAAACTCCTTCGCGGTGATTCCGCTTCGGCACGAGCAGACCAGCATGGGCGTGATAGCGCTCCGGCGCGATTCGGGGCTGGCCTTCCGCAAACGCGAGGTGGATATGCTCGACGGGCTGGCGCGGGCCGCTTCGGTGGCGCTCATCGCCTGGCATCGCATCACCGTTGAGCGCTGGCGCATCGCCCAGTTAAACCTCGTGCGGACGGTTAGCGCGCAAATCGCCCACCTGACCGGTATCGACGAACTGGCCCTCAAGGTTGCGCGCCTGATTCAAAACACCTTCCGGTATTACTATGTTGCCATTTTTACGCTCGAGCGCGGCGGGGCCAATTTGCGTTTTCGCGCCAGCGCGGGTGGGGCCACAAGGCGGCGTGGACGGGCGACTGCACCCGTTTTGCAGGTCGAGTTGGGACAGGGGCTGATTGGCTACGCTGCCCAGTCGGGCGAGGAATTAATTGCCAACGATGTGCAAAACGAGCCGCGTTTTCGGCATCTCGAAAGCCTGTCCGAAACCCGTTCCGAGGCGGCTTTCCCGCTCAAGGTCGAGGAGCGCGTTTTGGGGGTCATGGATGTGCAAAGCGACAAGCCGGGCGCATTCCACCCGTACGATTTGCTGGTACTGCGTGCCCTGGCCGATACGATTGCCGTGGCGGTCGAAGGCGCGAACCTGTACGGCGAGCTGAATCGCCGCGCCGAGCAGCTGCGGGCCGTGGCCGAAGTCAGCAAGCAGATTACCTCCTTCCTGAATTTGCGCGAGTTGATGCAGGAAGTCGCCCAAATCATCCAGCAGCGTTTTGAATATTCCTACGTTCACCTGTTTACCGTTCACCCCAACCGCCGCCAGATACATTACGAAGCCGGGTCGGGTGGGCGCTCCGCCGCGCTCGAAGGCTACATGCTCAGCCTCGACGACCCCGACGGCCTTGTGCCGTATGTGGCGCGCAGCGGCCAGATGATGATGGTCAATGATGTCAGCCGTGAGCCGCGCTACCGGCCCACGCCCCTGCCCCCCGCCAATACGCTCTCCGAACTGACCATGCCGCTGCTTTTCAACGGGCAGGTGTATGGGGTGCTTGACATCCAGAGCGAGCAGTTGAACGCTTTCAGCGAGGATGACCGGGTGCTTTTCGAGGCCCTTTCTGACGCGATTGCCGGTGCGATTCGCAACGCGGATTTATACCGTTCCGAGCAATGGCGACGTCAGGTGGCCGACAGCCTGCGTGAAGTGGCCGTCCTGCTTTCGGCCAATGCCAGCCTCGAACAGGTGCTCGACGCCATCCTGACCGAGTTGGAGCGCAACCTGCCCGCCGATATTTCGGCCATCTGGCTGCTGGAGGATGAGGACGTTTACTGCGCCGCTGTGCATGGCGCGAAAGCTGCTGACCTGAACGCCACCCGCTATAACTCGGCCGATGCCCAGGCGGCCCTGACCCGCGCCCTGCTGACCCGCCAGCCGATTGTCCGCAAGCCGGGCGAGCCGATTGGCCCTTCGGGTCTGGTGGGTGGGTTTGGCGACGATTATTCTTCGATTGCGGCCCCCTTGCGGATTGGCGACCAGGCAGTTGGCGTGCTGACCCTGGCACACCACACGCCGGGCCGTTACGGTCACGAAGCCCACGCCATGACGACCACCTTTGCCAGTTACGCCGCGGTGGCTATTGAAAACGCCCGTCTGTATGATTCAGCCCAGGAGCAGGCCTACGCTTCGGCGGCCTTGTTGCAGGTTGCCCAGGCAGTGGTTTCCCTCTCCGAGCTGGATGAAATCCTGGGCACGATTGTCCGCATCCTGCCCATGCTGGTCGGCGTCGAGCGCGCCGCCATCTACACCTGGGATGCCGAAAGGCGGGAATTTATTCCCGCGCAATCCTACAACCTGTCGGCAGATGCCGAAGAACTTTTCTGGCGCAAGCTGGGCGCTGATGAATTCCCGATGATTTCAGCGGCCCTCGAGAGCGGGCAGCCTGCCCTGTGCAGCGAAGCCCACCTGGGGGCCGAACACTGGCTTAACCTGTCCCCTTGCCTGGGCGAAGAAGCCGAAGCCCTGCTCTTTAGCGAAGACCGCCTGTTGATGTCCTTCCCGCTGCTGGTCAAGGGCGAGACGTTTGGCGTCCTGCTGGCCGAGGAAGCCCTTGGCGGGCGGCGCTTCAGGAATCGGCGCATCGAAATCCTGACCGGGGTGGCCCAGCAAATTGCCCTGGCCATCCAGAACGACCTCTTCCAGCGCGAGACCGTGGCGCGGGAGCGCCTCGAAACCGAGGTCGAGTTTGCGCGCCAAATCCAGGAGACATTCATCCCTGAATTTCTCCCCGAACACCCCAACTGGGAACTTTCGGCGCGTTGGCGCACGGCCCGCCAGGTCGGCGGCGATTTTTACGATGTCTTCGACATGCCCGACGGGCGGATTGGCATCTTTATTGCGGATATCGCCGACAAGGGCATTCCCGCGGCCCTGTTCATGGCGCTCACCCGCACCCTCATCCGGGCCGCCGTGTTGGAAACCGTCTCCCCGGCCCAGGCCTTGCGGCGGGTCAACGAACTGCTTTACCCCGATTGCCAGCAGGGCATGTTCGTTACCGCGGTTTACGGCGTGATAGACGAGTTTAAAGGAACATTTACCTATGCCAACGCCGGTCATAACCCGCCTGTCTGGGTGCGAAACGGCAAGCGCAAAGCAAAACTGGAAATTTTGTCCCGCACCGGAATTGCCCTGGGTGTCTTGGAAGGGATCGAAATGGACGAGCGGATCATACAAATGGTGCCCGGCGATTCCCTGGTGCTTTATACCGACGGGGTGACCGAAGCCTTTGCCCCTGACGGTGACATGTTTGGCGAAGGGCGTCTTTACGAAGTGCTGCACCGCGCGCGCAACTCGTCTGCGTTTGAATTGCTCGATGCCATTGAGAACGAGGTCAACCAGTTTATGGATACGCTGCCCGCCTCCGATGACATCACCATGATTGCAATCCGGCGGACCAATTGATGGTTATCCGCCGAAATGCGATAAAATAGGGGAGACACCAGGAGAAAATCCTATGCGCGCTGTAGACATCATCATCAAAAAACGCGATAAGCAGGAACTCACCGACGACGAAATAGATTTCTTCGTGCGCGGTTTTACCAGTGGCGCAATTCCAGATTACCAGGTTTCGGCCTGGGCCATGGCGGTCGTGTTTAACGGCATGACTGCTCGCGAAACCACCACCCTGGCCATGTCCATGGCGCATTCGGGGGCCATACTTGACATTTCAGATGTCGTTGATATCTCGGTCGATAAACATTCTTCGGGCGGGGTTGGCGACAAGACCACCCTGTCCGTTTTGCCGATTGTGACAGCCTGTGGCCTGCCCTGCGGAAAAATGTCAGGACGTGGGCTGGGATTCAGCGGCGGCACACTCGACAAGCTCGAGTCGATTCCCGGTTACCGGGTCGACCTGACCACCGATGAATTTAAATCCCAATTAAAAAAAATCGGCATTGTGCTGACCGGCCAATCGCTCGACCTGGCCCCGGCAGATGGCAAACTTTATGCCTTGCGTGATGTCACCGGCACAGCCGATTCGATTCCCCTGATTGCTTCCTCCATGATGAGCAAAAAGCTGGCCGCTGGTGCGCATTCCATCGTTCTGGATGTCAAAGCTGGCAATGGCACTTTTATGCCCACCGTCGAATCGGCCCGCGAACTGGCCCAGGCGATGATTACCATTGGTCACCTGGCAGGCCGCGAGGTGACTGCCCTGATTGCCGATATGAACCAGCCGCTCGGTGAAGCCGTTGGCAATGCGCTCGAAGTAATAGAAGCCGTTCGGGCTTTGCATGGTAGCGGGCCGGGTGATTTCATGGAACATTGCCTGCATCTTTCTGCACACATGCTCCTGCTTGGCAAACGCGCCGAAAGCCTTGAGCAGGGCCGCGCAATGGCTCAAAAAGCCATTGATGATGGTTCAGCGTTCGATAAGTTCTGCCAGTTGGTTGTGGCCCAGGGCGGCGATGTCAGTTATGTTGAAAACCTCGAGAAACTTCCGCAGGCCCCGATTCAAGAAGTGGTCGAATCACCTCACGCCGGGTATATTGCCAGGGTCCATGCCCGTACAATTGGCAAGGCAGCGGTCAACCTGGGTGCCGGGCGCGCTCAAAAAGGTGACCAGGTTGATCACGCGGTTGGTTTTCTGTTTCACAAAAAAATAGGCCAAACGGTTTCAATCGGTGAACCGCTTTTTACCATTCATGCCCGCGACCGTGCTCAGACTGAACAGGCTCGCAAGGTTGTCCTGGATGCCTTTGCATTCAGTGAAGAACCCGTAGCACCGTTACCTTTGTTTTATTGAGTGCTTTTCGCGAAGATTGCTTGATTAATCATCCGGTTTGGTGCATACTAATATTTGGAGTGTGCCGATGAGTAAAATCGCCCTGCGTGTTTATACCCATGAAATTGAAACCCTGGTTGACCAGGGCCATATTGACGAGGCAATCGCCCATTGCCAGCATATTCTCAAGACGTACCCAAAGCATCTTGAGACCTATCGCATGTTGGGCAAGGCCTACCTCGAAGCCCATCGCCACAGCGACGCTGCTGATATTTTCCAGCGCGTCCTGACGGCTGTGCCGGATGATTTTGTCGCCCACCTGGGCATGAGCATTGTCCACGATGAGCAGAAAAACCTCGACCAGGCCATCTGGCACATGGAGCGAGCCTACGAAGCCAACCCGTCCAACGGCGGCGTTCAGGCTGAGTTGCGCCGCCTGTATGGCCGCAGGGATGGGCTTGAACCGCCAAAAATTCAGTTGACGCGCGGGGCATTGGCCCGCATGTACATCCGCGGGCGGCAGTACGACCAGGCCGTTCAGGAAATCAAGTCGGTATTGCAGGAAGACAGCGAACGCTTGGACATGAAGGTTTTGCTGGCCCAGGCTTATTTTCGCGCCGGGCAGAAGGTCGAAGCCACCGAAATCTGTACCGAGATTCTCCAGGCCTCGCCGTACTGCTTCGACGCCAACCGCATCCTGGTCGAAATCTTGCCGGGGACCAGCATGGCCTCCAGCGTGGATACTTATAAAAAACGTTTGCAGCAACTCGACCCCTACATCGCCATGGCCCTGCATTCCACCTTCGATGTGGCCTCGGTGCAGGATTCGGCGGTTGGCATCGAGCGGCTCGAATGGGACCCCTCGATGGCGCACGAGTCCCTGGACGGGGATGCCCAGTTCGAATCTGAGCAGGCTGGGACTGGCGAAGCAATCCCGGAATGGATGAAGGACTCTGGCTGGGGGCCATCGAGCGGCGAATTTCAGGAAAGCCCGGTCGATTTTGACGAACCCGATGCCGCCCCAGGCCAGGAACCTGGCGAACTGGCCGCGGCTGAAATCCCCGACTGGTTGAAGGCCATGGCGCCGCCAGGCACGGGTGAAGTGGTTGCTGAAACAGGCGGTGCTGAAGAAGAATCTGCCGACCTCGATTGGTTGGCTGGTATTGGCCCGCCCGCCGCGGTTGCCGCCGATATGGGCGGCGATGACTTCCTGTCTGGCCTGGGCGCGGACGGCGAATCCGCCGAATCTGCTGTACCTGCCGCAGAATCTGCCGGGGAGGATGTCCCCGAATGGCTGGCCGGGATGGGCACGGAGGATGAATCTGCTGCCGAACCTGCCCAACCTGTCATGGAAGATGTGCCCGATTTCCTGTCCGGTCTGGGCGTAGAGGATGAATCCGCTAATCCTGCTGCAGAATCTGCCGGGGAGGATATCCCCGATTTCCTGTCTGGTCTGGGCGCGGAGAGCGAATCCACTGAACCTGCCCAGCCTGCTACGGAAGATATTCCTGACTTCCTGTCCGGCCTGGGCGCGGAAAACGATTCTGCTGAACCCGCCCAACCTGCCGCCGAAATTCCCGATTGGCTGGCCGGCATCGAAGCGGAGGGCCAGAAGTCTGAAACATTCGAAGATACCTC
>Ga0208244_101525_pt1 | contig 11747 bp, 8 predicted proteins | sample SubbioCR12Aug_5A_FD_184828 | JGI IMG/M metagenome (GOLD analysis project Ga0208244, IMG submission 184828) | Serpentinite rock and fluid subsurface biosphere microbial communities from McLaughlin Reserve, California, USA - CR12Aug_5A (SPAdes) | ecosystem: Environmental > Terrestrial > Deep... | reverse complement strand
CCGTGGACCGAATGACGAGCACGGGTGTACAGGTCCTTGACACAAGAAACGGCATCACAAAGCCCCGCATTAATCTCCTTGCTGCAGTCCAGGGGGTGCCTCCTGCGACTTTCTCGATCTCTGGCACGATCAGAACGGCAGGCGGCGGGTTTGGCGGCGGCAGTGGTACACCAATTGCAGGGGTGACAGTGGCATTAAGTGGCGCTTCATCAGCAACCACCACGACCAATGCATCCGGTGTTTATACCTTCACGGGCCTGGCAAACGGCAGTTACACTGTGACCCCTTCCATGGCAGGGTATGCCTTTACGCCCACAAACAGGGCAGTGACCCTTAATAACGCCAATGTCACAGCCCAGGATTTCACAGGGACCGTTGTTCCTGTGACTTACTCCATCTCGGGAACTGTGAGCAGCGCCCCCGCTGGCGTGACCATGACTCTGTCCGGAGCAGCAACAGGGATGACCCTGACTGATGCCTCGGGAGCGTATACCTTTAGCGGTCTTGTCAACGGCAGCTATACGGTCACACCCTCCCTGGCAGGCTTCACCTTCACGCCTCCCAACAGGGCCGTGACGATCAATAATGCGAATATCACAGGCCAGGACTTCACAGGCACGGCAAGTGCAATAACCTACTCCATCTCAGGGACGATTACGACTCCTGGGACATTGCGTTTACCCGGCAGTCCCATATCAGGGGTGACAGTCACATTGAGCGGTGCGGCCTCGGGGACCACCACTACCGATGCAAGCGGGAATTACATATTCACAGGGCTGGCAAACGGCAGTTACACCGTCACACCCTCCACGGTAGGCTATGCCTTCACACCTACAAGCAGGAGTGTGAACATAAACAATGCGAATATCACAGGCCAGGACTTCACAGGCACTGCAAGTGCAGTCACATACTCCATCTCAGGGACTGTGAGGACAGGTGGAGGCACTCCCATATCGGGCGTGACCATGGCATTGAGCGGGGCATCAACTGGAACTACAACGGCCGATGTAAATGGGAATTACACATTCACGGGATTAGCAAATGGGAATTACACAGTTACACCGTCTATGGCAGGCTATGCCTTCACACCGACAAGCAGGAGTGTGAACATAAACAATGCGAATGTGACAGGGCAGGATTTCACAGGGACACCGTCTACAACCACATACTCCATCTCAGGGACGATTACCACTCCAGGGACAGCGCGTTTACCCGGCAGTCCGATATCAGGGGTGACTGTGACATTGAGCGGAGCGGCCTCGGGGACCACGACTACCGATGCAAGCGGCAATTACAGTTTCATAGGGCTGGCAAACGGCAGTTACACAGTTACACCGTCTATGGCAGGCTATGCCTTCACACCGACAAGCAGGAGTGTGAACATAAACAATGCGAATGTGACGGGGCAGGATTTCACAGGGACACCGTCTACAACCACATACTCCATCTCAGGGACGATTACCACTCCAGGGACATTGCGTTTACCCGGCAGTCCGATATCAGGGGTGACTGTGACATTGAGCGGGGCAGCGTCGGGGACCACGACTACCGATGCAAGCGGCAATTACAGTTTCATAGGGCTGGCAAACGGCAGTTATACAGTTACACCGTTTATGGCAGGCTATGCCTTCACACCGACAAGCAGGAGTGTGAACATAAACAATGCGAATGTGACGGGGCAGGACTTCACCAGGAATTAGGAGTAATGCGTATTGTCATTGCGAACAACGCGAGGCAATGCCATTTCGAGATTGCTTCGTCGCTCGTTTCGACCTCCTCGCAATGACAGAGCATAGAGAAGACAGGAACGAATATCGGTCGGTTCTCATAGTTGAAGAGTACTATAGTTCCTTGAGAAGTGGCGGGGATTTTTCCCGCCCTTTTTTATTGCGGTCTGAGAAGCCGCTGCCTCTGAAGATCCGAAGTCCTTGACGGCTGGCTCCTGGTCACGGGGGGCTGTCCGGATGCGACAGCACCTGGGGCAGATGCTGTCGCCGGCGGCGCAAATGCCTGGGGCACGGCAGGGACTGCTCCCCCATTCCTCGCCTTGGCGCGTGTTGTATCCATGACCCTTACCTCTACGCGCTCATCACCCCTTGCCATGATTACCCTATCCTGGTAGATCTGACTGAGGGTGAAGCCGCTTATATTTCCCCCTAATCTGAGCGTTCTTTGTCTTTTCCCCCTGCTCACAGTGGTGTACGGGGCCTTGAGATCTTCCATGAAGGCCATGCTTGTATCACCGGCGATGAGCGTGCCGTAAAGAACAAATTCAGGTTTCGGCAGGGGCTGATCATCTTTTTTTTCGGCAGGAATCTTCCTTTCGGGATTAAAAACATTCTGCTCTGCGATGACCGTGTATCCCATGACCGACGGAGGCTGCGCAGCAGCAGGTTTTTCCTCCTTTTCCTCCGAGACCTTTTTTGGAGCAGGAAGGGTATAGGCAACATTTACCTCAAGGAGCGGAGGCAGTATGTAAGCGGCAAAAGCGATGACTGCTGCGAGGAGCAGCAGATTCAGCGCATTGATGTTCTTCATGATTGACCTGAGGCGTGTCTGATTCATCATTCTTTAATATTACCTCAGAGAAGGCCCCTCTGTCCATCTCCCCTGTGACGGGATGATTCTTTATCGAAACTCTTCACATTGCGGTCAGATGTCTTTTCGACCGTCACTCCTTCCCCTCACACCATATCCTGGCATTCTGAAACATCCTGAGCCATGGTGAAGCCTGCAGGGGAGAATGGCCATTCGCCCCTACTCTCCACTCCTCCGGCATCCACGGCCATTGCCATTTCAGAAATGTCCTCTCCGGATGGGGCATGACGGCGAGGTGTCTTCCGTCGGGCGAGCAGAGGGAGGCAATGCCGTCAGGGGAGCCGTTGGGGTTGAAGGGGTAGGATTCGGTAATCCTTCCGGCGTCATCCACATATCTTAACGGCGCAAGGCTGAGTTCCATCACTTTTTTCTTTATGGCTTCATCCTGGAAATAGGCCATTCCCTCTCCGTGGGCAACCCAGATGCCCAGTGTCGAACCCTCCATCCCCCTGAGCATGATGGAAGGACCGGGGAGGATCTTCACCGCTGCAAACCGTGACTCGAAACGGCCTGACCGATTACGGATGAACCTTGGCTGGAAACTGTCTTCTATCCCCTGCCAGGGAACCCAGCCCAGAAGGGCCATGAGCTGGCAGCCGTTGCAGACCCCGAGACTGAAGGTGTCCTCTCTCTCATAGAACCTCTGAAACTGCTCGAAGAGCTTCTTGTGAAACCGTATCACCCCTGCCCAGCCCTTTGCCGAATCCAGCACATCCGCGTAGCTGAAACCGCCCACAAAGGCGATGCCGCTGAACCGGTCCAATGTTATGTCTCCCCGGATGAGGTCTGTCATCGAAACGTCCCATGCCTCGAAGCCTGCAAGATGAAAGGCTGATGTCATCTCCCTGTCGCCGTTGCTCCCTTCCTCCCTGATGATGGCGACACGGGGCTTCCCCTTCTTCCGGAGAATATCAGAGGCGGTTTGCTCCGGGGTGAAGGTGAGATGGAAAGAAGGTCCTGTTCTTTCGATTATGTTTTTTCGCTCCTCATCAACGCATGCGGGATTTGCCTGAAGCCTGTCCAGGTGATAACTCGTCTCCTCCCACAGCGACCGTAACACCTGCATTTCCTCATCCAAGACCGTGATGCGTGATGCGTGATGCGTGACGAAATTTATTTTAACCCTTTTTTCTGTCAGTGTCCTGCCGATGATATGATGGTCAACGAAAGCTTCGGCGAGGATTTCAAGTATCTCCTTCTCTTTGTCAGGAGAGTATTCGATAACGAGCCCGGCTTCTTCAGAGAATAGCATTGCGAGTGTTTCGTTCTGCAACTTCTGACTTCTGACTCCTGACTCCTGACTTAATTCTGTATCCAACCCGCAGTTTCCTGCAAAGGCCATCTCAAGGAGCGTCACTATCAGTCCTCCGTCACTGACATCATGCCCTGAAAGGACAAGCCCCTCATCAATCAGTTTTTGTGTGGCGATGAAGGCCCGTTTCAACAAGCTGGGATCTTCGATGTCCGGAGATTCATTCCCGATCTGTCCGAATACCTGGGCGAGGGAAGAGCCGCCGAGCCGGTGTTTCCCTTTTCCCAGGTCGATATGGAGGAGTTTGCTGCGGCCAGGTCTCTTTATGTCCGGGGTTATGACCTTTGTGATATCGGGGCAGGTGGCATAGGCCGAGATCACCAGTGCCCCGGGCGCCTTGACAATCTCTGTAGTCGGGGACAGTCCCGATTCGGAGCCTGTCCCGAACGACTGAGATTGCTTCGGCACTTCGTCCTTCGCAATGACAAGTGAGGGGACTCTGCTTTGCTCCGTCCGTAAATCCGGGACAGTCCCCTTCTCTATTTGACTGCTGACTGCTGACTGCTGACTGCTTTTTACAACTGCTGCCATGGAAAGGCTGTCCTTGCCGCCGTCCACTGCGATCCCAAGGGCGAGCATGATGTCCCTCATTGCCACAGCAGCGTCATAAAGGGCCGCTCCTTCGCCCGGGAGTTTTGCGGGCCACATCCAGTTTCCCGAACACCGTATATCCTCAAGCCTGCTCACCTTTGCCCAGACAATATTGGTGAGGGCTTCAGCCACGGACATCCTGGCCATGCACGCCGGATTTATCAATCCTTTGAGGGGCTGTTCACCAATGGAAATGGCTGCTCCTGTGGTCCCGAAATGGCTCTGCGCAACTACCGCGACATCCGATACCGTAAGGTGAAGAGGGCCTGAGCACTGCTGCCTGGCGATAAGACCTGTAACAGACCGGTCAACCTTATTGGTGAGGAATCTCTTTGAGCCGACAGAGACGAGCCGGAGGACCCTTTCCAGGGCCTCTTTTACTGTGATGTTGTCCAGTCTGAGAGGTTCCAGGGCAGGCCTGATCCTGTCAAGGGAGAAGGTCTTCCGGGGCATCTCTCCCAGAACCTTCCTGAGGTCCAGGTTCACCGGGGCGCTTCCGTCATTGGCGTCATGGAGAACAATGTATCCATCCCCTGTTATCCGCCCCACAATGGCATACGGGACTTTCTCCCTGCCGCATAATTCACCGAATATTTCCGCACTCTCCGGTCGTATCAAAAGGGCATTGGCTTCCTGGTATTCAGCGCCCCATATCTCAAGCACTGAGAGGGTATTGTCACCGAGGGGAATCTTTCTGAGCTCTATCTTTGCTCCGGCAGGATAGATCAGCTCCTTTATGACGTTGCAGTTTCCGCCTGCGCCCTGGTCGTGGATGCTTATAACAGGGTTTTTCTCTCCCAGCTCCGCGCAGGCACGGATAACCCTGTTCATCTTCTGTTCCATCTCTGCATCGCCGCGCTGGACGGCATTGAAGTCCAGCTCCTCGATATTCTCTCCCTGTATCATGCTGGATGCAGCGCCGCCGCCGATGCCGATGCGGTAGGCGGGGCCTCCGACCTTGACCACGAGCATACCCTTTTCGGGCTCCCCCTTTTCCACATGACGTTCATCCATCTGACCTATTCCGCCCGTGAACATTATGGGCTTAATCCACTCCCTCCTCTCTCCGCCGGGGAGCTTCATCCCGAAAGACCTTGTGCATCCCTGTATCACGGGTTCTCCGAATTTGTTCCCATAATCCGATGCCCCGTTGCTTGCTTCGAGCTCTATCTGCAAAGGGGAGGCAAGATTTTTTGGATATTCAAAGGAGGCGTCTTCCCAGGGAAGAGAGTACCCGGGGATGCAGAGATTGCCGACGCAATATGCCGCAGTGCCTGCCACTACAAGCCCGCCCTGTCCCACAGCCTGAACATCCCTTATCCTGCCGCCGGTGCCTGTCTCAGCGCCCGGGAACGGGGCCACCCCGCTGGGGAAATTATGGGTCTCGGCCGTAAATATGACGTGATACGTCATATCCTTTTCAACAAAGGGTGAAGGCCTGCCCGGTTTTTCGGGAATGACGGTTCTGATCCTGTAACCCCGTATGGCGCTGGAGTTGTCCTTGAAGGCAATGACACTGTTATTCGGGTTTTTATTGTGGGGCTCCTTTATGAGCTCCATGAGGGTATGGGGCGCCTCTTTCCCGTCTATCACGAGCCTGCCTCTGAAGAACCAATGCCGTGAGTGTTCGCTGTTTGACTGGCCGAGGTCAAAACATTCAACATTTGTGGGGTTTCTCTTAAGGTCTCCGGCAAAAAGGTTGTAATAGTAGTTTATGTCCCACTCATCAAGCCCGAGGCCCAGTTCCCTGTTGATCTTCTCGATGGCTGCCCTGCCGTGTTCAAGGATTTTTACCTCGAATACAGGTTCAGGTCTCATTCCTGAATCAAAGGTCTGGAGCCTTTCAGGGTAGGGGCATTCCGTCATCCGGTCATGGATAAGTTCCAGAAAGGGTTCGAGGGTTCGAGGGTTCAAGGGTTCGAGTGACTGATTTTCTTCCTTCCCTTGACCCCTTGACCCCTTGACCGCTTGCCCCTTAATGAGTTTGTATCTTCTTGAGCGTTCGATGCGTGTCACCTTTGACAACCCACAGGCATGGCAGACCGAAACCGCGTTGGTTGACCATGCGGTGGTGAAGTTCATCCGGGGACCGACCTCTAAGAGACAGGGATGAGGGATGAGTGATGAGTGATGAGTCAGGAAACTTTCGGAAGAGAAATTTTCAGGTTCAAAGGTTTCGCTGAGAAGCCATTGGAGCAGGCCCATCTCCTCGGGCGTAAGGGCTTCACGGGTCTCGATATAGAAACAGTACTCTGTCAGGATATCCTCTATCCCGGCTGATACCTTTTCCCTCACCATGAATAAGAGGTCCCTCTTCTTTCCTTCGGAAAGGACCGGTTTCCTGTATGCGTACAACAAGGGCAATGTATAATCCTCCGGTTAAAAAATTCTCTTTCCGCCGACCGGCATCCTTATCTTCTTCAGGCGATGACCCTGCCTTCTGAAAGGATGCATTTTTCGGTGACCACTCCTTTGTCCGTCTCTAGCTCGAAGCTGTAGTCTTCAATGGAACCGCTTGCCTTGAGTCCCTCGCAGATCATCATAAGGAGTCGCTGCGCGTCTTCAACAGAACCTGTCTTCAGGGTGATCCTCACGCCGGCCTTCATGCCTTTGCCTTTCCGAAGATCCTGGTGAAGATATAATCCACATTCCTGAAATAGTGCTTCAGGTCGAAGAGGCCGTCCATCATTTTGGGGGTGAGATATTTTCTTGCGTACCTGTCTTTCAGCAACAGACTCTTGAATTCTTTTCTCTCTTTCCAGCTCTTCATGGCGGTTCTCTGGACAATGGCGTAGGCATCTTCCCTGGTGAGCCCTTTTTCAGTGAGGGCGAGCATAACCCTCTGGGAGTTGTATAGGCCGTAACTCCTGTTGATATTCTCTTTCATCCTTTCGGGATACACCAGAAGACCATCCAGTATGTTCTTGAGGCGATTGAGCATGTAGTCGACAAGGATGGAGCTGTCGGGGATAATGATCCGCTCCACTGATGAATGGGATATATCCCTCTCGTGCCACAGCGCGATATCTTCCAACGCTGCCAGAGCATTCGTCCTTACCACCCTGGCGAGGCCTGAGAGGTTTTCAGATCCCACGGGATTCCTCTTGTGCGGCATGGCGGATGAACCCTTCTGGCCGGTTTCGAAGGGCTCCTCAGCCTCCAGGACTTCTGTCCTCTGGAGGTGACGTATCTCCACCGCAATCCTCTCGACAGAGGCGGCGATTAAAGCGAGGGTCGTGAGGTACTCCCCATGTCTGTCCCTCTGGATCACCTGTGTTGCAACAGGCTCCGGTTTGAGCCTGAGCCTCCTGCATACCTTTTCTTCGATGACCGGGGGAATATTTGAGAATGTGCCGACTGCGCCTGAGAGTTTTCCAACGCTGACGATTTCCTTCGCCCTTTTCATCCTCACCAGATTCCGCCTGAAGTCCTCATACCAGAGCGCGAACTTCAGCCCGAAGGTCATGGGTTCAGCGTGAACGCCGTGGCTCCGGCCCACGCAGGGGGTGTTCTTATACCTGAATGCCTGCCTTTTCAGGACATCCATCAGACCTCTTATATCCCTGAGAAGCATGTCAGAGGCTTCCCGCATAAGAAGGGAAAGGGCGGTATCAACGATGTCCGAGGACGTCAGCCCTTTATGGATGAACCTCGACTCTGGTCCCACATTCTCCGCCACTGAGGTGAGGAAGGCGATGACATCGTGTTTCACCGTCTTCTCGATCTCATCGATCCTGTCGACGTCAAAGCGCGCCCTTTTCCTGATCGTCTTCAGGGCTGCCTTCGGAATCTCTCCTGTTTCCGACCATGCCTCGCATGCAGCCATCTCCACTTCAAGCCACTTCATATACTTGTTCTCCAGAGTCCATATCCTTCCCATCTCAGGTCTCGTGTACCTTGCTATCATAGTGTCTCCTTTATGAATCTTCGATCCATGATGCACGATGCAAGATCAATCCTGTTTTTGTCCTGTATCATGTATCCTGTATCATGTTTTTGTCCTGCATCCTGAATTCTGACCTGCATCACGTCCCCCGTGAAAGCCTCTCGATAAGGGGCAGGGGAAGCCCTGCTTCATGCATCTTGCGCTGGGTCTCCTCCCACTTGTATTCAATCCGGACAAATTCTGCCTGGTCCCTGTACATGAGGAGATAGCATGCCCTGGGGTCCCTGTCCCTCGGCTGACCCACGCTGCCTGCATTTATGATATATCGCCCGTTCTCTCCCAGAGCAGCTTTAGTCTTGTGGGTGACCATCTCGCCGGACGGCAACCGCTCTATAACAAAGGGAAGATGGCTATGGCCGAGGACGCAAATCCGCTCGTTAAAGTAATGGAAGTTGATCTCCGCGTCCCAGAGGGTGATGAGGTAATGCCATTCTTCAGGCTCCTTTGGCGTTGAATGGACGAAGAGCATATTTTCCTTCCTCAGCTTCTTGCTGACCGGCAGCGTTTCGAGATACTTCCTATTTTTGTCAGTGAGCATCTCCCGGGTCCAGAGTATGGCTGCCTTTGCATATTCATTAAAAAATCCTGCATCCGCGAGGCCGATGGCTGCGCGGTCATGGTTTCCTGCCAGGATAATTTTGCAGTTCTCCCTCAGCAACTTCACGCACTCATTGGGGTTTGGTCCATAGCCCACGGCATCTCCAAGAAAGATGATTCCCTCGGTCTTTCTCCTTCGTATATCATCCAGCACAGACTCGAGGGCCTCAAGGTTCCCGTGGACATCTGAAATTACCGCGTAGGGCATTTAGCGTTTCCTTTTGCCTTCTATACCCTTTGCAATGGCGTCAAGTATCCCGTTTATGAAAGCGGCAGATTCAATGGAAGAGTATCTTTTGGCTATCTCTATCGCCTCATTTATGGTGACTGCCGAAGGGATGTCCTTGCGGTAGAGAAGTTCATACGCGGCTGATCTGAGGATGTTCCGGTCCACGACGGCCATCCTCTGCAAGACCCAGTGCTCTGCCGCCTTCTGTATTGCGGAGTCTATCTCGGAAAGGTGACGAATAGTGCCGTTAACAATGTCCTCGGTGAACTCCCTGCCCTCCGCATCTCCGTCCTTGTCCGCCCAGAACTCATCAAAGTCCTTTTTGTCCGGCTTTTTGCCGGTGAAGTCGCATTGAAAGAGAAATTGAAACGCATATTCTCTTCCCTTCCTGCGCTTCATAAAACAGTGACGAGTAACAAGTGACAAGTGACAAGCGACAAGAGGCTTTCTTTGTGATTTTTACTCACACTATTCACTCCTCACTATTCACATCACAATTTCTTAATAACCTGCGCCATCTCTATGGCCGTGATGGCAGCATCCCAGCCCTTATTCCCGCTTTTTGTCCCGGCCCTCTCCACGGCCTGCTCGATGGTGTCGGAGGTGATGATCCCGAAGGCGATGGGAACGCCCGTTTCCATGGATGCAGAAGCGATCCCTTTGGAGACCTCCGCGGAAACATATTCGAAGTGCGGGGTTGCGCCGCGAATGACGGTGCCGAGGCATATGACTGCGCTGTATATCCCCTTGGCCGCCATCTTTTTTGCAACCAGCGGTATCTCAAAAGAGCCCGGGACCTTCACGACCTCTATATCTTTTTCTTCAGCGCCATGCCTGCGGAGCGCATCAAGGGCGCCATCCAGCAGCTTGCTGGTAATGAAATCATTAAACCTGCTGACGATAATTCCGAATGTTAACCCCTTTGCCTGCAAATCACCTTCGATGACCTTCATACCGCCCTCCATTTGCGAAGAATATGCATATTTTACCACAAGAAGAACAAAAAGCCTTCCGGAAAATACATACATTGTACCGGCAATGATTGTGATCTGCCCTGTCCCTGTATAAGCCTGTGGCGGTGAAGTCCGGTTTTTGATAAACTATGGCCATGACCGAGGAAAGGGAAAAGCTCCCCCTTGATGCACGGTTGCTCGGCGAGACCATCATTGACCTGAATATCTCCCGGAGAAATGTGTCTATCTATCCGAGGGGGCACCCGGCAGTGGAGCGATCACTGAGCAGGGCCTTTGACTCCTTCGGGAAGCTCCTTGGACTTAAGCCGGAGGTTGTCCTCGCCGTTGCCAAAGACAGCCTTATCTTCGACGATTTCACCCTTGACAAGAAGAACTCGGTCTACAGAGAGTTTGCCCTCGCCCTGAGCAGGATGAATCTGGTCACGGTGACATTTCTCAGCGGGTTGACAAAGGACGAGCTGTACGAATTCCATATGCTCCTGTCAGAAAGCTCCAAGGACCCTTCTTCTTATGCGCTCCTTCAGGAAGCAGCGCAGGGGGCAAAGTTCACCCATATTAAAATCGGCCTCATGGACTTCGGGGCTTTCTCCTTCAGCGAGGGAAAGACAGAGGATGCGTGCTCAGACTCTCATCTCTGGGAGCGGTACATATATGGGATCCTTGAGGGAACTTTACAGACGGGGGAGGCGTCGGATGTCGTCCGGGAAGTTCCTTCTGAGAGCCTGGCGAGGTTTTTTAATGACATTCTCATGGAAAACCTTTTTGAAGGAGCTTATGACAGGGTGGTGAACACCATGATGAGAAAAACGCCTGAGAAAGCCTTTTCGGTGAAGGGGATCAGAAAGCTCATGGAACTCATCAATGGACTCAAGCCTGAATTAAAGAGGGAGTTTCTCGCTTCAGCAGTGAAAACCCTTTCAGGCGATATCCCCGCCGCTGAGAAGGCCCTGGAGGAAATGCCCCTTGGCGAGGCGCTGGAACTCCTGAAGGGCATGAATGAGCAAAAGCTTGTTCTCCCGGAACAACTCGAGAATCTCTTTGATAAGCTCTCCCGTTTTCATCAGGGAGGAATTGACGACCGCTTTTTTGGCGGAAACGTTATCATGGATGACATTGTCCTCTCTGCCGATGTTGCGGGCTCGCCGGGAGTGGATATGTCGGAGCCGGCAGGGGATGAAGAGTATGCGCAGGAGATCCGGCGCCTCTTGCGCGCAGATGCCCCTGCAGCAGTGTCTGTGGAGCTGGAGGAACTGAAGAAGGAGTGCAGGGATGAGTATATCGAGAAGGACTTCAACGAAACAATTCTGGAATTCCTTTTGCCGGGGAGCGCTTCGGAGGAAGACTACGAGTATTTCCTTTCCCTTCTGAAGGAACAGGCAGATCATTTCCTCTGGACCGGCCGGTACGGCGAGGTGCTGAGGATCATGAGGGTGCTGGATAGAAACATAGCTGAGAACAGGTTTATCGAGAAAACCTCCGATGCCCTCAGGTATTACAAAT
>Ga0208244_101524_pt1 | contig 11756 bp, 19 predicted proteins | sample SubbioCR12Aug_5A_FD_184828 | JGI IMG/M metagenome (GOLD analysis project Ga0208244, IMG submission 184828) | Serpentinite rock and fluid subsurface biosphere microbial communities from McLaughlin Reserve, California, USA - CR12Aug_5A (SPAdes) | ecosystem: Environmental > Terrestrial > Deep... | reverse complement strand
CCCTTATTGATTCGGCGAGCTCCCTTATTTTTTCGGGGTCGATTAGCTCCCTTGAGATATGAACCGGGCGGTCGATTTGATCGAGTTTTATGAGTTGAATTTTTTCAAGGGCCATGGGATCACCTCTGAAAAAAACCATACCACACCCTTAAATCAAAAGTCAAATCCCTGACGGCCATCGAAGCCTTTGGCGGCACATTTCAAGGGTCACGCCAGCCCAGGGGTCGAACCTCAACTTGACCCTCCGGCGGTCGGCCTACCACGCCAACCCTCGATCCGGCGTCCGGTCAAATTGAGAAGAGTTCGACCATGAACACGATACTGTAAAAATCTACAGTATCGAATTCATTCCCCTGGTCTTTCATGCCCCTTGAAGCTGTGCTTCATCTGGGGCCGTCTTGGCGGTTGCAGGGCATCTTTTCAAATTTTTTCCCTCTCTCAATCGTGGGGGAAGAGAGGGAAAAAATTAAATGGTTTTTTATGAAGGGAGGTGATAAGAATGGATGAAAAGAAAGAAGTTAAAAGGGAAGTTAGTGATGAGGAATATGCAGAAATTTTGTCAAGCTACGGACAAAGTTTGTCACGGTGTGGATCGTGAGATGACTAAATCTTGTGGTCAGTTCGGCCACTTACCACAATCGGTTGATTTAAAAATTTGGCATCAATTTTGCTTCTTAAAAAGAGAAAGGAGGTGAAAAAAATGAAGGGGATTTTAAAAGCCGTCGTTCAGGATATGAATTTCAATGAGCTCAGGATTGCACTCCTTGCGATTATTGTTTTCGCCCAGGATAAGGCTTCGTTCACAGAAAAGGATCTCGAGGAAATTATTGATGAAGCAAAAAGGTCGTGACATTTTAAATGAGCCGTTCGGAAGGGAACCGCCGCAAATTTTTAATGCGGACAAAGAAAGAATGAGGGGGGATCGGAAATGAGGGGGATCCGATCAACGGCTTTGAAAGGGGGTGAGAAAGGATGAAGGGGAAAAAAGTATTTCCTATTTATACGGATGAGGCGAGAAACCTTAAGGCGCTTGTTTATGACCTTTCAGAAACCGGCGCGAAGCAAGCGCTTTGGGGAATAATCCAAATTCTAACAATTAGAACTTCAATCACTCAGGCGCAGTTTAAAGAAATTCTTGACGACGCGGGAAAGTATTCCCAGATTAAAAAAGAAGGATAGGGGGAAACTATGAGGCAGATTTGTATGGATTGTAAAATCCTTTTTGGACAGAAGGAGCCGCTTCACGACAACTCTGAAACGCACGGGCTTTGCCCTGAGTGTTTCAATTTGAGGATGAAACAAATTCAGGAGTATAAGGAAAATGGAATTGACCCATGGAAGAAGGTTGAGCCTAAGATTTAGTTTTAAAAGCCCTGGGGACAGTGAGTAAACTCGCCGGAGTCGTTTCGCGCGGCGACCTCCTCCTCGATCATCGCGGAGAGTTCTTCGTCTCCCACTTCTGGGGACACAATTAATCTCCCCCATTCCATCGCAAGGGCCTTTTTTTTCTCCCCTTTCTTTTGCCCGGGAAAGACCTTTCCAAAAAGCATTTCAATGAATTCAATTATTGGCCCAATTATTGTGATGAGTTTGAGGAGGTTTTCGATGTTTTTAAATATGGATTCCCAGCTCATAATTTACCCTCCTTCCCGATTTTCATCGGGACAAGTTTATTTAGGTTGAAGGTGGTAATGATTTCCTTCATACAGCGCCTGTATTTGGAAAATAGCACAATCCTTTTCAAATTCCAAGATCTTTCTTTGGTCGTCCAGGACGATATCCATTCCGAGCCAGTTTAGATGATATGATCCGGGGAAACCTTTTACGAGGGTGTTTCTTTTTTCTGTTCGGCCCCAGGATGTTGATGAAGCCCGCCATTTTAAGCAAACCAGCATACAGGCCATTGCAAAATCGATCGGGTTCATAAACTACCCCCTTGGAAATGATTTTTGGCACAGCGAAAAAAGATTTTCTCCTTAAAGGAGACCGCTTTGCGGTCATAAAGCTCTTCAATGGAGCGAACCGACCTCCTTAAAGGGGTTAAGAGTAGTAGAAGAAGGAGTAAAAAACGAAAATTGGGACATAATCTTGTTCGTATTACTCTTATATTGTCCATAAAATCGGACACGAGAAAGCCGAAGCGCCTTTTTTGCCCAGTTCACTAATGAGTTCAGGTAGTTAATCGCCTTTTGCTGAAGATAGTACGCTGTAGACAACCAAACAGGTTTTCCACAGGAATTCTTATAATGGCGGCGGTACCTCTTTACCCAATGCTCTTTCTCTAGAAGGTTCAGCCAAAGGTTAAGGGTGCTTCTTGCAATAACAATCCCATGATAGGTCCTGAGTAGTTCCAATATTCTTTTTTGGGATGGTGTGCAATAGTTTCTCCCATGCTTATCAATCACCTTAAAAAGTGTCTCCACGACCGCCAAGCTACACCCGTTGGGTATTCTTTTTGAATGCTTCAATTTGCACCTCCGCAGAATCATAATGACAGCTCACGCCTTCTAGCTCATATGAAACTTCAACGTCACCATCAAACCCGATAAGGACCGCTTTTCCACAGAATTCACAGGATCTCTCGAAAAGCATGTTGTGTGGATTTTTGAGCCACTCGTGAATGTATTTATGACAACTCTTACACAGCAAGGCTATTGGATAGTTCCGATAAAAACCAAACTTCCTTTGAATCCTGTCTCGATTATAGGGTTTCTCCCACGTCTCTCCGGTTGCTACCGGGATAATGTGGTGTTCATCAAGAGGAAGGTCTTCTCGCCCACAAATCCTGCATCTATTCATTCGCCTCCTCCGGAAAGATTTTCCTCTATATTCCCAAAAATGGGGGGTAAAAGTCAAGAGCATAGTTTACATAACTGCTATGCAAACTTTGCATAGCTACTATGCAAAGTTTGCGTAGCAAAATGCCCCACAAATAACGCTTGACAAGTGACAAAATGTCGTATATATGGATAGAAACTGATCAGTTGTTGACATTTTTTGTCACTCAAACCAAAAGGAGGTAATGATCATGGCTGAGATTAAGTCTATTCAGGCAATCCAAGACAAGTGGGGACGCGTGACTCCACAGAGGACTGAGGACTACACGCTTGGTATCAAAAACCCGAAGCGGGACTGGGCGCAGTCTGCTACCGCAGCAAAGGAGTCCCACAAGGCCGCAATGACGGCCGCAGCTGCCGCTGATTCATACGCCAAGGGCGTAGGCAAGGCAGGGACTGCCAGGTGGCAGGATCGGGCCGCACGGAAAGGGCCAGGGCGATTCGCTGAGGGCGTGGTTATCGCTGCTCCGGATTACGGCGCGGCTTTCGCTCCGTATGCGGAGACGATCAAGGCGACGTCTCTTGCTCCTCGATTCCCTCGAGGGGATCTCCGGAACCTGGAGAGAGTGAAACAGATTTCCCAGGCGCTGAGAAAAAAGAAGATGGGATAATTCTTCTTGATTCCTGCTTCCGCAGGAATGACAGAACTAACTTTATATCATGAAAACGGAGGTGACACAAAACCATGAAGACACGCAAAGTATATCTTCTGAAAGACGAGGCCTTCACCGCGGCTCAGACAAAGACCGTGGATATCAACGTCCGAGATCCTATCTCTTCGATTGATATCATCGTCCGCATGACCAACGGCGCGGCCATGACTGAGGATTCCGACGTGAAGCCGCATGATGAGTTCGCGAAGATTGAACTCATCGACGGATCAGACGTTATTGTTTCAGCATCGATGAAAGAGCTCCAGGCCCTTAACGTGCCGGAACTCGGAGCGCTACCGTCCATGGATCTCAATCTGGACGACAACGCCGTCCAGACCGAACAGTGCACGATTCATTTTGGGATTGGAAAGAACGATCCCAACAGGTATTTTGAGCCTGCTCAGTTCAAAAACCCGCAGCTAAAAATAACAAACACTTTCACGGACGCCGACGTGACTACCTGGGCGGCAACAGGACATTCCATCTCTGTCATTGCAAATATCATCGAGGAGGGATGGGGTCAAAACCTTGGTTTCTTTATGACAAAGGAAATTTATAGCCACACCGCTGTAGATGGGGCTGTAGAGACAATTGATCTCCCGCGGGATTTTCCTTACCGGATGATTATGATTGAGGCTTTAAGTACCGGAAGTTCACCAATTTTGACGGTTGAGAAAATTAAGATGTCTTGCGACGCAGACAAGTATGTCCCGTATGACATCGACTCCCGGGATTTAATCCTTGAAAACCGGGCTATGTTCGGGATCCTCACCCAGGGTGTGAAAAAGCGACTCACCGGCGCTGGGACGATTAACGCCGACCTCTTCGACATGACTAATGCGTTTGTTGCACAGGGGACAACCCTTTCCGTTGTTGGTCTTACGACCATGGCCGGTGAGGTAATCACCACTGAAGGCCTGGTTGGAGCAGCGGGCGTCAACGCTCTTGACACCGTCGAGGTTCTTTTCCACGCTGTTGCTTTCGGGTATTCGCTCCATAGCGCGCTTTATCTTCCCTTCGGGAGGATAAACGAGCCTGAGGACTGGTTTAATCCTGACCCTTATGGGGACATCAAGTTGAAGATCACCGGCGAGAGCGCAGTCGGAACGGTCAAGACGGTGATTCAGCAGTTAAGGGATTAAGGCCAAAAAGATGGAAAATTTACTTTTGAAATCCAAGGGAGTCGCCTACCGCAGGATAACCGGCGACTCCCTTGTTTCTCCTTCTCCTTGCTTTTTATTTTCCGTTGAGCTTGTTGCGAACGCCGTGGGCGCAGCAACCGCCGTTCTTAGGGACGGAAGCGACGCCAACGCGGAGGCTGTTATCGATCTGGCGGCGCTTACAAGCTCTGTCGATATCCGTGGTTATAACCCACCTTTGTTTTTTAAGCGGGGACTTTTCGTTGACGTTAAAAGTAACGTCACAGCAGTCCTTTTGAGATACTTGCTTTCTCCTGGGGGAGGATAGGACCTGTTTTTAATAATCAAAAATGAATGGATATCGTTCAATACATCAGCACCCCAAAGAACACCCCGGAAAGCAACCCCCTTGTAACGACCGTTAAGCTTACGAGGGGACGCTTAACGGGCGGATCTATTTATTTCCCTTCTGGACCCGCCGGCACACTTCATTTCGTCGCCCGAATCGGGCTTCATCAAATTCTCCCATTCAATACCGGTCAAAATCTCAGGCTTGACGATTGCGTCTTTCCCTTTTCCCTGGGTCTTGATTTAGATGAGCCTCCGTTTGAATTGGATTTTTTGACGTGGAACGATTCGACGCTTTACGACCATGCTTTGACGGTTTCCATTAACATCGAGCCGATGCTCGATGAGGACCATGACATTAAAACGTTGATCAATAAATTTTGGTTTTACGGGGGAAATAAATAATTCTGGCTAAAACAGAAAGGAGGCTAAAAATGAGTTATATTGACGTTAAGGAGGCTAGGAGGACATCCGCAATAAAGAAAAGGGGACTTATCGCCATGAGGGATAGAGCGATAAGGGAAGCAAGAGATTATTACAGGGCTAAAGGTTTCACCAGGGCCCAGTACCTACAAGAGGTCCGGGAGGCCCAGGACCATTACAGGTCTGAGCTCGCAATCGATCAGCAACACTTAAGGGACGCCATTTCCGAATTGCGGAGGTAAGGGACGCAATTCGGAAGCCCCCCGTCAGAGACGGGGGTGGTTTATTATCTTACTTTTAGATAATTAAGGCTGAGGCTAATGGCAACACCAATAACGCCTAAACTACAAACCGGAGCCGGAATTGCTTTCACTCTTTGGCTCAACCAGCGGCGAAAGCTCACGGATGAGGAGATCCTTGATATCGAGGGCTTGCTCGCGGGCTTTAGAAAAGGCATCGCTCCGCTCGATCTTGAACCGAAAACAGAATATGGAATCGCATTTGTACAGTGGGCCCTGGATTATGGACCGTTAACGAAAGATGATATCCTTGAGATCGAGTCTAAGCTCCAGGCTTTTAAACCGGCGCCTCCGCCGCCGGTGATCTTTGAAGAACCCAAGCCAGGAAAATTAACCCGCATTGTGGCTTCTCCGTTTTTCGTCGAAACTTTAAAACCCCTGGCCCCGGGGGAAAGATCGTTTGATCGATGGACCAAGGAAAAAGCGAAACTCTCCGCAAGGGCGGCGAAAGACTTTGAGGCAGAGATCAAATACGTAGAGTCCCGGATTAAGGAGTTGGGATGGGACGAGCCGGAGGTTTTCCAAAAAGTAAGGGAAAAAATTGAGCCGAAAAAACCTCCGCCTCCGAACCCGCCAATACAGCCAAGGGTAAAGCCAGAACTTTTAATCGAACGAATCCCATACCCGAAGTGGTGGAGGGATTCCCTAAATGCTAAGATTGAATTCCAGGCCCCGGGATCCCAAACGTTGGCGACGGTATCGGGAAAATTGAGGCTCTATGTCTCCACAATCGCCTTAACCGTTAATGGTGAGTGCTGGATTCATATTACTTTTGGGAACGCAGGAGAAAGCGGGACTTTCTTTCTGGGAGGAGCCGGCCAACCCATGGGTATGGTAATCGCTATGGGAAATTCACCCGCGCCGTGCGGGCAGGGGCCATTAATTATAAGGGCAGAAGGCCCGTCTTCTCCAAACCCACAGATCGGAGGATTCGCAACCTGCTTCGCCATGCCGGAGAAGGAATGAGGGGTAATTTTTGTCAACCATCCAACTTATACCATCCTCTGAAAACAGGGAGTTCACTTCGAGCCTAGGTAATTGGATCGGCGACCCGATTTGGTGGTACGGGCCTCATTACGGTCAATACGGTATGTCCAAACAGGAAGCTAACTTCGCGGGCGAGGTTTTCAATTTTAGCCTATCTTATCCCTACGTCTCTGCTCCTAGTAACACTGACCTGATTTTGAGATATCTCCGCAGCACTGACCCCTTGCCTTTACATGATTTATTATTGGAAGCGTGGATCACTGACGGCGTATATTCATTAATCGGTACGGTTGGTTTAATACCCGGACCTCCCGATTGGGCACATTACCAACACGTTCTATCCACTCCTCCGGGCTGGACAGAAATAAACACAGCCCTGAAGATAAAATATACAATGCTTGCCAACCACTATGATGTTGATTATTTGGATAACTTTTCTATGACCATGTCGACGCCGGATAGGGCGGACCACTTACCAATTATGGGGGTAGGCTAAATGACATACGAGGCGTGGATTATGATTTTGGGTATTGCCCTGGCAAATCTTTTCACCCTTGCGGGTGGATTGGTTCATATAGCGTCGAGGCTCGCAAAGATCGAAACAGATTTGAAATGGATCAAGAAGGGTTGCCCCCAATGCCAACAGACCTTGGAAGACCGTATGAAATAACGTGGCGCGGTGAACCGCAGCAGATGTTACCTCCGGATATTCCGCTGTGGCATCTGTTTTTGGATCGCTTCGCTTCCAATTTTGAGAGGTTTTATTATAATGTCCGTGTCGGTGGGCCGGATCTCACAAACGTTGTGGCAGACGAAGCGATGAAAAAGATGTGGTATGCTTCAACTGCAAAGAGGATCGATGCGATCGGGGAGAAGAAAAGCGAGCTCTGGATTATTGAGGTGGCTTCGTCTCCATATCTCAGAGCTGTGGGACAATGTTTGTCCTATAAGTTTCTTTGGGAGGAGGATCCTAAGATAGATAAGCCTGCGAAGATGGTGCTGCTGTGTCCGTACATCGATTCTGACCTCCAAAGGATCCTGGAGCACTACCAGGTTGAGGTCATAACCATTGAACCGCCGCCCCCAATCCCAAAACCCCCCATACTAACCCCTTGACCCAGGGGAGATCGTGGCTCCTGGGGGCATCAGCACAACGAATTTCTTGGCTTTGGGGTCGCAGGCGTGCTAAAATCGCAAAAAACGGCCTCGAGAGAATCCTGGTGGGAACAAAAGAAGATGTTTTGAGGGCCTTAGAATACGGGAAAGACCCGTATTATCAGGCAATCCGGTCCGTTCCGTCTTACCAGGCGGAACTGGAGCGGGTCCGAAAGGACTACAACGAACGGACCTGGATTGACTTTAAGGGATTCCTACCTAAATTCACAACGGAAGAGTTTGAGAGGCGGCGCACCGCATACCAAGCGAGGCACGGGAACACCATCAACGTCCCTGGATTTTCGGATGTTATTCATATCGTCCCAAGGGCACGGATCTCCGCCGAGGAAAGGGCGGCCCATATTTGGGCAATAAAAAGGAAACTACCGTCTCCCTTAACGCCTGACCAAATCGAATCACTCCAATACAAAAAATTTAGGTTCTTAAAGGCGTTGGCAAGCGCAACGCCAACCTGGATGAAAAATTTTGGCGCGGTGGCCACCGTCCTTGACAACGTCGAGGACGCCCTGGTTACCATCTCGGTCCTTGGGCGAATCACGGCAAGTATAGCGTTTAGGCATTGGGGTTCTTATATCGCAAGGTTTGGTTGGGTTTTGTTGGGCCAGGACATCCTCAATGCCCTAAATATGTTTACCTTCATTACAATGACTGCTATGAAGAAGAAAAGAATCACTGAAGATTTGGCAAAAAGAAACCCTTTTCATTGGAAATCAAAGGCTGACCGAATTAATAGGTTGAGGAGAATTCTCCCGACGTTTGGGGAAAGCCTTGAGATCCTTCAAACGACGGACCAGCTCTTTGGAGTGGGTCTTTGCCTGGGTGGTTTTATGGGAATCGTCACCGACATCACCGCCAAGACCCTTGAAACCACGGACGATGACGCATGGCACAGAATGCCGAAAACTGGAAATTTAGACGATTTTGCCAGGTGGTCATATGATGTCCATGCCTCAGATCAAAAGAAATTTAAAGATGGTTTAATGAAAATGTATACAGATTTCAGAGATGAAGCATACCGCACCAAAGAAACGGATGCCAAGCTCCTTCGGGATATGTTTGATTACTCAAAGGCGTCTTCCCTTATTGATCCTAAACGAGTAAAACCTCCTCCCGGAAAGTTCTGGATCCCTTTTAAAGATACCCTGATTGGATCTATGATAATGTCAACCGGAAAGGATGATTTCCTCAAGGAAGATCACACGAAAGCTTTTATGATGCTTGACCAGGCCATCCGAGGCTTAATGCCCTGGTGGATCGAAAACGATCCCCTCGAGGCGTTTAAAGACATCCGAAGTTTTCAATTCAGGGCACCAGAGCCAACGGACCCAAGTACGATTGACATGCTTGACGACTATGATCCTAATTGGAGAAAAACAATAAAATGGCCGCACCTCGACAAAGAGTATGCAACGATCGAGGAGATCACGTTCGCTTACGCTCCGATGATAAAGGATTCTTTTCAGACCTACTGCTTAAAATATAGCCACGAATATGAAGCCATGATTGCCGCTGGGGAGGTGGTTGAATTCGTTAAAGATGTGATCAGGTCCTTTTCTGACGACCACGAAGTTGTTGGAGGAATGACGGCCTGGTGGGCCGCTGCAGAGGACATGGCAAGGGAAATCTACCTAATCCCTCCGGATGCTCCGGAGTCGGCAATCACTTCGCTCGCCGACTATATCGGAAATTACGAAAGGCAAACCGGCGTAGCGCCGTCGATCCACGACGTTGCAAGATACGGAAGCTCCGTCGGGATCGAGTGGATGAGAACAATCCCCATAAGGGCCATCGGAGCTGCAGCTGAGATGTTCCCTGAATGGCAAGCCATTCAAGACCAGCTCGAAGAAATCTTCGTCGCTGATTAATAAAGATTTTTCTTCAATTTGAAACCTTAAACAGTACGCAGGGCCGCTTCCGAAACGTGTAGCGTCCTGATCTGCGTAGAAAATCCTCGGAACAAACGTAATCGGTGAGCACGGGCGCAAAACTACTGCGCCCTAATTGTGCTCACCGAAAAGACACTTTGGCTCTCAGAAGAGCCATTCGATGCTCCCCCTTTCGGGCAACCTTTCGACTCCAGCTACCGCTACGCAAACCTTTCCTTTCCTCGACACCTCTTTGATATTTCGTAAAGGCATCCTTATTAGGTCGCATCTCTCCGCAGCGGAAAAACCAAAAATCAAACACTGTTTGGTATAGCAACCATCGAAGACAGGCTTAAAGCCTGCGCAAGTGAGTCGATAACGCTGTGTTTCTAATAACGTAGGTGGCTCCCATACAGACGGTGGCAAGAGTCCCCCAGCACCCCCCCAACCTGGGGTTATCCCAGGCTGGGCCAGGCGTTCCGCCTGGAAATCCGAGGCGCTGGGGGACTCTTGCCACCGTCTTTGTAGTTTTTTGGGGCGTGGGCTGTGGACTCACTTGCGGGAAACAAAAAGAATTTTATTGGGGGGAGGACATCTTTTCTAATTCGCCGGAGGCGGCGAGAAGTTCGCGGGAAAGTTCTTTGTGGATAACCAGGGTTATCCCACCGTTTTCGTAACGCTCTTCAACGAGCGTCCAGCCCAAAGGAACGAGGACGTTGAGGAGACGATCGACTTCGTGTCGCTTAATTGAATATGGCATGACCAACCCCCCCTTTATTTAACGGCCATCATTTGTGCGTACCTTTCCCGTTGCCTTTGGCTCAAGTCAATCTCAACCCCTTTAACCATCCTAATCACTTTGTACGTCCAGGGGTAAAGGTCGTTAAATTCATATTCTTTGTAATCGAAAAAATCTTGATGGTTCTCTACGTTCTCCATCTTGACAATCTGGAAGACCCTCCAGCCCTCCCCTTTGCCGCTTCGGGAAATTCCCTCGAGTTGATAGGCTCGCATGAGGGGGTTTCCTCCGGAGCTTATTCCTAAAACAAAAGGCGCCGCCACCCTATCTGAATCCCCATACTTGAAAACAATAAGTTGCGGCCATTCCATTGCTTCAAGTATGGTCTCCATTTTGATTCGGGATTCGTCATCGATTTTTTCGATGTCTTCATGTTCGGCTGCCCTGACTCCTTCATAGGGCGGCGATTCTTTCCAGGCGGCAATCGCCTCATGCAGTTTTGACATTTCGGTTTTTCACTTTGTTTCGGCATTCGGGGCAAACCGTGAGGTTCCTAACTACTTTAATTTCACAGGGACCAAGGCAGACTTCACAGGTAATGAAGATGGGTTTCTGTTCCATCTCAATGCTGGGGGGCAGGACTCCCCCATCTTCTGAATAGTAGGTTCCAAGTTGTGTTTTATGGTAGTCGTCAACCCACAGGCGGGCGACCTCCGCGGTAATCCCGTTCTGTGCAGCCATTTTGAAATGATAATCAAAGGCTACCGGGTCTTCGATCTCCTGGAGGGTTTCAAGGGTATTGAGGGAAATTATTTTTTTATCAACCACCCGCCTGATCTCTTCCGGAAAACGAGCAAAGTTTATGTACCTTGCAACGGTCGCTTGAGCTCTCCCTGTTTTTTTCGATATTTGAACCATACTTAACCCTGCCTCTTCTTTGAGGGCCAGGTAAACCTTGCCCTCCTCTGAGGGGCTTAGGTTTTCGCGCTGGAGGTTTTCAATCCCACGGAGAACAACGGTCTCCCGATCATCGAGATCCCGGACAATCGCTTTTATTTCTTTGAGCCCAAGGAGTTTGTGCGCAAGGTATCGCCGGTCGCCGGCGACCATCTCGAACCGTCCGTTGGATGGACGCAAAAGAACGGGCTGTAAAAGGGTGCTTTCCCTTATTGATTCGGCGAGCTCCCTTATTTTTTCGGGGTCGATTAGCTCCCTTGAGATATGAACCGGGCGGTCGATTTGATCGAGTTTTATGAGTTGAATTTTTTCAAGGGCCATGGGATCACCTCT
>Ga0208244_101523_pt1 | contig 11759 bp, 14 predicted proteins | sample SubbioCR12Aug_5A_FD_184828 | JGI IMG/M metagenome (GOLD analysis project Ga0208244, IMG submission 184828) | Serpentinite rock and fluid subsurface biosphere microbial communities from McLaughlin Reserve, California, USA - CR12Aug_5A (SPAdes) | ecosystem: Environmental > Terrestrial > Deep... | reverse complement strand
GGAAGACGACTGACTCCATAACGCTCTCCTTGCTCCTGGAGAACGTTATACAACATTGTTGAATCTGACGCCAGCTTTTTCTTTATTCGGTTGTCAAAGAGCTTTTTTCAAAGAGCTAAAGTGTTACGAAAGATGAAATCCCTGATGCTGGTCTTATTTCTTCTTTTTTTTGTTGTTTCCCAGGGGGGAGGGCAGGAGGCCGGAAAGACCGGATTTAAGATTTCAAGTCCGGCATTTGAAAATAATGGGAAGATTCCTTCAACCTATACCTGCGATGGAGTAAATACCAATCCTCCTCTTAAGGTTGAAAATGTTCCCAGAGAGGCGAAATCCCTGGCATTGGTCTTCGATGATACGGATGCGCCCAGGGGGACGTATGTCCACTGGATTGTATGGAACATCGATCCCGGCGTGAAGGAGATAAAAGAGAATTCGGTTCCTGAGGGCGCCATTCAGGGGACAAACGATTTCAAAAAGAATAATTATGGGGGACCCTGCCCGCCCCGGCGCAGCCACAAATATCTCTTTAAAATCTACGCCCTCGATATCCGTCTCGATTTAAGTCCCCATTCGACAAAGGTCGATCTTGAAAAGGCAATGAAAAGCCACATCCTTGCCCAGGCCCAGCTGATAGGAGTTTATAAAAGGGTAAGCGCTTCTAAGAAATAAAGGCAACAAGAAAAAAGCCTTTTTTTCGAATAATAAATGGGATGATTCGACCAGCCCCCGGAGCCATTAGGAGAGGAAATGGAGCACAAACATACCAATCAACTGATCCATGAAACAAGCCCTTATCTTTTACAGCATGCCCATAATCCGGTGGATTGGTATCCGTGGGGGGAAGAGGCTCTGAACCGGGCGAAGAAGGAGGACAAGCCCATTCTCCTCAGCATTGGCTATTCTGCCTGTCACTGGTGCCATGTGATGGAGAAGGAGTCTTTTGAGAATGAGGCCATTGCCCGGGTGATGAATGAGCGTTTCATCAATATCAAGGTCGACCGGGAGGAACGGCCGGACCTCGATGAAATCTATATGAATGCGGTTCAGGTGATGACCGGAAGCGGCGGATGGCCGATGACCGTTTTTTTAACTCCTGACCTCGTCCCCTTTCATGCCGGAACTTACTTCCCTCCCGAAGACCGGATGGGGATGCCGGGGTTTCCCAAGGTTCTTATCACGGTTTGCAACTATTACCAAACGCATCGGGATGAAGTGGGCAAAGTGGAGATGGAGATGAGAAATGCCCTTCATCGGATCGTTGAGATTCTTCCTTCCCGGGAAACCCTGGATCCAAAAATTCTTTCGAAAGCTTTCGATGTGATGGAGCGGCAGTTCGATCCCGGCAACGGGGGGTTTGGTAAAGCGCCAAAATTTCCGAGCAGTATGACCCTCTCTTTTTTCCTGAGGCACTGGAAGAAGACAGGGGAGAAAGAAGCCCTCCGAATGGTAGAGGTGACCCTTGAGAAGATGGCCAACGGCGGGATCTACGATCATCTGGGAGGAGGGTTCCATCGCTATTCCGTGGATGAGAGATGGCTGATCCCCCATTTTGAGAAGATGCTCTATGACAATGCGCTTCTTTCCCGGACTTACTTTGAGGCCTATCAGGCAACCCGAAAAGAGCGGTATCTTCGCGTAGGCGAGGAAATCCTCGATTATGTCCTTCGCGAGATGAAAAGTCCTGAGGGAGGTTTCTATTCCACTCAGGATGCGGATAGCGAAGGCGAAGAGGGAAAGTTTTTTGTCTGGACAAGAGACGAGATCAAAGACCTATTGGGCAAAGAGAAAGGGGTTCCTTTTTGCGCCTATTACGGAGTGACCCCTCAGGGAAATTTTGAAGGAGGGACAAGCGTTCTGAATATCGCCGCCCCCCTTGAGAAGGTTTCGGAGTTATATGGGGTTCCAGTTGTAGGATTGGGGGAGTTGTTGAAGGATGGCCGGGAAAAACTCTTTGCCGAAAGAGAGAAGAGAGTGAAGCCGGGCAGGGATGAGAAGATCCTCACCTCCTGGAACGGGTTGATGGTCTCCGGTTTTGTTGATGGATTCAAATTAACCGGGAAGGAAGAATATCTCAAAGGAGCAGAAGGGGCTATCTGTTTTATCCTGGATGGAGCGGCGAAGCAGGGCGATTTAAGGAGGGTCTTTAACAGAGGAAGATGGCATGTGAAAGGCTATTCGGAAGATTATGCCTTTTTCATTCAGGCGCTCATCGATCTCTATGAGGCCACCTTCGATGTTCGGTATCTTAAAGAGGCAAACGATCTTAATGAAAGAATGATCCATCAATTCTGGGATGAGAAAAATGGAGGATTCTTCTTTACAGGGACAGGGAACGAATCACTGATCGCCCGGTCAAAAAGCCCTTATGACAATGCCACTCCATCGGCCAACTCCATAGCCCTATCCAATCTCATTAAACTGGGCTACCTCACGGGAAATGAATCTCTGAAGAGTAAGGCCGAGCAGATTCTTAAACTTTTTTATAACTTTCTATCAGAACATCCAACAGGCTTTGCCCAGATGTTATCCGGGTTCTCCTTCTTTCTCAATCCGGAGGAGATTGGAGTCATTGGCTCTAAGAAAGACCAGAGGACAAAGTCCATGCATCAAGCCATTAACCTCGCCTACCTGCCCAATAAGATCTTAAATCTTAAGGACCCCCAAGAGCCATTGGAGGGGAATTGGTTTCCGTTCCTGATGGAAAAAGGGATTCCGGAGGTTCCTACCACGTTTGTCTGCAAGGGATTCACCTGCCTGCCTCCGGTTCAGAATGAGAAAGAGTTAAGGAAGATCATCCGATAAGAGATAGGGTGATGGGGGGCTGGGGAGATAGGGAGAGTGGCATTAACCGCGACCGAGAAAGGGCATGCTCACGGGAAGCATGATGCTTTCAAGCATGTTCACCTCCGGCGGCAGCGCTGCCATCATTACCATTACCCGTGCCAGGTCAGTGGGAGACATGATACCCTCCTGACGAGCCTGATCTTCGCGGCCATCCCAGAGCGGTGTCGCCGTGTTGCCGGGATGCAGAATGGAAACCGCAATGCCATAGTCGCGTGCATCGAGGGCAAGGGACCGCGTCAGTCCCTCAAGCGCAAACTTGGAGGTTGTGTAGGGGGCGGTGTGAGGCCGCGGCATCTTTGCAGAGATACTGCCAATGTTGATGATTCGGCCGGATCGCTGACGCTTCATGATTCTAAGCGCTTCACGGCTGCATAGGAACGCTCCGTTAAGATTGACATCGAGCACATTTTTCCATGCCTCCAGGCTCAGTTCGTCTGTTGGCGACCTGTTGGTAATGCCGGCGCAATTGACAAGGATGTCGACCCGACCAAAAACCTCCAGGGTCCGCCGAAAGAGATCGATCACATCCTCTTCAAGCGTCACATTTGTTGGAACAACGAGGGTTGTCCCGCCCGCGCTTCGAATTTCTCCTGCCACAGCCTCAAGTTTTTCACGACTGCGCGCGGCCAACACCACCTTAGCCCCTTCCGCTGCGTAGGCGGCGGCAATACCCTTCCCAATGCCTGTACTTGCTCCGGTTATTACTGCGATTCGATCTATCAGTTGACCCATGATTGCCTCCTCAGTTTAAGCTCATTTGAGCCTGTTGCACAAATGCTAAAAACACCCTTCGACAGGCTCAGGGTGAACGGAGTTTATATTGAAATGATTTATTTTTCCGTTCGTGCTGAGCTTGTCGAAGCACCCAACGTGGCCTTTTCCAACAAGCTCTTGAATCGTTAAATAATATGCGAAAATGGGGGTGTCAAGCGATTCTCATAGCCTGCGCCGGGCACTGGGTCTTTTAAAAACTTGACAACAAGAGTAGAAGCCGTTAAGGTTCTTAATGAAAATATTTTCATTCTGCACTTAACTTGCTATGAATAAAGAGGTTTTTAAAACAATTTTCGAGGGAAAGAGGCTCAGGATGAGCCATCCCAGGTTTTTCATCTACCAGGAACTTTCAACCTCAGAAAGTCCAAAAAGCCCTCAGGAACTCTATCAGTGTCTCGCTAAGAAAGAGAGAAAGATCGGGCTCACTTCGATCTATCGCTGCCTCGATCTCTTCGAATCACTTGGAATCGCTTTTAAGATCGTCAATGGGTCGAGCGTGAAGTATAAACTTTGCGAGATGGAGGATCATCATCACCATATCATCTGCAAAAAATGCGGAAAGGTGGCGGAGCTTCGTTTTTGTGATCTATCGAATTGGTCGGAGAGGGTGACCGAGTCAACCGGCTACGAAGTGACGGATCACCAGCTCAATTTTTACGGGTTTTGCAAAACCTGTAAGAGCTTATACCCCCCCCTCGCCCCCCTTTAGAAAAGGGGGGATGGGGGGATTTGATGGAGGAACCAATGTCCCATATACATCTGCCTGATGGGGTTTTGCCGGTTTGGCTCTGGGCTTCAGGATTTATTATAGCCATCCTGATCGGATTCATCCTTTTTCGTTTTGCCAAGAAGGAAGTTCTGGCTAAAAAACTTCCCTTGCTGGGAATGATGGCCGCCGTAATGGTTCTTGGGGCTTCAGTCGAGATCGTTCCTATTGCTTACCATGTTAACCTGATGGTTATCTCCGGTATTCTCCTGGGCCCCTCGCTCATCTTTTTAGCCACCTTTGTGGTCAATGTCATCTTGGCCCTTTTCGGACATGGTGGGATTACGGTCATTGGACTCAACACCCTCACCCTTTCGATCGAAGGAATTTTGGGTTATCTCTTTTTCCGCCTTTTTTGGAAGATATCGAAGAGGTTGACTCCAGCTGCTTTTGCGGCCACCTTTCTTGCCCTCTGCCTTTCCACTTTTTCGATGATCGGAGTAGTGGGTCTTGGAGTATCTCATTACGAGGAGTTGATCCATAAGGACGGAGGACATGGGATTTTCGAATTCAAACTTCTTAAGGAAGAAAGCGACCCTCATGAGGAGGGTAAAGAAAGAGGCGAAGCCAATTTCAGGAGGTTTATCGCTATTGTCCTTCCCCTCGGTTTTTTAGGATGGATATTGGAAGGGATCATCACTACTCTGATCTTAAGGTACATCCATAGATTAAGGCCGGATCTGTTGAGGAGGGAGATAAAGGCATCATGATTCAACTGTCCTATCTCGATTATTTGGCTGTTGAAGGAAAGAGTTTCCTCCACCGCCTCTCCGCAGGATGGAAGATCGTCGGAATGCTTGTGGTTTTATCGGGCATTGTCATCCTGAGAAACCTCTTCGGACTTTCACTCCTGTATGGAATCCTTCTCGGCCTCTTCTTCGCCTGCCGTCTTCCATTGAGAATATTTTCTCTCACCCTCTATCCCCTCGTCTTTGCCATTCTGTTCATCTTTATTTCCGGATTTCAGATTCACTTCATTCTTCTCGTCTTTTTAAAGGTTCTCTCCGGCTCGACAGGGGTCGTTCTCCTTTTAGGCACCACGCCCTATCCGTCGATCTTTGTGGCGCTCGACAAATTGCTTCCCTCGATTTTCGTGACCGCTCTCTTTTTGACCTACCGATCGATCTTTATTCTTCTTAAGGTTCTTGAGGAGACACAGCACGCCCTTTACCTGCGTGGCGGACTTCAATGGAACCATCCCTGGAGAAGTCTCAACAACATTTCAAACGCCTTTGGACATCTGATCATTAGAGGGATTGATGCCAGCGAGAAGATGTACGAATCGATGATGCTAAGGGGTTTTAAGAATAAGATCCATTACAAAGGAGAGTAGAACTATGCAACAAGCGGAGAAACTTGTTGAGGTGGATTGCATTACCCATGTCTATCCCGATATGACCAAGGTGCAGATCTGCGGACTCGACTTCGTGGTGAATCGGGGGGAGAGGGTTTCGATCCTCGGGTCGAATGGCTGTGGAAAGACGACCCTGCTCAAACATCTCATGGGCATCCTTATTCCGCGGGACGGGAGCGTGAGGGTTTTCGGTGTCGATCCGGGAAAGGAATATTCAAATATCAGGCAAAAGATCGGCGTGGTCATGCAGGATGTGGACGAACAGATCCTCGGGCCTACGGTCTATGATGACATTCTCTTCGCCCCGCTCAATTATGGAATGAACAGAGCCGAAGCAGGTAGGCTCGCAGAGAGCGTGATTGAGAGATTGAATCTCGGGTCGATCAAAGATAAAATCGTCAATTACTTGTCGGGGGGAGAGAAGAAGAAGGTGGCACTGGCCGGAGCCCTGGTTACGGAACCGGAGTTGCTGATTCTGGATGAACCCTTCACAGGGCTGGATCCTGTTTTCAGAAGAGAGTTCATCGGGGTTCTGAATGAGTTGAACAAGGAGAGGGGGATCACCTTTATCATGACGCTTCATGAAGTCGATCTCGTGCCTGAAGTGGCAGATGTCCTCTACTTAATGCATGGCCGTGGAGACCTGGGCGAGCGCGGTACGCCCGAGGAGATTTTTGGAAAATTTGAGAATCTCGCACAGTTCAACCTGGAAGAGCCCACCCTGACCAGACTCTTCAAGGGTTTGAAAAAAGAGGGCCTCGATTTTGGGGACCCGCTACGGGTGGATGAGGCAATTGGGGCGATTAAGAAGCATTGGAATACTACCTCCCAAAGTCCTAATAGAGATATTATAGATAGGGAGATGGGGAAATGGGGAGATGGGGAGAAATTTAAATAAGACACCCGATCTCCCGATCCCCCTATAGCTTGAATATTGCAAAATACGATGAGACTCGGAAACCTTCAACTCCATAACAACCTCGTTCTGGCGCCGATGGCCGGGATTACGGACTATCCCTTCAGGCAGTTGGCGAGAGAGATGGGCTGCGGCCTCACTTTTACGGAGATGGTCAGCGCCGAAGGATTGCTACGGAAAGGGGAGTCTTTTCTTAAAATGGTCGAAGGTGAGCATCCGGTCTCCGTCCAACTTTTCGGGTCCAAACCAGAGGTTTTGGCTGAAGCCGCCGCAAAAGCAGAAGCCATGGGAGCCGATGCCATTGACCTCAATATGGGTTGTCCGGCCCAAAAGGTGGTCAAGACCGGGGCGGGTGCGGATCTGATGCGTTTCCCGGAAAAGGTCGAGGGATTACTGATTGCGATGAGAAAGAAGGTTGCCTGTCCCCTGACCGTCAAGATTCGCTCCGGATGGGATGAAGAGCAGATCAATGCCGTCGAGATTTCAAAGCTCGCCGAAGGCTGCGGCGTGGATGCGATCACGGTTCATCCCCGGACGAGAGCCCAGAGCTTTCGGGGACGGGCAGATTGGAGCGTGATTGCAGCAGTAAAGAGGGCAGTCCGGATTCCTGTCATTGGGAATGGAGATGTGAATACACCGGTTTTGATACAGAAGATGATAGAGGAGACAGAGTGCGATGGGGTGATGATTGGAAGAGGGGCATTGGGAAACCCCTGGATTTTCAGCGAAAAACATTCGGGGTTTCCTGAGAAAGGGCCAACCATTTCCCCGGAAGAGAGGAAAGGAATGATCCATCATCATCTCTCACTGATCCAGAGTTATTATGAGGAAAGGAATTTGACCCCCCAGATCCGGAAACATCTCTACTGGTACACGAAGGGACTTCCTAACTGCGCCACCTTCCATTCCCAATTGTCATCCCTGAAGGGAAAGGAGAAATTACTCCAGGCGTTTCATTCCTATTTCGATTCGATTCAAAGGAGAGAGCCATGCCAACGATCAGTACCGGAGGAAGACAGATCAATTACTGGATGGGTAGAAAAGGCTTTATAGAAGAAAGGGAGTTTGTCCTCTTCATCCATGGAGCAGGAGGCGGACAGTATACCTGGAGCTTTCAGAAGGGATTTTTTGAAAAGCATTTCAATCCCATCATCATCGAACTCCCAGGCCATGGAGAGTCAGAAGGTGAGGGGGAAAATGAAATCGGAACGTATGCCGAGCATGTCCATGGTTTTTTAAAAGCCCTCCATCTCTCGAAAGTCTTTCTCGTTGGCCATTCCATGGGAGGGGCCATCGTTCAGACGATGGCCTTGAGATATCCGGAGGTGATCAAGGGGATTGTCCTCGTGGGTACCGGAGTAAGGTTAAGGGTATTTCCCATGATTCTGGAAGGGATCAAAAAAAATTTTGAAGAGACTGTAAAAAAGATTCACCAGTTCTCTTTTTCTCCCAGGGCCCCTCATGATCTGATTGAGAAGGGTATGGCCGAGATGTTGCGTTGTCAGCCTGAAGTCCTGCACGGGGACTTTTCAGCCTGTGACCGATTTGATGTAATGAATGAGGTTGAGAAGATCAACCTTCCCACACTCATTCTCTGCGGCGATGAGGATCAACTCACCCCGGTGAAGTATTCTCAATTTCTCCACAATCGAATTGAGGGATCGAAACTGGAGGTTATTCCCAATGCAGGTCATATGGTGATGATGGAGTCTGCTTCGGCGTTTAATGAGAAAATCAGGAAATTTATTAGTATCGTTCAAAAGGTGAGGCATAAATGTTTTGACAGCCGAGCAAACTAAACGGTCCCTTTAGAAAACCTCCAAAATCTCCCCTCTCCTCGTGGGAGGGGATTAAGGGGAGGGGGGAAGTGGCTGAAATTATTAATAAAGTTTGTAACATTCTCACCCCCACCCTCACCCTCCCCCATCGAAGGGGGAGAGGAATTTGCTTGGGACCGGAGTTGCTTTGAGTGGTTTATTGAAATGCCTCACCTTTTGAACGTTACCAAGAGATTCGATCTAATCGTCGCCAACATTGATTTCCGGAGTCTAAGGCGGACACGAAATGCTTTGCTCAGCCATCTTAAACAACCTGGTTTGCTCATCCTCTCCGGGATACTGGATAAAGAGAAAGAGAGTCTTCGTCATCACTATGTTGAAACCGGGATGCTTCAATGGGTCGAGACTACTCGGCAGGGAGAATGGGTCTGCCTCACATTCTTAAAAAAATAAGAGGGCGGAAAGATGCGAAGGTTCTATGTTCCGGTCCTTCATGTTGAAAAGGATCTGTTAAAAATCAGCGGCCAAGAGGCGAGGCATATCCAGAGGGTACTCCGCCTCAGAACAGGAGACGGGATCGTTGTTTTTGATGGCTCCGGAAGGGAATATGAGGGAGTGATTGTCGGTGAAGAACCGACTGCTGTGGTGATTAAAGTCAGAACCATTTTTTCTTCAAAAGAGGAATCTCCCATAGAAATTGTCCTAGCGCAGAGCCTTCTCAAGGGAGAAAAGATGGACTATCTGATACAAAAAGCCACGGAGCTGGGAGTTAGGAAGATCATTCCGTTTTTTTCTTCCCGATCCGTTCCTCGTCCGGACCGGTCGAAGACGCTGGAGAGGCACCAACGCTTAGAGAGGATCGCAGTCGAGGCCTCCAAGCAATGTGGAAGAGGAATGATCACAAGGATTGAGCCTCTCTGTGATTACTCCGAAATGCTTTCGCTGGCTTCCCGTGAATCCTTAAGGATCGTCCTCGATGAGAGGGAGGGAAGAAGGTTGAAAGAAGTCTTAAGTGATTCTGGAGTTAAGAGAAGAATTTTTTTTGTGGTTGGGCCCGAGGGTGGTTTGAGTCAGCAGGAGATTGATGAATCAAAAAGGGAAGGGTTTGTTCCTGTCTTCATGGGCGAAAGAGTATTGAGGGCCGAGACAGTAAGTCTCTGTTTGCTCAGCATTCTTCAATATGAATGGGGGGATATTGGATAAAAAAGGGGCAATCCCCACATGGGAATTGCCCCTTTCAGAAAGGAGGGGTATGAAGGCCTGCCCACCCTCTGCCCACAACGGGCAGGGGCAGACAGGGAGGTGTTAGGCAGCTTTTTTTTCTGAATTATCGACGAATTCTTTATATGTTTTACATTCACACAAGAGTTTACATTTCCTCCGGCATACCTCAATGTGAATTTTAGGACTCCCTTTTCTCTTGTCACAGATCAGATAGCTCATACCTTAAAATCTCCCTTCCGGCTAAAATAGGTTAAATCTATATATTGAATAGATGACATTTTAGAACACAAAATATAGAAATGTCAAGAAAAAAATTCATAAACCCATAAAAATAATTATCAATGATTTCAGTGGATTATAAAACCAAAGAAAGGTAAAACCAGAAGTTTTTAAATCATCTTAAAGAAATTATAGCTTTTTCTTTGTATGTAGACAAAAAGTGGGGTCGGTGGCCATTTTTTGAAGGGACCATTTTCTTATGGATTGGGAGGGGGGGAATGCGGTTTTTCTTCAATGGCAATACCCAGTCTTTCTACGCCTGAATTGTTGGCAACATCAAGGACCTGGACGACCCGGTCAAAGACAACGCTCTTGTCCGCCCTCACAATGACAGGTCTTGCCTTATTGAAGGCCATGAGGGTCTCCAGTTCCTTTTTCAATTCCCTGAGATTGGTGGGTTTGCTCATCAGGAAAACTTCATTTCGGCTGTTAATGTTGACGATGACGGGCTCTTTCTGGTCAGGAGGCGTTTTAATGTCCGCCTGTGGAAGTTTGACGATGATTTTGGATTCCCTCATCGGGTTGAAGGTATAGATTAAACTGAAAGCTGTGAAGAAGAAGATGAAGATGTTGAGGATGATGTCGGTGAAGGCAAGGGATTCCAAACTGACCCTGAACTCTCGACGGGCTTTAATTTTCATCGAACGCCTCCCTCCCGGGCTTGGGAAAGAAGATCGAGGAGCTCGTTTCCGTAATAGGTCATTTCCTGGGCATGGCTCTTGATCTTTCCCATGATGAGATGATAGATGATGAAACCAGGGATGGCGACCGAAAGGCCGGCGGCCGTGGTGATCATCGCCTGGTAGATGCCTGCGGCTAAGGCGTTGACCGTGATATTGGTGCCCATCTGTTCCCAGGTCATGAAGGCATTGATCAGACCAATGATGGTTCCCAAAAATCCCATCATTGGCTCTACTCCGACAATGATGATGAGGGCGCCCAGATATCGCTCCAGATACTGGATCTGTTCGTCCCCCTCCCGCTCCATCATTGCCTCGACCTCATCACGGCGGAGGTGGCGATTGAGGATCCCAAGCTTAAAGACATTGGCTATGGGATGCCTCACCATGGCACACCGTTCCAGCGCTTTTTGGGGCTGTCCTTTTTCGAGATAGTGGAAGACCTCACGGGTGAAGCGCGGGATGTTGAGGCGGATCCTCCAGAGGGTCCACAATCTTTCGAGGATGATGGCAAGGGCAATGACCGACCCGAGGATGATGGGGATCATGATGGCCCCGCCTTTTAAGATGAGTGAAACGAACATGATGTACCTCCTCGCCTGCCCGAGGCAGGCAGGGATGAAAAAATAGGGCAATCGAAATTGCCCTGATGTGATAGCAAAGTGCCGGGTCGCGGAATCGAACCACGGACACGAGGATTTTCAGTCCTCTGCTCTACCGACTGAGCTAACCCGGCATCCAAAGTTAACCCATTTATATTACAACCTCTCCCATGTGTCAAGTACCAGAAATGGCTTCTACTAATAAAGGGATCCATTCTTCTCAAAAGATTAAATAATTTTGTATTCTTGTATATCTAAAAACCAGTGCTTCCAAAAACCCTCTTTAAGAATAGTCTGGCTTTTTGTTATTTCAATCCTCTTTTTATAGATCGGGCCATCGATGACGAATGTGTGAAACTCCCCATTCTCGCCACAAGGACAGATATTTTTTCTTTTAAGTTCTTCTAAGAAATTTGTAACACTTTAGCTCTTTGAAAAAAGCTCTTTGACAACCGAATAAAGAAAAAGCTGGCGTCAGATTCAACAATGTTGTATAACGTTCTCCAGGAGCAAGGAGAGCGTTATGGAGTCAGTCGTCTTCC
>Ga0208244_101522_pt1 | contig 11763 bp, 6 predicted proteins | sample SubbioCR12Aug_5A_FD_184828 | JGI IMG/M metagenome (GOLD analysis project Ga0208244, IMG submission 184828) | Serpentinite rock and fluid subsurface biosphere microbial communities from McLaughlin Reserve, California, USA - CR12Aug_5A (SPAdes) | ecosystem: Environmental > Terrestrial > Deep... | reverse complement strand
CCCGAAAAGTTATGGCCTGAAGAAGATTGTCTTCAAACTGCCTGAGCAGATTATTAAGCTTTTCTCCTTCTTTGGGTGGGCAGGCAAAAGCAGACTCGCTGACCTGATCAGGTGCCTGCTGCGTAGAGCGATCAACAGCATTTTGAATCAGTTCCCGGCGGATTCGCTCAGGCAGATCCTCAGCTTCAATTAGGTCGCCCTTGCTCATCAACAGCGCCTGGGCTACCGTATTGGAGAGTTCGCGAATATTACCGGGCCATTCATGGCTTCTGATCAGCTCCATTGCTTCAGGGCTGAACTGTTTCAGTGGAATCTGCTTGGCCTTTGATTCTTTCTCCAGAAAAAATTCGACGAACAGCTCAATGTCTTCGCGCCTTTCACGCAGTGGCGGGAGGTGGAGAGATGCGACATCAAGTCGGTAAAAAAGATCCTCCCGGAACTTATTTTCAGCAACTTTGCCTGAAAGGTCAGCGTTGGTGGCAGTAATGATTCTGACATCAACCTTGCACATCTCTTCGCCGCCGACTCTTAAAAATTCGCCTGTTTCAAGCACTCTCAGCAGCTTAATCTGAATCGCCGGACTGGCCGAATCAATTTCATCAAGAAAGAGGGTTGCCTGGTGGGCCAGCTCGAAAATCCCCTTTTTTTTGTGAGTTGCCCCGGTAAAAGAGCCTTTTTCGTGGCCGAACAGTTCGCTTTCCAGCAGCGTCTCAGTGAAAGCACCGCAGTTAAAAGCCAAAAAAGGACGATTGCTGCGGTGGCTGACCGAGTGAATGAAGCGGGCCAGCACTTCCTTGCCGGTTCCGGTTTCCCCCTGGATTAGGATCGTAATATTTTTTTTAGCGATCTTTTGCGCTGCTGCGATCAGGTTCAGCATCTTTTGGCTGTGGCCGATGATGAAACCCTGCTCCTGTTTGGCCTTGGAAAGCTCTTCACTGATTGGTTGCACGGTCAGCGATTTGTCAAGTAGCTCTTCCATCTTGTCGATATCAACAAAAGGCTTTTCTACATAATCAAAAGCGCCGAGCTGAATCGCCTCAACCGCAGATTTGACCGTCGAATAACCGGTAATAATAATTACTTCACAGTCGGGTTGCCTGCTTTTAATCTCTTTTAAAATATCAAGGCCGTTGGCATCAGGCAGTTTTAAATCAACCAGGGCTGTGTTGAAGCGATCCTCCGTTAGCCTGTCCAGCGCATCAGCCCCGGAGTTGGCGGTTATCACCTGGTAGCCCTTTTGTTTGAGCAGGTAGCTAAAAAAATTGCATACCTCCAGCTCATCGTCCACAATCAGAAAAGTTGCTTCGCTTGGCATCTTCAACCTCCATTATCAAAACCGGTACAACAGGCTCCGTCAGCCAGTAAATAAAGATCTTTACCAGATCAGCTGCTCCAAAAGATCTGCCCGTCTAGCTCGTTTCACCTTTATTTTCAGCCTTATTCAGCGGCAGGATCAGGCTGAAGGTGCTGCCTTGGGCCACCACGGTCTGCACATCAATAAACCCGCCATGCGCCTGGGCAATGCCCAGGCTGACCGAAAGGCCTAAGCCGGTCCCCTTGCCGCTTTGCTTGGTGGTAAAAAAGGGATTGAATATTTGGGGGATATCTTCCTGATCAATGCCGGTGCCGTTATCGGAGATTTCCACCATGACCAGGTTTCCCTGCGGGTGGAGCCTGGTGTCCAGGGTAATTTGACCGATTGTCCCATTTTTACCTCCTGCCTTAAACTTACTCTCTACAGCATCTCTGGCATTCAAGAGCAAGTTGACGATAATTTGCTCTAAGCTGTTAGCGCTGCCCGAAATCACAGAGATATCCGGCTGCTTGTTCACTAACAGTTCGATCCTGCTTTTTTCAATCTGGTAAGCGGCCAGGGCCAGGGCGCTATCGACTACTTCATTGATGTTGAGGTCCTCAAAGCTAAATTCATCCTGTCGCGAGAAAGTCAGCAGGTTTTTGATGATCCTCTGGCAGCGGATCCCGCTACTGTGGATATCTTTGATTAACTGATATTGCGGGTCATCAGGCTTAGTTTCCCTTAAAAGCAGCTGGGCGTTGCCGACGATGGCGGTCAGCGGGCTATTTAGTTCGTGAGCGACTCCGGCTGACATTTCGCCCATTGAAACCAGCTTGATTGAATCGACAAAACGGGTCACATCCTTGGCATAATAGGTTACTCCGTAAGGCTCGTTCAGCTCGGTGAAGGCAGGGTAGGCAAAAATATCGAGCACACGGTTATAACGGGTGCGCGATTGCAGGTAAGAAGTTTTTTGTGATTGCAGGACCTTGTCGCCTAGGCAGGGATTACATTTTGCTTCGCGGCCGTAAAAAATCCGGTAACATTTTGAACCGACTATTTTTTCCTCAGGCATCGTAAAAAATTCGATTGCCGCCTGGTTTACCCGCTGAATCTCATAATCCTGGTTGATGAAGACCAAAAGGTCGGTCACGGCCGAAAAAGTAACCTCCCAGTCCCGCTTGATCTCCAGCAGTTCGTTGATTTTGTTTTTTAGCGCCACATAATAAGATTTTTTTGAGCTGTGCACGCCGGTCAGTTTTTCAATTAATAGCTTTTTGCTCCTGATCACCATTAATGTGCACCTCCCCTGGTTTTTAAAACTTCACGGAAGATGTTGCTGATATCCTCCTCGTCGGCATCCCGGGGATTGGTGATAAAACAGGCGTCGTTCATCGCATTACGGCTAAGCTCAGGGATTGCTTCTTCCGGCAGTTCCAGCTCAGCCAGGCCGGCCGGAATCCCTACATCGCGAGCCAGTTCGCGGACCATTTCAATTGCCATTTCCGCTGCTTCCCTTTTTGAGAGCTGTTTGGTGGGTGCGCCCATTGCCTCGGCGATGGCGGCATACTTGTCGATACAGGCAATCATATTGAAGCGCATCACATAAGGCAACAGCACGGCGCTGATCGAGCCGATCTGTTGATCAAAGAGCCCGCCAATCTGGTGAGTCATGGCGTGAGTCAAGCCCAGCACGGCATTGGAGAAAGCGATCCCGGCGTGCAGGCTGGCCTGAGCCATGGCGATCTTAGCCGTTTCATCAACCTGGCTGGCAACCGAGGAGCGTAAGTTGGCAGCGATCAACCTAATCGCTTGCAGGGCGTGAATGTCAGTCATGTCGGTGGCCGCGAGAGAAAGGTAGGCTTCCACTGCGTGGCTCAAAGCTTCCATGCCGGTATTAGCGGTCAACTTGCTGTTGACGGTGGAAAGAATCAGGGGATCTGATACAGCGATATCGGGAACCAGCGATTTTGAAATAATGGTCATCTTCAACTTGCGTTTGCTATCGGAGATGATGGCGAATTGTGAGACCTCAGCGCCGGAGCCGGCAGTGGACGGAACAACGATCAGCGGTGGCAGCGGCTCCTGAATCATGTCGATTCCTTCATAATCATGAATCCGACCGGGGTTGGTTGAGAGGGTGGCTACAGCCTTGGCAATGTCGACGGCGCTGCCGCCGCCAATGGCCAGTACCGCGTCACAACCGGCTTTTAAGTAATGGCGGCATCCTTCTTCCGCCTCGAAATCGCGTGGGTTGGCTGAGAAGTCGCTCCACAGAAAGTGATCAAGGTCTGCTTCCCTTAAGTAAACCAGGGCCTTATCTACCCAACCGCAGCGTTCGATACCCTGGTCGGCGACCAGAAAAACCTTTGTTGAACCCAGCCGGCTGCAGCATTCGCCAACCTGATCCAGCGATCCGGTGCCGAAGATTATTTCCGGGGTCACAAATTTACTGGTATACACTTTATGACCCTCCTTTTCTTCAGATCTCATCCTTCCGAATCCTTCGATATATACTATGTTAATACCTGCTTAATCTTTTTAACTATGATCATTAACCTTCGTATTTCCGGTTTAGAACCAGCAAACTGGCAGTTTTGATTTACTAGCTTCAAGGGGACACCAAGAACTGTGTCCCCCTGACTGGTCCGGTTCAGATCTTAGCTGATCCTCTAACTAATTTCTACCGGTTCCGGCTTATTTGTATTTTCAACAACAAAAGCCTCTTCGCAGATTTCCGGAACCAGGCCGTAGCCAACATTGTTTTCCATTATTTTTTTGCATTTTGCCCTTTGCAACTTAGTGCAACCGCAGCTGCGGGCCTCCTGCACCGTTAGCTTCCGGCCGTAGGCGCCGGCCCCGCAAAACATTACCCATCCGTTTAGGCTCTGGTATTCTTTCCAGTTCGGGCAGTTAACCATCTTTTCCATCTTTCTCGCTCCCTTGCTTAATCTTTTTCCAGCGTCAATTTAGCGCTGCAGTTCTCCGCCGCTGGGTATCTCTTTTAACATCAGTGGTCGTAGATAGCAGGTCCAATAAGCGACTGCCACGAAGACCACGCCGCCGATGATATTGCCGATTGTTACCGGAATCAGGTTGCTGAAGAAGAATGCCTGCCAGCTTAAACCCTGCAGCACTGCCGGCGCAAAGAGTTCCTGGGCTAAAGCGGAGCTTTTAAGCATCATAGCCATCGGGATGAAATACATGTTTGCGATCGAGTGCTCGAACCCGGCCGCCACAAAGGCGCTGATCGGGATCATGATGCCTAAAATTTTACTTATTGCATCTTTGCCGGCCATCGAGAGCCAGACAGCCAGGCAAACCAGCCAGTTGCAGAGGATGCCCCTGAAGAAAGCTTCGCTCCAGGTCAGGCTGCTCTTGGCTACTGCAATGCTGATGATTCTCGTTGCTACCCCGCCATCGTTGGCTTTCCAGATTCCCGAATAGTAAAAGAGCGCTACGATAACCAGGGCTCCGACAAAGTTGAAGAGGTAAACCCAGATCCAGTTCTTAAGGACTTGTTTGCCGCTCAGCTTTTTGTCGAGGTAGCCGGCAACCAGCAGGTTGTTGCCGGTGAAGAGCTCTGCGCCACCTAAAACAACCAGTATCAGCCCGAGGGAAAAAGCAACTCCCCCAACCAGGCGGCTGAGGCCGTCTCCGATATACAGGGCCAAGTCGTTGGTGACGATGGTGAAGAGGACTGCCCCCATGGCAATGTAAGCGCCTGCTAAAATAGCCAGCATCATCAGCGATGGGATTGCTGTTGCGACTTTCTTTTGGGCAACTCCGACCACTGTCTTGGCTATTTCCGCAGGTGGATCGCAGGACAATACCGGAGCAGCAACGGTAGAGCTGACCGGAACAGGTGCCGGCAGCTCTTCGGGAACCAACCCTGCTCCGGCAGCGTACTCCATCTTTTTCATGCAATCAATCCGTTTTTCTTTTGAGCAGCCGATGGCCTCCAGAAAATTAGCATTAACCGGGCGGTTAAAAGCGGCCAGCTCGCAATAGCAGATATGCCCTGCCATTGAATCGTACTCGTTCCAGAATGCGCATTTCTCGGTCATTGGTATTGCCTCCTTTCTTTCTTAAATGCTAAAAATTAGTTTGCACTATAATACTCAAGCAATCTTTATGCCAACTGTTGGTTCTGCTGAATTCATCGAACTATAACAATGGCCGGGACCTGCTTTGCGGCTTTTATCTTACGGGCCGGCGTTGGCGCTAATGACTGACAGAAGGATGACCTGGGCATAAAAGTGACGTAATCGGGTCATATTCGCTACCTTGATCTGCTTGCCGGAAGAGCCGGTTAATAATAGCCCCTGTTTTGCATAAGTTCAGCTTGCTTTGTCCTGTTCTGCCATGGTATCATCTTGTCATTAGAATCCCTGATTCCTTTGCTGTCAAAGGATTAGCGGCCTGTTATATTATTACAATCTTACATAAGGGGAGGGGTTTTTATGGCTAATAAACCGTACACGGTGGTTACCAAGCAAAATTACGGTAACCGGATGATGGGCTCAATCAAGGGAGTCCTGCTCGGATTAATCCTCTTTATTGCAGCTTTTCCGGTATTATGGATTAACGAAGGTTATGCCGTAAGGGTTTATAAAGGTCTGGAAGAAGGAGCCGGCAGTGTTGTGGCGGCAGACCTGAACATTCAATCACCGGATATGGAAGGCCGGTTTATTCACGGTATCGGTGAAACATCCACCCCGGAGATTTTGGTGGACAACGAGTTGGGGGTCAGCCTGAATGCAATCCATCTTGTCCGCAAGGTTGAAATGTATCAGTGGAAGGAAATCGCTACTACCGAAACGGTCGAAAAGGTGGGCGGAACCCAGGAAACAACCACTACATACACTTATGAGCCGGTCTGGTCTTCGTCGCTGATCCAGTCCTCATCTTTTAAAGATCCCGAAGCCAGAACCAGAAATGCCAATCCAGCCCAGATGCCTTACCAGGGGCAGTCCTGGTCGGCGCAGCAGGTTATGATTGGCGTTTATACTTTGTCGCCAGGCCTGATTGGCCAGATCTCAGCCAACCAGGCTATTGATTACACTAATCCTGATCTGGCGAACATCCCTGAGTCCATCACAGAAAAAGCAGAGATTTCCACCAACCAGATCCATATCGGCAATTCCGGCAGTCCACAGATCGGTGATGTCAGAATCTCGCACCAATACGCTGTGCCGGGTCAGGTATCGGTCTTAGGCAGGGTGATGAACGGACAGATCGGTCCTTTCCGGACCAAACAGAATACGACGATCGAGATCTTAAGGCCGGGGATGCATTCGGCTGAAGATATGATTGAAGCAGCCAAGGCGGCCAATGTTGTGCGAACCTGGATATTCAGGATCCTCGGGTTTTTCCTCTTTTTCATCGGTCTTAACACAATCCTGAAACCTTTCGCCACCGTTGGGGTCGTTCTGCCGTTTCTTGGACGTTTGTTATCATCGGGGATCGGTTTGATCTCCGGGCTGATTGCCATTATTCTCACCTTTGTGGTTATCGCTATCGCCTGGATCTTCTACCGGCCTTTATTGGCTATTATTCTGCTTGTGCTGGCCGGAGTCTTTACTTATTTCCTGATTATGAGGAAGAAAAAGATGAACCAGCAGGCGGCTGCGGTTGAAGCCTAAACACTTTGCTTTCTAAACAGGGTCAGGTCTCTTGTCTATGCCGTCCTGGCCATCACGCTGTTGCCGGAAGTGCTGACGGCAGCTGAACCGGTTTGGCCTGATCCTGGTTAAAACAGATCCATTAATATTATCAGGGGAAAATATTAATTTTCCCCTCTTCTGCTGTACACCATTAACGCTGCGGGAAGGAGCATCCGTTTGCAGCTAACAGAACTGCTTGCACTCTGGCTTGAACACGAACAGTTTACCAACCTGCTCGAACATATAAAGAATAAGAATAGTTACCGGGTTGAGTATCATGGTATTGACGGCAGCGCCGGCGATTATTTTCTCTCCGCCCTGGCTCACTACTCGGGACGTCCCTTGCTGCTGGTTACTGCTGACCAGGCCGGCGCTGAAAAGGCATATACCAACCTCGAAGCTTTTCTGCCCGGACAGATTAAGCTGCTTCCGGCCCGGGAGCTCTTTGTCAGCTCCACTATCCTGTCGCGTAGTGAAGAGATCCAGCACCAGAGGCTGCAATTTATACAATGGTTGCTTGAAGGCGCAGCAGGGGTTTATGTCGCTCCTCTGGCTGCTCTGTTGAGCAGAAACCTGCCCCCCGCTGATTGGCAGGATCTGACCCTTCAGCTTAACAGCGGCGATACCTTAAATCGTGAGGACCTGATTGACGGTCTGGTTGCCAGGGGTTACGAAAGAAGCTCGCTGACTGAGGTGCCCGGGCAGTTTAGCGCCCGCGGGGATATTGTTGATATCTTTTCACCAGGTTTGGGCAGGCCGGTACGTCTGGAGCTTTTTGATCAAGTTCTGGAATCGATCCGGTTTTATGATCCCCAAAACCAGCGCTCTATTGAAAAAACAGGTTCGGTTCAGATCATGCCGGCCCGGGAGTTGATCCTCAATAACAACCTTTATCAAGAGGGTCAAATATCGATTAAAAGAGACCTCGAAAGAGCACTTTCGAAGCTTCGTAAACGTGGAGAGAGAGAAACTGCTGCCAGGTTAAGCCAGCAGATCGGCCGCGAATTAGAGCGGTTGGCTTACCCTGAAGGACTCGACCTGCTGTCCGGTTACTTCTCCTATTTTTTTGGTGCAGGCGCCGCGCTGCTCGATTATCTACCCGGTGCGAACCTCCTGGTTCTGGAAGATGTCACCATCTTGCTGCAGAAAGAAAAGGCGCTGAGGGCAGATTTGAATCAATATTTTAGTGATTCATACACCGCAGGAACGCTTTTCGGTGAAAGCCTGGGTCAACTCTGGAACTTCGAAGAGTTATTATCCCGCCATAGCGGCCACCTGGTTGCTTTAAACGCGATTGCTGACGGTTCGGCGATCATAAAACCCTCTGAATCAATAAGCCTTGATACGATAAGCGCTGCCCGTTATCATGGCCAGTGGCAGCTCTTCCAGAGTGATCTGCAAAACTGGCAAAAAAAAGGGCACCAGGTATACCTGGCAGCAGCAAATGAAGAGAGGGTTAATAGCCTGGCCGGTCTGCTTGCAGAGCAGCTGCCGGATGCTTATGGTTGTATAAAGCTGAGCGCTGCTCCCGATGATGGTTTTATCATTCCTGCGCTAAAGATGGCCCTTATTACCGAACAAAACCTGTTGCCCGGAAGAAAGAAAAAAAGACGGGTCAGCTCGCGTGAAGGAACCCTGCTCGGCAGCTACAAAGAACTTTCCGCAGGAGATTATGTGGTTCACGAACAACATGGTATCGGGCAGTTCCAGGGTATTCACACCCTTGCGGTCAGCGGGGTCGAGCGGGATTATTTGCTGCTGAAATACAGGGGAACAGATAAACTATATATCCCAATTGATCAGGTTGGTCTGATCCGCAAATACTCCGGCGGTGAAAGTCCGGCTCCTCACCTGCATAGTCTCGGTGGTGCTGAGTGGCAGCGGATTAAACGAAAAGTTACCCAGTCAGTTGAAGATCTGGCCAGGGATCTGCTTGAGCTCTATGCCGCCAGACAAACCGTAAGTGGTTATCGCTTTGGTCCGGATCATCCCTGGCAGCAAGAGTTTGAAGCGCGCTTTCCCTTTGAAGAAACCCCTGATCAGCTGCAGGCGATCGCGGAAGTGAAGGTTGACCTGGAAAAAGATCACCCCATGGATCGCCTGATCTGCGGGGATGTGGGCTATGGCAAAACAGAGGTGGCAATGCGGGCTGCTTTCAAAGTGATGCTGGAAGGAAAACAGGTGGCGATTATGGTGCCGACCACGGTGCTGGCTCAACAGCACTACCGCACTTTTCAGGAACGCTTTGACGGTTTTCCGGTGCAGATTGCCCAGCTCAGCCGGTTTGTCTCGCCGGCCAGGCAAAAAGAGATTTTCGCCAACATTGCTGCCGGCAAAATCGATCTGGTCATTGGCACCCATCGTCTGCTGGCAAAAGATTTGCGCTTTCATGACTTAGGCCTCCTGATTATCGATGAAGAGCAGCGTTTTGGGGTGCGCCAGAAAGAGAAGATCAAAAAAATGCGCCTGGAGGTTGACACCCTGGTCATGACAGCAACACCGATTCCCCGCACTCTTCATCTATCCCTGGCCGGCGCCCGGGACTTAAGCATTATTGACACTCCGCCGGAAGACCGTTATCCGGTGCAGACCTATGTGCTCGAATACTCGGAAAACCTGATCCGGGAAGTAGTCCAGCGCGAACTAAACCGGCAGGGCCAGGTCTTTATAGTTTTCAACCGGGTGCAGAAGATCGATGCTTACGCTGAGCGTATCGCAGAGCTTTTTCCTGCTGCTGCCGTTGCTGTCGGGCACGGTCAGATGCCCGAAAAGAAACTCGAAAAAGTAATGGTCGATTTTCAGGAAGGGCGCTATCAAATCCTGGTCAGCTCAACGATCATTGAATCGGGTTTGGATATACCGAACGTAAATACCCTGATCGTCTTTGATGCCGACCGCTTTGGCCTTGCCCAGCTGTACCAGCTCAGGGGCCGGGTTGGACGGTCCAACCGTCTTGCTTATGCTTACCTGACTTACCGCAAAGACAAGCTGATCAATGAAACAGCCCGTAAAAGGCTAAAGGCAATCACAGATTTTACCGAACTGGGCTCCGGCTTTAAGATTGCCTTGCGCGATCTGGAAATCAGGGGCGCCGGTAATATCCTGGGCGCAGAGCAGCATGGTTTTATTGCTGCGGTCGGCTTTGAACTGTACGTGCGCATGCTGGATCAGGCGGTGGCGCTCTTGAAAAATATTAAGGTTGAAACAAAGATTGAACCGCGCCTGGAACTAAATATCAGCGCATACCTGCCCTCTTCCTATATCGCAGCCCAGGATCAGAAGATTGATTTCTACCAGAAGATCTACGGTGCGGTCAGCCTTGAGGAGTTGGCCGAAATCGAAGGGGAGTTACATGATCGCTTTGCTTCGCCGCCTGAGCCCGGCAGGCTGCTGCTGGCTGTAGCCCGGATCAGGATCAGGGCGGCTGAGGCCGGTATTGAGCTGATCAGCCGTCAAAAAAGCAGCGTTCTTCTGGAGTTCAGTAAGGCCGCTACTATTAGCCCATCAACGCTTGAACAGCATCCGTCATTTCCGGCAAAGCGGATGTCCCTTACCGGGATGAGACCGCTTCAGGTGAAGATTACCGGGCTGCCGGAAGGAAACTCTTTTCTTGAACATTTGTTGGCTGAGATCGAAAGTATGCTGGACTTAAAGCCGGTTTAAAAAAGCGGTGAGCAAACTGCTCTCCGGTCTTCAGCTGACTGGCATCCTTTAACCTGATATAATACTGCACAAGATTAATAAAGGCAGGTTTTCTTTTTGTCCGATAGTAACAGGGCTTTTATCAGTGGCGCCGCAATTTTGGCGCTGGCCGGGATCGCTTCCCGGGTGATCGGGGCGGTTTTCAGAGTGGTCCTGGCGGCAATTCTCGGCGATGAGGGTATCGGCCTTTACCAGTATGCTTACCCGCTCTATTCCACGCTGCTGGTTATTTCGACAGCTGGTATCCCCGTTGCCCTTTCCAAGATCATGGCTGAAAAAATCGCCCTGAAAGACTACCTTGAAGCCCAGCGGGTTTTTAAGATTGCTTTTATTCTCCTGGCTGTGAGCGGTTTTGTAATCACCCTGGTCATGTTGCTCGGTGCTGAGTATATTTCGCAGGTGCTGATCAGGGATGCCAAGGCGCTCTATCCGCTGATGGCTATTTCCCCGGCGATCTTTTTCGTTACAATCATGGCCTCGCTGCGAGGATTTTTTCAGGGTCAGCAGAATATGGCGCCGACAGCTGTTTCACAGCTCGTTGAACAGCTGGTTAGGGTCGGTTTTTCGATCACAATTGTGCTGCTACTAATCCCTGTCGGGCTGGAATATGCCGCTGCCGGAGCCACCTCAGGCGCAGCTGCCGGGGGTCTGGCCGGGTTGCTGCTGCTCGCCGTTCTCTACTTTAAAAAGCGCGTTGATTTGCAGGTTCTTGGGCAGCAGCAGAAAGAACATAATCCGGAATCGGTTAAGAGGATCATCAAACGTATTCTTACCCTTGCCATTCCCGTCACCATAGGCGGCCTGGTGATCCCCCTGATCACGATGATTGATCTGGCGATTGTCCCGCGGCAGCTGCTGGCAGCCGGGTTTGAGCTGGATGAAGCCCGGGCTCTCTACGGGCAGTTGACCGGGATGGCCGGATCTTTAGTATACTTTCCCAACGTGGTAGCGCTGGCCCTCAGCATGAGCCTGGTACCGGCAATCTCGGAGGCTTTCGCCCTGCAGAACAGGGCTTTGATTCAGAGCCGGAGCGCCGTTGCGATCAAGCTGACCGCTCTCTTTTCTCTTCCTTCGGCTCTCGGTCTTTTCCTGCTGGCT
>Ga0208244_101521_pt1 | contig 11764 bp, 10 predicted proteins | sample SubbioCR12Aug_5A_FD_184828 | JGI IMG/M metagenome (GOLD analysis project Ga0208244, IMG submission 184828) | Serpentinite rock and fluid subsurface biosphere microbial communities from McLaughlin Reserve, California, USA - CR12Aug_5A (SPAdes) | ecosystem: Environmental > Terrestrial > Deep... | reverse complement strand
AGGTCCGAGAATCCGAAATTCTACTGCAGGATACTTAGACCTGAGCCGTCTCGCCGCTTCAACATATTCCCCGATACCCTTATCCCACAGAAGCCGTGAAGCAAGAAGAAAAACCGGGGATTGCTGTACCTGCTCACGGGGGGTGAATTCTTCCACGTTCACGCCCGACCCCGACACAATGACCCCTTTATTGACATCGACAAGGCCATATCTATAAAAAAGAGCGCGATCTTCCTGGTTCTGAAAAAAAACTTTGTGGTTATATTTCAGCGAAAAACGATACAATATCATAACAATCCGCTTTATCAGTCGCTGTTTTTTTGTGGTATCCATAAACACGTATCCCAAACCGGGTACCATGGAATATATGCGCTTTATCCCCGCTGCTCGTGCCGCCAAAGAACCATATATGACCGGTTTGATAGTGTAGTTAAAAACAGCATCCGGTTTTTCCTGCGAAAACACCCCATACATGAAACTCATCGTTTTCAATTCCTCGAACGGATTTATTCTCTGCTGTGATATTGGCAAGTCGATACATCGCACACCCAACTTCTCCAAGCATGAAACAAAGTCATCAAAAGGGACAAGCGCCAATACCTCGCAATTCATTGCCTGGAGATTTCCTATGAATTCCTTCCGGAACCGGTACAAATACGACGCCGTATTATAAACCAGTATGATTCTTTTTATTGGCTGCACAGCGTCTTGCAAAGCGAATCCTCACGCCGATAGATTTCCATCAGGCGGTCAACATACTGTTCAAGCGAATAGCGCTCCTTTATCTTTACCTTTGCGTTGCATCCGAGACGCTCCCTCAGAATGTCGTCCGCCAACGTTTCAGTAATGAGACGAGACAATTCCCCGGTATCTTCGGGTGTCACAAGCAATCCATCAACTCCATGCTGAATCACCTCCACACTTCCGCCAACTTTTGAAGCTATAACCGGAAGTCCAAGGCCCATTGCCTCCAATAAGGCCAAAGGAATTCCTTCCCATCTTGACGGCAGAACAAATATTTTACTCCTGCACATAAAATCTTTTACGTCGCTTCGCGCACCGGTAAAAACAACGCTATCATGCAGACCTAAATTCCTTGCCAAAGATTCAAGATTTTTCCTCTCAGCGCCGTTACCAACAATAAATGTTTTGTAGCCTTTATTCAATATTTTCAATGCATCAAGGAGCAGATCAACCCCCTTAACTTTCTCCAGTCTTCCTACAAATAAAATATCAATGTCTTTATTTAATTCACTGCAGGCATTGATAGGCACTGCATTGGGAATAACTACGGTTTTTTTGCTAACAGCGGGCAACCAATTTTTAAGTTCATCCTTTACGGTGTTACTTACCGCAATTATTTTATCAAATCTATTATAGATGATATTTTCTAAAGGTCTTAGTAATTTGTATTTTCTTCTTCTATTATAAATATTATGTTCTGTATAGATTAGTCTATGCGGCTCTATAAGAAATGAAGATAATGCTGCGTAGTAGCCTGATGGAAAAAGATGGGCATGGACGATATCGTATTTTCCATTCTTGATTAGCTTCTTTAACTCAGCAACAGCCTTACATGAATATTTATGCTCGAAAGAGAAGTCATAAATTCTCAGACCCTCCGAGTGAAGTTTTTCGCCTAAATTCCCTTTGCCATAAAGTGTACATATATCAATGTCCGCAATCTTATTCTTATGTATCTCACTTGCAACATTGTAAAGTAACGTTTCAGCACCTCCTATCCCGAGAGAGTTGATGACATAGAGTATTCTCGGAGACTTCAGGCTACTGGAATCTCGAGTATTCTCTGCCATCAGTAGTTTCCCACGTTACGAGGGTGTAATGCTCTCGATCAGAAGTTTCTGCATTGTGTTTGGAAAAGCAAGGCAAGGAAATCAACGCCAAAACAAGGGCCTTCAGGAAATCTCTCCTGCTCATGCCGCTCTTACCGTTCTGAAGTTCCATGATTTTAGATTTTCGTATGCTGTCTGAAAGAGTTTCATGCTGATTTCCTCGTCCGGCAGAGACTCCAATCCCCTAATCCAGCATAGGGGATAATTTATCACAGCTTGATTAGTATCAATCTTTCCATTTTTATAGCTAACAATTGATTCTATATCACCACGCATTATGTCAACAAGCTTACCTTCGAGCGGTTTAAGAGGTTCTTCTTTTTTCCCAATCAATATCCGCAGGTTTTCATTTGATGCATTAAGGAGAAAGATTATAAATTTCTTTTCTTTAGAATCCCACTTTGCAAGATATTTAGCTTTTCCTTTAATGTTAAATGGCAAGGCTTTATTCCATTTCGGCAAATCAACAAAATACCTATAGCTATTCAGCACTGAGCCTACCTCAAGGATTTCCTCACGGAGCTTCTTGCTTGCATTCTTATGAAATCCCCATATACCGATTGATACAGCGCCGCTTGCAATGGCATAAAGTCCCATCAACTTCAGGATCTCTTTGTTAGGCTCGGTTCCATTAGATTTATCAGCATATTCAAGCCACTGACTCTGTTTGGGTGGAAAACCAAATCCCTGAAGGACAACACCGGCGTCTTTATTGATTTTTGAAACATAAATTGCTAAAGAATCAACTTCTGGATTGAATTTCTTGCTTACTCTTTTTAACTGTTCTTCTAAGGTGATATCAGATTCTTTGATTGGATAATTATCTATAGAGGGGATATCGATATACTTACCTATTATCTCCAGATATTTCACATCCCATTCTGTTGCCTGTATTGGTTTGTTTGACTTATCTAATTCTCTTATATAACCTACAACAGTTCTAAATCTTTCTTCGGCCTGTTTTGATGAATACTTTTCATATTGTATCAATGCACCAATCCACTCATCAAAGTCCCATGCAGCTACTAACGGCCTGTTAATATATTCAGAAATTACTTCTTTTACAGATTTTCCTATTTTAGAGGAGTAATCTTCTTTTCTGAACTCGTTGGGCGGCTTTATTATTGCTTTTAACCCTGCCTTTTCCATCGCATCAAAAAGCTCCTTGTTTACACCTGACATACTTAAAGTATCAAAGCCGGCATTTGCAATTGCAGGATAATATTCGGGTCTGTATATCGTCCAGAGGGTAAGTCTCATTGATTCAATACCTTTCTATATATGTCAATAGTCTTTTTTGCCACAATGTCCCAATTATATTTTTCCAGAACAGCATTTAACATATTCTGTGAATATCTATAATAGAGTTCTTTATCTTCAAGCAATCTAAGGATGCTTGCTGCAACAACCTCTGGTGATTGTTCCACAACAATCCCAGTCTCATCATCTCTTACAGTTTCGCTCAATCCGCCAACGTCTGTTACGACAACCGGCTTCCCGTATTTATAAGTCTGCAACAATACGCCGCTCTGTGATGCAAAACTTGTATAAGGCAAAGCGACAATATCAGATGCTTGAAAATACAATTCCATCTCATGGTCTTCTATCCATCGAACTTCCAATATTACATTATCTTTTAATCTTAGTTCGTTTATCAGCCGCTCATATTTATCGAACCTTTCTCCCAAAGGCATGCCCCCAGCAACAATTAATTGTGTTTTGGGACTGCTTTTAATAACTAAAGGCATTGCCTTAAGAAGAACATCAAGCCCTTTGTTTGCTCTTATACTGCCAAAAAACAGAACTACAGGAGTGTTTTGAGAAATACTGAGTTTTTCCCTAATATTTGACTTATTCTCTAAATTAACAGGAGGCGGGTCTATGCCATGTGGTATGACAGTTATTTTTTCAGCAGATATACTGAATTCTGTTATTAGCTGATCCTTATTTGAATTTGTATGAACAATCAGATGGTTGACAGATTGATATATTCTATTTAGAAAACTTTTTCTATTATTTATAGTATCTTTATGCAAGATAACATTATGAACAGTATAAACAGTTTTATATTTTCTTGAAAGAAAAGGGACATATATCTGGTCAACCAAAGGAACGGTCAATTGTAAATGAACAATATCAGGTTTCATTAGAGAACAAATTTTGTTTCTTTTATATGCGTTATAAAATGCCCTGTAAAACCGATCAGCAGCCCATAGCGGTCTTACTTTTAGATATGACAAATCTGCTCTCATTTGTTTTAAAGTATCAACAAATTTATAATTCAACCTTTCATTAGCAAATGAGTATGGATTTGAAGTCAAAAGGACTATCTCATTTCCATTATCAGATAAAGCGGACGAAAGATTTTTTACATATAAGGCATGTCCGCCATACCCTGTGGGCTCATACAGAAGAACTTTCATTTGATGGATAGAAGAGATTTGCATGCCGCTAACACTTCATCAGGATTAATAAGGGACATGCAATCTGTATCGCACTTGCCTCTGAAACATCCTTTACATTCGACATCCGGCTCTATGATTTGACCTAAGCCGTATAATTCAAATTCATTTCTATTGAAAATATTATTGAAAAGTACAACTTTTTTGCCGAGCCCGGTCGCAATATGCAGCGCCATTGAGACTGCTGTAACTACCAAGTCGCATTGATTTACAAGGCTCAAGAATTGATTTAGGGGGAAATAGCCTAAATAGAGAACATTCGCCACTTTTGAGATATGTCTATTCCTTTCATCCTCTTCCTCGCCACCGAGTAGAATCACCCCATAACCCTCTGACTTTAGCTTCTTTGCTAAGTCTATCCAGTTTTCAATTTTCCATAGCCTTGTCGTCCATCTGCTCCCGCACCCTGTATTAAGACCCACCAGAGGTCGAGGTTCTTTAATATCCCACTGATAATTTTCAGTGAGATTAAGTATGTATTTTTCACCTGTAAACTTATAGCCGCAAATCTCAAAAATCTCTTCTAAATAGCTTTTTGTATTTACTCTATTTAAATCATCTGATATTCCCGTCAACCATTTATGCCTTGCCCTATCATCTATTGGAACACATCTGCCATTTTCAAGTTTGAATCCGACTTTTAAATCTGCTTTTATCTGTTCTGCCAATGCACAGGCTTCTCTGTCTTTATCAAGGTTAATCAAAAAATCGAAATGTAACGCCTGAAGGTAAAGGATATTTTTGATCTCAAACTTGAGGATATGGTCAACCAAGTCAGGTACGACTTCTGGCGAATAAGTCAGCCAGTATATCTCGCTATGGGGATATTCATTTTTAAACTTATGAAGTAGAGGGGTAGTTCTTATGACATCACCAATGGCCCCGAGCTTGATAATCAGTATCCTATGAGTAATCTTATCGTAGTGATCACAATTACCACAAAAGACCCCTTCTGATTTATGAAACTTACAGGGAATGTCTCCGCGAAAATAACGGCAGTTAGTTTTAGGATTCATGATTTTTCCTCTCTAATAAACACATAGAATATCTGCCTGTAACATTTGCCAAAATTAAGCCATCGTCTTAGTACGCAAAGAATAATAGAAAAACAATAATATATTTTATTAGTGTGCAAAATTGGCGACATCCATTGCCTCATAATAAAATCTCGTAATTTTAGATTAAAGTTTGGTAACACTTTTATATCGATAGATTTATTTAACATATTTGCAGCCTTTGATATTAGATCAATGATGTCCGTCTTTTCTGGCAGTCCATTTTTAATATGTTCTTCAAGAAAAGAATCTCTATAACCTCTGATTTCAAAAAAAGCCTGTCCATGCATTTGATCTTGAGCCTCAGATTCTTTTCCACATGGAACTGCTAAATATAATACATTTGTACAAATACGGAGCATCTCAACAATCATATCAGGACGGTTAGAAGGCAAGATATGCTCTAACATGTCTACGCATATAACATGCTGAAACGATTTATCAGGAAATGGAAGTTTATTTACGGATAAATATACCGGCCTAAGATTTTTTGCGATTTCACCTGAAAATGATATATCCGCCCCAGTGATTTTAAATGGAATAAACGGTGTTATCCCCCTGACACCTGACCCGACTTCAGCAATAGAATCTTTCTCTTTTACATTTTTAATGATTTCTCGTGCAATTGGAAAATAACGAAGCGCTGTATCAGCGTGATAATATTTTCTAAATCTGCCGAACAAAGATCCTTCCTTCATTTTAGAGCCTCAATTAATTTTTGCAAAACAATAATCTTTTGGTAGATATTATCTCTTTTTTTATGTCTATTTATTATTGACAATAAATGGTACTTAAGCTGATTAAAATAAATTCTAAAAATTACAGCGCCTTTGACGATTATTTTCCAAATAGTTAAGTATAAGCTATTAAAATGTTTCTTTATAAAGCAATATTGCGATTCCAACAGGGGAATCATATATTTATAATTATCTTTTTTTGTTGAACTTGCACCTCTTAGATGAACAACCTTTGACCCCGGCACAAAATATACTTTCCAGCCAGCTTTTTTTGCTCTATAGCAAAAGTCAGCATCTTCCCCATAGAAAAAATAATCTTCATCGAGCAAGCCTATTTCTTTAATTACATCTCGCCTTATTAACATGCATGCACCCTCAATATAATCTACAGGATAATCTTTTTGTGAATGGTTCCATTTCCATTTATTAATAAGTCTATCCACTCTTTGAATCTGAAGAAGATTACGCAGTTGAAACGATATTGTGGGAAATCTACCGTAAGACCTTTGCCATGTACCATCTGGATTGATTAATTGTGGACCTGCAATTCCAACAGATTTATTTATGTTCATAAAATCAATCAGACTTTCAATGCTTCCTTTTAAAACAAAAGCATCGGAATTTAAAAGCAAAATATAATCGCTGGAACTAATTTCAATCGCCTGATTATTTGCCTTTGCATATCCACGGTTGGAATTGTTCTTGATCAGTTTAACCGATGGATAACGTGTTTCAATAATCTCAACGGTTCTGTCCGTTGAATGGTTATCAACCACGATTATTTCGACCGATGCATCAAAAAAGTCCAATGAGTTTAGACACCTTTCGATGATATCCTCGTTATTCCAAGTAATGATAATAATAGATAATTTATGCATTTATATCAGCTTTTAAACTGTATACAAAACTTATGAGAATTATTAAAAATGGCGTAGTTGTAATATTTCTAAATTCGGGGGATGATACTGAGATTATGATAAATGATAAAACAGTCATTAATGTTAATGATGAAATAATTACATCATATTTATTTCTTGTATTTTTGAAAACATGAGATGAAGCAATGATTAATTTAACTATGAACCACAAAAAAATAGAGAACCCCATTACTCCAACTGTCTGTAAAAAATATACGTATTCATTATGACTGTATGTAGTTTCGCCTCCATATGTTAATGCTCGCACAACTGGAGAACCAAACCCATGACCAACAAAAGGTTTCTGCTTAAACGAGCTTAAATAGTCTTTTACTTCTTCTATTCTATTTTCAACGTTCCTGGATTCCTGAAATCTGCCAATATATGCTTCTATGAAATCAAATCTGAAAAAGTTGACAACAATATAAAGAGACATTAATAGTAATAAGGCGATCACTAGTGTTCTAAAAGAAAATATTCCACCTCGCTTTAAAATAATAGGAAAAACTAGAAATGATAAAATAAATCCCACTAAAAAACCTCTCGTAACACTTATCATTAATACGGTCATTCCTAAAACAACACATATACTTGATAAAATCTTATCACGTTTAGACTCCCCGTATTGTACTCCTAAAATACCAAAGAAAATTGCCGGAATTGATACTATGGTATCTATATATTGGTTTGGCCTTAAAAATCCCATAATCTGACCAGGTGTTTTTGACACTACTACAAAGAAGTCTAAGAAACCTAATGAAAACAAAATATTCATTATACAAACAAAGATAAAATAGAAATATAAAAAGTTCAAAAAAGTCTCTTTTGTCTTCTCATTTACATAATTTCGCATAAATACTATAAGTAATGGTAAGGTTGTATAAAAAAGAAGTCCCCTGCTTTCTCTAAAAACAGCATCATATTGATTTAAAACACCATACAGAAACCCATATAAGATAATAAGGGATAAAAAGATAATAGATTTATCTACTTTTGGCTTCGATGTCCATATTTTTTGTCTGGCTGTAATAAATTGGAAAACTAACCCAATAATCAGAGACATAAACAATATATCACTAATGACTATAGTTCTCTCAAAAAAGTATTTTTTAGGGATAAACTCTGTAATAATTCCGGTAAAAGGTGTTATGAGAATGGTCAGATAAGTAATCCATATAGTCTTTTTTATTGCAAGATACATCAAAATGCCAACACTTATTAAGGCAAGTAAAATTAATTTCTGCCATACAACCAATACCCCCACAATAATAGATAAACCGAGTACTATTAATGCCTCAGACTTCATCGCAGCTAGAGGTGGCCGGGTTTGTTTGGACAACCCAAAGGGGTTTTTAAGTGATAAGCCGCTCTGCCTCATGCCGCTACCTGCATCTTCGGTAGTGTAGTCAAGTAAACATCATCAGGCGTCCTGTCGTCAAGCCCTTGGTGACGCCGCCGCTGATTGTAGAACTCAAAATATTTTGCAAGCTCACGCCTGGCCTCGGCAATCGAGCCGTAGGACTTCAGATAAACTTCTTCGTACTTCACGCTTCTCCACAGTCTTTCTACGAACACATTGTCCACCCAGCGACCCCTGCCATCCATGCTGATACTGATGCCGTGGGTGTTGAGGATGCCGGTAAATGCTTCTGATGTGAACTGACTACCCTGGTCGGTGTTAAATATCTCCGGTGTTCCATACTTCCAAATTGCTTCTTCAAGCGCCTCTGTGCAGAATGAGGCGTCCAATGTGTTTGATAGCCGCCACGCTAATACCCTGCGGCTTGCCCAGTCCATAATCGCCACGAGGTAGCAGAACCCTCTGGCCATCGGCAGATACGTGATGTCTGCGGCCCAACAGTGATTGGCCCTGCTGATCTCAACGCCCCGCAGCAGGTACGGATACACCTTATGACCCGGATGTGGAACAGAGAGCCGAGGCTTCTGGTATAAGGCCCTTATGCCCATCTTCTGCATCAAGGTGCTTACATGTCCACGCCCTACATCGTGCCCGAGATCCCGAAGTTCATTGCGTATCCGCCGGCTTCCGTAGAACGGATACTTCATGTGAATCTCATCGATCAATCTCATAAGTTCCAGGTCACGCTGACTGATCGGAACCGCCTTGTAGTACAAGCTCGACCGGGAGAGTCCAGCTATCTTGCTTTGCCGGGTCAGCGGTAATTCATGCTCCGGGTCAATCATTTCCTTGCGCTCGGCTCGGCTATGCGCCCAAGCGCGACTGCTAAAAAATCGTTCTCCATCGCCAGTTGCCCGATCTTGGCGTGAAGTTCCTTAACGCTTGGCCCTTCTTCTGTCTTCTTATCCTTCGCAAACACTTCCGCTGCCCGCTCCATAAGCTGTTTCTTCCACTCGGTGATCTGGTTCGGATGTACCTGAAAACGCTCCGCCAACTCAACTACCGTCTGCTCTCCCTTAATTGCCTCCAGTGCCACCTTTGCCTTAAATGCTGCTCCGTGGTTCCTTCTCGGTCTTCTTGCCATCTTAGCCGCTCCTTTTCGTTCTCGCAGGGTCAAACAGCAAAATCGGCTTCGCCATTTGCCTTGTATGGGGCCATCAGGACATGACTCGATGTCTGTTACCCCTTCTTGTTCACTATTTTAGAGCAGCTTTATCACTTATGTCTCTGTCCAGTTTTTCCCGGCCAGCTCTGCTACACTCATTTTTATTATAAGCCTTTAGCTGTTTTTAACTGCATTTTATCCACTATCCTCTGGGGTAAAAACTCATGCAGCCTTAGTTTGATACCCACCAAAATATATAGAACAAAAAATAATACCGTCACTACAGCAACATGCATTATCAAAGTTGACTTTAGAATGCCCGCGAGCCCATATGTCGCAAGTCCTGCCATGAATGCAGCCAGAATGCTTTTAAGCACAGATAATTTAAAAGTTTTAAGGTTCAAATCCGGAAGCTTTCTCAATGCTATTGAAATAAAAAAACCAAATCCGAAGATAAAGGATATGCTTGTTGCAAAGGATAATCCAGCAATTCCGTAATGCTTTACGAGTAGAATATTCAGAATAATATTAATCGTAATTCCTATCGCAGTAGCTAACATAAGTATCGCATTTTTCCGTAACGCCCTAAAAAGAGTAACAAAAGGTGCAGAAAAAGCCATTGCCGGCAACCCCAAGATATAGAAAAAAAGTGCCGTTGATGTATTGTTGGTTGCTGCTCTGTCAAATGCACCTCTTTCAAATATGACATGCACAATATCTTTACTGAAAAATAATACAAATACTGTAATAGGGATAACCGTTATACTTAAAAATGACAATGCCTTATTCAATAGCTCTGAAAGCCTCGCAATCTCTGCTTTTGCAACTTTTTCAGAGAAGACAGTAAAGCTTATCGTTCCCACAGTTGCCAGAACAATCGAGAGGGGAAACTGGATTAGCCTCTGTGCATAGTTGAGTGCGGACATACTGCCTGCCTCAAGCCATGAGGCAAAAAATCTATCAATTACCATATTGAGCTGAATCAATAATAGAGAGACAAATAGCGGCATTGCAGAATAGACGATCTTTCTTAAATCCGATTCCTTTAAATTTCCCCAGAGCTTGTAGTTCTTAAAGCTTAGAAAAATCAGCAGAATCGCTGTTGCAGCAAAACCTGCCGACCAGCCGATAGAAAGAGACCGGATACCCAGATAGCCGGTCAGGAACAGAATGCTTGAGATTGTTACTATGTTAACTGCCAAAGAAGTTATGCTTGGGATAACAAACCTTCTTTCTGAGTTATAGAAAGTTGTCATTGACTTGACAAGCGCAACGGCAATGCCATAGAGTCCCATATCTCTTAGCATCATTCTTGATGTTTCTGCTGTTGTGGCAGTCACTCCAGGAGCAAGCGCATAGATAATATACTTTGAAGACAATAAGATTGCGCCAACAATTAAGACAGATCCAATAAGATTTGCACTGAAAATCGTGCCTGTAAGCGCCCTGAATGCATCATCTCCATCCTGTGTTTTCTTAAGCACGAGCAATGGCAATGCCGCTGCAAGCATGGCATCGCTGAACATAGCAGAAGTTATATTATAGACAGTATTTGCAACAACAAAAGCATCCATTGGGGCTGATGCCCCAAAATATTTGGCTGCTAATATTTCCCTAAAAAAACCTAGTGCCTTGCTTAAAAGGGATAATAATGTCAGATATGTTGCTGCTCTTAAAAGACTCATCGATTATAGATTAGGGTCAGGCTTGAATTAGTGAATACGCTAAGGCATGGGGGTCAGGCTTGCATATGTGCATTTATCCAAGCGGACAAGCCGGCATGAAAACAAAGGGGACGGTTCGGCATGAAAACAAAGGGGACGGTTCTATTTATCATTATTGCTCGCCACCTTGTCCCATATCTTCACCCTCTCCTCCATCGGCACCCATATGCGCAACAGAAGTACGCAACAGAAGTACGCAACAGGGTCAGACTTAACTATTGACATTTTATTCAGCTATCAAGCCGACAAAGCGTAAATTGTAAAACGTGAATCGTGAAACGTAAGTCACTATTCATAAACCAGGCTGAGTGTTATTTCTTTAATATGCTTGAAATGTTTTCCAAGGCACAGTGTCAGGTCTTGACAGAAAAAAGGGGACGGTTCTATTTTCCCAGCCTTCTTTTGGATATATCCTCCAATAATTCATCAGAAACGTAGAAGCCTTTATCCTTGAGTTCTCTTGCCTTAGCGTAAGCGCTCTCTATCAAACC
>Ga0208244_101520_pt1 | contig 11773 bp, 11 predicted proteins | sample SubbioCR12Aug_5A_FD_184828 | JGI IMG/M metagenome (GOLD analysis project Ga0208244, IMG submission 184828) | Serpentinite rock and fluid subsurface biosphere microbial communities from McLaughlin Reserve, California, USA - CR12Aug_5A (SPAdes) | ecosystem: Environmental > Terrestrial > Deep... | reverse complement strand
CTATTTAAGAATAGCAGATGAATTATACTTAAAAAGATTAATTGTAGGCGGCTTCAATGGTGTGTATGAGATTTCAAAAGATTTCAGAAATGAAGGAATGGACAAAACTCATAATCCTGAATTCACTATGCTTGAAGTATATGTTGCTTATAAAGACTATTTATGGATGATGAATTTCGTTGAAGAAATGGTCTCAGAATTGTGCCATACAGTTTTTGGTACAATTGAATTTGAGTTTGACGGAAATAAAATTAGCTTTAAAACGCCATGGAAAAGAGTATCGATGGTTGAAGCAATAAAAGAAAAAACAGGTTTGGATGTTCTTACAGTTCAAGATTCAGAAATCATATCCACAGCAAAAAATTTAGGGATTGATATTTCAAAAACTACAAGCCGGGGTAAACTAATAGATGAAATTTTTGAAGTTACCGTTCAAAATGAATTGATTCAACCGACTTTCATTATCGATTACCCTGTTGAAACCTCACCTTTAGCAAAAATGCACCGGTCAATACCCGGATTGGTTGAAAGGTTTGAAGGGTTTGTTGCCGGAAGAGAAATATGCAACGCATTCAGTGAGTTGAATGACCCATTTGATCAAAAATCAAGATTCACGCAGCAATTAAAAGCAAAGAACGAAGGTGATGATGAAGCTCAAACTTTTGACGAAGATTTTATTCGTTCACTTGAGTATGGTATGCCGCCAACTGCAGGACTCGGAATAGGAATAGACAGACTTGTGATGCTGTTAACAGGACAAACATCGATTCGGGATGTTATTTTCTTTCCGCAAATGAAACCTGAAAATTAGTTGTATCGAAATGGTAAACACGACAAAGATAATTCTTTTATCAGTTATCTTTTTAGTTTATTGCAGAAGTAGTTTTTCACAGGAACAAGGTGAAATAACTATTAAGGATCTTGAAAAAGTTTATCCGGTTTATTCAATTAAAAGTGAACTGAAAGGAAGTGTTGCAGATAAACTAGCCTATCAGATAGTTCCAGAAGTTGATTTTGATCCTCTTAAAAAAGAAATAAACAAAACTGTACTTTACGGACTTGGAGGAGTCGCTTTGGGTACCGGATTAACAATCCATTTCTATCAAAAAAATGCATGGTGGGCTGATCAAAGCAGGGTATTTAGAATACAGAATGACTGGGATTACGCCCTTTGGATTGACAAAATAGGACACTTTTACGGAACTGTTCTGATAAGTCATGGGCTCTCAGCCAGTCTTGAAGCGGCAAATGTATCATCTGAGACCAGTGTTATTTACGGTTCACTTGGAGCATTTCTATTTCAAGCATATATTGAATACGAAGATGGATTTGGATTAGAATGGGGGTTCAGTCCAGGTGATTTTATGTCGGATTTTTTCGGTGCTATGTATCCGGTTGCTCAATATTATGTGCCATACTTAAACAATTTCCAGTTTCGAGCCAGTTATTATCCGAAACATCTAAGCGGTGCGAATCCTAAAACTGGTCATAAACATATTATTGTAGATGATTATGAAGGACAAAAGTTTTGGTTATCTTTTAAGATGAAAAATCTTCTTCCTAAAGATATTGCTAAGTATTGGCCAGGATTTTTACAACTTTCAGCCGGTATGGGAGTCCGTGAACTTGACGGCTCCGGTGGTGGTATAATCGATTATTATTTAGCATTTGATCTGGATGCGGATTATCTCCCGTTGAGTGGTTCTTTCGGTCAATTTATTAAAAATACGTTGAATCTCTGGCATTTTCCGATGCCGGGAATCCGTATTAACAACAAGACTGTTTTTTTTGCGATATGTTATTAAAAGGGTTTTCATGAGATATAGTATTATTATTCCTACTCTTAATGAAGAAAAATTGCTCACAGGCATTTTAAAGCAACTAAATGATCAATCTTTGAGAGAGAAATACCTCTATGAAATTATTATTTCAGATGGTGGCAGCAACGATAAGACACTCGATATTGCTAATAATTTTGCAGATAAAGTAATAAAATCAAATAGCACCGAAATTCAAACCATAGCATTCGGTAGGAATAAAGGTGCTTCCTACGCTAATGGTGATATTTTGATTTTTCTTAATGGAGACATTTTAATCAAAGACCCATTCAACTTTTTTACATATATTGAATCAGGTTTTTTAAATTCTGATTATCTGGCAATGACATGTAAAGTAAATATTTTTCCCGAAGAAGAAATTTTAGTTGATAAATTATTTCACGGTTTTTATAATTCCTATTTCAGTATGCTTAATAAAATTGGAATGGGAATGGGGAGAGGGGAGTGTCAGATTGTTAGAAAAGATATCTTTAATAAAGTCGGTGGTAATAGAGAAAATCTTACTGCGGGTGAGGACTTTGATCTATTCAAGCGCATAAGGAAACATGGTAAAATTCTCTTTGCGAAGGAACTATGTATATACGAATCTCCGAGACGTTACAGAAAAATCGGATATTGGAATGTTACTGCCTTATGGTTTAAAAATTCTGTCTCTGTCGTCTTAAAAAAGAAGTCTCTATCAAGGGAATGGGAACAGGTTCGATAAATGAAAAGGTTATTTCTTTTTACAATTATTGCAATTCAGTTGTCAGCACAGACAGAATATGTTCCATCAAGTCACTCTGTTTATGAATTTTTAGAAAGATCTTCCGCACTACATTTTATAGAGAATTATAATTCTTTCGAAAAACCTCAAACCAGAAATGTTATTGCAGATCACCTACGAAGCTTGATTGATAAAAAAGAACTATTAGATAACATCGACAGGAATATTTTATCAGAGTACCAGATAGAATTCGAATATGAACTTTACGGCACACTTAAAGAATCCTCTTCAATGTTGACTTCGGAATACTCCCTTTTATCTGACAAAGAAAAATATTTATTTTTCTATGAGAAAAAAGAAAAAGCAGCGATCTTTCTTAATCTGCATGCAACTGGTCATAATCTCAATTATGTTTATGACAAGGGATACAACTCTTTTTTAGGAATTTTAGGAGGAGAGATTAGAGGAACTTTCCTTAACAAATTCGGTTTTATGATGTATGGAACTAACGGAAATTCATTCGGTGATAAAATTGCTTCTCTGCAGAAAAGAGAGTTACAGTACAATTTTAAGTTTAATGAAAAACCTGAAGAAACGTTCTTTGATGAAACCTACGGCTATCTGACCGCTGATTTCAATGAGGTGAAATTTAAAATAGGAAGTGACAGAAACGAGATCGGTTATGGGAATATAAAATCAATTCTTGGAGATAACGCTCCAAGGTATGATTATTTATCATTCAATATTAATTACAGTTTCTTTCATTTTTCATATTTGCACGGAAGATTACTAGGCACAGAAACTATTTTAATTGACCCTATTTCCGGAACGACATCGTCCATAAATGAGAAGTACTTTTCTTATCATAGGATTGGTTTTGATATATCCAAGCATCTTAAATTCGGAATAGGGGAGATAGTTGTTTATTCTAAACGAGGGATTGACTTATCCTATGTTAACCCGTTCAATTTTTATAAATCGGTTGAGCACTCAAGCAGGGACAGGGATAATGCAATGCTTTTTTTTGATTTCACAAATAACAGCATAAAAGGTTTGAAGTTATATTCTACAGTTTTAATTGATGATATTAATTTTTCGAAATTAGGTAGCGGCTGGTGGGGAAATCAAGTAGCTTATCATGCAGGTATTGCATCTTATAATTTATATCAGTTAATCCCATTGGATTTAATGTTTGAGTATTATAGAGTAGAGCCATATGTTTTTACTCATAGAATACTTGATAATAACTATACTAATTATAGTTATCAATTGAATGAAAATGTACCACCAAATAGTGAATTGTTCTTTGGCCGAATAAATTATAGATTTACACATAGAATAAATTTCAGTTTAGAGTTTGCTTATTCAGTGCACGGTGCAAACGTACTTGATGCAAACGGGAATTTTATTCGAAATGTAGGTGGAGATGTTAATGTGGGTCACAGAACAACCGATTCTGAGACTGCTTCATTTCTAGATGGTGACAGAGAATACTTCAGAAGAGTGGCTTTAAGAATTATATTTGAACCATTTAATAATATTTTTATTAAAACAGAATTAATGCATCAGAATAATACAATAAAAAAATCGGTTACTGAAAAATCGGTTTTATTCGGAACATCGCTTTTAATTAAATTGTAGCAGGTATGAAATGAACGCTAAGAAATTAAAAATTCCTTTAATGATAATTATCCTAACCTCAGGGATACTGCTTGGGACACAAATCCAAAAGGTAATCTCCGGGGATGGTTTGATTGAGAATATCAGAAAGTTTAATGACGTTTTAACTTTTACTCAAAAGTTTTATGTTGATGATGTTGAAGTAGATAAACTTGTAGAATCGGCTATTTCAGGAATGCTCTCCAAGTTAGACCCTCATTCAGTTTATATTCCGGTAAAACAGATGCAAGCTGTTGAAGAAGAATTTCGAGGTGACTTTGAAGGTGTCGGGATAGAATTTCAAGTGGTTAATGATACATTAACAGTTGTATCTCCGATAACAGGCGGCCCTAGCGAGGCTCTTGGAATAATGGCAGGAGATAGGATTATTAAAATTGACGGGTCAGATGCTATAGGGATCTCAAACGATGATGTAAGAAAAAAATTGCGTGGTCCGTCAGGTACAAAAGTTAAAGTAGTTATTTCAAGACCCGGTACTAAGGAACTACTTGATTACGAAATCACAAGAAATAAAATTCCATTATATTCGGTAGATGTTAATATAATGTTAGATAAACAAACCGGCTATGTCTCCGTATCAAGATTTGCTGAAAAAACTACTGATGAATTAAAAACAGCCCTATATGAATTACAAGCAAAAGGGATGAAACAACTAGTATTAGATTTACGCAATAATCCCGGTGGCTATCTTAATCAGGCAGTTCAGATGGCTGACATGTTTATTGCTGGAGATAAAAAAATCGTTTATACTCGCGGAAGAAGAAAAGAATTTGATGAGGACTTCTTTGCGAAAATTAAATTTCCTTTTGAAGAAGTTCCATTAATCATTTTGATAAACCGTGGAAGTGCATCCGCAAGCGAAATTGTTTCCGGTGCCGTTCAAGATTGGGATAGAGGTCTAGTTGTAGGTGAAACTTCTTTTGGCAAAGGATTAGTGCAACGTCAGTTTCCCCTTCAAGATGGTAGTGCTTTAAGGTTAACAATATCGGAATACTTTACTCCATCAGGAAGATTAATTCAACGCAAGTATAAGGATAAAAAAGAGTATTATGAAGAGTTGATGGTACGTAATGAAGACGAGGGAGAGAATATTGAACACGAGGCAGAAAGTGATTCCTCAAGACCGGTTTTTCAAACAAATAAAGGACGGAAAATTTATGGCGGTGGAGGTATTACTCCCGACTTTATAGTTAAATCTGACAAGTTGACGGCTTATACATCATCTTTATTAAGAAAAAATGTTTTTTACCTCTACACCTTGAAATATATTGATTCGAATGGAGATGTACTCAAAAAGAATTTTAACGATAACTTAAATTCTTTTAGTGAGAATTTCAAATTAACCGAACAAGACTTAAAGCAGTTCATTGTTTTTGCCGAAGGACATGAAGTTAAGCTGGTTGAAGAGGATTACAATAAAGACAAAGATTATATCTCGGCAAGATTAAAAGCTCACATTGCCAGAAACTATTGGAAAAATGAGGGATGGTATACTGTTCTAATTCCGATGGATAAACAGGTAAAAATGGGGTTGAGTCTTTTTGATAAAGCGAAAGAATTGGCAAAGAATCAATGATTCAGTTTTTGAATTTAATCATTCTTTTACCTTTATTGTTAATTGGAAGATTTGCGGAACCGGTTAGAATAGAGCATCGCTTTTTGATTCCGTCAGATAAAAGCATTTTTGTTGGTGAAGATATAACGTACGTAGTTAAGTACACATTCTTTAAATTAGGTGAGGTCAGATTAAAGGTGCTTGAAAAAGTAAATATCAAAGGGAGAGAGTTTTACAGCACGGCTGCTTATATCGATTCTTACCCGGATATTCCATTTGTAAATCTTCACCAGATTTATGAGAGCAAAGTGAATAAAGATTATTATTCCGACTATTTCAAAGGAATTATCAAATATGAAAAATACTCAACATTCACCGAGTATTTCTTTAATTATGATGAATCATCACTTCGTGTAAAAAAGGGAAAAGTAAAACCTTACCAGTTGTGGACAGATTCTACAACTGTTGCAGAGAAGATGTATCATGACGGTTTATCTATCTTTTATTATGCAAGAATGAACACCGGACAGAAAAAATCTGTTAATGTGCCGTGCTTTGTAAATGAAGATAGAGTTTTTACTAAAATTAATTTTTATCCGGATGTAAAACCTGTGTCGATAGACGCTGTTGATTACGATATTGCATGTGTTAGACTTGATGGTGAGACAGATTTCGTTTCTGTTTATGGTTTAACCGGTTTTTTTGAAGGATGGTTTACAAATGATGAAGCAGCCGTTCCTATTAAAGCCCGGATGAGAGTATTAATAGGAAATGTTACATTAGAATTAAAAAGCTGGAAAAGAGAAGGATGGAATCCGCCAAAATATCGCAATTAATCGAAGAAAGAAAAGTCTTTCCTTACGAAGGGAAATTGCCCCTAATTCATCAAAGTGTTTTTTTAGCATCGGGCTCCAAGATTATTGGAAATGTTGAAATCGGAAAAGATTCAAGCATATGGTATAATACTGTCGTACGTGGAGATGTTCATTACATAAAAATTGGTGTGATGACTAATATACAGGACTGTTCAATGCTGCATGTAACAAATAATGTATTCCCATTAATAATAGGAAACCGGGTTACTGTTGGGCATAGTGTAACCTTACACGGATGTACTCTAAAAGATCTTTGCCTAATCGGTATGGGGGCAATAGTTCTGGATGGTGCCGTAATTGAAGAAAGATCAATGGTGGCTGCTGGTTCGGTTGTAAAGCAGGGATTTGTTGTTCCGACGGGTAAACTTGTTGCAGGAGTCCCGGCAAAAATAATCCGTTCTTTAACCGACGAAGAAATGTTGGACTTTGAGGCTTCTGCAGAAAGATATAAGAAATACACAGAAATAACAGTTAAATCATTAGAAGAATTTAATAATAATTCCAGTTTATTGAAATAATTATACTAAAAACACTTGAATTATTCATAAAAAATCTTTTAATAGAGATAGGAATTTCTATTTTTTTAGAAAGTTGAGAACTTTGGTACGTAATCTTCATGTTTTTTTTGAAAAAAAAACTATTCTTAATGGATTATATGTTCATAAGGTAGTTTCTCAAATAAAAAAAGAATTAGGGTTAAAAATAGACTTTCTTCAAATTAATTTTGTGAAGGAAGAAAGTATAATCAAACTGAATAAAGATCATTTGAACCATGATTACTCTACGGATATAATCACACTCGATTTCAGCGGTGATTTTAATAGTATTGACGGAGAAATTTTTATCTCGCTTGAAGACGCTGCCTTTAATGCAAAAAAATTCAAAGTTTCCTTAAAAGATGAATTATTTCGTTTAATAATTCATGGAATACTTCACCTTACGGGCTACGATGATATCGACTTGAAACAAAAAAAAGTAATGAAAAAACAGGAAGATTATTTATTGAGAAGAATTAAAAAGGTTTCGGTAATTTAGATGGATAACAAACAGTTAGAAGTAATTTCTAAAATCCTAGACGGTATTACTAATGAGTTTACGTTAGAAGAGATTGAGAAGAAATTATTCTCAAATCAAAAATATGATAAATCTTTGATTGCTAAAACTTATAGCTGGTTGTATGATAAGCTCCTTTCTAATACTATAAAAATGAAAGAAAATCCCTCTTATTCAGCAAGTATGAGAATTTTTAACGAAAACGAATTAGAGCTTTTAGGAAAAGAAAACTATAATCGACTTCTGAAGTTATTTAATGCAAAAATACTAACTAATGAAGATATTGACATGATGATGGATCAATTGTCAATTTTTCATAATTATCAAATAAGTGAACGTGATATGAGTATCCTGTTGTTATCAACTTTGTTTGATGTTGACAGATTTGCTCCTCCGGGTAGCCGGATGTTATTATATTTAAACGATAAGATTAATTGAATATGACAAAAAATTTAGTAGTTGTAGAATCCCCAGCAAAAGCAAAAACAATTAACAAATACCTTGGTAAAGGTTATGTTGTCGAAGCTACTGTTGGACATATCAGGAATTTACCAAAATCCAAATTAGGTGTTGATGTTGAAAACAACTTTCAACCGCAATTTGTGACTATAAGAGGCAAAGGTGATATAATTAAAAAAATAAAAAAGCTTGCCGGTAAAAGTAAAAAGATATTTATCGCAACTGACCCTGATAGAGAAGGAGAGGCAATTGCTCAAGATATTGCCGAAGTAATAGAGAATAAAAAGGATTCGAATATTTATAGAGTTCTTTTTACCGAAATAACTAAAAACGGAATTCTTCGCGGTATGGAAGCCTCCAGGCATATTAATGGATCGCTTGTTGCTTCTCAAAGAGCAAGAAGAATAATGGACAGATTAATAGGTTATAAAGTAAGTCCGTTTTTATGGAAAGCAGCAATTGAAGAATCGGGGAATACCCTTTCGGCTGGAAGAGTACAAACAGTTGCACTTCGTATAATAGTAGAAAGAGAACGAGAAATTGAAAAGTTCATTCCTATTGAATACTGGTCAATTTGGGGTTTCTTCGAAACATTAAAAAGTGAAAAATTCAAAGCGAAGTTATACAGTATTAATGGCAAGGAAATAAAAATACGTCCCAAAGCCAACATGTCTCAAGAAGAATTGGCTGATTACTTAAAAACCCATGAGATAATTCCTGACCAGGCTTCAGCCGAAAAGATATTTAATGAAATTAAGAAAAAAGACAATTTTCTTATTTCGAATGTTGTAAAGAAAACTACTAGAAGAAATCCTTCCCCTCCATTTATAACAAGTACTCTACAAGCTGAGGCTTCCAGGGTACTTAGAATGAGACCAAGACAGACGATGGGAATTGCCCAAAAACTATATGAAGGGATTGAACTCGGCAAAGAGGGAATAGTGGGATTAATAACTTACATGAGAACTGATTCAACACGATTAAGCAATGAAATTGTTGATGATGCAAGAAGTTTTATTAAATCTTCCTTCGGTGAAAAGTATGTTCCCGCAGCTCCGAATACTTTTGAAAAGAAAGGCTCTACTAACGTTCAGGACGCTCATGAAGCGATAAGACCTACATCGGTAAAATATACACCCGAATTTGTAAAAGATTATCTTGATGACAACTCATTCAAACTTTATCAGTTAATTTGGAAGAGATTCATTGCATCGCAGATGAATCCTGCTGTATTAGAAACTACTGTAATTGACATAACAGCAGATGAATTTTTATTTAGAGCTTATGGACAAGCAATTAAATTTAATGGATTCATGCAGGTTTATTTTGAACAGGCTGATGCAAACGGCGACACTGATGATAAAGCGGAAGGTAAAAATGAAGTCATTCCGCTTGGTATGGAAAAAGGTGACAAATTAAATCTTAATGATTTAAGAGAAACACAACATTTTACAAAACCGCCTCCAAGATTTACTGAAAGTTCTTTAATAAAAGAGCTTGAAAGTAAAGGAATAGGTAGACCAAGTACTTATTCCTCGATTGTAAGTACAATTCTAGATAGAAACTATGTGGAACAAAGGGAAAGAAAATTAGTTCCAACTCAATTAGGTTTCAAAGTAACAGACATTTTAATCGCAAATTTTCCAAAGATATTTGATGTTAGTTTTACATCAAAAATGGAAGCCGAACTTGATCAAATAGCACAGAGTGACAATGATTTCGTGACGGTTTTAAACGACTTCTATGAACCTTTCTCCGCATCCCTGAAAGTAGTTGAAGAGAATATAGAAAAAATTCCATGTGATAAATGTGATACCGGGTCAATGGAAGTTAAAACGGGAAGATTTGGTAAATTTCTATCATGCAGTAATTATCCCGATTGCAAAAATATAAAATCATTAAAAGAATTTTCAGGAAAAGAACAGAAAATTGAATATACAGGTGAGAATTGTGAAAAATGCGGAAATAGAACAGTATACCGTTATGGAAAATTCGGAAAGTTTATCGGTTGTGAAAAATATCCTGACTGCGATTTTATTAAGAAAGTAACCATTAATGTAAAGTGTCCCAAATGCACTGAAGGTGACATAATCGAGAGAATGACTAAAAGAAAAAGATCATTCTATGGATGCTCACGTTATCCGGACTGTGATTTCATTAGTTGGAATAAACCTGTAATGGAAGTTTGTCCGAATTGTAAAAATCATTACATGGAGGAAAAGTATAGTGCCAAAAAAGGATCATTTCGATACTGTCCGTCATGCAAATTTGAGCTGGTTACTAATAAACCGGTAGAAGAAGATGAAGAGTATTAAACTTGAAGAAACCATTTTACTTTATCTTCAATACTTAACTGATATTAAAAAGTATTCACAGAATACTATTCGATCATATAAAAAAGACCTTGAACAGTTTTTGTTTTACACTGAAAATTTGAAAAAGAAAAATCTTTCAGATATAACTGAAAGAAACCTTAAGAGTTACTTATTTCATCTAAACGATTTACAGTTATCAAAAACTTCAATTTCAAGGAAATTATCTGCGATTAGAGGTTTATTTGATTTTGCATTCAAACAAGAATTCTCTGATAGAAACATTAAGTCAATAATAAGAAATCCCAAAAACCGGAGAAATCTACCGGAAGTAATTTCAGAATCTGATTACGATAAAATATTGGAGTTGATCAAATTAGAGGGAGAACTCAATTCTCGAAAAGATATTAAAAAAATAGCATTAATTTTTGAATTAATGTACGGTTGCTCACTTAGGGTATCTGAATTAGTAAATATATGTCGTTCAGATATTGATTTTGACAGAAAAATTTTGCAAGTTGTCGGTAAAGGAAACAAAGTAAGATATGTACCAATTGGCAGCCGTTCTATGGAAGTTTTAGAAGATTATCTATCAGTGAATAGTAGTTTGGAAAGAAATGAATTACTACTTAAAAACCAGAAAGGAGAAAAGCTAAATCCACGGGTAGTTTACCGGTTTGTTAATACCTTTCTCTCAAAAGTAACAGATATCAGTAAAAAAAGCCCGCATATTTTAAGACACAGTTCTGCTACGCATATGTTAGACCGTGGAGCTAACCTTGCAGCAATAAAAGAGATTTTGGGACATTCAAATCTTTCTACTACTCAAATCTATACTCATGTTAGTGTGGAAAGATTAAAGAAAGTCTATAAAAAAACACATCCTAAATCATAAATTCTTTGGAGGTTCTTATGAACGTAAAAATAACAGCCCGGAAATTTAAAGCACACGATTCTCTTAAAGAGTATGTCAAAGATGAGGTTTCATCGCTGGAGCGATTCAATGATGAAATCCTTGATGTTGACGTGATACTTAGTTTTCAAAATCAAAAAGACAGCTCAAAAATAGCAGAGTTGATCGTTAAAGTACCCGGTCAACTGCTTAAAGCGGAAGGTACTTCAGAGGACTTCAAAGTCTCTGTTGCAAACGCAGTAGAAAAAATGAGAAGGCAATTAAAAAAACTAAAAACAAAAAGGATTCCACACATATAATGCTCGTAATTGATGAAAAATCGATATTAAGAAAAGAGTCAATTGACGTTAAGTTTTTTTATCAAAATACTGCCGAAAGATTT
>Ga0208244_101519_pt1 | contig 11783 bp, 7 predicted proteins | sample SubbioCR12Aug_5A_FD_184828 | JGI IMG/M metagenome (GOLD analysis project Ga0208244, IMG submission 184828) | Serpentinite rock and fluid subsurface biosphere microbial communities from McLaughlin Reserve, California, USA - CR12Aug_5A (SPAdes) | ecosystem: Environmental > Terrestrial > Deep... | reverse complement strand
TGCAAATATTACCGGATCACCTCTCAAGGGAAGGCCCAGCTCGCAGAGGAACGGAGGCAGTGGCAGGCGGTGGACGCAACACTGCGGGGGATCTGGAAGTCGATCTCGGTGAGTATTTCATACATCCAAACGGCGTTCGCCACGCTTGCCCGCAGAAGTGTAAGCGAAGGTGGGCCACTACTACAAGGAGCCTGAACGATGTCGACATGTCGGAAAACGGTATCAGTCGAGGAGCAGATCGGCCAGTGGCGGAACTACCTCCTTCGCCGACAGGCGATCCATTCCGTCGACGTAGCAGAGCTGGAGGACCACCTGCGTGAACAGATCGCGGTTTTAGCCGAATCAGGGCTCTCCTCCGATGAAGCGTTCCTGGTGGCGGTGAAGCGTATGGGCGCGCTCGACGCCCTCTCGCGGGAGTTTGCACGCGAGCACTCCGAGCGCCTCTGGAAGCAGCTTGTCGTTCTCCCTTCGGATGTCGAAGGGCAGGGGGTGCGGGTGCGATCCGATGCGTACGTCGTCTTTGCGCTCGCGGTGGCCGCGGCCATGCTTCTCAAACTGCCCGAACTCTTCGGAATGCGGTTGCAGGAAGATGCCGCCTTCTACGCTCGCAACGCGGGCCTGTTCGTACTACCCCTCCTGACCGGTTATTTTGCCTGGAAGCGGGGGCTCGGCGCCAACACGCTCACCTGGCTGGCCGTGGCGTTTGCCGCGGCGGGCGTCCTTGCCAACGTGTATCCCTTCGCGCCGCACGGATACACCGAGGTGCTGGCGGTGCTGCATCTGCCGATCGCGCTCTGGGTCGCAGTGGGAATCGCGTACGCCGGCGATCGTTGGAATGAAGTTGCCGGTCGCATGGATTTCATTCGATTCTCCGGTGAGCTGTTCATCTACTACTATGTGCTGATCGCGCTTGGCGGCGGGGTCTTCACCGGATTCCTGGTGATGATGTTCCAGACCATCGGGATCAACGCCGAGTGGTTCATTCAATCGTGGCTGATCCCCTGCGGAGCCGCCGGGGCCGTCCTTGTTGCCTCCTGGCTGGTCGAGGCCAAGCAGAGCGTGATCGAGAACATGGCCCCCGTGTTGACGCGGCTCTTCACGCCTTTCTTCACCATCTTACTGGTCACGTTCCTCGTGACGCTGGTTGTGACCGGACGCGGGGTGAGCATCGAGCGCGAACTCCTCATCGCCTTCGACCTGCTCCTGGTGGTCGTCCTGGGCCTGTTGCTCTATTCCCTCTCCGCCCGTGACGCCCAAGTGCCTCCCGGGGCTTTCGATGTGATGCAGGTGGTGCTGGTGGTGAGTGCGCTGTTGGCCGACGCGGTAGCGCTGTGGGCTATCTCCGCGCGCATCACCGAGTTCGGATTTACGCCCAACCGGGTGGCCGCTCTGGGGGTAAACATCATCCTCCTCGTCAACCTCGCGTGGTCCGCCGTCCTGTACGTCCGCTTTCTCAGCGAACGCGGATCGTTCATGGACCTCGAACGATGGCAGACGAGCTATTTGCCCGTGTACGCCGTGTGGGCGGGTATCGTTGTGATCGTCTTTCCGATCGTGTTCGGGTTCATGTGACGGGGGCTGCGAAAGGCATACTCCGCGTAATCTCGTGGATGGGGCGCTAACGTTCTTTATGGGATGAGGATGAATTCGAAATTCAAGTTGAGTTCCGACGTTTTCTGTCGGGACCCCCGCCTGGAAAACGGCGGGCAGACCCGATATCCCGATGCACAACATCGGTTTCGTTTTTCAGAATGGGGGTCAGGAATCGGTCCCCTTCAAGCGGAGTGGCACCGCAGTATGGAGCCACGAAGTCCCGCCGAAGGTGGGGTCCTGTTCATCCGTCCACGCGCTGCGCGAGGCAGTAGAGGAAGTTGTCAAGAAGATGGCGAAGAAAATACAGTAGTTCCGAAAGGCAGACTCTTGCCAGCCAAGGTTCCTATCCGCACGGTCCCGGCCAGATAGCTACCGCAATCTCCCGGTTCCCATTGGAATCTACCGCCGTGTAAAATGAAAGTGTTGATCCTTAGTCCGGAAGATGAAGGGTTTCGCGGCATGTTGATCGTCAAATGATCCTGGTTCACCGATTCGTAATATGGGATTACCGCCGTACGGTTGCCATCCTAGCGGAAAACCTGCTTCTGTCGTCCATGCAAGACCATCCTGCGCGTGGTTTCGGTCCCAACTGTAGTATGCCATAAACCATCGATTCCCCACCTTGTAAAGACTCGGATCTCCAGTCCGTCCCGAGGCATCCCAGGCCGACGGGTTTCTGCTTCCGATGAGGAGCGGGGAATTCGCATCATCTACTTTCCAATGGAACAAATCAGCGGACGTCGCGTAGCCGATATATTCCTCGTTTATCCCGTCAACTACTCCTGAAGCGTTGAAGAACAAAAAGTACTTCTCACCGACTTTGGTGATATTGGGATGCCAAATTGCATCTCTCCGCCAATCAGTGCCCTGCGGGCTGATCACCGGATTCCCCTCGTAACGCCGCCAGGTGTAAAGGTCTGTTGAAACGGCGAGATTCAGTGTCTTCAATCCTTTTTCGTATCCCGAAGCCGTTGTACCGAAATAGAACAGGTAGTATGTCCCACGTTCAAACCAGATGAAAGGACCCGCAGTACCGGATCCATCCGGTGAGCCTGGTGCACCGCTGGGTCGGAAGATCGGATTCCGCGAATCCTTCTCCCACGAGAACAAGTCATCACTCCATGCGAGCCCAATCTGCGGCATCGAGACGGCAGCGTATCCGAGTTTTGTGGTATTGGCATGATCGTACCCGGTGTACACCATCGCGTATCGTTTTCGGTTTTCATCGAACCAGATGACAGGGGACTCAATCATACCCGCGTCCCATTCACCACGTTTTCCGCGTTTGAGCACAATGCCACACTTCACAAGGCGGGAGCCCGGAAGAATCTCCAGAGTGTCGGCTGTAGTCGCGGCACCTGGTGCCTCGATTTGTGAGAGGCAGAAGGGATCACCCTTACTGGAGGATGCTACGTGCGAAAACATGGAGGTCAACAACAAACAGAGGAATGCTGCAAGAGGGGTAATCGGGTGCATAGTCAGATCGCGTTAAAGACGAATGTCCTTCGTTATCGAATGGAACAAAGTAGCCACTTGAAGTCCAATCCTCAACACTAAACTCATGTCTTGACCATCGCAAGCATGGTGGGGTGTGAAGGAAGAACAAGCTGTCTCTCTCGCATAAGGGAGAGCACAAAACATGTGCACGACCAAAAGCGCCCCCGTTGTGGGGGCGCAGATGTTTATCATATGATGAAGAAGAAGTGGGATTTCATCCGGGTGACGTTGCTGGCCGTTTCCCTTAGGGCATCGGCGGATACGCCCCTACGTACTTCAGATCCTTCGCTAACCCGAGAGCCTTGCTGATGTGGGACGGCAGTACAGAGGCCGAAATCGATCCGGGAAATGACTTCAGTACGCTGTAGTTGCCCAGCTCACGATTCTTGAACAACGCTATGTCGTCTGCGAATTCCCGACTGAGGGCCGAAAATTGCGGGAAGGCCCTCTGAAATCCCTGCAATGACTCATAGAAGACCAGGCATTCACTGCCTGTTGTGGGACTCCACCAAATCAATAATTTCGAGTCCTTCCCTGATGTGCGCACATAGACGTTGTGGTCGAGTTGTTTCAACTGTGGCTTGTCGAGTTCCTGGCACAGAACATCCGGCTGCCAGACGTACAGGAGAGGTCTGCGGTAATTCTCATCGCCGGTAAGCAGATTATTCACAAAGATGTGCCCGTCCCTCTTATCAACGTACGGACCGGTGCTGGAGTGCCAGCCAAACATCGCGTCATTAGCCGCGGTTCTTGCGTTGCGTCCGATGGTCACCGTACTATTGACAAACGTGTTATTGTACATCTGAACGTTGGCAGCGTTGAGTACGAAGATTCCCTGATCACAGTTGACGAAGACATTGCCGGCGCAAATTGCCCCAGTTGAGATCTCGAAAAAGAATCCGCTGTTGCTCGGCCAGGTCCGTTTCGTGTCGAGCTTTCTACTCACATCGCCGATGCCCTCGATCCAATTGTTGACGAAGACTCCATCCACGTTGCCGACATCATACCAGATGCCGTTTGAGTATGGAAGGTCGATGACCAGATTATCCCGGCACGTCACCCGATAGCTCTGATTGAAGATCTTCACTGCGGCAGGATAGTACCCGGTGATCAATTCAATATTGTTGCGGGAAAAGATATTCTTCTCCAGGAGAACATCGTTGGAGCCGATGATGTAGATCCCTTCCGTGCTGGTGTCGGTGACCCGGCAATGACGGATCGTCAGGCGATCTCCCCTGAGATACGCGCCGACACGGGAACAGAATGTAATGGTGCAGTGCTCCAATGTTGTGCCAACGACTTCCTTTCCATGCTTCGACTCGGGGGAGATTCCCTCCGGTTCCGTCCCCTCAACCTCCAGCGCGCGGTAGGCGTACTGCGCGAAGGTAATTCCTCGAATCACCGGTCCCTTGCGGTCTGAAGTTTTGCCATGGACTTCCCCGGTGATTCTCTTTATCGCGATATCGAACGCAGTGATTTCCACCAATCGGCTTGTCGGATCGGCGCCGATGTACACATGTCCGGCTTCGTAGTTGATGTAGTACGAATTCTCATCAACCTCTCCTTCATATCCAACGGCCTGCAGAAACTTCCCGTCGACAAACACCATGTCGTTGTTGAACCGATGCATCGGGGTCTCTTTCCCAAATCTGTCACGATTCCACCACGTATCGGGTTCGGCAGGGAAGAACCGGGACCATGAGGTCTTCCATAATCCGTTTCCCAGGTTCTTCCATTCTGTCGCAACAAACGTCCCCTTCATGACTGGCTGCTCATTTGCATAGGGCTGTATGGTGATTCCCTGGTTCAGCATCAGATTACCGGTGCGATACGTGCCTCCGCGCATCACGATTGCATCACCCGTCTTTGCCTGTGCAATAGCTGTCTCGAGAGTCGTGGGCCGGCCAAGCGATTCTCCTGTGGCCTCGCCTTTTCCATCGGGGGCGACGTGGTAGATTTTGCCCGTTCCTTTGGGCAGCTCATAGGTTTGCTGAATTGGGCCGTAGGGTCCGCCAGAGGGTTGTGCTGTCACAAGCAACGGACCGACGGTGAGGCATAGCACGACGGCAGTAACGTGTAGTAGTCCAAGACTCTTCGCTGTAGGCGTAAGTGGCGAACGACGATTGCACACGCTATGATTAGTCTGCAGAGATTGTTTTGGTTTCATCGGACTGGCCTTTCCCAAATAGGTATTGATGTACGACCACCCCAGAATCTTCAGGCGCTTTGCCCTCAAAATACGAAATCTTGAATAAATCCAATCACGTTGAGTCGAAAGTGAGAATTTCAGAGTCCGTGCATGGACGAGGGGAACCGTGACAAAAGAACGAAAGAACTTTTTTTCAAGATGAGTTTTATCAGAATTTCCCAATCCCAGCGGCGAGACGATCTTTCCACAACACTCACAGGCTCCTGAACCACTGAATAGCGCCGATAATGGCGATTGGACCCGCAGTTTCATGAGTTCCGCCGGGGATGATCGTTAGCTGAACGTTCGATGCGCCGTTGGATGTGAATGTGCTCACAGCAATGTGTGCATTTTGAATCGGGACTACTTCATCCGCGTCGCCGTGAAAAAAATGAATCGGGGTTTTGGGTCGCCAGTTGAGCAGCGTATTTTCCTGGAGAGCTGTCTGTACAATTTGCTCGTTCCCACTCAGATAATTCGAAACAAACGTTGAGTTCATAAGCGCTGAAAAGGTTGAAGGGAGCTGACTGACCACCTCTCCCCACGTCTTGGATCCGTTGAACAATCCGGGCATCAGCGACGCGTACGGGGCCTTGAAGAAATCGTTCAGTCTGTTCCAGCGATAGAATTCATTGTACGCCGTCAGCAAAAATCCGAGATAAACGGTTGAATTGTAGGTGCCCGATTGAAGAATCGTTTGTGCCGTTCCCCTCAGATCATACGGACCTGCCATCGGAGCAACAGCTCGTAACCCAAATTCAGATGAATGTCTTTCTTCGATAGCTTTCTGAGTCGCAAGAGTGACATATCCCCCCTCCGAATATCCGGTCAGGAGAATCTGTCCGTTCAAGGAGATTTGACTCGTCGCGCTGAATGAACGAGCAGCGCGCATCAAGTCAATCACACAGGGGGTCAATGATTCCGCATGGAGATATGGATGCATGACCTTTGACACTCCGAAACCGAGATAATCCGGAACGACTGCCATGTAGCCCATGGATGCCGCAACCAATCCAACAATTCCTTCGGTCGAGTTAAACGGCGAGACCGATGCCACCTGGTCATTCTTTGTTTGAGTTCCGTGCTGAATACTCATCAACGTCAGGTTATTGGGACCCTGAGGAATGAAAAGAGCCCCTGAGGCAACCGTTTCGTTTCCCTTCCCATCTATTGTAAGGTATTCGATCGAGACAGAGGTAACAGAATGACTTAAAGTGAATGGGAACTGAAAATTACCGGCGACGATTATTTGCTGTATGGTCGTTGCCGTGATCGTTCCGAGAGGGCTTGTTCTGACGATCGCACCTCTCCCATGGGGAATCGGTTCAACGGGATTGTCGTTTTTCCCGCAAGATTGCAGTCCGATTGCCAACACAGCTATCAGCAAGAAAGACTGTCTCAGCCGAAAATGCGTTTCCTTCATTGTCTCTCCATGCCAGAACAGATCTTCATTGAAATGTGAGTTCTCCGCGCACATTGGCAAGGCCATTCTCTGCTCAGGGATAAAGCTACGACAAAAATCGCGAAAGTCAATCGTAAGTTGACCAACTACTCGTCGGTTCTGGATTCTTCTTCAACGGGAAATGCCGCGCTTCGCATAAGGGGGTGGGAGAGGATTTAGTCAGGTACAACCATGTGAAAGGCTGGCTCAATCTGATCGTGGGTAGCTCAACGTGAAGAATTCATCTGTGAAATCGGATGAGAAAATGCGGGGTGGATAAGTGAGGTGAAGTTGAGTTGTATAGGAATGGTTTTCCTAGAGGTTCAATGAAAGCTATGAAGTTCTTATCGCATTGTGACCATTGCCGGTTGGATTGCCTTTGATTACCGACTGTGGTAGCTTGAGTATGATTTCCCAAAACACTGGCAACCAAAAATAATCTTCTCCGAGAACAAAGGTCGATGAAGTCTCAAAAGAAATTGTCATCCCTTTCTGATCTCAAGCAGCTTCTTCCCAGTGCTGAACGGGATCAGCTTCCTCCAGGAGTCAATAGGCATGGGCACGATGGAAAAGGTAAATCAGTTCGGGTACGCGTGGATAGCAAGGGAAGGAAGGGAAAACACGTGACTCTCGTTGAAGGCCTTCAACACAATCCTGCGACAATGACGGATATTGCCCGAATTCTCAAGCAGCATTGTGGGGCCGGCGGCACGGTGAAGGGGGCGAAAATTGAAATTCAGGGGGATCAACGCGGGCGAGTGGCTGAAAAACTCCGAGAATTGAATTACGCAGTCAATTGAAACGTAGTTCCTGGTAGTGAAACGATAATCTGGCGGACAATTCTGAGTTTATCTTTGAATACCATTCCGTCCGAGGTACCGCAGCGTCATCACGGTGATATCGTCCGATTGAGGCGCACTTCCAACGAAGCTCTCTAGGTCGGCGATACTTCCTTCTGCCAGCTCCTGAATGGATGACCCATTTGTTCTCTTCAGATAATAGGAGATCATCCTCTCGTCTTCGTACATATTCATTTCGGAATCCATCGCCTCGGTGACGCCATCGGTGTACAAGAACAGCGTGTCGCCTTCTTCAAGTTGCACCTTCTTCGTGTCGTAATCCTGATGTTCCATTTTTCCCAGCAGAAATCCATCAGTGGAGGGCAACTGCTCAACTTCCCCCGAGGATCGCACAAGCGATGGTGCGTTGTGTCCTCCGTTGCTGTAATTCACTTCACCGGTACGGGTGTTCAGGACGCCGAAGAATATCGTGACGAATGTGGAGGCCTCACTCTCGGGAATGAGCAACGTGTTCACTCTTCGCAGGACCTCTCCCGGGTGTGCCACCTGGTGCGCTGTCGCTTTAAGCAGCGTCCGGCAGACTGCCATATAGATAGCCGCGGGGATTCCTTTTCCCGATACATCCCCAATGGCAAATGCAAGGCGGTCCTCGTCAAGAAAATAGAAATCGTAAAAATCGCCGTCGACGTTCTTTGCCGTACGCATCTCTGCATGAATTTCGAATTCAGTCCTCTTGGGGAATGCCGGGAAGATACTGGGGAGTAACGACTGCTGGATGCGTGCGGCAGTACGCAAGTCGCGCTGAACGGCGACAAGCTCATCGCGTGCGGTCACGGCAACCTTGATGACCTCAAGATGCTCCATGGTCTTCCGAACGGTGAGGTCCAGATCATTGAAGTCGATGGGTTTTGTCAGGAAGTCGAACGCGCCTCGGTTCATGGCTGTCCGAATGTTCTCCATATCCCCGTATGCAGAAATGATGACCGATTTCAGCAGAGGGTTGTTCATTTCATTGAGCTTCAGCAGAAGTGTGAGTCCATCCATCTCCGGCATATTGATATCTGAAAGAACGACGCTGACATCGTCATGCTCCTCCAGTCTCTCCAATGCCTGGACGCCGTTTTGAGCAAAGACAAACTGGAAGGAATTATCTTTGATCTCCTTCCTGAACTTCTGCTTGATCAGCACTTCCAAATCCGGTTCATCATCGACAACCAGAATCTTGTTCATCATAGGAGATTCTTTCACGCTAATTGTGAATTCGAATTCAGGACAGATTGAAAACTTCCTTTTTGACCTTACTGAAATCGATGGGCTTGATAAAATAGTGCTCAGCCCCCGTGTTCATCGCCATCTTGTAGTTGTACTCATCGCCATACGCGGTGATCATCGAAACCCTGATTTGGGGAAAGTTGTCTTTGACAGTTTTGAGAAGTTCCAGCCCCGTCATCCCAGGCATATTGATATCCGATAGAATGCAGACAATCCCCGGAGGGTTGTGGCTGTTGAGATAGTCCAGTGCCTCAGATCCTGAGAACGCGTAGCACAATTCGACAAGCCCTTGCTTGATTTCTTTTCGGAATTCCTGCCGAAAGAGGAATTCAACGTCCCGTTCGTCATCAACGACCATGATCTTCATCATGCGGTATCTCCTTTGGTCGAATCCTTGGGAATGCAAATGATGAACTCCGTATATTCTCCTGCCTGTGTGTCGACCGCTATTTCACCCTTGTGTTCATCGCGGATGATATCGTATGTGATGGAAAGTCCTAACCCCGTTCCGACACCAGCCGGCTTCGTTGTGAAGAAAGGATTGAAGATCTTGTCCAGGACTTCCATGGGGATGCCATTGCCGTTGTCGCGGATGCGGATTTCGACCTTGTTTCCCAGGTTTTTCGCGCTTACTCGTACTGTCGGGTTGAATCCGTTCGTTGCTGACTTGCGCTTTTCATTTGCAGCGTAACAGGCATTGTTAATCATGTTCAGGAACGCCCGACTGAGATTCTGCGGCACGATATTGACATTACCGATGGTTGAGTCGAAATCGGTCTCGATCTTCACGTTGAATGATTGATCCTGAGCCCGCATTCCGTGGTAGGCCAGGTTCGTGTACTCGGTGAGCAGAGCGTTCAGATCGGTCTGCTGCCGCTCGCCCGCTTTTCCTCGTGAGTGGAGCAACATTCCCCGGACGATGCTGTCCGCGCGCGTCCCGTGTTGATTGATCTTCGTGACATTCTGCTCGAGATTGTCAAGGATCTCGTTGATCTCTTCGGAGCGCTTGTTCTCAATGCGGTTCTTTTCGAGCGAAAGTTCCTGACGAAGCTCGTGGGCGAGTTCTTTGGAGAGCTGGGCAAAATTGGTGATGAAGTTCAGCGGGTTTTTGATTTCGTGGGCAATGCCTGCGGTCAACTGACCCAGGGAAGCCATCTTTTCAGAGAGCACAAGCTGATGCTGCGTCTCCTTCAAGTTGTCCAGGGTCCGTTGGAGTTCTTCCGTTCGTTTGCTGACGGTGGACTCAAGCTCCGCTTCGCGCTGCTTCAGGCTGCGCACTCGCCAGAAGTAGATAGAAGGACCCGTGAGGAGAAACGCAAAAATAAGGATCGCGAGAAACCACGTTGTTTGATAGAAGAAGGGCTTAAGCTGGATGTCAATGGATGCCCCCGATTCATTCCATATCCCGTCACTGTTCGCGGCGATGACCCGGAATCGGTAATCGCCCGGGGAGAGGTTTGTGTAGTACGCCTGACGCCGTGAACCGGCATCTATCCAATCCTTGTCCTTCCCCTCCAGCCTGTACTTGAATCGCACCTTGTCCCCGCCGACAAAACTCAGCCCAGCGTAGTGAACTTCGAGTCGGTCTGTCCCGGGAGCAAGCGTCACGGTTTCTGCGATGTTTTTTGACTCTCCATCAGCCACAAGGTTCTCTACGACGACAGGTGGGGGGAATGGATTGAGCTTGATATCGGCGGGGTTGACGATCGCCACGCCTTTCACGGTGGAAAAGGCGATTCGGTCGTCACGGAGCTGGAAGCCGGAAGGATAAAACCCTCCGTTGCACTCCCGGTTCTCCATCCCATCAGACTCGCTGTATGAAACAGAATGCACAGAGCCGGCTTTTCCATCTGCAACATCGTTGAGTTCCTTCTTGCTCACACGGAAGACCCCTTTGTTGCTCGACGACCAGATGTATCCGAACTTGTCTTCGAACATGACGTAAAGGCTGAAATCGAAAAGGCCATGCTTCGGATCGATGAATCGAAATTCGCCATCCTTGTGCCTCGCCAGCCCATGGCTGCTCACGCCAAGCCAAATGGTACCATCTCCATCTTCGTAGAACGATTGAACCCAGGCGGGCTTGTATCCGTCTTCTGCCGACACTTTCTTGAGCTTTCCCTGCTTGAACCAATAGAGATCCGTGAAGGTGGTTACCCAAAGAGCCCCCTTGCTGTCTTCCCAGATCGAACGGATGAAGGTCGCGCGCGACGGAATGCTGTCAATCTTGAAAAGCGGGAAGGATTTTCCTTCCCTGATGATGTCGACACTGTTGAAGCTCGCTAGAAGAAAGTCTCCCGATTTGAGCATCACCATTCCGTTTCCACGCGGCAACGGATTAAGAGGAGTCTGTTTTGACCGTGGGGTGAACTTGCCCTCTCTGTACGTGTCGAGTCCGCGATTCGTGGAGATCCACAAAGTTTCATCTTTATCCACCGCCAGGCCGAGCACATTGTTGCCGGAGAGTCCATTTTCGGTTGTGAAGCTCGTGACAATGCCGTCCTTGATCCGGTTCAACCCGGCAAAGTTGGAGCCGATCCAAAGAGCCCCCCTTACTATCTTCCAGGATGGGCTGCACGTTGTCGAAGGTGAGACCTGTGAGTGAGGAATAAGTGACGAATGTGCCGTTTCTGAATCGATCGACCCCTCCACCGAAGGTGCTCACCCAGACGCTCCCCTCTTTGTCGATTAACATTCTTTGGACCGAATTGTCGGAAAGGCAATCTTCCAGTTTGTAGCTCTCGAACTTGCCATTCGCGAATCTCTTGATGCCTTTGCCCGTTACCAGCCAGAGACTCCCCTCATTGTCTTCATGAATCTCGGAAATCGTATTCTCATCGGGATCGGTTGATGCCCGATAGGCGACGAAGCTTCCATTCTCGAAGCGGGACAGTCCGTTCGATGTCGCGAACCAGAGATCCCCTTTGGAGCTCTGATAGATCTTGTTGATGGTGGGGCTGGATAATCCATCTCTAACGGTGAAAAGCTTCGT
>Ga0208244_101518_pt1 | contig 11798 bp, 13 predicted proteins | sample SubbioCR12Aug_5A_FD_184828 | JGI IMG/M metagenome (GOLD analysis project Ga0208244, IMG submission 184828) | Serpentinite rock and fluid subsurface biosphere microbial communities from McLaughlin Reserve, California, USA - CR12Aug_5A (SPAdes) | ecosystem: Environmental > Terrestrial > Deep... | reverse complement strand
CCCGCCGCTGTCGCCGAGGCCGTGCGCGCCGTGGAACTCGGCGCCGACGCCGAAACCGGTGCGCGCCGCGACCTCGGCGCCGATCACCGCCTCCAGCGCGTCGGCCAGGATGGACGGGCGCAGCGCGCCGCCGCCGCGCAGCTCGAGCTTTTCGCCGAGGAGCTGCGGCTGGCGCAGGCGGCGCTCGCCGAGATCACCGGCGAATTCAGCGCCGACGATCTCCTGGGCGAAATCTTCAGTTCGTTCTGCATCGGCAAATAAATTCACTTCCGGCATAGTCCAAAGCCTTCCGCAAAACACCCGATAAGCCCGCGTAAATGCGGGCTTTTTGTTCTCATGTTGGCTTGCGCGTTCCGCATAAATCCGCTTAAATGTGTGCCCATATGTGTGCCCATGATAAAAATCGGTGTGCCCATGGCAAAGCGGTGGTGTGCCCTGGACCCCTTTCAAAATGGCGGAGAAATCACTATTTTCATGGGCACACAAAGCGGGCAAAACGCTTAATGCCCTTATTATGTAAGGCATTCAGGCCGTGTGCCCAAGGCTAAACGGTGTGCCCAGCCGAGGCCGGTTTTCATGGGCACACGCTATGGCGAAGGGGTGAATGATGGCGCTATCAGATAGCAAGCTGCGGAGCCTGAAACCCGCTGGCAAGGTTTATCAGGAAGCCGACAAGGGCGGGCTATTCGTGGAAGTCATGCCCGGCGGCGCGAGGATTTTTCGCTTGCGCTATCGCGTCGGCGGGCGTGGGGCCAAGCAAGAAAAAGTCTCACTCGGTGAATACCCGGCCTATTCGCTGGCCGATGCCCGCACCTGGCGGGATGAATGCAAGGCGCTGGCGAAGCGTGGCTTGTCTCCCATGGCCCTCAAGCGCGGCGATCCGATTCCCGACGATGCTGCACCCGCCGTCAAGGAAATGGCCACGGCATTCATCCGCGATTGGTGCATGAAGACCGCCGAGAGGGTGAAGGCCAAGGAAGCCGAGGCCCAAGCCGCCGACACGGTGGAAGCCTTTGCCTGGCGCTGGTATGCCGAGATTGTGGAGCCTGCGAACAGCAATCCCCGCAACGTCAAACGGGTATTGGATAAGGACGTGATTCCTGCCATCGGCGCGAAGCAAATCGCCGACGTGACCGTGACCGACATTCTGGCGATTACCGACAAGATCAAGAATCGCGGGGCCGATCAAATGGCGCTGCAAACCCGCAACGTGCTGAAGCGGCTTTTCGCCTATGCCATTGCACGGGAGAAAACCCAATTCAACCCGGCGGCGGCTATCGAGGCGAAATTCATCGCCCAAGCCAAGAGCCGTGACGTAGCCTTGACCCCGGACGAAATCGGCAAGCTGTTGCGGGCGATCTACCAATCCAGCATGAAGCGGGCAAACAAGCTGGCGCTGCACCTGCTGATTTTGTGCATGGTGAGGAAGTCCGAATTGACCCAGGCGCGATGGGATGAAATTGACCTTGAGCGGGCGGAATGGTCGATCCCCGGCGAGCGTATGAAGAAAGACAAGCCGCACTTCGTCCCGCTGTCGCGGCAGGCCGTGGCGATGTTCGAGGAATTGAAGGCGCTGGCGAGCGGTTCCGAATGGGTTTTGCCGAGCCGTGGCAGCCTGAAAAAGCCGATTGCCCACAATGCCCTGAATACCGTGGTGCGGGCGTTGGAAGCCGACGTGCGCGACTTCGTGATCCATGACTTCCGGCGGACGGCTTCAACGCATTTGCACGAAGCCGGGTTCAATTCGGATTGGATCGAAAAAGCCTTGGCACACGAAACGAAGGGTATCCGGGGCGTTTACAACCGGGCACAGTACGCCGACCAGCGGCGGGACATGCTGCAATGGTGGGCTGACTTCGTGGACAGCCAGATTCAGGACGGGCGCGGCAAGGTAATCATCGGGCCTTTTGGTAAGGCATACCGGGCGGTCTGACATGAACCCCCATGATGCCGCCGCTGCCAGAAAGGCCTTGCTCGCCCGTTGGCTTGAAGTGATCGATAACGCAATTGATAGCCAAGCATGCGAACAAGCCGCGATTCGTGATGCCGCCAACGGGGAACCTTACGACATTCCACCGCTGACAATCCCTATGCCCAGCAAAGACATGCTGGAAGTGCTGAGGGATGTGCTAGCCAAGGCTCAAGATGCCCGCGATCCACGAGGCATAAAGGCCAGAAAATCCCGCGCTGTTCGTGTCGAGGCTGTTTTGCAGGTGAAGTGCCTAGAGGCTGGTGGAATGACGCAAGACGAGGCTTTGCGAGTGGTTGGGGCGAGGTTTGGCATGAGCCACGGCACGTTGAGGGCCGCATACTTCGACAAGGAAATTGCCCAGGCTGCCAGAATCAGGGACATGGAAAAGCAGCTTTTGGAAGGAATGAAGCCGTAGTTTTCCAAGGAAACCGCGTTTTTGCTGGAAAGCGTTTGCTATAGCGATAAGCCAAATTATGCCCCGCAAGTCTCGGGTGTTCCGGGACAGAATCAGAAGGGGCAAGCATGGCCGCATCAACCCAACCGCTTACGATACTTCGGCGCAAGCAAGTAGAAGCCCGCACGGGACTTTCAAGGTCGAGCATCTATGCCCGCTTGCGGCATAACCCCAAGAGGCCGGGCGACTATGACCCGACTTTTCCCAGGCCGGTATCTGTTGGCGCAAAGGCTGTCGGCTGGCTGGAACACGAGCTAGAGGCTTGGATTGCCGCCCAAGTCGAAAAGTCTCGCAACGCTAACTGAGGCGGCAATGATGACCGCCGAAACCCTGCTATCCCGCCTAGACCGGGTGAAGCGCACCGGCCCGAACAAGTGGCACGCACGCTGCCCCGCCCATGACGACCGTGGCCCGAGTCTTTCGATTCGGGAACTCGACGACGGACGTGTGTTGCTCCATGACTTCGGGCAGGGATGCAGTGCCGCCGAAATCGTCGCCGCCGTCGGATTGGACATTTCCGATCTATTCCCCGAGAGGATCGAGGCCCGCCATGACGGCAAGCCCAGCCGAGAGCGGCAGCCTTTTTCCGCGATGGATGCGCTCCGCGCACTCGACTTCGAGGCAACCATTGTCGCTTTGTGCGCGGCAACCCTGGCGCGTGGCGAATCCCTGAGCGATGCTGACCGTGCCCGCCTGGCGCTGGCCACGGGCCGAATTTCTGCCGCGATGGAGGTGGTGCGATGAGTCCAATGGATGAAATTGACGCTGCCCTTTCCAAAATCGACGCGAGCATTGAGCGTAATGCCCAAGCGGTAACTGATGGCCGCATGGAAGTCGCGCCATCTGGCGAATATGCGCGGGACGTGAAACTGATCCGGGCCTGTGACCTGACGCCGGAGCCGATAACCTGGCTGTGGGCTGGCTGGTTAGCGGCAGGCAAGATGCACATCTTCGGCGGGGCACCTGGCACCGGCAAGACGACAATCAGCATGGGGCTTGCGGCGATTGTGACAACCGGCGGACGCTGGCCGGATGGCACCCGATCCATTCCGGGGAACGTGGTGATCTGGAGCGGTGAAGATGACCCAGCCGACACCCTCATTCCCCGCCTGGCTCTGTCTGGCGCTGATTTGGAGCGCATCTACTTCATCGCTGATATTCGAGAGGGCAGCGAGCGGCGATCATTTGACCCTGCCCGCGATATGGCCCCCCTGCGGCGCAAGTTGGCAGAAATTGGCGGCGTGCGCCTGCTGATCGTTGACCCTATCGTTTCCGCAGTGACCGGAGACAGCCACAAAAACGCTGAGGTGCGGCGTGGGCTGCAACCGTTGGTTGATCTGGCAGGTTCGATGCGCTGTGCCCTGCTGGGTATCACACACTTTTCCAAAGGAACCGGCGGGCGTGATCCGGTGGAACGGCTTACCGGGAGCCTGGCCTTCGGCGCATTGGCCCGCGTGGTGCTGGTGGCGGCGAAGCATCAAGAGGAAGGCGAAGACGGGCGCACCGTGCGGCTTTTCTGTCGGGCCAAGTCGAACATTGGGCCGGATGATGGTGGCTTCGAATACGACTTGCACCAAGCTGAACTAAAAAAGCATCCGGGCGTTTTCGCATCTGCTGTGCTGTGGGGCGATGCAGTGGAAGGTGCGGCACGGGCGCTGCTGGCGACGGCGGACGCGACCGGCGACGATGGCGAGGGTGGCACCCTGGCCGATGCCAAGCGTTTTCTTGCCGATCTGCTGGCCGATGGGCCATTGCCAACCAAGACCATCAAAGCGGATGCGGACGGGGCGGGATATTTCTGGGCGACGATCCGGCGGGCGCAAAAGGCGCTTGGGATTGAGGCAGTAAAAGAGGGCGGACACTTCGGGGGAACCCGGCAGCAATGGGTGTGGCGTATGCCTGCTGCTGAACATGCTCAGACTGAGCACCTTCAGTGCGAGCCCCTGAAGATGCTCAAAAACCCTGAAGATGCTCAACAAAAAGAGGTGAGCGCCTTCAGCAATATTGAGCACGTTCAGGGAAAAAGCGGGATCGTGGAGGTGACGATATGACTCCCGGCGAAATCATCCAAGGGGCGCAAGCCGATGGGGTAGAGCTTATTGTTTCCCAGGCCGGAGCCATCAAGGCGACCGGCGACGGCGTGGCGGTTGAGCGGTGGATTCCCGCGATCCGGGAGCACAAAGACTTGATCCTCGAACACCTTTCACAAGAGCAGGCCGTGTTGACCTGGCTTGCATCCATCGGGGAAGCCGACCCGTCCATCATCGCGGCGACTGTCGCCAAGTGCCGCCGTGATCCTGATGCGCTCGCGTATTTCTTGACGCACGCTGCCGAGGTGGCGCTATGACCCCGCGTGAAATTATTGCCGCCGCCGTGCGCGACGGTGTGGCTGTCGCCTTGACCCCGACCGGCAGCATCAAGCTGAAGGGCAACCCGGAGGCGGCTGCCAAGTGGATGCCTGCCATCAAACGCAACAAGGCCTGGATCGTGTGCGAGCTGGCTATCGAATCAGCTTGCTTCGATGGCGTTGATGCCGAGTTGCGCGAGTTGATCGAGGCCGCCGCCCGCTATTGGGCCTATGACGGTGACGACCTGCGCTTTGTTTGTGACCTTGCTCGACGTGATCCCATCGGCTTGCGCCTGGCGCTGCTGAGCGATCCGCTCCGCCCCTTCTACGGTAATCCCAACCCCTTCATTCACCCCCAAGACCGAAAGGAAAACCATGACCACGTTTGAATCCATGTTGACCGCCCTGCCGACGGCCACCGAAACCGAAGCCGCCCGCGCCGAACATGAACGGCTCTCCGGTTCTCAAAATGCGCTGCTGAGCAAGATTGCCGCCGTTGAAGCCGAGATAGCCCGGCTCGCGGTAGTTGCCGAGACGGCCCCGGATATGGCTGGGCTTGTCACATTGGCGGAGGTTGAGAGCCTGGCGCGAATCGAAGGGCGCGAGCTTCCGAAGGGCCATGCTGCCCAGCTTGCTCAGGCCCGCCAAGCAGCCATCGGCACACAGCTACAGCAACAAGAGGCCGCCGCCCTGCTGCCGACGATGCAAGCTCGGTTGAGTGATCTTCGGGCCGAGTATCAAGCGGCCCGGCCTGTTGCCATCAAGGCGGCTCAGGCCTACGGAGATATGAAAGCGGCCCCGCTGCTGCGCCAGTATGCCGCGAAGGTTGCCGAGGCTTTCGCGCTTGAATCCGAAATCGAGGCCATTGGCGAAGACCTTGGAACGGGGTTCTATGCGAGCCTGAAAGTTCGTCATCCGACCGGCGGTGATTGGTATGACCGGCGATCCCTGGCAGCGGTTGAGCAGGCTTCCGGCCTGTAATGGGCCTGCAATTTCAGGCGAGAGAGGCGACCATGCCCCAGACAAAAACATCCTTCCCGCCCGGTCGGTCGGGTAATCCCCGAGGCAAGCCGCGAGGCTCGGGAAAGGCCCAGGCGATAGCCATGGCGGTTTCTGATGGCGAGTTGCGGGGTATTGTCGCCAAGTTGATCGAGCAGGCAAAAGCGGGGGATACAACGGCGGCCCGGCTGCTGCTTGATCGATTGATCCCGCCGCTCCGCCCGGTTGATGCGCCCTTGCCTGCGGGCTTGTCTCTGCCACCAGCCGAGGCCGGGCTTGTTGCCCGCGCTCAGGCCGTCATTGATGCGGTGGCGGATGGTGTGTTGGGGGTAGGGCAGGCAACGGCGCTGCTGGGGGCGCTGGCGGACGTGGCGCGGGTCGTTGAGGTGGAAGACCTGGCGCGGCGGCTGGATGCGCTGGAGGCTCAGGAATGACGATCCGGCAGCGTCTTCAACGCATCGAAGCCCGGCGCATAGGCGGCAGCCAAAAAACCGACCTTCACAAAATGACCGATGCTCAATTGCTCGCCCTGGCGGGCTTGCCCGCCGATGCAACCGATGAACAGCTTGCCGAGGTTGCCAACCGTGGCCGGGCTAACCTGCCCGAGCCGCCTCTGGAGAGTCTTCGTCAAACTGATTAGCCGCGCTGCACTTTGCCGCTGCCGGTTGCGGCCCTTGGATGCGGCCCAGGGGAGTCCATACGATAGCCTGCACAAACCGGATAAGGCTCGCCACTGCCGACCCGCGAAGGTACGGGAAAAGCGGCAAATACTATGCTGTTAAAGTCCCTTGGTCTTTTCCTGCAAATCGGTATAAGCGATAGAACACGCTTTTCCTTCTCCGGCAAGAATTGTCACGATGTTGCTAAGCTTCCTGTCATGCCATTCCTTCAAGACAATGCCTTTTGCAGTAAACGCTTTGACTGGCTTTCCATAAAGTGTTTCTAAGGCGCTGATTAGCGCAGAACATTGTGATAAATCGGTGAGCTTAAGTTGTACGTTATTTAGCCTTGGCTGGTCTCTGTCCGTGAATGTAAATGAGGCTTCAAAATTAAATTTATCTGTTTGGTAAGGGGCAGTAAATTTGACTTCTTTACTTGTGTCAGATGAATTAATTTGTCGCGCCAATGGTACCCCTTCAGCTTTGGCGGCATTTTCGAATTCTGTCGGGGTCATCCCCCAGTGTGAGAACTGCCATCCGGCCAAAGTAGGGGTTGACAAAACTATCATCAAAATCAATGTAAACAGCGGGCGCATGCGATTCTTCTATCGTTGATCCATCCTGCATACTATTGGTGTTGAATTTTTAGCACAAGGCAGGGGGGTAGGAGGTTTTTGGCGTGGAAACGATAGTTGAAAAGTGGGCAGGGGCAGTCGTGACGCTTCGGTATAAATCTGACGGCTTCGAGATGGTTCGTCCCGCCGCCTTCGTTTTCGAGCGCCCCAGCGGCTTTGGTTGGCTCGAACCTAGCTACGCTGATCCTTTGGGCAGCCCTTCTCCTGCTTGGCATGAGATAAAGGCCAGCATTACCCGAGTGAGCGAAACGCTGATCGAGTTCGACGGCCCGGAATATTCGGGCGACATCGAGGAATACTTCGGGCAGATCGAAGCGGCCCCGGCGCTGGAGTGGTTCAAAGGCTGGCTCAGCGAGCGCGGCTCAAGCTGGGCCGATGAGCGGGAACGCGTCGTTCAGATGGGCTTGTAGGCCAATAGAAATGAAAAAGTGTGCCCAAATTTGTGCCCATGATGACTGATCGAAAATTCCATTCCAAGCAACGGCGCGGCTTTGCGCCCATTCGTTAGATTCTGCATCGGATGCTGAGCTGGCGCGGCATCCTCGCCGAATTGAAGGTCCATCGCGGCCGTTTGCTGCGGGCCAATGTGGTCGCGCTGCTGGCGGTGATCGCTGCCGTGCCGGTGCCGCTGCTGCTGCCGCTGATGGTTGACGAGGTGCTGCTCGACCACCCCGGTCCCATGGTCGCGGCGATCAGCGCGTGGTTTCCGGCAGCCTGGCACGGGCCGGTGCTGTTCATCGGCGCGACGCTCGCGATCACGCTCGTCCTGCGGCTGGCGGCGATCGTGCTCAACGTGTGGCAGGGCCGCGCGTTCTCCCTGCTGGCGAAGGCGGTCGTGTACCGCATCCGCGTGCGCATGCTGAACCGTCTGTCGAAGATCGCGCTGTCGCAGTTCGAGACGGTGGGCGCGGGGCGGGTGAGCTCGCACTTCGTCACCGATCTCAACGCCATCGACGGCTTCCTCGGCGCGTCGGTCTCGGGCTTCATCGTGTCGGTGCTCACGCTCATCGGCGTCGCCGTCGTGCTGTTCTGGATGCACTGGCAGCTTGCGCTTTTCATCCTGCTGCTGAATCCCGTCGTCATCCTGTTTTCGACCCGCCTCGGCAAGCGGGTGAAGGATCTGAAGAAGCACGAGAACCGGGCGTTCGAGGTCTTCCAGGATGTGCTCGGCGAGACGCTCGACGCGTTGACGCAGATCCGCGCGATGAACCGCGAGAAGCATTACCTGGCGCGGCTCACCGACAGGGCTGGCGACATCCGCACGCACGCCGCGGCGTATGCGTGGAAGTCGGACGCGCTGAGTCGGGTGTCCTTCTTCGTCTTTCTCGCCGGTTTCGACGCCTTCCGTGCCGGCGCGATGCTGATGGTGGTGTTCTCCGATCTCACGATCGGCCAGATGTTCGCGGTGTTCGGCTACCTGTGGTTCATGATGACGCCGGTGCAGGAGCTGGTGAACATCCAGTACGCGTGGTTCGCGGCGAACGGCGCGCTGGGCCGCATCAATGCGCTGCTCGGCATGCGGGACGAGCCGCAGCATCCGGCACTCGCCGATCCCTTCGCCGGCCGGCCCACTGTCGGCGTCGCCCTCGAGGGCGTGAGCTTCGCCTACGACGAGGGCGAGACCGTGCTCGACGACGTCAGCCTCGTCATCGCGCCGGGGGAGAAGGTCGCGCTGGTCGGCGCCTCGGGCGGCGGCAAGTCGACACTGGTGCAGGCGCTGCTGGGCCTGTATCCGGTGAAGGCGGGGCGGATCCTTTACGGCGACGTGCCGGTGACCGAGATCGGCTGGGAGACGGTGCGCGAGCACGTCGGCGTGGTGCTGCAGCATCCGGTGCTGTTCAACGACAGCGTGCGTGCCAACCTCACCCTCGGCCGCGACGTCGACGACGCCACGCTGTGGCAGGCGCTCGACATCGCGCAATTGAAGGACACCCTCGCCGCGCTGCCGCACGGGCTCGATACCGCGGTGGGACGGCAGGGCGTGCGGCTGTCGGGCGGCCAGCGCCAGCGCCTGGCGATCGCGCGCATGATCGTCGCCAACCCGCGCGTCGTCATCCTCGACGAGGCGACCTCGGCGCTCGACACCGATACCGAGCGGCATCTGCACCAGGCGATGCATGAATTCCTCGCCGGCCGCACGACGCTCATCATCGCGCATCGCCTGAGCGCGGTGCGGCAGGCCGACCGTATCCTGGTGTTCGAGAACGGGCAGGTGGTGGAGGCGGGCGCCCACGACGAACTGATCCATCGTGGCGGGCTTTATCGCAAGCTGTACGGCCACCCCTGAGCGCTACGCGCGCCCGTTGAAAAATAATGCTCGGGAAAATCAGTATTTCCTGATAGACTCCCCCGAGTTGTGCATACAGCAGTGGGCAGGTCTGGTTTTTGCCGCCGTGCCTCGGGACTGTTCTCACAGCCCCATCGTCTTCGACCTCTTTTTGTGCCGCCGGCCCGTTAAGCAGCCGGCAGTGACAAGTCTTGTGGTTGGCGCCGATGTGATCGACGCGACCCGTTGGGCGTTTTTCTGAACGCCGCATCAATCCGGTTCGTATTGTTTGACCTGTCTGGTTCTGAACCGGGCGCAGGTTTGTTATGCGCGTTTGTGCGCACAGAAAAAAGGTTTGCCATGAGCTTCTCCGAACTGGGACTCGATCCCCTTATCCTCAAATCCGTTCTTGCCGCAGGCTATGAAAACGCCACGCCGGTGCAAATGCAGGCGATTCCCGCCGCGCTGACCGGGCGCGACCTGCTGGTGTCTTCGCACACCGGCAGCGGCAAGACCGCGGCCTTCCTGCTGCCGTCGATCCAGCGTCTGCAGGCAGAGCCCACCGTCAAGAGCATGGGTCCGCGTGTGCTGGTGCTCACACCGACGCGCGAACTCGCGCTGCAGGTCGAAAAGGCGGCGATGAAATATGGTAACGATCTGCGCCGCTTCCGCACCGCCTGCCTGGTCGGCGGCGCGCCCTACGGCCTGCAGCTGAAGCGCCTGTCGACCCCGGTCGACGTGGTCGTGGCCACCCCCGGCCGCCTGATCGACCACCTGGAGCGCGGCAAGATCGACTTCTCGCGCCTGGAAGTGCTGGTGCTCGACGAAGCCGACCGCATGCTCGACATGGGCTTTGTCGACGACATCAAGGCGATCGCCGCGCGCTGCCCGGCCGAGCGTCAGACGCTGTTGTTCTCGGCCACGCTCGACGGCGTGGTGGGCAACCTGGCACGCGAACTGACCCGCGATGCGCTGCGCATCGAAATCGAGGCGGTGCCGCACAAGGAATCCAAGATCGAGCAGCGCCTGCTGTTTGCCGACAACATGGACCACAAGACCCGTCTGCTCGACGCGCTGCTGCGCGACGTGGAGATGACGCAGGCGATCGTTTTCGCCGCCACCAAGAAGAGCGCGGAGGAAATCTCCGACCTGCTGTCCGACAGCGGCTTTGCCTCCGATTCCCTGCACGGCGACATGCAGCAGGGCCAGCGTAACCGTGCGCTGCAGCGTCTGCGCGAAGGGCGTACCCGCGTGCTGGTGGCGACCGACGTTGCCGCGCGCGGCATCGACGTGGCGACCATCAGCCACGTGATCAACTTCGACCTGCCGCGCCAGGCCGAGGACTACGTCCACCGCATCGGCCGCACCGGCCGCGCCGGCCGCACCGGCATCGCCGTGAGCTTTGCCGGCATGCGCGAAGGTGGTCTGGTCAGGAACATCGAGCGCTACACCGGCAACCGCATCGAGGTGCACACCCTGCCGGGGCTGGAGCCGACCCAGAAGCCGTCGGCCGGCCGCCCGGCGGGCAACCGCCCGCGCAGCAACGCCGGTCCGCGCAGCGGCGGCTATGGCGACAAGCGCCCCGATGGCCAGAAGCGCAGCTTTGGCGATCGCAGCGAGCCGCGCAGCTACGGCGATCGCCCGCCGCGCGGCGACAGCCGTGACAACCGCGACCGTGGCTACCGCAGCGACGCCCGCCCGGCCCGCACCGATGCGCCGCGCGCCAACCGCTTCGAGCAGGCTGCCGTGCGCGGTCCGTCCGACGTGCCGCGCATGACCGACGACCGCGCCGCAGCGGGCGCCGAAGTCAACGGCAACAGCGTGGAATACTGGGAAAAGCGCGAGCGCGAAGCCAAGACCAAGGCCGCGGCGGCGCGCACCGCCAACGGCAACCGCGCGCGCCCCGGCCAGCCGCGCAGCTACGGCGGCGACAGCCGGCCCGGCGGCAATCGCGCCGGCGCCGGCGTGCGCGGGCGCTTCAAGGACTGAACGCACGCAGTCGAAGCAGGATGGAAAAGGGGGGTTTCACGTGAAACCCCCTTTTTTTTGTCCTGGAAATGGGGTTTGCGGGGCTAGGGTTTGGGCGCGGCTGGCCGGAAGCGCAGGCTGGCGAGCATGGCCTCGAAATCCGGCAGGCCGCGCTGGAAATAGACGATGGACGGCGCTTCGTAGAACAGCGTCAGCCGGCCACGCGGGTCGACCAGGGTGACGACGACGCGCTCGATCGGCAGGCCGCGCTCGTTCTTGTAGCGCCCCTGCACGCGTACGGCGGGCTTGCCGTCGAGCAGCAGCGGGGCGTTGGAGACGATTTCCATGTTGGCGGTGGCTTCCGCGCTTTTCCACTCGGCGACGACGAGTTCGGCAAGTTCGTGCGGCAGCAGGTCGGCGCGGGTTTCGCGCTTGGTGTAGGGCAGCTTGCGGGTGTGCGGCTGGCGCGCGACGGCGATGTAGTTGAGCGCCGGGCCG
>Ga0208244_101517_pt1 | contig 11800 bp, 15 predicted proteins | sample SubbioCR12Aug_5A_FD_184828 | JGI IMG/M metagenome (GOLD analysis project Ga0208244, IMG submission 184828) | Serpentinite rock and fluid subsurface biosphere microbial communities from McLaughlin Reserve, California, USA - CR12Aug_5A (SPAdes) | ecosystem: Environmental > Terrestrial > Deep... | reverse complement strand
AAAACAGTTAGTAGCCGGTTTGTAAGTATATGAATTACAAAGGTTTTTACTTGGTTAGGAAATGGCCATATCATGTATTAAATTACCTCAATAATATCAACATGTTAGAATTTCGTGAAGCCCTCTTTAGCAAAGGGAGGTTAGGAGGGATTTTACAAATCGATGTCGTTACTATTTTGAGAACCTTAATATACTGGAAAACTGGTTCTAAATTAATCGAAGACCTCTTAAAAGTCAAATGTTGACTTGCGGATTCGGGTTTAACCTGTTAATAAAAAACGATTATAACGATTAAGGAATCGATTGCTCAGATTAGAAATCCTTGAAATAAAAAGAAAAATCTGTGGAATCATTTTTAAAAAATCCGTGTAATCAGTGGAAATTCACGAGACATGAAAATTGAGGAGTTTGTTTACCATCTTCCCAAATCGCTGATTGCTCAATATCCATCCCCCTGTCGGGGAGAGTCCCGTTTAATGGTCCTCCGTCGGACCGAGGGCGAGATTGAGCATCGGAACTTCGGAGATCTCCATGATTACCTCCGCGCCGGCGATCTTTTGGTCATGAATAATACCCGTGTTCTTCCTGCACGGTTGATCGGCCGCAAAGAGACAGGAGGAAGAGTTGAAGTCCTTATCATCCCTTCATGGAACGGAGCAAGAGGTGAATGGGAGGCTCTGGTCAAAAATTTTGGGAAACTGAAGGACGGGGCCCGAATTCATTTCGGTCAGGGAGTCTATGGAGAATTGAGCGGGGTAAACCGCGGGAAGGGGAAAATCATTTTCCCCGGAGGAGGACCGGTTGAAGATCTTCTCAGGAAAGCCGGCCATATTCCACTCCCTCCCTATATCAAGAGAGAAGATAAACCACTTGACCGGGAGCGTTACCAGACGGTTTTTGCGGAGAAAGACGGATCGATCGCCGCTCCCACAGCAGGCCTTCATTTCACGCAGCCGTTGATCCAGACATTAAAGGAGAAGGGTATAAGAATCGTTTATATCACTCTTCATATCGGTCCAGGGACGTTCACTCCAGTAAAGGCTGAAGAGATTGAGGAACACCAGATGGATCAAGAGTGGGTCGAGATCACGGAGGAGGTCGCAGAAGAGATCCATCGGGTTAAAGGGCATGGGAGAAGAGTGATCGCTGTTGGAACGACGGTGACCCGTGCCATTGAATCTTTCTCTAATCGGGAAGGCCAGGTCAGGCCGGGAAGAAGATATGTTTCTCTTTTCATCCATGCGCCTTACCGTTTCAAGGTGATCGATGGGTTGGTGACAAATTTTCATCTTCCCAAATCGACACTGATCATGCTCGTTTCGGCTTTTGCAGGCAAGGATTTTGTCCTCAGCGCCTATCAGGAAGCCGTGGAGAAGAAGTACCGGTTTTACAGCTATGGCGATGCCATGTTGATCCTTTGAGAAAATTCGAAGCACGAAATCCGAATTTCGAAACAATACCAAATGACCAAAATCCCAATGTTCAAAACTGATAAAAGTTTAATGCATTTGGATTTCGAAAATTCGAAATTGTTTCGTGCTTCGATATTCGAATTTCGAGTTTTATATTTAAAGTGATGGCTTTTCAATTTGAGATTCTTAAAAAAGATGGTTCATCAAAGGCGAGACGGGGAAGGATCATTACCGGTCACGGCGTGGTCACCACTCCGGCCTTTTTTCCCGTGGGAACGCAGGGAACCGTCAAGTCGCTTACTCCTGAAGAGTTGGTGGAGGTTGGCGTGGAGGGCATCCTGGGAAACACCTATCACCTCTACCTCAAACCAGGCCATGAGACCATCGGCCGGCTGGGAGGGCTCCACCGTTTCATCCACTGGGAAAGGCCCATTTTGACGGATAGCGGCGGATATCAGATCTTCAGTCTCGCGAAATTGCGGAAGATCTCGGAGGATGGAGTCACTTTTCAGTCCCATATCGATGGGGCCGAACATTTTCTTACGCCTGAGAAAGTCATGGAGATTCAGAGGACGCTTGGCTCTGACATCGCCATGGTTCTTGATGAATGCGTGCCCTACCCTTCACCCTACGAATATGTCAAGGCCTCAACAGGGATCACGACCCGGTGGGCAGAGAAATGTCTGAACGTAAGAAAGAGCGATGATCCGGCGCTTTTCGGCATTGTCCAGGGCGGAATGTATCGGGATCTACGGGAGGAAAGCGCCAGAGACCTGACCCAATTAGACTTCCAGGGGTATGCCATCGGAGGGCTCAGTGTCGGAGAACCCAAATCGATCATGCAGGATGTTCTGGAGTGGACCACGCCTTTTTTACCAGAAAATAAGGTCCGGTATTTAATGGGCGTAGGAACCCCTGAAGATATTCTTAATGCGACACTGCAGGGGATTGATCTTTTCGACTGTGTCCTTCCTACGAGGAATGCTCGAAACGGGACGCTTTTTACCTCCAGAGGAAAGATATCGATCAAACAGGCTCAGTATGCAGAGGATCCAAGGCCCATTGACGAACCTTGCCGTTGTTACACTTGTCTTAACTATTCAAGGGCTTATCTCCGGCACCTCTACCTGGCCAATGAAATTCTTTCTTCGAGGTTGAATACGATCCACAATATCTATTATTATATGAAACTGATGAAAGAGATCCGAGCCGCCATTGAGGAAGGACGGCTCGCCGAATTTTATAAGGCTCAGAATTTTCAGACGAATGAATTGCAGGATGAAGGTTTCGGCTGCAACGAGACATTTTTTGCATAGGAAATAAATAGCACGAATGACAGCGAATAGGTTTTATTCGTGAAATTCGTTATCATTCGGGTAATTCGTCTAATCTTTCTTCATTAGAACAAAATCAAAAAGGAGGATTTATGGGAATCGATTTGGCATACGCAATGGGGGCGCCGGGGGGAGGCGGGGGGCAATCACAGTTTTTAAGCTTTCTCCCCATCATTTTGATCTTTGTCATCTTTTACTTTCTGCTCATCCGTCCCCAGCAGAAACGGGCGAAGGAACATCGCAATCTGCTCTCGAATTTAAAGGAGGGGGATCAAGTGTTGACGAGCGGAGGAATTTATGGCAGGATCACCGGCATCAAGGACGATAAGATCACCGTCGAAATCTCCGACAGGGTGAGAGTCAAGGTCAGCCGGGGCCATATCGCAGGAGTCGTCAAACCGGATGGGATGTGAACCCATCAAAACGATTCAATGCAAAATGAAAAATGTAAAATGTAGATTGTAAAATTCTTTTCTTGACTTTAGATTTTTCAATTTGCAATTTGCAATTTGAAATGGGCCTTCAGCAGCCCCCTTGCTCTAAACTCTGTTTTAGGGCTATAATCCACAAGGAGGTGAATCATGTCGTTGCGACTCGAAACCGAAAGGAAGTATGAAACTATCTTCATTTTGGACCCCGATCTCGAAGAAGGGGTCGCGCAATCCGCCATCGAGAAGATCAAAGGGATCATCACCCAGGGCAGCGGTGAGATCCTGAAGGTCGAAGACTGGGGAAAACGCAAACTCGCCTATGAAGTTAAAAAGAAGTCCAAAGGTCAGTACCTTCTGATCCATTTTTCAGGATCACCCGCCCTCCTCTCTGAATTAGAGAGAAATTTTAGAGTCATGGATGCTGTCATCAAGTTTCAATCCATTCGCCTGGATGAAAGGGAAACTTCCGCCTCAACAGTAGCCGCTCCGGATGATCAGCCGGAAGAGGAATCAGGGGAAAAAGCATGACCCCTGTAAATCAGGTCGTTCTCTCAGGGAAGGTGGCAAAGCCTCCGCGATTCCATCATCAACCTGATGGGACTCCTGTGCTTCAATTTTCCCTGGAGTTAGACGATTCAGGAAATATTTCCGTAAAAACAACAGGCCATGGTCCCCAGGGGCAGACATCCAAACGGGCAGGTTCGCATCCGCGCCTGATTCATATTGTGGCCCTTGGCCAACTGGCCCAATCCAAGCTTGAGATTCAGAGTGGTCAGCGCCTCTTAGTAAAAGGCCGCCTTCATGAGAGGCATTGGGAAACGCCCGAGGGAAGATACAGGTCCCGCACAGAGGTGATCGTTTCGGAACTCCATTCCGATGAGGAGAACGAAGCGAACCCTCAGAGTCAGAAATGAGATCAAATCAGCAAAGGGAGGAGAAGATGATTAGAAAACCGGCTGAAAGGTCAGGTCCGGACAGAAAGAAGAAACCTTTCATGAGACGAAAGGTCTGTCGGTTTTGCACCGATAAGAAGCTCGATATCGATTATAGAAATCCGAGGGTCCTCCGATATTTTGTGACGGAACGGGGGAAGATCGTTCCCCGGAGAATCTCCGGAAACTGCGCCAGACACCAGAGACAGATCACTGTCGCCGTCAAAAGGGCCAGAAATATTGCCATTCTGCCATTTACAACGGCAGTGAGTTAAAGGAAAAGTGTTTTGTTAGACAATAAAGGGTTCTTTGTTCGGTCAAGGTTAAGATGCCCATTTCGTTGAGGGGTTACGTCTTTCACCAAATGACTCTTAGTGGAACTAACGTTTGTCGTTGTCGATGCTCGTATCGAGGCTCGTCAATAGAAACTGGATGCTCGAGCTTCGTTTTCCGAGCTTCCCGTGGTCGGGTCTATTCGACTTGCTTCGATACCAGCTTTGTCACCGTAAACCCATTTTCTTTGGTGGTCACCTTAACCGATTGACGTTAAACGATACGGGCCGCCTAACCCTAACCTATTCACAAAGATTTATCGGAGGTCATCATGCAAGTCATTCTATTGGAAGATATCCCCTCATTGGGAAAGGTCGGGGATCAGGTGAAGGTCTCGGATGGATATGGCAGAAACTTTCTCATCCCGAAGAAGAAGGCTGTCTTTGCAACGGAAAAGAACCTCAAAGCCCTGCAGCATGAGAAGGCGCTGGTTCAGCACCGTCTGGGGAAGATGAAAAAAGATGCGGTGAAGATGGCTCAGGAGATTGAAAACCTCTCTTGCACCTTTGCTAAGACGGTAGGGGAGAGCGGAAAGCTTTTTGGCTCCGTCACCTCCATGGAGATTGAAGCCTTTCTCAAGGAAAACGGGATGGAGGTGGATCGGAAGAAAATTGTTCTCGAAGAGCCGATCAAGAATCTGGGAATGCACACCGTTGCGATTAAACTCCAGCCGGAAGTCATTGCCCAACTCAAGGTATGGGTCGTCCAGGAGTGAACCCCGTTAGAAAGTTTTTCTAACGGAACGTTGAACACGGAGCATGAATCGGATGCTCGCTCAAAAAAGCAAAAATTATTTTCTTCTCCGCTGCAAGGTGCGGAGCCATCTAATGGGGTGAACATGGAAGGGACGGAGCCATCCTCCCATAAGATCCCGCCTCAAAACCTCGAGGCGGAGCAGTCTGTCCTGGGAGGCATCCTTATTGAAAATGAGGCCATCAATAAGGTGATGGAAATCCTCGCCCCCGATGATTTCTACCGGGATGGACATCGAAAGATTTACGCCGCGCTGATCAATCTTTCCGAACGGGACGAACCTGCCGACCTGATCACCATAACCAACGAGTTGCGCAATAAAGACCAACTCGATGCCATCGGAGGGGCTTCCTATTTAGCTTCTCTGATTGACTCGGTTCCCACTGCGGCCAATATCGAATACTATGCCAGGATCGTCAGGGAGAAGGCAGTCCTTCGTAAGTTGATCGAAACCTCCACGGAGATCATCACGCAGAGTTATCAGGATCGTGGCGATGTGGAGAACTTTCTTGACGAGGCGGAGAAGTCCATTTTCGAAATCTCCGAAAGAAGGGTGAGGCCCTCCTTCTACTCCATCCGTGAAGTTGTCAAAACCAGCCTGGATGTCATTTCAAAACTTTATGAGAAGAAGGAGCTCATCACCGGCATCCCTTCGGGGTTTAAAGAGCTTGACAAGATGACGGCAGGGTTTCAACCCTCGGATCTGATCATCGTTGCAGGAAGGCCCAGCATGGGCAAAACTGCTCTCTGCCTCAACATGGCCCAGTATGCGGCCGTAGAACGAAAGACTCCCATCGCCATCTTCTCCCTTGAGATGTCGAAGGAACAACTCGTCATCCGGATGCTCTGCTCTCAATCACAGGTGGAAGGGCATAAGCTCCGAACAGGTTTTCTCCACGAGAGCGACTGGACCAAGCTGACGCTTGCCGCAGGAACGCTTTACGAGGCGCCCATCTTCATCGACGATTCGGCCGCACTCTCCGTCCTTGAATTGAGGGCAAAGGCGCGGCGTCTCAAAGCCGATCATCGTCTGGGTATGCTCGTCATCGACTACCTTCAACTGATGAAGGGGAGATCGAGAGTGGAGAGCCGTCAACAGGAGATCTCCGAAATCTCCCGCTCCCTCAAGGCCCTGGCCAAGGAACTCAATATCCCGGTCATCGCTGTCTCCCAGCTCAGCCGGAAAACCGAGGAGAGGCACGGCAACAGGCCCCAGCTTTCGGATCTCCGGGAATCCGGGGCAATCGAACAGGATGCCGATGTCATCCTCTTTCTTTTCCGGGAAGAGGTTTATAACCGGCAGGAGGAGAATCAGGGCAAAGCAGAGCTCATCATCGGAAAACAGCGAAACGGACCGATCGGAAAGGTTGATCTGGCCTTTATGGACAAATTCACCACCTTTAAAGACCTCTATAAAGGCGAAACCGGAGATTTCTACGAATGATCTGAATTGAAAGTAGTGAGTTCGGAGTTCGTAGTTCGGAGTAAAACAAAATTGATTCTTAGGCTCCGAACTCCGAACTCAAAACTCCGAACTATTGTTGCAAAGCATGAACCTGCCCAATACATTAACCGTCCTCAGGGTCCTTTTGATTCCCGCCTTTGTCATCTTTATCATCAACCATTCCTTCGGATGGGCTTTGGTCACTTTTACCATCGCCGGAATTACGGATGGGCTTGATGGCCTATTGGCGCGCCTCACCCACCAGAAGACTGAGTTAGGAGCCTATCTCGATCCCATTGCCGATAAGCTCCTTATCATCTCCGCTTACCTCGCCCTTGCCATCGTAGAGGTTCTTCCAGGCTGGCTCTCGGTCATCGTCATCACCCGTGATGTCATCATTCTATTGGGCCTTCTGGTGATCATGCTCATCAGTCAGCCTCCCCCAATTCATCCGAGTTTCATCAGCAAGATGACCACCACCCTTCAGATATTGACCGTCCTTCTGGCCTTGCTGGCGGGACATGATTCCTTCTTTAAGCAACTGACCCCCATCGCCATCTACGCAACGACCTTTCTCACCGTTCTCTCCGGAATCCATTACATCTATGTGGGCACACGCATCTTGAACCAAAGAAGTCATCATCCAAATCTTAAGGGAGAATGAGATATGCCGACCATCGCCAAAGTCATCGGAAGGGAGATCATCGATTCGAGAGGAAACCCAACGGTGGAGGTGGAGGTTTTTCTCGATAGCGGTTTCATGGGACGTGCCGCTGTTCCTTCGGGCGCTTCGACCGGGAGCCACGAGGCTCTGGAGTTAAGGGATAAAGATCCGAAACGATACCTGGGAAAAGGCGTCCGGAAAGCGGTCAATCATATCCATCGTCTGATTGCCCCAAAACTTCTCGGGATGGATGCTCTCGACCAGAAAAGGATCGACTCCACTCTGATCCGTCTGGACGGAACCCCTAATAAAGGCCGATTGGGAGCCAATTCCATCTTAGGGGTCTCTCTGGCCTGCGCGAGAGCAGCCGCCAACCATCTGGGAGTTCCATTATACCGTCATCTCGGAGGCCCTTCGGCCAACCAACTTCCCCTGCCCCTGATGAACATTCTCAACGGTGGAGCCCATGCCGATAATAATCTGGACATTCAGGAATTTATGATCCTTCCTGCCGGGACGAAGAGTTTTAAGGAAGCGCTGCGAATGGGGGCGGAAGTCTTTCACCATCTCAAGTCGATCCTGAAGGGAAAAGGCTACAAAACCTCTGTGGGCGATGAGGGAGGGTTTGCTCCGGATCTCCAATCCAATGAAGAAGCCTTCACCCTGATCGTGGAGGCCATTCAAAAAGCCGGCTATCGCCCTGGAAAGGATGTCGGTCTCGGGATCGATGCGGCAGCGACCGAATTCTACCGTAACGGATTCTACTTTCTCAAGGCGGAAAAAAAGCCGAAAAGGACTTCCGCTGAAATGATCGCCTATTATGAAGACCTGATTAAAAGATTTCCCATCCTCACCATTGAGGACGGTCTTGCTGAGGATGACTGGAAGGGATGGAAGGCGATGACCCTCCGTCTGGGCAAAAAAATCCAATTGGTCGGGGATGACCTCTTTGTCACCCATCCGACACGGTTATCAAAAGGGATTAAAGGGGGAGTGGCTAACGCCATTTTGATCAAACTCAATCAGATCGGGACCCTGAACGAAACCATGGAGGTGATCAAAATGGCCCAAAAAGCCGGTTATCGAACGATCATCTCCCATCGTTCGGGCGAGACAGAGGACACGACCATCTCCGATCTGGCTGTGTCCACCCATGCCGGGCAGATTAAGACCGGCGCTCCGTCGCGCACGGAGAGGGTAGCCAAGTATAACCAGCTTTTGCGGATTGAGGAAGAGCTGGGAGCCCGTGCCGTCTATGATCCGCCGCTGCGGTGGCGCTTGAAACAATAGTTCGGAGTAATTTAGTTCGCCTGCCTGCCGGCAGGCAGGGAGTTCGGAGACAAAAAATAAATTTGAGATTCTAAACTCCGAACTCCTAACTACGAACCCCGAACTTTATCATGTGGGCTATTATGGACCTTTTCGACTTAACCGGCAAGGTTGCAATGGTCACCGGCAGCACGCGTGGGCTGGGAGAAACTTCGGCCAAGGCCCTTGCCAAAGCCGGGGCGGATATAGCCGTTTGTGGTAGAAACCCTCAGGACCTCGATCGAGTGTCAACTGAAATCAAAAGGATGGGTCGGAAGTCTCAAGGATTTGAACTCGATGTGCTCTCTAAGGAGAAGGTAAAAAAGGCCGTTGAGCAGACCCTGAACCATTTTGGCCGTGTCGATATCCTCGTCAATAACGCCGGAACCAACTATCGGGTTCCCGTCCTTGAATATCCCGAAGAACAGTGGGACCTGATCATCAACACAAACCTCAAAGGTTATTTTCTCGTGGCTCAGGCCGTCGTCCCTCAGATGCTTGAGCGAGGATATGGCAAACTGATCAATATGAGTTCGATTTTTGGAAAAGTGGGGCTCGCTAATCAGTTGGCCTATGCCTCCTCCAAGGGCGGGGTTGAACAGATGACCAAGGTGATGGCCCTTGAATGGGCTAAGCAGGGCGTCCGAGTCAATGCGGTCGGCCCGACCTATTTCGAAACCGATATGGTCAAACAGATCCGGAATGATCCGGCAAGGTTCAACTTCATCAATGAGCGCACACCGATGGGAAGATGGGGTTATCTCCCTGAACTCGAAGGAACGGTCATCTTCCTCGCCTCGAAAGCCTCGGACTTCATCACCGGTCAAACCATCTATGTCGATGGGGGCTGGACGGTCTGGTAATGCTACATGGCATAGAGCATCCGTAGCGTTGGCATTTATTGCCGACGAAATGGTTTTTCGATTCGCCCCCATGAAATGCCTGCCTGCACGAAGCCTGCCTCCAGAAGCCTTCCGGAGGGCAGGCGTTTCGGCGAAGGCAGGAGGGCGCTACATAAATTGAAAAAAAGTAAAAAGGTCGGCATCAAATACTGCGGGGGATGCAATCCATCTTATGAAAGAGTGGAGATCGTTCGCCGAGTTAAGTCCCAACTAAATGACCGGCTCCTTTTTCTTCCCTATGACCGACCGGATATCGATGTGATGATCCTTCTCAGTGGATGCCAGAGAACCTGCGCAGCACAAGATTTGAACCGAATGATTCCCCACTATTCAGTCGCAGGAGAAAATGAGTTCGAGGCCCTGATGGGCTGGTTAAAATCGTTGACCGCCAAAGGAGACTCCTGATGGATTCAAAGGATCAATCCAGACGATGGCTTTCCTTATATCCCAAAGATTATTCGCCCGATTTAGCTCCAGAAGATGCAAACGCTCTCGGTTATCTTCGGAAGACGGTTCAAAGCCACAGCCAAAGCCCTGCTCTCTATTATTTTGACCAGATCATTTCTTACTCGGAACTGAACTGGATGAGCGATGCCTTTGCCTGCGGCCTGATAGACCTTGGAATGAAGAAGGGCGACCGGGTGGCTCTCTATCTTCAGAATATTCCTCAATTCGTCATCGCCCAGTTCGGAATCTGGAAGGCCGGCGGAATCATCGTTCCATTAAATCCAATGTATAAGGAAAAGGAACTCATCTACTATTTCAGGGATGCATCCGTCCGGCTGCTCGTCTCCATGGCATCCCTTTATGGAAAACCGGTCCAAAAAGCGGTGGAAGAGTCAGGCATTGAACATGTGATCACCACTTCGGAACTCGATTTTCTCGATCCTGCAAGCCCGCTCCCTTCGATCCTTAAGGGAGTTGAAAGAGTGAAGAGATTAGAAACTCTGGACTTCGTCACTCTTCTTGGACTTTATCAAGGGAAACAACCTCCGGGGGTCAACCTTTCATCCGAGGATGTCGCCTACCTCACCTACACCTCCGGGACCACCGGCCCTCCAAAGGGCGCCATGAACACGCATGGGAATGTCGTCTTCAACTCCGAGGTTTATCGCCACTGCTGGAAATTGACCCCCTCGGATACGATGTTAGCCGTGGCTCCTCTTTTTCATGTGACGGGGATGGTCGGTCACATTGGAACCTGCATCGCTTCCGGAACTCCGCTCATCCTGTTTTACCGCTTCGATTCCATGACCGCATTTCAGATGATCGAGAAATGGAAGGCCACCTGCACGATCGGAGCTATAACCGTCTTTATTGCCCTGATGAACGACCCGGAAATCGGAAAGCATGATCTTTCATCCTTCCGAAAAGTTTACAGCGGCGGAGCCCCTGTCATTCCTGCAGTCGTGGAACGTTTTGAGAAACTGACCGGAACCTACATCCACAATGTCTACGGACTGACCGAAAGCACATCGCCTGCCACGCTGGTCCCGCTCGGGTTGAGGGCGCCTGTGGATCTCTCGACCGGAGCCATTGCCATTGGCGTTCCCATTCCGGGCCATGAGGCAAAGATAATGGACCTGAGCGATCTGGAGAAAGAGCTTTCGCCCGGAGAAGTAGGCGAGCTCGCCATCAGAGGGCCGGGGATTATTCCAGGGTACTGGAACAAACCTGAAGAAACCGCTCATGCCATCCGCAAAGGCTGGCTTTTCACCGGAGATGTGGGCACAATGGATGACAAAGGATGGGTCTATCTCCTGGATAGGAAGAAGGACATGATCATCGCCTCCGGATTCAAAGTCTGGCCGAGAGAGGTGGAGGATACGATCTATCTTCATCCTGCTGTTCGGGAAGTCGCCGTGGTCGGGATTCCTGATCCCTACCGGGGAGAGACGGTCAAGGCCTTTGTTGCCCTGAAGGAAGGCTTTGAAGGTAAAGTGACCGGAGAAGAAATCGTCGCCCACTGTAAAGAACGAATGGCGGCCTATAAGTATCCCCGGGAGGTTGAATTTGTTAAAGAGGTGCCCAAAACCGCTACCGGAAAATTTTTAAGGAGGGCTTTGAGGAATGCTCAAAGCTGAAAGCTCAAAGGTTTTGTAACGCTATGCGCTATGCCCTATGTGATAACGTTCACGACATCGTGGACAAATTTAATGATCAGGACATCGTGGAAAAACGTTCTTTGACAATCGAATAGCCACAGCCCGTTATATCATGAACACCCATTTCATATTTAAGGAGGTGTTCATGAAAAAGAAGATTAAGCAACAAAGGCTAAAAGCTG
>Ga0208244_101516_pt1 | contig 11803 bp, 7 predicted proteins | sample SubbioCR12Aug_5A_FD_184828 | JGI IMG/M metagenome (GOLD analysis project Ga0208244, IMG submission 184828) | Serpentinite rock and fluid subsurface biosphere microbial communities from McLaughlin Reserve, California, USA - CR12Aug_5A (SPAdes) | ecosystem: Environmental > Terrestrial > Deep... | reverse complement strand
CGTCATCAGCGGACTGCTCACCGGCTCCGCCGCGCCGCCGCCGAGCCATGCCCCCACAACCCCGCAAGCCACCGCCGCCGTTTTCCATCTCATGCCCGTTCCCTCACCGCACATCTTCCGTATTGAACACCGTACGCCTATTAGAAAGCATGTCGGCAGCCTTGTCAATGCCCGTATCCGCCAGACAAACGACCGGTTGTATCGTTTCCGCCTAGGGGAGAATCCTATAAATCTGCTTGAGGTATGCGGCAAATTATGGAAAAGTCAAAGCAATGCTTAGGGGCGGTCAGTTCCAGCCTGATCGGGCGAGCGTCCATGACAGCGGGAAAGCCAGACATGCCAACGGACAAACCATCCTGCACAACCACAGGTGGGACTGCCAAGTCCCTCATCCGGGAGGTGTTGCCGAACGCCTGCCGCCGGGTTCGCGCATGGAAAAGCAAGCCGATTGAGCAGGAGATGCAGCAGCTCTTCGATGACGTTTTCCACCTGTCTCCGTCGCCCATGGCGCTTGCAGGCATCCCCGACGGCCAGCTTGTCGATGTGAACGAGGCCTTCCTCTCCGTCACCGGTTACACGGCCGACGAGGTGCTCGGCCGCACGGCTTCCGAACTCGGGCTTTTCACCGATCCCGAGCGGCAGGCGGCGCTTGCGCGGCGGGTGATCTCAGGGGAACTTGTCGAACACGTCGAGCTTCAGATCCGCTGCAAAGACGGCACCCTGCGCGACGGGCTCTTCTCCGGCAAGGTGATCGCCTCCAGAGGGAAACACTACCGGCTCTCCCTGATGCTCGACATCGCCGAGCGCAAAGCCGCCGAGGCGCAAGTCCTCTTTCAGGCGCAAGTGCTCAACAGCGTCAGCGAGGCCGTGGTCGTCACCGATCTCGGCGGGACGATCCTCTACTGGGGGCGCGGCGCGGAACTCATGTACGGCTACAAGTCGGAAGAGGTCCTCGGGCGCCCCTACCGCAAGTACGCCGGCGCGGTTGACGTGGCAGACGAGGAGGCCTTCAAGCGCGAGATCCTCGACAAAGGGTACTGGCACGGCGAGAACATGCAGCGCAAACGCGACGGCAGCACCTTCTGGAGCGCCGTCCACATCTCCGTGATGCGCGACGCCGACGGGAAACCCACCGGCTTCATCGGCATGGATCACGACATTTCCGAGCGCAAGCGCGACGAGCAGGAAAAGGAACGGCTTCAGGCGCAGTTGCTTCAGGCCCAGAAGATGGAGTCCATCGGACGCCTCGCGGGCGGCGTGGCCCACGACTTCAACAACCTGCTCATGGTCATCATGGGCGCCGCCGAGCTGTGCATCCAGTCCGCGCCGCCGGACGACGTCATCCGCAAAGACCTCGAAGAAATCATGTCGGCAGGCGAACGCGCCGCCGTACTCACGCGCCAACTGCTGGCGTTCGCGCGCAAGCAGGTCATCTCCCCGAAAATGCTGGACGTCAACAGCGCCGTGTCGGGCATGCTCTCCCTGCTGCGCCGCCTGATCGGCGAATCGATCGAGCTGTCGTGGCAGCCTGAAAAAGGCCTGTGGCCCGTCAGGCTCGACCCCGGCCAGCTCGACCAGATCCTCGCCAACCTCTGCATCAACGCCCGCGACGCCATCTCCGGCAACGGCAAGATCGTGATCGCCACCGGCAACGTCGTCGTCGGGCAGTCCAGTTACGGCGTCCGCGCCGACGCCGCCCCCGGCGACTACGTCGTCCTGTCGGTCAGCGACAACGGCTCCGGCATGAACGACGAGGCGCTGGCCTACATCTTCGAACCGTTCTACACCACGAACTTCCAAAGCAACAAGAACAGCGGACTCGGGCTCGCCACCGTCTACGGCATCGCGCGGCAGAACGGCGGCTTCATCGATGTCGAGAGCGCGCCCGAGCAAGGCACCACCTTCCGCATCCACCTGCCCCGCTTCACCGGGCAGGATTCCAGCCAAGCCCCCGCCATCGCTGCCCCACGCGCCTCCGGCGGACAAGAGACCCTCATGCTCGTCGAGGACGACCCCTCCGTCTGCGCCACCACCCGCCGCTTCCTTGAGCAACTGGGCTACACCGTCCTCGCCACCTGCTTCCCGGAAGAGGCGTTGCATCTGTCCCAAGCCCATCCCGGCGACATCGCCCTGCTCATCACCGACGTGGTGATGCCGGGCATGAGCGGGCGCGAACTGAGCCGCCGCATGGCCGAGTGCCGACCCAAAACGAAATGCCTCTTCATCTCCGGCTACACCGCCGACATCATCTCGTCGCAAGGCGTGCTTGAGGAAGGCTACTCCTTCCTGCCGAAGCCCTTCACCCGCGACAGCCTCGCCGCCAAAGTCCGCGAACTTCTCGGCACCTGAGCCTCACCCCAAGGGCGCCTGTTTCTCCAGCGCCTGGACGGCGGGCAGCAGCGCGGTGTACACCGCCGCGTTCTCCGCGCGCGGCTCGCACACCGCCGTCACCGGCGAGAACCGCTCCGTCATCGCCGCCAGCGGCACGCCCTCCGCGTGCGCCGCCAACATCGCCGCGCCCAGCGCCGCCGAGTCCGCCACCGCGATGCTCTCCACCCGCGCCTGAAACACGTCCGCCAGCGTCTGCCGGATGCCCGGACTCTTCGACGCGCCGCCCGTCACGCGGATCGTCCCGAACGAGCCGATCCACAGCGCGTGGCTGCGCAGCGCCAGCGCCTGCCCCTCCACCGCCGCCCGGATGCGCACCGCAGGCTCCGCAGCCGCGAAATCGAAGTTCGCCCGCAGCCCCGGCTCCAGCACCGGCGGCGTGATCTCCGGCACGAACCACGGCAACGCCAGCCGCCCGCCGTTCCCCGCCGCCGTCAGCTCGAACGCCGTCGTGTCGAAGAACGCCCAGCCCGCGCCTGCCTCCTGCCGCACGCGGTCACGCGCCAGCGACCCGTTCTTGAAACAGGCCAGACTCATGAAGCCGCCCGCCGGATTGCCGAACACGTGCCCGCACCCCTCCGGATCAGTCCGGAACGTGTCCAGCGCCGCGAAAAACGTGTCGCTCGTGCCGAGGCTCACCACCGCCACCCCCGCGCCCCACGCGCCCGTGCCCACGAGGCTCGCCGGGTTGTCGCCCGTCCACACCGCCACCGGGATGCCCGCGCGCAGGCCGTACTTCGCGAAGTACGGGTGCAGCCCGCCTGCCACGCCCTTCCCCACCTTCGGCAGCTTCTCCAGCAGCCCCGGCGCGGTGAACTCGGCCACCGCCGCGTCCCACGCCATCGTGCGCAGGTTCAGCAGGTTCATGCCCGCGCCGTCGCCGGCGTCGATCGGCGCGTCCCTGCCCGCCAGCACGGAGCACAGGAACGAACTCACCAGATGCACCCGCGCCGTCTGCGCGTAGCGCTCCGGCTCCTCGCGCGCGAACTTCCTGATCTGCGGCCCCGTGAACCGCTCGATCGCGGGCGACCCCGTGTCCGCCTGCAACCGCGCGCCGAACGCCGCGTCGAGCGCGCGGCACTCCACCGACGTGGAGCTGTCCATCCAGATCGGGCTCGTCGGCCGCGCCAGCGCCGCCTTGAGCTGACCCGCCAGCGTCCCCGCGGGATCGAGCCCCGCCAGCGTCTCCGCGAACCGCCCGTTCAGATACACCGAGCCGTGCTGCTGGCCGTCGCCCCCCACCGCCGCGATCTTCCCCATCTCCACGCCTGCCGCCCGCAGACGCTCCAGCAGAAGATCCAACGCCGCCAGCCACATCAGCGGATCGGCATGTTTCACCAGCGGGTCCGGATGCGCCAACACCCCGTCGGGACAGTTGTACTGCGGCAGGTCCGCCGTAAAGTTCACGCCTGCCGCCCCGACCACCGCGCCTGCCGCCGGGTCGATGACGAGCCCCTTCATGCTCTGCGTGCTGCTGTCGATACCCAGATAATACGCCATACACCAACCTCTCGTTCTTTAAACGCCCGCTGCGGGCGACACACCATTCAAATTGCCGACATCTTACCCGTTCCGAGCCGCCCCGCACAAATAAAAAACCGCCGTGCCGACAGGCCGCGCCCCTCCGCGTGTTTTGGGGTTCTTCATCACGCCGGTTTTTCGTATACTTGCTTTCATTTACGTCCTGAACAAAAGAAGGAACCCGCCATGCTGATGAAGATCCTGCCCGCGTTGCGCGGGCTGATGAGCCAGAACCAGACGCTCCCCCGCCTCGCACGTGTAGAACCCGCAGGCACTGAACCCGTCGTGTCCATCCCGCCCGGCTGTGCCGACGTGGCCGCCGAGTTGCGCCGCCAACTGCCCGCAGGCGCCACCCGCGTCACCCTCGACAGCCTCGGCACCTACGCCGCCGAGTTCGCCTCCGCCCCCGGCCGCGCGGCAGGCAAGGTCGCCGTCGTCACAGGCGCCGCGCAGGGCTTCGGCTTCGAGATCGCCGCCGCCCTCGCCGATCAAGGCGCGTGGGTCGCGCTGGCGGACATCAACGCCGAGGGCCTCAAGGCCGCCGCCGCCAAGGTCAACGCCGCCTGCGGGCGCGAGGCCGCCATCGGCGTGGCCGTCAACGTCGCGGACATCGACTCGCTCAAAGCCGCGACGGAGCAGGTCGTCGCGGCGTTCGGCGGCATCGACCTCCTCGTCGCCAACGCGGGCGTCCTGCGCGCGGGCAGCGTGAAGGAGCTTTCCGTCAAAGACCTCGACTTCGTGACGAGCGTGAACTACAAGGGCTATTTCCTCTCTGTCCAGTCCGTCGCGCCGGTCATGGCGCTCCAGCACCAGACCGCGCCGGACGTGTGGTTCGACATCGTGCAGATCAACAGCAAATCCGGCCTCACCGGCTCGAACAAGAACGGCGCGTACGCCGGCTCGAAGTTCGGCGGCATCGGCCTCACGCAAAGCTTCGCGATGGAACTGGTCGAGGACGGCATCAAGGTCAACGCCATCTGCCCCGGCAACTTCTACGACGGCCCGCTCTGGTCCGACCCCGAGAAGGGCCTCTTCCGGCAGTACCTCGACAGCGGCAAGGTGCCGGGCGCGAAGACCTTCGCGGACGTCAAAGCCTTCTACGAGTCCAAGGTGCCGATGCGGCGCGGCTGCACCACCCCCGACGTGATGAAGGCCATCTACTACCTCATGGAGCAAGCCTACGAGACCGGACAGGCCGTCCCCGTCACCGGCGGGCAGGTCATGCTCTCGTAGCGGAACCGGATGAAACCCTCCCCCACAGCGACAGCCCCGCGTCTCCTGCTCGGCGCCCTCCTGCTCGGCATGTGGCAGGCCGCCGCCGCGCAGGGCGTCCTGATCGAGGCCGAGGCCTTCGCCAGCCGCGGCGGCTGGGAAATCGACACGCAGTTCGTCGACGCCATGGGATCACCGTACCTGCTCGCCCACGGCATGGGCGTTCCCGTCGCCGACGCCGTGACCACCGTCAGCCTGCCGCACGCGGGCACGTGGCGCCTCTGGGCCCGCACCCGCGACTGGACGCCCGACTTCGCGGGCGAGAAGCCCGGACGCTTCCAGGTCGCCCTCAACGGCGTCACCCTCCCCGCCGTCTTCGGCACCGCCCCCGCCGCATGGGGCTGGGCGGACGGCGGGCTCTTCACCACCGACGCCACCGAACTCGAACTCCGGCTCAAAGACCTCACCGGCTTCGACGGCCGCTGCGACGCGCTCTATCTCGCCGCCGACACCGGTGCGCCCGCGCCGCCTGCCGACGGCGACGCGCTGCGCGTCTGGCGCGCCCATCTGCTCGGCGAGGACACCGAGCCCGATTCCGGCGGCGACTACGACCTCGTCGTGGTCGGCGGCGGGCTCGCCGGGACGTGCGCCGCCATCGCCGCCGCCGAGCGGGGCCTCACCGTCGCGCTCATCCAAGACCGCCCCGTCCTCGGCGGCAACACCAGCGGCGAGATCCGCGTGCGCTCCGAAGGCGAAACGCGCCACCGCATCGTCACCGCCGTCGCCAACGGCTACGTGAACACCGACCCGCGCGCACACCTCGCGGACACCAACCGCCTGAACGAGGTGGCGAAGTACCCCACCATCAGCCTCTTCACCGGTTGGCGCGCCTACGGCCTGACCACGAACAGCCTGCGCCACATCACCGCCGTGGACGCGCGGCAGATGGGCTCCGGCCTGCGCCGCCGCTTCTCCGCGCCGCTCTTCGTGGACGGCACCGGCGACGGCTGGCTCGGCTTCTGGGCGGGCGCCTCTTTCCGCATGGGGCGCGAGGCCGCCAGCGAGTTCAACGAGTCGCGCGCCCCCGCCGTCGCGGACGCCATGACGATGGGCAACTCGCTCATGTGGCGCAGTGCCGACACGGGCGTCCCCTCGACCTTTCCCGCCGTGCCGTGGGCGATGTCCGTGGCGGGCACCGCCGCAGAGACCGGTGGCGAGTGGAACTGGGAATACGGCATGCATCTGGACACGATCTACGACGCCGAGGAGATCCGCGACCACCTGTTCCGCGCCATCTACGGCAACTTCTACAACGCCAAGCAGAAACCCGCCAACGCCAACCGCGCGCTGGAATGGGTGCCCTACGTGGCAGGCAAGCGCGAGTCGCGGCGCATCATGGGCGACTACCTGCTCAAGCAGAGCGACATCGTCAACGGCGTCTACTTCGAGGACGCCGTGGGCACCGCCACCTGGCACATCGACCTGCACTACCCCACCGCCGTCAGCTACCGCTCCACCTACACGGGCACAGAAGTCCCCCGCTGGTACTTCCCCTACCGCTGCCTCTATTCCAAGGACATCCCCAACCTCTTCATGGCCGGGCGCAACATCAGCGTCACCCACGTGGGCATCGGCAGCCCGCGCGTCATGAACACCTGCGGCCAGATGGGCGTGGCCGTCGGCTATGCCGCCGCGCTCTGCAAAGACCACGGCTGCCTCCCCCGCGACATCTACCGCAGCGCCGCCCGCACCGCCGAACTCCAGATGCTCATCGGCGGCGCCTACCCGCAGCGCGTCATTCTGGAGCCCGAACCCCCGGAGGTCGTGCTCATCCTCGACAACACGGAGGCGGAGGTCGCGGGAAGCTGGGTGACGAGCGCCAACATGGCCGGCCAGTTCCACGGCGACAACTACCTGCACGACAACAACACCGGCAAGGGGCCGGACAAATGGGTCTGCTACACGCCGGACATCCCCGAAGACGCGCTCTACGAGCTGCGGCAGATGTGGAGCGCGTCCAGCAACCGTTCCACCAACGTCACCGTGGAGGTCTCCCATGCCGACGGCACCGACACCGTGCGCGTGAACATGCGGCAGAACGGCGGCGTCTGGAACCTCCTCGGCAAGTGGCGCTTCGCGCAAGGCCGCGCGGGCAGCGTCCGCATCCTCACCGAGGGCACCTCGGACGGATATGTGATGGCCGACGCCTTCCGCGTCGAGAAGGTCGCCTCCGTGATCGTGGACAACCCCGACGCCGAGGTCTCCGGCACGTGGGTCGGCAGCGTCAGCATGACCGGCCAGTTCCACGGCACCAACTACCTCCACAGCAACAAGACCGCCTCGGACGGCCTGTGGCTGCGTTACCGCCCCGACCTCCCCGAGGCAGGCGTCTACCGCCTCCAGCAGATCTGGAACGGCCCCAGCGACCGCGCCACCGCCGCCCGCGTCGAGGTCACCCACGCCGACGGCGTCACCACCAACACCGTGGACATGACGCAGAACGTCGGCACGTGGCGCACCGTCGGCTTCTACCGCTTCGCCGGGGGCGCCGCCGGGGCCGCCCGCCTCCTCACCGTCGGCAGCTCCGGCAAATACGTCATCGCCGACGCCTTCCGCTGGACACCCGCCGACGACGTCATCATCGACAACGCCGACCCGCAGGGCGTCACCCTCTCCGGCACATGGCTCGCCAGCGCCGTCGAGACCGGACGCTACGGCGCGGACTACCTGCACAACAACAAGATCTCCTCCCCCGACACCTGGGCCCGCTTCACGCCCCGCCTGCGGTCGGCAGGCCGCTACGAGGTGCGCCTTTTCTGGAACGGCGCCAACCGCGCCACCAACGTCACCGTCGAAATCACCCACGCGGCAGGCACCGCCGCCGTCACCGTGGACATGTCCAAAAACGGCGGCAGGTGGAACGCGCTCGGCAACTGGCTCTTCGACGAAGGCGACGCCGCCAGCGTGCGCGTCCTCACCGCAGGCGTCGGCGCGAACACCGTCATCGCCGACGCCGTCTGGTTCGCCCCCTACACACGCGCCGCCTCCGACGACGACTGGGACGGCAACGGCCTCCCCGACGCATGGGAGCGCCACCACTTCCTCCGCGAGGGCGGCGTCGATCCCGACGCGGACGACGACGGCGACGGCCTCTGCAACTACGGCGAATACCTCGCGGGCACCGACCCGCGCGACAAGTCCTGTACCTTCTCGGTCCGGCAAATGCTCGACAGCGGCAACGCGCCGGAACCGCGCGCGCTGCTCCTCGTCTGGCCCAGCGCCGAGGGCCGCGTCTACGACATCCTGCACACCGAATCGCTCGGACAGCCCTTCCGCGTCATCGCCTCAGGCCTCCCCGCCGAGCCCGCGCAGAACACCCTCCTCGTCCCGTCCGAAGGCGGCAGCGGCTTCTACAAGGTCATCGTGCGCCCCACACCCTCGCCATGAAGAAAAAGACCGCCCAACCCGACAGCGACGTGGACGAGCGGATCAGCCGCGTCACCCAATACCTGCGCAACACCCTGCGCGAGCCCCCGGACTACCACCGCCTCGCGCATCTGGCGCACCTCTCCTACAGCCAGCTCTTCCGCCAGTTCAAGCGCCACGTCGGCGTCTCGCCCCAGCATTACGTCGAGCGCCAGCGCCTCGAATACGCCAAAAGCCTGCTGACCCTCAACCACCTGAGCGTCAAAGAGGTCGCCGCGCAGGCGGGCTACCCCAACCAGCTCTACTTCTCGCGCCGCTTCCAGAAGGCCACCGGACGCTCCCCCTCCCAATACCGCACCGACCGCCTCGCCGACCCCGAACGCCCCCTCCACCCCTACTCCTACGAGCCCGGCACCTACATCACGCCCCACACCTACGGCTCCTTCGCCTGAGGCGCGGCCCCCACAAAATCACCGCCAGCCTTGAAGACCGCCTGAAAAGATTGTAGAATCTGGCCGTTTGTTTACCATCACAAGGCATCAGTCATGGAATACCTGCTTCTGGTCATCAGCGCGATCCTCGTCAACAACTTCGTCCTCAGCCGCTTCCTCGGCATCTGCCCCTTCCTCGGCGTCTCCAAGAAGATCCACACCGCGCTCGGCATGTCCGGCGCCGTCGTCTTCGTCATGACCATCGCCTCCGCCGTCACCTGGGCGCTCCAGAAATACCTGCTCGAACCCCGCGGCCTCGACAAGTTCCTCCAGACCCTCACCTTCATCCTCGTGATCGCCTCGCTCGTGCAGCTCATCGACATCGTGATGAAGCGCTTCGCCCCGCCGCTCCACGCCGCGCTCGGCATCTTCCTCCCCCTCATCACCACCAACTGCGCCGTGCTCGGCGCCGCCGTGCTCAACATGAAGGAGGGCTTCGGCTTCTTCAAGTCCGTGCTCTTCGGCTTCTCCGCCGCGCTCGGCTTCGCCCTCGCCCTGCTCATCTTCACCGGCCTGCGCGAAAAGATCGACCGCGCCGACCCGCCGCGCTGCTTCAAGGGCGTCGCCATCTCGCTCGTCACCGCCGGGCTCCTCAGCCTCGCCTTCATGGGCTTCAGCGGCCTCGTCAAATAACCCCCCAACCCCCTTCCCTCCCCATGGATCCCATCACCACCTCCACCCTCTGCATCGGCGGCATCGGCCTCGCCAGCGCCGCCGCCCTCTCCGTCGCCGAGAAATACCTCAGCGTCAAGGAAGACCCCCGCATCGCCAAAGTCGCCGAACTTCTCCCCGGCGTGAACTGCGGCGGCTGCGGCTACGCGGGCTGCGCCGACTACGCCCGCGCCGTCGTCCTCGACAACGCCGAGCTGACCCTCTGCGCCCCCGGCGGCCCCGCCTGCGCCCAAGCCCTCGCCGCCTTCCTCGGCAAAGCCGCCGCCGCGCTGGAGAAGCGCGTCGCCCTCGTCCTCTGCTGCGGCGACGACACCGAGGCCACCCGCCGTGCCGCCTACAACGGCATCACCGACTGCGCCGCCGCACAGGCCACCGCGGGCGGCGACAAGGGCTGCACCTACGGCTGCCTCGGCTACGCCTCCTGCGCCCGCGTCTGCCCCGTCGACGCCATCGCCATCCGCGACGGCATCGCCGTCGTCGATAAAGCCGCCTGCATCGCCTGCGGCAAATGCGTCGCCGCCTGCCCCCGCAAGCTCATCAAGCTCGTCCCCGCCTCCGCCAGCATCCACGTCCTGTGCAGCTCCAAGGACAAAGGCCCCGCCGTCAAGAAGGTCTGCGGCACCGGCTGCATCGGCTGCCGCATCTGCACCAAACTCTCCGACGGCGCGATCAACATGGACGGCTTCCTCGCCGTGGTCGACTACACCAAGCCCCTCACCAACGAGGAGACCGTCGCCAAGTGCCCCAGCCACTGCATCCGCAAGGACGGGGCCCCTGACGTGTCCGCCTCAACTCCTAACTCCTAACTCCTCCTTTCCCAATGACCACCACCCCATCCCCCTTCACCTTCAGCGGCGGCATCCACCCCTCCTACAACAAGGAACTGGCCTCCGGCTCGCCCATCCGCGAAATCCCCCTGCCCGCGCGCCTCACCGTCCCGCTCTCGCAGCACCTCGGCGCGCCCGCCAAAGCCGTCGTCAAACCCGGCGACACCGTCAAGGCCGGCCAGCTCATCGCCGAGGCCAACGGCTTCATCTCCGCCCCCGTCCACGCACCCGCCGCAGGCAAAATCGCCGCCCTTGAGGACACCCTTTCCGCCTCGGGCCGCACCTGCGGCGCGATCGTCATCGAGACCGCCCCCGCCGACCAGCAGGAATGGGAACGCCTGCCGACCTTCCCCGAATGGGCGCAGGCCGACAAAAAAGAGCTGCTCGCCCAGATCGGCAACGCGGGCATCGTCGGCATGGGCGGCGCGGGCTTCCCCACGCGCGTCAAGCTCTCCCCCCCCTCCGACAAGCCCATCGACACCGTCATCCTCAACGGCGCCGAGTGCGAGCCCTACCTCACCTCCGACCACCGCATGATGCTTGAATACGCCCGCGAGATCCGCACCGGCGCGGAGATCATCCGCCACGTCCTCGGCGCCAAATCCCTCCGCATCGCCATCGAGGACAACAAGCCCGACGCCATCGCCGCCATGGAAGCCGCCTTCGACGGCATCGAAGGCGACGTCGCCCTCACCGTCCTCCACACCAGCTACCCCCAGGGCTCCGAAAAACAGCAGATCTTCTCCGTCACCGGACGCGAGGTCCCGCGCGGCGGGCTCCCCATGGACGTCGGCTGCGTCGTCGAAAACGTCAGCACCGCCTACGCCGTCTGCGACGCCGTCCTCAACGGCCGCCCCCTCGTCCGCCGCGTCATCGCCGTCACCGGCGACGCCGTCCAGAACCCCTCCAACCTGCTCGCCCCCTTCGGCACCCCCTACGCCGACCTCGTGGCAGCCTGCGGCGGCATCCGCGGCAAAGCCGCCAAGGTCATCTCCGGCGGCCCCATGATGGGCTTCGCCGTCACCACCCTCAGCGTCCCCACCGGCAAGACCGCCTCCGGCCTGCTCCTGCTCTCCGCCAAGAAGGTCTCCGCCTACACCTCTCAGGCCTGCATCTCCTGCGGCCGCTGCGTCGACGCCTGCCCCATGCGCCTGCCGCCCTCCGAACTCAGCCAGTTCATCGAGGCCGACGACATCGACGGCGCCGAGGGCGTCGCCCTCATGGACTGCATCGAATGCGGCTCCTGCGCCTTCGTCTGCCCCGCCC
>Ga0208244_101515_pt1 | contig 11814 bp, 16 predicted proteins | sample SubbioCR12Aug_5A_FD_184828 | JGI IMG/M metagenome (GOLD analysis project Ga0208244, IMG submission 184828) | Serpentinite rock and fluid subsurface biosphere microbial communities from McLaughlin Reserve, California, USA - CR12Aug_5A (SPAdes) | ecosystem: Environmental > Terrestrial > Deep... | reverse complement strand
GAGGTCTCCGGGCACTACGTTTTCTGCGCCTATCTCTTTCAGACGACCATCCCGCAGCACTAGGGCAGAGGGCCGGACAAGATTCTTTAACGAATGGATCGTTTTTTCGGTCTGGCTCTCGGTTGTATAACCGATGGCGGCATTGATGAGAACAACACCTACGATAACCACCGCATCTGCAAGACCGCCGGTGAGGAGCGAAATGCCTGCAGCGGCTCCCAGGAGGGCGACGGGAAGGGATTTGAACTGGTTGATGAACATACTCAGCCCTGAACGAGGGACGGATTCAGGAAGGACATTCGGGCCGTATTTCTTGAGACGCGCCCCGGCGAGATCGCCGGGTAAACCTGAATCCTTCGACGTACCGAGGGATCGGAGAACCTCGGTCGCCTCAGCAAGATGCCACGGCTCGACCATCTGGTCCTCGGAACGAATGATGCTTTTCCTTAATTTCCTCCTGCTTCTGAGCTCTCCGCGTTCCGGGGTCAGGACTTCGCCGGGACTTGCTTTCTCCGGAAGCGGGTTGTGGACCTTTGCATGTCGAATTTCTTTCCCGGAGCCTGCTGCCATACATGGAACGGGTAATGAAAAACAAGATGACTGCCTTCCGGCATTTTTTTTGTGAGCTTCGACAACGTCCGCAAGGAGCAGGGCTATTGAATTGTGGGTGTTGTCTGAATTAAAGAAAACAAGCACGCTCCCGGTCAAAGAGTTTACCGAGAATTTCAGGATCTCTTTATGAGACGACAGACTCCCTTCGATCTCTTTTTTGAGCGTCTCAGAGCGGTACAGCCCATCTACCTTAAATCGCGCCCTTCCTTTTACAGAGGCGTGTATTGCCTGAACCACACCCTACTGCTCTCCCCTTCTTCCTTTACTCCTCTGGGTTATTTCCGGAGTCTCTCTTGTCTCTGGCGCTGGAGAGGGTATAGTTTCCGCAGCGGCTGGTCTTGATTTCGGCAGGGCGGCGCCTGCAACCTCCTTCACTCCTTCAACAACCCCAACAAGCATATCCTTGACAGCCTTCACCGCGGTATTCCCTATAGTTCCGGCAGCCTCGATCGCCCCTCCCACAGCCACCTTTGCAACCTCTTCTACATTTCCGCCGACCTCCTTTGTGGCCTCGATAACCCCGTCTACTGACCTGCGGGCTACCATCGCCACATCGGCCCCGACCTCTGCTGCTCCTTTCACAGCGCCGCGAACCGTCTGGCTTGCAACAGTAATCACATCTCCGCCGACATCGCTTACGCCCATAACAACACCTTTTGCTACGCTCTTCGTGCTTAAAATAAGACCCGTTCCGACCTCTTCCGTGGCCTGGATAGCGCCTTTTACTACGTCTTTTGTAATCGTAACAGCCTCATTGGCCACTGAACCGGTAGCTCTCAGAGTATTGGAAACGGTATTCCTCACCAGGCTGACAATTTCCGCCTCGATTTCATTGATGCCCTTCAGACTGCTTACGACGCCTTCTTTTACTGCCGTTCCTGCCTTGCCGATTCCCTCTCCCATCGGGCTTTCTTCTATGACATGCTCATTCGACATGGGTATCCTCCTCTTTGTTTACAACCATGTGTAGCTGTTTATATAAGAACGGAAGGGAAATCCCTTCGACCTCCAGACCGCTATGCTTCGACCCCGGCGCCTTGCCCTGACTTAAGGAAGATGTTAAATGCATACCAGAAAGCGGCATACCACGGGAGCGCAGTAAGATTTCCTACGCTCATTTGGTATATTCCGGCGCCGAGGAGCAGGAGAAAAGCCAGCCCTCCGATGTCTATCTCGCCCCCGGTAAGCGCCACAAGCTGGGTATTCATCCCTTTAAAGGTTTCCGATACCCGCTGCTGCAACCTTCTTGGAGAGACGTTCAGTCCTTGAAGGCTGAAAAGATTACCGGCCATGGCGTATCCCGCAATTCTTTCACTATCCAGATCGTGCATCACGAGCAAACTGCCGGTTAAGGCATTGACTTCAACGGCCTTGATGCCTTCAAAACCGGAAAATCGTTCCTTCAAGCCTCCAAAAAATTCACGGTCCCCCTTTTTTGAAGGTATCCTTATCCTCAGCCTTCCCCTGGTCCGATGGCTTATATAAGCGAGCGGCAGCATCAGGCGTTTGGTTCGCCTTCCGGCGCAACCGTGGCAGTTTCAGTTTTTTCTGCCTCCGATATCTCAGCTTTCACCTCGGCTACAAGATCCTCAACCACCTCACCTACTTCAGCAAAAGTCTCCTTGCCTTTTTCAAAAAGGACAAGTCCTCCCTTTATCGCTGCCTTTGCTACCGGCTTTGCCACACCTGCAATAACGGGGAGCACGACAGGAGCAAGGACGGCCGCTCCTATACCAATAGCAAGACCGGTGACAACATTTCCCTTCAGGACATCATCAAAAAGTCCCATTCCGAGCCTCCTTTCTTTTGTATATCTTTACCATATCACTTTCATCATTCATCGTCCATGAGTTCTTTCATTACTTGCCTATGGAGAAATAACTTTCATTGAAATGTAACGGTACTTTCATAATGGCGTAACAGTACTGTGGTTTACTAGCTCAAAGATAAGACGAAAGAGGATGACTGCTATGATTCAGTACAGGATAGTACACCATGTCCCAGGCCGCATCAGGATTGAGATACCCTCCGTGAAGGGACTTTCCCTGAAGGCTCTAAAGCGATTATCAGGTATTCCCGTTCCGTGCGGTATAGAGGACATTCGCCCTAATCCCTTGACAGGAAGTCTTTTGATAAAGTATGACCCCGGCCGGATAAATATTGTTTCCTATCTAAACTACATGGCATCCAGCGACAGGATTAAGAGCATACTCGGAGGTAACGATGAACAACATAGATAACATTGCAGCTACGATACAACTCACCAATGAATTGGAATTGCAGTGTCCCTACTTTGATGCATCTGACGTCTGCAATGCCTCACTTTCCTCATTATTGCCATCGCCGACTATGAGGGAGAATTTCTGTAACAGCGAAGACTACGACGATTGCCCGATATTCCTGGCGAAAGCCTTGAGAAGGAGGCGGTGATGAATTGTTCCGATTATGTATCCGAAGACTTGAGGTGTCGGAGGGGTATCCCTGTTACCCCCCGGTTCAGCAGCTTCTTCTGTAAGGAAAAACATGACAGCTGTCCTTTGGTCAAATGGGAGAAATCTCAGCTAAAGGGCCAGGATATGGCACGGCCGAAATCATTTATCAATATATGGAGGAGATCATGAAATGCCCGCATCTCATGAAATGGGTCGCGCCATTTTGTAAGGCTCTTGATAGACCCTATGTGCCGAGTCAGTTTGAACTTGAAGAATACTGCAAGACCAAAGAGCACAGGAAGTGCCCCTTTTACTTGAGAGATGTGGCCAGATATGCATCAGAGGACAAAGTTACTGCATAGCCCGTGTCAGCCGTAACATGGGAGGCGGCATGGAATGGTCGGATAATCTATCGGTCGGGATCGCCGGGATCGCTCCCGCCAAGGGCGACATGAAACTTAACATTCCCGTAATATTGCTGTAACATTACCCTGTTATTGTATCTCATGGTAATTCTCTTTTTGAGTCTCATAGTTTGTGTAGTTGCCATAATTGTTCTTTTTAAAGCAAAGCCGAATCTCTTTATGTTTCAGTTGATAGAGAGGGTTTTCGGCAAGGACTGTTTCATAAAAAAGAAACAGCTCGAGGATCGGCGCAACAAAAAAGGGAGGTGGTGATATAATAAAGTCGGCAAAGGAGTCCTGTGGTCTCAAGGCAGTTTTGATATCAAATGAAAAGAGTATTTAAAAAGGAGGATTGAAAATGTTTAAAAAAGTTGTTTTGGGTTTAATTGCCCTGATGGTTATGGCAGCGGCATTCACAATGCCTGCAATGGCAGCGGATAAACTTATAAAGATAGACGGCTCAAGCACGGTCTATCCTGTTACAGAGGCTGTGGCTGAGGAGTTTCAGAAGGCAAAGAAGGGCACCAAGGTAACAGTCGGCATTTCAGGAACAGGCGGCGGTTTTAAGAAGTTCTGCAGGGGCGACTCGGACATGTCCAATGCCTCGAGGCCCATACTCAAAAAAGAGATGGATTTATGCAAGGAAAACGGCATTGAGTACATAGAACTTCCTGTCGCCTATGACGGCCTTGCAGTGATGGTAAATCCCAAAAACATATGGGTCAAATCCATGACTGTTGCAGAACTGAAAAAGATATGGGAGCCTGAGGCAGCAGGTAAAATAACAAAATGGAATCAGGTGAGGTCAGATTGGCCTGACGCCCCTTTAAAGCTCTATGGGGCAGGAGCTGACTCAGGGACATTTGACTATTTTACAGAAGCGATAGTAGGGAAGGCAAAGTCCTCAAGGGGTGATTTTACAGCCAGCGAAGACGACAATATCCTCGTCCAGGGAATAGCAGGCGACAAAAATGCCCTTGGATTTTTCGGTCTTGCATATTATGAGGAGAACAAGGCTAAATTAAAACTCGTTCCCATAGTAAATCCCAAAACAGGCAAAGAAGTGCTTCCAACAGAGCAGACAGTGATGGACGGCACATACCAGCCCCTTTCGAGGCCATTGTTTGTCTATGTAAGCACAAAGGCGGCAGAAAAGCCGGAGGTCAAAGAGTTTGTGGAGTACTACCTGAAGAATGCACCAAAACTCATTAAGCAGGTGAAGTATATTCCGCTTCCTGCAAAGGCGTATAAGCTTGCAGAAGAAAGGTTTGCCAAGAAAAAGACAGGCACTATGTTCGGAGGCGAGGCAGAGGTAGGCGTCATGATAGAAGACCTGCTTAAGAGGGAAGAAAAGAAGTAAATTCCTTTAATCTATACAAAAGGGCGCCGCGTGCGGCGCCCTTTCACATTATCGTTAACTCCGCGTCTCTGCTGTTCACAGTTCACGGTCAACGGTGAACGATGAACTATTTTCTTAAGGTTTTAACATATTTGTAACATTGTTGTAACATTCATGTAACAAAAAATAGGGATAATATTTGCAAATGAAACCCACATGTCCCGAAAGCTTTCGGGACACAAAGGGGAATGAAAATAGTTGGTCAACGATAGTAACAATGTCATTCCCCGACTTGACCGGACAATGACAGATTGAAGGTTAAATGTATTTTCGGAGCAAAAGAAATCTCATAAAGAAAATCAAAGAAGGCGCAATAGAAACAACTCTGTTTCTAAGCGCGGTTTCGTCTGTATTCATTACTATCAGCATTGTAGTTGTTCTGTCTTATGAGTCCTTTGGATTTTTCAAGGAGATACCGATAATAGAGTTCCTTACAGGTACACAATGGACGCCCCTCTTTGCAGAGCCGAAATTCGGCATCCTGCCCCTTGTCGCCGGCACACTTTTAATAACATTTATAGCATTGATGGTGGCGTTGCCGTTGGGCCTGACAGGGGCAATTTATCTGAGCGAATATGCGCCACATAGATTCCGGGAAACCGTAAAACCCATACTTGAGCTCTTAGAGGCAGTTCCAACTGTGGTTTATGGTTATTTCGCTTTACTGTTTTTAACTCCGATTTTACAAAAGTTTATACCTGACCTTCCGGGATTCAATGCCCTTGCCCCTGGAATAATCATAGGTATAATGATAATCCCCTATGTTAGTTCTGTGAGCGAAGATGCCATGAAGGCTGTCCCAATGCATATTAGGGAAGGCTCTTATGCCATGGGCGCGACAAGGTTCCAAACAGCCATTAAAGTAATAATACCCTCTGCATTTTCAGGCATTGCAGCAGCCTTTATAATGGGAATATCGAGGGCTATTGGGGAGACGATGGTTGTGGCAATAGCGGCCGGCATGATGCCGAACTTTACCGCAAACCCTCTTGAACCAATACAGACATTGACATCCTATATTGTTCAAGTAAGCCTCGGCGATGTGCCGCATGGTACCATAGAATACAAGACCATATTCGTTGCCGGCATTACGCTCTTTTTAATGACATTGATTTTGAATATAATAGGATTCTGGCTGAGAAAAAGGATAAGGGAAGCGTATTAAAGACAGTGTCAGTTTTCAGTGTCAGTGTCAGTAGAAAGTTCTTTCAGACACTAATCACTGACACTGTTGTTGGCACTGACACTTGACACTAAATTTTATGGAAGATATTAAGAAAAGAATAAGAATTATCAAGTTCCTTGATTACATCTTTGCGATTGCGGGGCTTTTGTCCACCCTTGTGGGACTTGTCCTTTTGTTTACCCTTTTAATTGACCTGTTTATAGATGGCGCGCCGAGGTTGGGCTACAAATTCATGACATCGTTCCCGTCGAGGTTTCCTGAAGAGGCCGGGATACTTTCTGCATGGGTGGGGACATTTTTGGTTATGCTTGTTACAGCGGGCGCTGCTGTCCCGCTCGGAATTGCTGCAGGGATATATCTTGAGGAGTATGCAAAGAAGAACTGGCTGACGAATATCGTAGAGATTAATATCTCTAATCTTGCAGGCGTCCCTTCCATAGTATATGGTCTGCTTGCATTGGGCTTATTCGTCTATTTCTTTAATTTTGGAGAAAGCATTCTGACAGGCGGGCTTGCGCTTGCACTTTTGATTCTTCCTATAGTTATCATGGCAACGAGAGAAGCCATAAGGTCAATCCCTAACTCAATAAGAGAGGCATCTTACGCACTCGGCGCCACGAAATGGCAGACCGTACAGTCCCACATAATTCCATATTCAACAGGCGGAATCCTGACCGGGATTATAATCGGGCTTTCGAGGGCGATAGGAGAGACAGCGCCGATAATAACCGTAGGCGCGTTGACATTCATAGCCTTTTTGCCATCATCGCCCATTACATCAGAATTTCCTTTCATATCATTTAAGTGGCTTATGGACCCCTTTACCGTTATGCCCATACAGATGTTCAACTGGGTATCGAGACCTCAGGCAGGGTTCCATGTCAATGCAGCCGCGGCAGGCATTATCCTCATGGTGATGACCTTGCTTATGAACGGCCTTGCCATTTATATTAGATACAGATTCAGAAAGAAGATAAAATGGTGAATGAAAAAGTGCCGGTGTCAGTTATTAGTGTCAGTAAAAGATAAAATCACTGACACTTAAAGAAAAAATTATGTCGATAACAACTATAGTCTCTGAAAACTTAAAATCTGAAGTTAAAAACCTTAACTTCTACTATGGGGATGTCCATGCCCTTAAAAACATCAACCTGCCCATTGAGCGGAGAAAAGTTACAGCCCTCATAGGTCCATCAGGCTGCGGCAAGACAACATTCCTCAGATGCTTTAACCGCATGCATGACCTCTATCCTCATAACAGATATGAGGGGGAAATCATTCTTCATCCTGACAACATCAATATAATTTCTTCAGAGATAGACCCGATAGAAATCAGGATGCAGATAAGCATGGTCTTTCAGAAACCTAATCCTTTCCCAAAATCAATATACGAAAATGTCGCCTATGGCCTCAGGGTAAGAGGGATCAATAAAAAACAGATACTTGATGAAAAAGTAGAGAAATCCCTGAGAGGCGCCGCCCTTTGGGATGAGGTAAAAGGCAGGCTTCACGATCTGGCATTCGAACTTTCAGGAGGACAGCAGCAAAGACTCTGCATTGCGAGGGCGCTGGCTACAGACCCGAGGATACTTCTTTTTGATGAGCCGACATCCGCTCTTGATCCGACCGCCACTTCAAAGATAGAAGAGCTTATAGTGGCGCTAAAAGACGAGGTTACGATAATAATAGTAACCCATAACATGCAGCAGGCGGCGAGGGTATCGGACTCCACGGCCTTTATGTATTTAGGAGAACTTATTGAGTTTGACAGGACGGATAAAATATTTACGAATCCTGCCAACAGGTTAACTGAGGAATACATAACAGGGAGGTTTGGATAATGACAATCTTTGACGAAGAGTTAATGAAACTTAAGGAAAAGGTCCTTAAAATGGGCGCGCTGGTCGAGACTGCTACGAAGGATGCTGTTGCATCCCTTGTTGGAAGGAGTTCTGAACTTGCAAGAAAGGTTATCGGAAATGACCATAAGGTCAATGCCCTCGATGTAGAGATAGATGAGGAATGTATAAGGCTCCTTGCTATCAGACAGCCGAGGGCAGGAGATTTGAGGTTCATCACCACAGCGATGAAGATAACCACAGACCTCGAGAGGATGGGAGATCTCGCAGAGGATATCGCAGAGAGGGCCGTCGAGCTTAATGAAGAGCCTATCCTTAAGCCATATATCGATATACCGCGAATGGCTGAAATAGCGCAGGGCATGTTAAAAGATGCACTCGATGCCTTTGTGAGAAAAGACAAGAAGCTTGCAATGGACGTGATCATGAGAGATGATGAGGTTGATCTGCTTAATGTCCAGGTATTTAATGAGCTGCTCTTCTTCATGATCCAGGATCCCCATACAGTATCGAGGGCAACGAGGATTACCTATGTATCAAAATATATCGAACGCATAGCAGACCATGCCACCAACATCGCAGAAATGGTGATTTACCTTGTTGAAGGAAAGATTATCAGGCACATGGCGCCGCCTTCTGAAAGCAAACCCCGCACAAGTTGACAGCGTTCACTTCGATATGGTTTAATAGTGCTGCCTTTAAGAGCAGCCCGGTGAGGCTGTGAAGGCAAAGGAGCCCAAGCTGCTGAAACAATACCAGATAAACCTTTCCCATGATTGATGGGGAGGGTTTTTTTATGCCCGGAATGACAAAGGAACTTCTCAACAAAAAAGATATTGAACGCATTCTTTCGCGGATGGCCCATGAGCTCATCGAAAAGAACAAGGGCACGGAAAACCTTTATATCGTCGGGATCCAGCGCGGCGGGGCGCACCTTGCAAAAAGGATTTCCGCCCGGATCAAGACTATCGAAGGCATTGACATCCCCGTGGGCTCCCTGGACATATCCCTTTACCGGGATGATCTCGGCATCAGAAAAGAGCATCCCGTTGTGAGGAAGACAAACATCCCGTGGGACCTCACGGACAAGAAGATTATCCTGGTGGATGATGTGCTCTTTACCGGGCGTTCCATACGGGCGGCAATGGATGCGCTCATGGATTTTGGCAGGCCCTCTCTAATCCAGCTCGCGGTGCTCCTCGACAGAGGCCACAGGGAACTGCCCATCAGAGCGGATTACGCGGGGAAGAATATCCCTACCTCGAGAGGAGAAAACATAGAAGTCCGGCTTGAAGAAGACGGCCGTGAAGACGGCGTTTATTTGGTATCATCAGGGGAAGATGCTTAAGGACCTGGTCGGCATAAAGGATATTTCCAGGGAGGATGTTGATCTCATCCTCAGCACAGCCTCTTCATTTAAGGACGTGCTGAAGAGGGATATCAAAAAGGTTCCTACCCTCAGGGGAAAGACCACAGTCAACCTTTTTTTTGAGCCTTCCACAAGGACAAAGACCTCCTTTGAACTGGCAGAAAAGAGGTTGAGCACAGATGTGCTGAACTTCTCAGTGCCCACCAGCAGCGTGGTGAAGGGAGAGAGCCTTTATGACACGGTGAAGACCATCGAGGCCTATGGCGTGGATTTCATAGTGATACGGCATTCCTCCAGCGGGGCGCCCCATTTCATTGCCCGGAATGTTAACGCCTCTGTCATCAATGCCGGCGACGGGATCAATGAGCACCCGACCCAGGCGCTGCTGGATGCATTCACCATTATTGAAAAGAGGGGAAGTCTCCTGGGGCTGACCATAGCAATTGTGGGCGATGTCTTTCACAGCAGAGTGGCGAAATCCAATATTTATCTCTTATCAAAGTTTGATGCAGAAATCAGGTTGATAGGGCCTCCGACATTGATGCCAGATTTTGAACTTAACTCGTCACTCGTCACTCGTCACCCGTCACTTTCTGTTTATTACGGCATGGATGAGGGCTTGAAGGACGCAGACGTGGTGATGATGCTCAGGATCCAGACCGAGAGGCAGGGTCGCGGATTTTTCCCGTCTACGCAGGAATACTTTCGCTACTGGGGACTGGATATGAAGAGGCTTAAACGCGCGAAGAAGGACGCCCTTGTGATGCATCCCGGCCCCATGAACAGGGGGATCGAGATATCTTCAGACGTCGCAGACTCTTCCCAGTCAGTGATCCTGGACCAGGTGACCAACGGCATAGCTGTGAGGATGGCGGTGATGTATCTCCTGAGCAGGGAAAAGGGAAATGGATAACAGCATACTGATAAAAAACGGTCATATTATCGACCCATCCCGGGGCATTGACGGTATTGGGGATCTGGTGATCGAGAACGGGAAGATAAAAACCGTCAGAAGTCAGGAGTCAGGAGTCAGGAGCCAGAATAAAAACACAAAACTCCTATCTCAGAACTCTGAACTCCGAACTATAGATGCCGCAGGGTTATACGTCTTCCCGGGTTTTGTTGACATGCATGCCCATCTGAGGGAACCGGGTTTTGAAGGTAAGGAGACCATCAGTTCCGGAACCATGGCTGCGGTGAGAGGAGGGTTCACCTCTGTCTGCTGCATGCCGAACACTGAGCCGGTGAACGACAATGAGACGGTTACGGAGTTCATCCTGCGGAAGACTTATGCAGAGGGAGCATGCTACGTCTTCCCCATAGGCGCGATTTCGAAGGGCCAGAAGGGCGAAGAACTTGCCGAGATGGGGATGATGTACGAGGCAGGGTGCGTGGCTTTTTCCGATGACGGCCGGCCTGTGATAAACAGTCTCCTGATGAGGCGGGCGCTTGAGTATTCAAAGGTCTTTCATGTCCCGATAATCTCTCACTGTGAAGACCTCAACCTCTCAGACGGCGGGGTGATGAATGAGGGAACGGTTTCCACATTCCTCGGGTTAAGCGGGATTCCCGCAGCCGCAGAAGAGGTGATGACGGCAAGGGACATCATCCTTGCGGAACTGACCGGAGGAAGGCTCCATATCGCCCATGTCTCTACAGAAGGCTCGGTAAGACTGATCAGACAGGCAAAGGAACTCGGGGTGCGCGTTACCGCAGAGACCTGTCCCCATTATTTCAGCATCACAGAGGACGCTGTGAAGGGATACAATACCAATGCCAAGGTCAATCCTCCCCTGAGGACGCAGAGGGATGTTGAAGCCATAAAGGAAGGCTTGAGGGACGGCGCCATTGATGTCATCGCCACGGACCATGCTCCTCATCACCGGGACGACAAACTCAGGGAATTCGACAAGGCGCCCTCAGGGATTTCAGGGCTTGAGACAGCATTGTCCTTAAGCCTGAAACTTGTTCGTGACGGCCTGCTGACCATGTCTCAGCTTGTGGAAAAGATGGCGCTCAACCCTGCGCGGATAATGAAGTTGAATAAAGGAACATTAAATATCGGTTCTGAAGCAGATGTAGTCGTGATTGATGCAGACAGAGAATGGAAAGTTGACCCTGAGAGGTTCGCTTCCAAGGGAAAGAATACCCCCTTCGGGGGATGGGTTCTGAAAGGAATGCCTGTGATGACCATATGCAAAGGGAAGATATATGAATAAGGCGCTGCTCGTATTATCAGACGGCGTGGTTTTCGAAGGAACGTCCTTCGGCGCAGAGGGTGAGACCATCGGAGAGGTCGTGTTCAATACCTCCATGACCGGCTATCAGGAGATCCTCACTGATCCGTCATACAAGGGCCAGATTGTCACCATGACCTACACCCAGATAGGCAATTACGGGGTGAATGAAGAGGATATTGAGTCTGCCGGAGGGGTCAAGGCAGAGGGGTTTATCGTGAAAGAGGCATGCGATTTTCCTTCCAACTGGCGCTCGTCCCTCAGTCTCACCGAATACCTGAAAAAGAATGATATCGTCGGCATTCAGGGCATCGAT
>Ga0208244_101514_pt1 | contig 11817 bp, 11 predicted proteins | sample SubbioCR12Aug_5A_FD_184828 | JGI IMG/M metagenome (GOLD analysis project Ga0208244, IMG submission 184828) | Serpentinite rock and fluid subsurface biosphere microbial communities from McLaughlin Reserve, California, USA - CR12Aug_5A (SPAdes) | ecosystem: Environmental > Terrestrial > Deep... | reverse complement strand
CAGGATCGCGACCTTCTCCTCTGACGTGTAGCGCTTACGCTGCTGCTCTCCCATCGCTTCCCACCTTTCGTCGGTTCATACTAACCGATGTCAGGCGTTTGTCCAGTTCCGTCCGAAGCAAAACACAGGACGAGGCGCTGAACCTGATTCAAACGATAAAGACAGGCACGCCCTGCCACAAGATTCCGCATGCCAAGCGTCTGGCGAAGAGCGGGCGACGGGATGTCATCTCAATAAAGATCGGTTGGGGGCATCGGTTGGTCTGCCGCGAACAACCATCGGGGGAGGTTCTGCCCGAATGGGTCGGGAGTCACGAGGCGTACAACAAAAGATACTCAAAGATGGTGTGTTGACCCGTTCAAATTGCTATGCTACTAACAAAATCAGGGGAGAGTGACCATGAGCCGATCAAAAAAAGCAACGAAAGAAATTCACGCATCTTTTCCGACATGCGGCGAGGTGTTCCATTTTGTCGTCATCGCGCTTGATTTGCATCAGTGGCGAGACATGTGGAACCCGGACAAACGTTCCGATGATTCACTTAAGACCGTTCGACTTTGGAAATCGGAAGAACTTGAAGTGCCATCGAGAGAAGCTTTCTCATCGACGATTAGCAACTGGTTGGCCGAATGTCCTGCAATTGACAAGGAGCTACAACAAGTATTTGTGCACATGTGGGGGAATCTGCTGGACGGGCATTGCGCACTAATCAAACAAGACGCCACATTTCTGTCGAAAGACGAAACGCGTTGCTGGAATGTGTACCGCTACGTGTTTCCTGCGATGCTGGGGCTGTATATTCTCCAAAAAGTTATGTTGCGAAAAGTCACAGAGTCAGCGGATCTCGCAAGCGATAATCAAACAAATCCAATGCTGAGCAGGTCGATTCATGATTTGCTTGAAGAAATACGTGCCAATAAGGAAAGAGCCAAGTTTCCGCTAACCAAACTGTGCGTGACGGCATATCCTTTTGACAAGAGCGAAGGCGTAGACGAGAAAACCGCAGTGAATTGGCGGTCCGGCAAGCACCAACCGTTATTTAGCGCGCTAAGCACAGTGTATACGAATGACAGGCTGCGCTTAGAGGTGGTTTTCAATTTTGCGTTTGCCAGACTAATTGAGAGAATTTGCGAGGAGTGCAGTTCTGCCATATCTCGTGATGAATTCGATGGTTTTTTCGATCTCGTCATTCGTGAAACGGAACTCCTCAACATGGTAGAAGAGGACAGGCTGCGTCTAGAGCCTGTTTCAAAAGACCTCAAATTGAAGGAATACTATGAGTTTCTAAAGGAAGGTGTTCAGGCGCATACAGAAGGTACTCAAAATATTTTGAAATGCCCCAATATGGAGCGGATTAAAGGGGCATGTTTTGAGGCTACGTTAGAGCGTAGTAGGCAAGTCAGTATTCTCCCGCCTGCCGGACTGTATGAATACGTCAAATACCTGTTGGCCCTTTGCGACCGAAGTGGAGAGATCATGGGGGGGGAAGAAACAACACCGGAACAGCGCGAAACGCTTTTCTCAGAGATTAATGAAGCAGGGAAAGAAGTCGAGCGTGTTCTTTTTAAGGACTGCCTGAATGGACTTGTCAGGATTGCCGAGGCACGTATGGCCTTGATAAATGCACCTGACAAACTCGACGTGGTCTTCGAACTCTACGATCAGGCGGTCAACGAGAGCTTGTACTGTGCCGGAGGGTACACCAAAGGGGTGATCCGCGAGGCCTTCTCATTCGTTGCTTTTATGTACAGAAATCCGATTGGTGCCGAGGCTAAGAAAACACTGTTCGCCTGGCTGGATCGCCGTTTGAGACAGTGGGATTTGCTGGATTTCGGCAACGATTTCGACCACGAGCAAAAAGATCAGCGGTTTGAGCGAGCAGCGCGTTTGTTTTTATCTCAGTTATCGCCTGAACTCCAAGATAAAATGAAGGGGGCGTTTTCTGGTTTCAAACCGAAGTATTTTGCCTGTGGTGACATGAACTCCATGATTTCAGATAAGGCGATTGAACGCAATCACGAGACGGGAGAATGGAAGATTGAGCCATTGAACCCGAGGCGCAAGGGCTTGGTACATGACAATGATTCTTCGGTCGGGCGGACTCAGACGGTCCTGATGGAGGCACTTGATCGTGAGGATTTCAAACTGGCAACGGAGAGGGTGCGTAATGGCGAGGACTTGAATTTCGTCAATTCGACGGGGGACACCGCGTTGACAAAGGCGTTGACCAAAAAGCAATATTCGCTTGTCATCGAAATGTTGCAACGAAAAGAAAAACCCATCACACCAGAGACCGTGCTCAGGAATTCAGAGAAATTCGGATATAGTTTGATCCGCAATTCCATTGATCATGGGCAAATGGAGATCCTCCGCGAAGTGTTCCGTCGCCATCCATCGGTCAAATGGAGTGAACGTATCATCGTGGCGAAATGTGACGGAATGCCGGATGAATGGATGACCCCATTGTATTATGGTGTTAATCTGCTTGGGCGGCAGAGGTTGCCTGTCGATAAACGGACGCAGTTTGTGATGGCTTCTATACCGCCACAAATGAGGGAAATGCTTCAAAAAAACAATCCGAAGTTCAAGTTAACTGATTTTCTGGCGGCCTATCTTTCAAATGAAGACTGGACGCCGCATAATCCAGATGGGGTTCTGGGATGCGTCAAGTTTCTGGTGAATGAAGCGCGGGTTGATGAAGCGCGGGTTGATTTAGATACACCTCATGTGTTCGGGCACTCTGCTTTAACCTTGTCGGTGGAAGACCGACTGCACGACGTGGCGTTGATGTTGCTTGAGGCGGGGGCCAACGTAAATCACAGATTAGATACTGGAGCAACAGCACTGGTGTATGCTGTCTGCAACAACGATATTCGGATGGCGCGTCTCCTTTTGGAGTATAAAGCAGATTGTTCATTTGAATTCAATATGATTGACCAATACGGCAATCCCCGGTGGCAAGGGCACATCTACGAAATGCAGATGTCCGATGAAATGCGCCGGATTATAGGCAGACAGTGATTCGCCCCGCCTCGGGGCGATGTTGCCAAGTGCCCGTCAGACAAATTGGGTCTTTCACACCTGCCACCCCCGCTATCCCTACTGCACACTGCTACTGCCAACTGCCACTGTCTCCTCCATCTTCAGCTCAAACCCCGCCTCCACCGGCCAGCCGGGAAACGCGGCAGCCAACACAGGCGTGTCGAAGTCGCGGCGCAGGGCCTCGGACACCATGACCAAATCGGCCTTGGTCACTTGATTGAAAGCCTCTTGATGCGCTGACCCGGCCAGCATGCCGCTGCCGTTCACATATTTGACGTCCGTCCCTTTGGGCAGATACCCTGCCGTCGTTCAATCCGTCACTGGCCCACAAGGGGGGAGACGGCACTTTTTGAATTTACAGACAAAATGTTACATCCCCGTCCATGATTATGGCTGTATCGTACTTTTTACGTTACTATCGGTCAACCGTTCACTTCCGACCGCGTCCGCAGGCATCGTGCGCGGTCAATGTTGCCGAGCGGTAACATTTGGCCGCTTTTGATGACTATACCCGCATATTGTTCCCGCTCGGTAATTTCGACGGTTGACGGGCGTACCCTGATCCGATATATTACCGTACGGTAACTATGAATATCGGGAACACAGCTCAACTCGGCGAGGCGGTTCGTGCGGCACGCAAGCAACTCAAGGCCACACAGAAGGAACTGGCGATGACCAGCGGCACTGGCCTACGCTTCCTGATTGACCTCGAAAGGGGCAAGCCCACCTGCCAGATCGGCAAGATCCTGCAGGTGCTGCAAGCCTTGGGCCTTCGCGTCGGGCTGACAGCCACCTCTGACGCCTCCCCTGAAGGCGGTGCGTCATGAGGCGCCTGCTTGTCTATCTGGCGGGCGAACCGGTCGGCAACCTCGAACAGGACGACAGCGGCCTGCTCGAGTTCCGCTACCGTCAGGACTGGCTCGAACGGGCCGGAGCGTCCGCACTGTCCCGGTCGCTCCCGTTGCAGGAGGTCGTGTTCCGGGGCAAGCATGCCCGCGCTTTTTTCGCCGGCATCCTGCCCGAGGAGGAGCCGAGGAAACGGGTCGCCGCCATTCTCGGCGTCAGCGAACGCAATGACTTTGCCCTGCTGGAGCAGATCGGCGGCGAGTGCGCGGGCGCGGTCAGCCTGTTGCCGGAAGGCGTCGCGCCTCCCGCCGCAGGCGAGACGCCGCTGCGCGAACTGAGCGATGACGAACTGCAAAAGATCGTGACCGAACTTCCCGACCGTCCACTCATGGCGGGCGAGGACGGCCTCCGGCTTTCGCTGGCCGGCGCTCAGGACAAACTTCCGGTCGTGGTGCGCGACGGCCGCGTCGCCCTGCCTCTCGGCAACACGCCGAGCACGCATATCATCAAGCCGGAGCCGCTCCGTTTCCCCGGCCTGGTGGCAAACGAGTTCTTCTGCATGGCGCTGGCCAAAGCCGTGGGGCTGAAGGTCTCCGCCGTCGACAGGCGCACTGTCGGCGACAAGCCGTGCCTCATCGTCCAGCGGTATGACCGGACGGTCGGCGCCGACGGCACCGTCACGCGTCTTCACCAGGAGGATTTCTGTCAGGCGCTCGGATTCCCGCCGGAGCACAAGTACCAGCAGGAGGGCGGCCCTCTGTTACGGGACTGCATCGCCCTGCTCCGCGAGTGGTCCACCGCGCCGGTGCTTGACCTCCGCGATTTCCTCGACGGTCAGATTTTCAACGTGCTGATCGGCAACGCCGATGCCCACGGCAAGAACTATTCCATGCTCTACCAAGGGGGACAGCGGCGGCTCGCGCCCTTCTATGACCTGGTCTGCACCCTCGCCTGGCCCGAACTCTCCAAGACGCCGGCGATGAAGATAGGGGGGGACGCTTCCCTGGACGTGTTCACTGCGGCTCCTTGGCAGGAGATGGCAAAGGAAGCGCGGCTGGGCTGGCCCCTGATCCGCGAACGGATGGCGGCGCTCTGCAGGAAGTTTCTCGAAACGCTGCAAGGCTCTGCGATGCGCGGCGCGGTCAACGGCGACATGGAAGCGCGCGTCGCCGCACTCGCGCAGGACCGGGCTTCGGCTATGTTGCGGAATCTGACGCTTTAGAAGCTGCGGCGAACAGGAGTCCGCCTCCGCCGCCCGTCCGGGTCATGTAGAGCTTTCCGAGTTCGGGCAGCACCAGCCCGCGTCGGTCGCCCTGCGGCACGGCCTTGCGTCTGCTAGAGATCGCGTCTGCCAATCCCGACGTGCTCGCATCGGCCCGCTGACGTATCGGCACGGCGGCGATGAGCGCGTCCGACTGCCCCAGAAACACTGGTGATCCGCAGACGCCCTGGAAAGGTATCTGCGCCGATGAAAGTGTGCTGCCCATATAAGTCCCAATAAGGTAATGACTTCTCGGTGGTGGTTTCAGCCCTTGCCTCTCCTTGCACTCCGTGTTTTCGACCCTGTCTCTGGAGAGACAGCCACCGTGTCTCTTCAGAGACAGCCCATATGTCTCTAGGGACATCCGCCCCCTGTCTCTCCAGAGACACACCCTGAGACACAGGCAGTCGGCATCGCCGTGTGCCGCTGACAGGATCGTGTACCCGCGCCTTGTCCGTCCCGTGCAGGGTGCCTGAAAAAAGACCGGGGCACTCCGGCCCGGGGCGTTACATGAAAGAGGGGGACGTATGACGATCCGCTCCGGCGTCAGCCCCCGCAGCGGGTTCACGTACTCGCGCCATTGGTTGTCCTTGCGCGTGTAGATCGTCAGTGCCATATCCGCGCCTCCATCGAAGGTGCGGAATCCACGTAAGAAAACCCGGCAGATTGCAAACACCCTGTTGACCGCACATATCCTGTATGATATATATTTCCCGTGACGAACAGGAAGCCCATCGCTTGGCTGGCAGGCGAAATCAAGACGCCGCCGTTCTCCGAAAGGGCGCGGCAGGAGTCCGGTTTCCTTCTGGGCCGTTTGCAGGATGGGGTGACACTTGCCATGCCGCATGCGAGGGCCATGCCCGCGATCGGGCGGGGGTGTCTTGAGTTGCGGGTCAAGGATGCCGGTGCCGAGTGGAGAATCTTCTGCCGGATCGACCCGGATGCTGTGATCGTGCTGCACGTCTTTTCCAAGAAGACGGCCAAGACGCCGGTCGCCGTTTTGGACCAATGCAAAGCGCGACTGGCGCGTTACGACCGGGAATCGAAAGGAGCTTGAATCATGGACAGCAAAAAACGCAAACGACTCGAAGCCGCAGGCTGGACGTTCGGCAACGCCGAGGACTTTGTCGGAATGTCTCCCGAGGAGGCCTCCTATCTCGAAGTCAAACTCACACTCGCCCGCGAGGTTGAAGCTCAGCGCAAGAAGGCCGGACTGTCCCAGTCCGACCTCGCCGCGAAACTCAAGACCCGCCAACCCAACATCGCGCGGCTTGAGAAAGCGCAGCAGAACGTAACCATCGACGCGCTCTTCAAGACACTGTTGGCTCTGGGACTGACACCCCGCAAGATCGCCGCCATCCTGTAACCCTGCATTATCATTCCGTTGGGACGTGTAATATTGGGTGGCATGGCTTTTGCGGCACGGGGCGATTCGGCGCGGCGTTAGGTTTTTGGGCGTGAAAGGCGGCACCGTCACTTGAACGGCTGCCACACATCTGTGTCCGTGAGCAGAAGCGCGAGAAGCCGTTTGTTGACGAAGAGTTTTGTCTTGCCCTGGCGCACGATGTTCAGGATGCCTGCCCCGGCCAGCGCGTCCAGATAGCGGGTCGCGGTCTGGCGCTGGGCGATGCCGGCGTCGACCAGATTGGAGATCCGGCAATAGGGCCAGACGAAAAGCAGGTCGGCCAGTTCGCGCGAATAGGCCGCGCCCAAGCGTTCGCGCATGAACGCGGCGGTCTCATCGAACAGATGCCTGACGAGCGTGATGCGCCGGTGAGTCCAGGCGGCGGTGTCCCCGACCGCGTTGACCATGTACAGGATGAAGGGCTCCCACTCGCCGTTGGCCGTGACGGCGTTCAGGCGGCTGTAGTACGCGGCCTTGTCGCGGATGATCGCGCGGCTGAGGTAGAGGATCGGCGATGAGAGTAGCCGCTCCTGGACGAGGAAAAGGATGTTGAGGATGCGGCCGGTCCGGCCGTTGCCGTCCGGGAACGGGTGGATGGCCTCGAACTGGTAGTGCCCGACAGCGAGCCGGATCAGGGGGTCGATGTCTGTGCGCCCGTTCATGAACTGTTCCCAGTTGGCGAGTTTCTCGCGGATGAGCGCCTCGCCGTCCGGGGGCGTGTAGACGACCCGCCCCGTGTTCTGGTTGCGGAGGCAGCAGCCCGGCGTTGAACGGATGCCCGCGTCGGTGTGGCGCAGGATGCGGCAGAGGTCGACGGCCGTGTTTGTGCAGAGCGGTCGGGTTGCCACGAGGTCGAAGCCTTGCCGCATGGCTTTGCGGTAGCCGAAGGCCTCCTTCATGGCGGGTGACAGGGTGTCGGTGTTCTCCACCGCCGCATAGCGGAAAAGCTCGTCGGCGGTGGTCACGATGTTCTCGATCTCCGAACTGGCCTGGGCCTCCATGAGGGGCAGGGTGTTTGTGAGGATGTGGCGGTTCGGGAGCAGGTCGGCGGAGGCGTGCAGGGACGCGAGGTGGCGGGACGCGGTGATGCAGGCTTTGAGGATCGCGGGGGTCTCGACATCCGCCGCCGGCGGCAGGGATGGAAGGTCGTTATAGGGTTTTTCGGGTATCCACATGAGGCACCTCGCTTGATTTGACGTGTTCATATTAGTCGATCTCGTGTACATATGGAAGAGGTCGTGTATAAAATATGACGAAAATCGTACATGATGGCACCGTCGTGTTTACGCGGTGTACATGAGAGGCGCGTCGTTTACGAAAAAAGCGAAATCGCTGCTCGGGCGGCAACTCAAGTCAGAGTTCGCCGGGGGCGTAACCTTTTGGCTGTAAATTCAAAAATGGGCCTGCGGTCCCCTTCTGGGCGGCCGCCAGTTTTTTGGCACCCGGCGTTGACGGCGGACGCCAAAGAACGTACGATGGCGCCGTTTTGAGGTGCCGGTCAGATGTGTCGGAGCGGGTGCGCCTGCATGAGAGCAGAGGGTGGTCGGATGTGTTGTGTCTGCAAAGAACCCAATGACGGTAAAGGCGCAGAAGCCGGCCTGTTCACAATCAAACAGCCCTTCGCCCGGCAGGCGCAGGCATCATCTGAAGGCCTATGATGCTGAGCCTGCACGGCCTTGAGTTTCAGAACTAACCAGAAAAGAAAAGGAGACAAGACATGTCAAAAGGACAAGATCAAAAGAGAGAACCCAAAAAGAAACCATCCAGAACTCCGAAAGAAAAGAAACTGGCCAAGCAGGAAAAAAAGAAAAACAGATAAGCCGTGGTTTCTGAAAAACCGTCCCGGCTACACGTCGGGAACGGTTTCAGGATAGACGTGCCGCTGCCGCCCTCGGTCAGCACCGTGAGCCGACCGCCGGTGCCGGGCAGCGTGATCTGCCGGTCGAGATAGTCCAGGTTGTCCCGGAAGGGCGGCTTGCCCGTGCCGCCGCCGTTGACGTGTTTGACGTCCGTGCCGTTGGGCAGATAGGGATAAGATAAGCGCAGAGAGACAAACATGAGCCATAATAAACGGGTACCTTTTGTATTTTGCACAGCGGGACTCATTTTTGCCGTCATAGGGCTCCAGTTGTCAGCGCAGGCCGCGAGTACGCCTGTTGAAGTCAGTCCCGTGAGGCTGACCGACTACGCGACGCACAAGAACGGGGAGGACTGGGCTCCCGCCATACAGAGGGCTTTCGAAGATTCCCCGGTCGTGCATGTCCCCGCAGGGCGTTATCCCTGTTCGCAGGTGAAACTGGCGAGTGGAACCACGCTACAGGGTACGGGAGCGGGGACCGTGTTCATCCCCCGCAGCACGAGGTTGTTCAATATCTCCGGAACAACAGGCGAGGAGCACCGTATCGGTGCCGATATCGTGGATTTTTCCGACAAGATCCACGTTGAAGACAACATTGGATTTGTTCCGGGAGATGACATCTTGATCCGAGGGCAAAGGAATTCGATGCTTCGTGAAGGAGCCCCGGGTGTGCATTATGCGATCGACTGGGTGCTCGGGCGGACGCGGCGAACGAGTTGCTTCTTCGGCGAGATGGATGTCGTGGAGGCGTTGGAGAACAAGGTGTTGACCACGCGCAACAAACGTCTGTTCCCTGACTACTTCAAAGATAATAGCCGTGAACCGGCTCCCCCCTCCGGCGGATATGTGAGCCGGGAAGCGACGACGGTCAGCAGGCTTACGATGGCAACAAACATCGTGCTCCGCAACTTTGCGATTGAGGGGACAGCGACGTGTTATATGCCTGTCCGCATGAGCTACTGCAAGGACTGCCTCGTGGAGAACATCGCGTTCACAACCGACGTCGAATCCCACGAGAAAGACGGAACCCCGGAGCTCTCGTTGGTCTACGGCATCTACGCCAAGAATACGACCGTCCGGAAGTTCACGGCGCGGCTGTCGCCGGGACTTCTGGCCGTTCTCGACGCCAAAGGCAAGACCTACGAGAACTTCTCGAACTATAATCTCTTCAAGATGATAAGCAGCACCGCGAGCGGGTTTGAACAGTGCGAAGCAAACGGCGGCACCCATGCCTTCAACATCACCCGAAGCGGGTCATTGACGAGTGGCGGCGGTATTCCTTCGGTGCATTGTTTCATCCGTAACTGCATCGCATCGAACTGCGTCTGGTCCGGGATGACGGTTCAGCAGGGATGTTACAACACCGAAGTGTCCGGAAACACGGTTACGTCAAGTGGCCAAGGCATCATCACCGGCGGGCGGAACACGCGCATTGAGAGCAACAGGGTGTCCACAGAGAAACCGCTCTCGACCGATTACTACTACACGCACATTTCGCGAGGCGGGACCTTCGGGATCGGCATGATCGAAGGCTACGCTTGCGGAAGCATCGTCAGGGGCAACACCGTGGAAGGTTTCTATTCCGGCATTGCTGTGGCTGACGGTTACGAGGAAAAGAACTGTTTCGAGGAAGGTGACCTCCGCGTTGAGAACAACACCGTCAGCGGGTGCGTGCGAGGCTTCACTCTCTACAAGAATCCCCATTGCGCGAGTCTGGGAAGGAAGGATCTCAAGATCAGGATTGTGAACAATCGTTTTACGGCTGCGGCCACAAAGCCAGAAGCCAGTCCGCTCACCTGCGGGATCTATTTGCCAGAAGAGGCGGCCGGTGTGGATATCGGTTCGAACACGTTCCGGAATTTCCACCGCGGCGTGTCGATAGGCGGGACTGTCGATTTCATCACGATCAGCAGCAACCATTTTGTGGATTGCGGAACAGGGGTAACAATCGAAGCGCTTTTACGGAAAGATGCGGTTCACGTGAATGAAACCAACAACACGTTCACCCGGACCGCGAAACCAAGGCAAGGTTTCGAACAGGCGCAGGTCAGCGAATACTGATCCGATAAAGCGGATACGATGCAGCCATCTTCTGGGGGCCACCCTTCGTCGCGCCTTTTCGCAGATGCTACGACAGCGTCATGCCCCGCAGCGGGTTCACGTACTCCCGCCACGCGTTATCCTTGCTCGTGTATACCGTCAGTGCCATATCCGCGCCTCCTATCAAAGGCGCGGAAGCAACAAGGCGATTCAATCTTGCAAGATATGGATTCAAATCACTGTAGTCCCACAGTCGGACACAGAAATTGAAAAGTGCTGGTTTGCTTTGTGCCCTTATCCCAAGATAAGGGTGTGAAAACAAACAACAAACCAGCAGGGAACAGTCTCCCCGTTCTGCGGCAACTTTGCAACCTGATTCCCCGGGCGATGTTCGACGAGTTGTGCGGGCGTCACGGGTTCGACACGCGGGGGTATTCGGAATGGAGCCATTTCGTGGCGATGCTGTACGCGCACCTGTCGCGCGCGGCGAGCCTAAACGAGGTGTGCGACGGGCTGAGGATGCACGGGGCGGCGCTGGCGTGCGTTAAGGGCGCGACGCCGCCGAGCAAGAACAACCTGAGCAACTGCAACAAGCGGAGGGGCGCCGCCCTCGTCGAGGAGCTGTACTGGCGGGTCATGGACTTCCTGTGCTCGGCGAACGGCGGGTTCGGGTCGAGCAAGTGCCGCAAAGGCTATCTGCGCCGTTTCAGGAAGGCCATCCACGCCGTGGACTCGACCACCGTGAAGCTCGTGGCCAAGAACCTCGGGCGGGCGAAGCACCGCAGGCGGAAGGCGGCGACGAAGGTCCACATGCGCGTCGGGCTCCAGGGGTTCCTGCCGAAGTTCGCCGTCGTGAAAGAAGTCCGTGACCACGACGCGAAGCTCGCCTACGAGGTGTGCGCGGGGCTTCAGGCGCGCGCTCCTGTGCTCCTATGGGACAGCGCCGCCCGCCTCGGCCATGGCTTCAGGCCTGAAACAGGCCTTTTTCGCAGGATTCACGTGAACCTGTGGGACAGCAGAACGCAAGAACACGCCAAAACAAGGACTTTCACGATCCGCAGGTAAAAAGGGTTTTGCGATACAACGCCAAAATTCCCTTGTTTTTCAAGGGGTAAGGGCGAATTTTATCAACCTATGGGACTACACTGGATTCAAATAATCCCATATACATGGCTGGCGTTTTTTGGTAACTTCAGTCCAAAACTATTTCTTGAGGTTTTTATGAAACAAGTTTCATGTGTTTTGGTTCACCGTGAACTGGACAAGCGCCCTGTGTTGTTAAGAGACTCGGGGCACATCCCCAGCCTCAGATTGCTTTGAATGTAACACTCAGGCTGCGGGCTGTCGAGCCAGAGCCCGGCGTTT
>Ga0208244_101513_pt1 | contig 11837 bp, 2 predicted proteins | sample SubbioCR12Aug_5A_FD_184828 | JGI IMG/M metagenome (GOLD analysis project Ga0208244, IMG submission 184828) | Serpentinite rock and fluid subsurface biosphere microbial communities from McLaughlin Reserve, California, USA - CR12Aug_5A (SPAdes) | ecosystem: Environmental > Terrestrial > Deep... | reverse complement strand
TTTCGGGTATTCTTGAGTTAATATGGTCAATAATATATGCCTTAGCCTTTTGGGGACTAGCAATAAGCCCTATAATACGTTCAGTTTCATCTAGTCTTTCACTAAGTTCTGCTTGATAAGTTTTTATGGTAGTATTGAGAATAGTATTTTTAGCCACCGCTACTGAAGATAAGCCAAAAGCTCTGTAAGCATGATCAACATAGATATTATTAGCATTTCTTACGTTTGCTACAGTGAGCTCTCCTACTTTATCACGTTCAAATGTATCAGCTATTTTTTGCCATTCATGAGCAAAGGCATAAGTTTTCTTTTCTCGTAATGGAGCAAAAACTTCATAATTAAATACATTAATTATAGTTTTCCTAAAGATAGGATTGATAGATTTCTCTACTCGTTTATAACTTTTTTCTATTCCTCTAACTGCTTTAAATACGCGTAACATTTTAGCAATATTCTTAAGATCCCAAGTACTAGGAACTTCTAACATTTCTGATGCAAGGACTTCCATTCTTTGGGGTTCTGTTCCAGCATAATGTATAGCAGCTTCTATTTCTATAGGATGATACTTGATATATTTTTTTTGAAGCTCCTTTATACCCAGATTTTTAATATCTCTTAAAAGTTCTTCTCCATGTAAACCTATAGATTCAAGAGCTTCTCTTACAACAATAGATCTCATTTTTGATTTCAAAAGAGATAAGCCAGCCATTACATCTCTCCTAGCTAGCTTCTTAAAGCGTCTATATGATATACTTCCTATTTCAATATCTTCTAAAGCAGGTGCAAACGTCTTTAAAAATGCTCCCACATGTTCTCTGGGATCGAAGACTTCATCGGGATAACTAAATCTAGTCTGGTTAATATGATCAGCATTAAAATCAGATGTTCGAGCTAATGATCTAACACCAATAGCTTGATTATATCTAGGTCTAATCCTTACATTATCACTATAATTTTGCAAAAAGTTTTTTAGTAGTCCTGGTTCAAATTGAGACATTAATTCATATAGAATATGATTTGATTGAAAATCAAGAGGCTTAGCTTTATCAAATAAGGTCTTGTTTGTTACAAGATTTTGTGCTTTATGATCTTTTAATCCCGTATTAGTCACTTGGCCTAGGAATGAAATCCAGAAACCTTGTAAATCGAATTCATTAAATTTACCCTTACCAGAGTAAAGTCTATCTGTAATATGTTCTTCTGCTAATTCTATTCTATCTGATAAACTAATGTTTTTTATTAATGATAATAGACTAGATAACTGTTGTCTATTTTTGATTCCTATTTCTCTAGCTTGGTATCCTTTCCATACTCCATCCTCTTCTGTAAGAGCAGTGTATAGTTTACCTGAGATACTATCTGGATCTTTAGCAGCATTAGCTCTAAGAGTAGTATGATACCACGCAGTTCCATTATGTTCTACAATAAGTTTATTATCCTTTGATGCGTATAATATAATATCACCCATTTTACTATTTAATATTGTAGGTTTTGCATCGATAGCAAAAGTAAATTGATCCTTTTCTAAAAGTTTCTTCATTAGTTTTGGATAAGCAACTTGTCTTCCCCATCTATTGGAAGTCATTGTAGCGCTAGGTTGAGTTTCTTTAGGATTCCAGGTGGACTCATCAAAAGCATGCACAATAGAGATGACTTCATCCCTTACAGAGGTTATCTTATCCTCCATATTACCCTTATTTCTATTAAATATAAAATCTAGTTGTCTAGGAATAAGGGTTAATGCAATTGTAGTATTATTAATTTCGTATTCTTCTTCACCTTGAATAAAATCAGGACCATACACCTCGCCTATTTGATTATATATCGCTATAAATTCATTAGATGTAGTAAAAAACTTTTCTTGCAAATAGTCAGGAATCTTGATTCGAATCTTTGCAAGCGACTCCTTATCTTTTAATAATGTGGCCACCCTTTCAGTATGATTAATACTCTTACTGGCCATCATATCCTGTAATTCTTTTGGTAACTCTTTTCTTACTAGTAAATAAGCTGGCTTAAGTATATTAAGCAAAGTAGTAGCTTCGTATTGTGCTGCTGTCTCAGGTATAGTAAAAAAGCTTCTTTTCTGAGGAGAAGTGTCCTTATCTAACAATATTCCACTATAGAAAATTTCAGATAAAGTAGGAGAATCATGAATCATATCTTTTGCTGCTAGAGTCTGATCAATCAGGTGATCTTCATAAGAAGTTCCAGGTATGGGTAGTGATTCAACATCCAACTCTAATATCATTCTAAATAAAGGATAATCCTTAATATTGCTAACTTTAAGTTTTTCAATAAAGTTAAAAACGATCTGGTCTGCAATACCAAGACTTTTTTTATTTTCTTCATACGTTTTATGTTCATATCCAAAACTTTGACCTATCCTTGCTAGCTTTTCCCTAAGAACGGCATTATACATATTATATAATGCATCTCTACTCTCTCGAGTATTTGTAGCTAAAAGTTTAAGAATCTTTTGTTGTCTTAATACTTGTTGTTTGAGATTATAATAATCAAGTGGAGCACCAGTTTCTGTAACTCTATTTGCAGCTAAGTCAAAAACTGGTCCAAATACCCATTGTAAAAAGTCTCTAATGGCAATAGCCTCTGTTTGTGTCGCTTCTTCTCCTAATAGATGTTTAAAAAATACTTCTGGAGTATGATTATAAGTCAGTCTATTAGTATTATTGGGGAAATCTACAGCATGGTTAGTGTCGTGAGAATGCATAAGATTTGTAGCAAACCAATCATCGTGATTGGCTTCAAAATTGTATTTCTTATTTTCATCAAGAATACTTCCAACCCCTTTAGATTTAAGATCAATAGCAGACATTGCTGTATGTAATAATCGTTCTGATATAACAAATGCTGGACTGTCAAGATAAGCCTGAGTGATGAATGAGAAGTCCTTACCCATTGCTTTGAATGTAGCTTTATTGCCTTCTTCTGATTTACCAAGCATAGCTTGACAAAAAGCCGCTTTTACCTCTGATAGAAATACAGTATCCTTGGTAATTGGAATTATTTTACCAGTTTTTTCTGAAACGGGAGTAATTCTTGCTTCCGCTAATTTTTTCTTTGTAACATCTACTGCTTTGTCAATATAATTTTTATGAGCTTCTTCTAATATTTGATGTAATGCTTCAAATTCATTTCCTTCCCAAATATCAGGATCATTTACTAAAAGCGATATGGTATCAACGTCATAATCCTTACCAACCCAAAACTGAATAAATTCAGAGTTAAATATAACTGACATATTATCAGTTACTTTTCTCCCTATCGTATTGGCGCTTTCATTAGATGGGGCTATGCCTGCAATTCTAACAGGGATTACTCCTAATATTGAATCAGTAGGGGTAACGACAGCTATTATAGAGTCACCAGCTTTTAAACCATATTTATTAGCAATATCTTCTGATATAATTATCCAGCCATTATTTAGTCGACCCGTATCTGGATTAAGGATACCATGTTCTCCCCAAATATACTGATCTATCCAGTTTTGAAGCTTTTCTGATTTATTAATCATTTCATAGACAGGTGCATTCTTTAGGGTTGCTTGCCTGTTGGGGTCTGTTACAGTATCAGCGATAGCTGAAATCTTATCCAAAGCTTCCTTTTTACGTTTGGCGATATCGGTTTTTTGATCAAAGGTCTTTTTAGAGTGCATCTTTGATTCATCTCGTTGTGCTACAATAAAATCTCTAATAGCAAGACCCAACCCAGGTTCAGGAAATGCTTCCCTAAACATTTCGTGTTCAAAAGGAAGATTCATTATTAATTGGGCTATATTATATTTATTAGTAATTGGATTAATATCTGATTGTGGTGCACCACTACCAAGATTTGGTCGTAATGTGGCTCTGACACCTGAAATTCTACCTTCAAACAAAGCCTTTGCAGGTTTAATTAATCTATGTCTTAATACTTCAGCTATATGAGGTAGTGCAATAAGATTACCAAATCTAGCCTTAATATCATTAGTATCCATTTCTGATAAAAATGAGAAGGTCTTAGCTATTCTTTCTTCATAAACTCCTTGGGGATTATTAAGTATATCAATAAAAGAGTCAAGTAGCTCATCTGGATGTGTCATTGAGTAAGTTTCGTTAAAGGCTCGAGTAGTATTTCTAGATGTAAAGTCATTAAGAATTTTTATTACTTCTTCTTTTTTACTTTTTGATATAATAGGATTAGATTTTACCCAACCAGATCCATTCCACCATTGTTTACTAATGCCAGCATTAATACTAGGATTATTTTCTTCCTTATATCTCTGAAAATTATCCATATCTAATGTAAGAATACCACCTTCTACATTACTAACCGGGTTAGAGGGATCAATATGTTCTGATATATTAATAGGTTTGCCCCCAATCTTAGCTGCCGAATCTGATATTAGTAAACCTATACCATTTTGAATCATAAATTGACCCAATGGAGTATCCCTATGCACACCATGCATAGCATGCTTTAGAAATAGAGGATCTTGTTCTGCTCTTGATGCATAAAAATTCTTTAGTACTCCTGATTTGAATATACCATGACCTACATTGTAAATATCATCAAATTCTCCAATAATATAAAAAATTGCTCCATCAGTAGTCTGAATTCCATATTCATTAAGTAATAAATTAGCTACTGATATAGACTTTTTCTCATTAGTAATGATATCAATATTTCCCACATCTTCACTATTAAAAATAGCTCCTTGGACATAAACTTTATCTCCCTCTATTTTAAATCCAGAATAATTTTGAATCTTTGTCTTATCTCTTATAAGGTCTATGTTAGAAGAAACAACTTCTTCTCCCATAAGAAACAATGTTCCTCTTTTTAAGATTTTGTTAATATCTTTATCTATAAGGGATGTAGACTCTAATTTTGGAAAATCTTGCTCTCTAACAACAGTTTCTGCATTATACCATAAATCTGTAAGTAATAGTCTAGCAACATTAGTTCGTTGCATACTATCACTTACACCATCAAACTCTTCATTAGCGATTTGTAGCGTATCAATATACTGTTGTTTAAGCAAATTAAGTTGTCTCTCAACCTTTTGAACCAGATTACCTTGTTTTGGAATAGCAATTACAGGTAGAGTATCTCTCCCCCCAAATGTTCCTAAGAATAGATATACAAAATCATCAGATGTATTCTCCCATAATTTGTAAGATAGCAAATCAACAGTAGGAGTGGTTTTATCTTTACTTCTTCCTAGGGTCTTGTTATCCAAACGACCAATGTTAAGACCTTCTCGTTGCAATTTACCATCTTTATACATATCAAAACCAGATACATAATGGACCTCTAAAGTCCCTAACTTATCTATTCCTAATGCTTTCTCAAAAAGTGGCAATAAAGTATCTAAAACAGTTCTTGGTTTTAATTCTTTTGCGGAACCTTTTCCATCCTTTACTATAGAGGTTGTAATTGTTTGCTGTTGTTCTCCTGGATTCCATTTATAATGAGTAACTATTCTGAAATGTGGTTTGGGATCAAGTTTATTAATATAACTAAATGTAAAAGTTAAGAACCGTTCTTTAAATATCTCATAGCTTCCAATCTTATCTTTGTAAGAAGTTTGATACAAACCTTTAAGTTTTCTTTCAATAAGGTTGGCGGATTTTGCATTAATATCATTAACTTTTGTTATAAATGAAGAAGCGCTAGGAATTTTCTTTATAGCATTGATAACAAGTCTTGACTTAGATTTTGTTAGATGAGCTAGAAGATCTACAAAACTTCCCGATAGAACCTTATCGGTAAAAGTAGTATCACGTTCTATATTTTCTTCAACTTGATCAGCGTCTAGTATATCATAAAGATCATTGACATCTCTTTCTATAGGATTTTGAATATTAGAGGCTCTTTCAAAAAGATATTGCAATATTTTAGCTTCTGATGTTCCTTGTTGCCGTAGATGATGATAAGTAGCTAAATTAGTCTGGGCTGCTTCCATGATCCCCATCAAACTGTCAAAAAGTGTGGGATGAGTTTTCTCATCTTTATTAAATATTATCGCCCAAATCTTTTTAAGTATATTAGTTATATCTGACCACACAGAACCTTGTGGTTTCATTTTACCAGGAATTCTGGTGGTAACATAACGTAATATAGTAGTATCACCGAATATACCAGCTAAAAACTCTCTTGTATCTTTAAGATAATGAGCTATTTCTTTGGCATATAATTCATTAACAGATTCTAATTCTGCTGCAGTTCCTAACCACATTTTGTCTCTTACAGATCTTTCGGGGTTCTTAAGAATTATAGTAATAGTATTCATTACAGTTTGTATTTCACTTTTAAGTCTAATTGCCGAGGGCAAGTTTGATTCAAGAAAATCTACTGTGAGAGCATGGATAGCTTCATGCAAAGCTGTTTTAATAACATCATACTTATCAGTTTCAAGTGTGGCGTTGGGATTTATAATAATACGACTGTTAGTTTCGTCCATGTATCTGGGTATAAATCTGCCCGGATATTTTGGATCCAATTCCTCTATACTTATTTTATAATCGCCAATATGTTTTACAAGTTTTAACGCATCTATAAGTGCCGAGAGATCTTCTGATATTAAATCATTTTCTTTTAAATATTTTATGAGTTCAGCAAAATTTTTGCCTTGAAAGTTTGCTAAAAAATCTTTATATTTAGGGCCATAAGCCTGTTTTGAAGGCGAAACTATAGGATCTTGTTGAACCTGGGGAGAAGTGGCGACCATTCGTAAACTTTTTAGTTGTGTTGTTAGATACTGGAACGTCTGTGGAGCTTTAGTTTGCAATTGAGATAATCCGGTTCCCACTCCACTTAAAGGAAATACTATGGTTTTACCTAGTTCAACTTGTTCCTTGATTCTGTTTATATCTTCATTTATCTTGGTCTTGTTTTGCTCAAGCTCGTTATCATTATAAAAAGCGGACTCATCCATAGAAGGAGACTTTTTGGTCCTTATCCCAATGGAATTAGGTTCTCCCCTCATTTCTTTAGCTTGTCCACCCAATCCAACTCTCTGATCATTATCTCCAAAAACAAATATCTTATCAGGATTTTCTTTTAAGTCACTCCTCTTAATTATTTTCTGAAAAGTAATTGCGGTACGTTCTTGAGGTAACTCTTCTCTTCTAGGCTCTATTTCAGTTTCATATAATCTCTCTTGAAAAAGCTTTTTAGTTTCTTCTATTGGTTCTTTTGTTTCTTGTTCTTTTGTTTCCTTTTGATACTTAGCAAATTCTTCTCTAGATGCAACAAATCTATCGTTAAGTGCTTGTGAGTTTAATTCTCCAACTGCAAAAGCGTGAGTAGATTCAGTTTCTGGATCTGTAAATAAATAAAAGCTCTTACCACTAGGAAAAGCTTGAATACCCTCGTAAGTGGTTCCAGTTTCTTTTGCAAGAGTTTGAGATATTACATTAAAATCTACAGGTATTATTTCTTCATTGAGATGTTGTTCTTCTTCTTTTTCTTCTTCGCTTCTAAAATAGGTAGGGTCGCTAACATCTTCTATATTAGAAATCTCATCACCCATAATATCTTTAGTAAAATCATTGTCATCCTGAAGATTTTCAGTAGTTTTTTGCATCACAAGATCTGAACGTATAGCTTCAAAAGCCATATCTTGAACTTTATTGGCAGTCTCTAATGGTATAGCTACTTTTATGTTTCTTTCTAAAATAGGTTCTAATACTTCTCTGGAGAGGACACTTTGGTATTTATCGAATAATATATTACTACTTTTATCTGTCAAACCAGCTAATTTTAGAGCTTGAATATCTGTCTGCAACTTTTGCCTAATCTTAGGATCTGATACTTCATCTGAAGTAACAGAAACTTGCGTAGAAGTTTCAGCCGCAAAAGATAAAAGTTTTTCTGTATATTTGTGTAATATGTCATTGGATATATCTGGTAGGGTTTGATCTATATCAGCAGATACTTCCTCTCCTGTAACTTTCATTGCTGCTTGAACATATCTTTCCGTGGTAAGTTTGCCTAGTTTAGCTGCAACATCAAGGACATTAGAATTAGGAATATCTTTTACAGCTTCCATTGTAGCAACTAAAAGCTCTGGATAAGATTGTTCTACAACTTCAAGAGCTTGTTCGTGCTGATCTGCCGTAAGATCTAGAAGTGCTGTAGTATTAAAATCTTCTTTTGCTCCAGCACTCATATAGTGTTTTATAGCATTTCTAGTCTCTTTAAGATGAGAAGCCTCATTAGCTTTTATATTAGTTTTAGTAAATATATCTTGAACTATCTTTTGAGCTGCAGGACTAGATGTCCATTCTATAAAATCGTCAGCTTGCTGTTTTGTAATCACACCCTTATCAATCTGCTCTTGTAGCGCAACCTCAACAGGCTTTATAAATAAATCCCTTACACCAAATGTGTGTCCTAAAACATGTCCGACTATAGCCTCTATAGCTAAATTTTCAAGAGCGTGCCTTCTTATCTCGGGATTCTCTCCAGCAAATATCCAATATCCAGATGTTCTGGATCCGGGTTCTAAAATATCTTGTGTTACATCTGTAATTTGTTCTGTAAATGTTTCTGTTCCAGTTCCTAGTGTACCTTTTTTAAGTAGATTTTTACCAAAATCCTTCCAAGCCTTAGAATCAAATTGTTTAAGAGCTTTAAAAGGAACATTATGAAAACGTACTACTTGAATCATACCTTCAAAAGCACCTTCCGCAGTGGCCATTAGATTCTCTTTAAAAGCATTCTTTAAAGCAGTTCCCACATAATCCCATACGTCCGGTTGAATACCTTGATCAATTTTTTCACTAAGTTCTTTGTGGGTTTCTCTAACGGCTCTGATGTTAGCACCAGGACCTAATATTCTCCAAGAGTTTTTCCCTTGTATAGCAACTTCTTTTCCCCATCTCTTTAAGGCTTCTTTACTAAACCACTTTATTCCTTGAGCTGTAAACAATACGGCTCTAGCTGGTGCAGTTGCCGCTATACCTACAGCTAATCCTACAGAAGTAGTTAACGCAGCGACAGTAGCAGTTAGAAATGGAAGAGCATTTCGTTTCTCTCTGTATTTATTAGCTTCTTTAGGAGAAATGTATTTAAAATTCTGTAAGTGTTGTATAAGATCAGAATCAATATCATAATTTTTAGGAATTTCAGACTCTGCTTCAATACCTGTAAAAAGAGAGGCTGTTTGAGTAACACCCCCATAAAAACCTTTCTCAAGAGCAATAGTTAAGTCGCCCTTTTCGATTATATCTCTAATTTCTTGAGCTGTTTTTTTGTCAGACTTTGGAGAAGTTAATCCCCTAGGAGCATCTTCTGCCAAACTTAAAAATTGAGCAACAGATTGTTCTCTTTCTTTTGAATCTAGTTCTCTTGGCAAAACGACATCGGCTTGCCTAAATTGAGATTTATCGTCTCTAAATTGGTAAGGATCAACATCTTGTACTAATGGACTAAGAGGTGTAAAAAGAAAAGCTTTACCATCATCTTCAAACCCCAATCTAGCTGGAATTGGCTGGTCTGCTCCTTGTTTAAGAGTATTTGCAATACTATCTTTTTCTTGTGTAGAATGATAACCAACATCTTCTGGAGTGTATGTATCAAAAAACTCTGACAAAGTCATCTTGCGACCAGAACCTTTTTGACTTGGTCGTTGTGCGTTTTCTATTTCTTGTTGTTTGCGAAGTTCGGCTGCTTCTTCGGGTGTGTACTGAAAGAAGAAATCAAATTTTCCGTATCCGTACGATTTGGTACGTTTATTATCTTGAGGCATTGTAATCCTTTTGTAACAGTTTTATTGTTACATTTATTATCTGCTGGGTACTAATTCAAGAAACTTCTTAATTACTTGAATTTTATACTCATCATTAAGGTTATTCCAATATTGCTGTAGATTGCCTTTGGGCTCTCCTGTTATTTTGGTAAGTTCATTTAGTATTTCTTGATGCCATGAATTTGCAGTATCAGATAAAATTCTTTGTACTCCACCATACCCTTGGCTCCATGTATCTAAGTCCATCTTATATTTATCAAGCTTCTCAAATAACTCAAGTTTAGGGGCCATTCCAGTAAGTTTTCTTGAAGCTAGATCATGCTCTTGCTTGGTCTCTTTAAATTGTTGATACTGATTGATAATCATATCCCTTTCTTCTTGAGTCTTTTTGCTCATTTTTAAATTAATTTTTCTTATTATTTCTGTTTCGGGTATACCTGATAATTTATTAAATGCTGTAACAACATCTTCTTTTATAACTGGTTGTCCCATAGCTTCTAAAACATTGGCAGCTAGTCCATTAGCTTGGACATAAGCATCTTTACGATAAACTTGCCATTGTTTATAATTAGTAGCAGCCTTTTCTTCTTCGGCTTTTGTTTTAAATTTACCAACTAATTTAGGGCCTTCACTTCCAAGTGGAACTTGAATTACGGTACCATCTTCTAATGTTTGAGGAATATAAGAGGTTCCGGTTTTACGATCAAAGGATACTGGTAACCCACCTTGAGTCATGCCCATAGGACTATATCTATTAGCTCTATCCATTTTTGATTGAAATTCATAATCTATTTCTTTTGCAGCTCTATGCTCTCGCAGTTTTTCTGATAGTTTTTGTTCTGTACTCCTAGCATCAATCATATATTGTTCTTTGGGAACAGTACTACCCTTTTTATAAACACTTAATACATTTTCTCCAGTAGGTAGTATTTGTGAAACTTGTCTCTCACTTAATCTTTCCTGTTCTGACTCAAATTTCATTAAGTCTATCATTCGTAAGCCAGAAATATCTTTAGGTCCTTCAAATCCTTGTTCTCCAGCATAGCCCTTTAAAGCTATGTCTTCTTTTCTTTGTTTAGATAATTCTAGATTCTTTAGACTATCAGAGTAGAGATTACTAATAAGAGGAAGGTCCTCTTTTAGCGTATTCATTTTAGCTGCATTTTGAATTAATTCATAAGCTAACTTACGATACGTATTTTCATCAGCATCTGGATCCACTTTTTGAAATGATTCTGCTATCTTGAACGCAGTTATACTAGAGCGTTTCTCTTTGCGCTTCTCTTCCATAAGAACATTTTCGGAACGCAGATATTCTGTCAAACCCTGAAAAGACTGTAGTAATTGACTTGGCATTAGTTATTCTCTCTTTTGTATGACAACAGTCATGTGTTAAAAGAACCGTCTTAAGCTAGCAGATGGTATAAAATTGTATAACATATCATCTTTGATCTTACGTTTACCCAAGAATGGATTTTGTCCATAGCCCTGTCCCTTCCATGGATCAGGCCCTTGATAACCCATAGCGCTACCGGTCTGTTGATATCCAGAGCTTTGATTTGTGTCTTGATTTGGATCTTCAATATCTTGTGGTAAAAGAAATTTAGATAATTCTATACCTGTTGGTAATGCAGTCAAAGCCCCAGTAAGAAAATCAGAAGTAGAGTCGGCAGTAGGTCCACCCATCTGCAAAGCAGCTATTTGACTACGTGTTTGAGTATTGCGTGCTAATATTTGCTGTTCTAATTCTATTTGAGACCCTATTTTAGCAGATTCCATTTGACCAGCAACAGCACCACCAATTACGCCTTGATTGGCTACACCCCTTTGTCGTATAGCAGTTGTATTAAGAGTACTAATCAATCTACTATTAAATAAGCGACTTACGTTATTCATCATCATATTGAGCTGTTCATCGCTTACAATAGACTTTTCTAGTATGCTTGTAGCATATTGTTTTCTTTTTTCATACTCTTCTTGAGCTCTGCGTTGTGCCTGTTGGTTAGCAAGACCTCCAAATAGTGAGGTCCCAACCATCAAACCTATAGTTAGAGGATCCATTAATTATTTCCCTCTTTTT
>Ga0208244_101512_pt1 | contig 11866 bp, 9 predicted proteins | sample SubbioCR12Aug_5A_FD_184828 | JGI IMG/M metagenome (GOLD analysis project Ga0208244, IMG submission 184828) | Serpentinite rock and fluid subsurface biosphere microbial communities from McLaughlin Reserve, California, USA - CR12Aug_5A (SPAdes) | ecosystem: Environmental > Terrestrial > Deep... | reverse complement strand
TTTTTTATCGCCAGATTATTTTACCGATTATTTCATTTGTCGGTCCGTGGTTACAGCATTCCTCCTTAAAAATGGCTTTTTAAGGGTTGACTAGTTAAAGATTTGTTGGTTAAAATATGTGATAACGAAGGGAAAGAAGTTCCTATTGGTGAAAAAGGAGAAATAGTTGTAAAAGGGGAAAACGTGATGGTTGGTTATTGGAAAAATGAAAAAGCAACTTCTGAAACAATAAAAGAGGGATGGCTTTACACGGGAGATATGGGTTATCTTGATGAGGATAATTATTTATATGTTCTTGGAAGATTTAAGAGTCTTTTAATTGCAGGTGACGGTGAAAAATATAGCCCGGAAGGGATTGAAGAAACAGTGACTGAACACTCACCATATATTGAACAAATGATGTTGTATAACAATCAATCCCCTTATACGGTTGCACTTTTATTTCCGAATAAAGAAGCTATACTACGTAAATTAAAGGAAGCCGGAAAGAGCATTAATGATGAGGAGGGAAAAAGAGAAGCTTTGAACCTAATTCAATTAGAAATTAACGAATACAAAAAAGGAGGGAGGTTCGAAGGAATGTTTCCTGAAAGATGGCTCCCATCGGCAATTGCAGTTTTAGGAGAAGGATTCACCGAGCAGAATAAATTTTTAAATAGCACTTTGAAAATGGTTAGAGGTAAAATTGTAGATTTCTATAAAAATCGGATAGATTATTTATTTACCCCTGAAGCAAAAGATATTTGTAACAGTCAAAACCTTACAATCATATCACGATGGAAGGAAAGCTAGAATACGAGTACACGGAGAGGTCCACCAATTATAGTCTCCGTTACTTATGCAGAAAATTTTATATGTGCTTTTTCACGTACATGTATTGAAGAATAGTACATAATGGTTTATTTGCTATAATGAAAAGAGAAAAAATCATATTGACTCTTAACTTCTTCTGTTATTGGATAATTAGAAATGAATAACTCTTTCCCAAGCTGATTCGAATCTTTGGTAACGTTACGCATTCCATAAGTTAAGTCCCAAGTTCTGATATTGGCAAAGGAAAAAAGATTCCTGATATAGTTGCTGTCGTCATAAGTGATTAACCATTTGTGTTGGGTTTGCTTCATTACATCTGCAAATCTTTCATGGTTAAAAATTTTATGAAGTGTTCCATTCTTGCCATATAATGCGGATTTTGTTGCAGAATAATAAGGTGGGTCAAGGAATAAAAACACATCTTCACCATCATCCAATATTACTTTTTCATAATCAAGATTGGTTATTTTCGTGTCAACCAAAATCTTTGAAAGCACTTTAACTCTTTCAATACTTGATTCAGTAAACCTTTTATGAAAAGCAGCATTTGAAAAACCTCCGCTTTCTGTTGTACCAGAAAATGTAATCCTATTAAAAATAAAAAATGCAGCTGCTTTATTAATACTATCAAACGAATCTATATTGTTTAATAAAAATCTATGCAACTCCTTTCCATCAGAATAGTTAGAACGAAATTCAAGAATTAATTCAATAAGTTTGTTTGGATTCTCTTTGCACTCATTCCAAAAATGGTAAAGATTCTGGTAAATATCGTTTATCCAAAAAGTTCTTGAAGGAAATTTTTGTTTTAGATAAACGAAAATAGAGCCTCCACCGACAAAAGGTTCTCGATATTCCTTGAATTCTGGTATTAATTTCGAAATCGAATCTATGGCTTTACTTTTACCGCCGGGATATCTGAGTGGACTTTTAATCATTTCAAACGCCTTCAATAATAACTTCAAAATTGTTTGTTTTTGCTTCTGCAAAAAGTCTATCGATAATCTCAGCATTATTTTTATTAAAACAAGCTGTAGATTTAAATTCTTCTATTTCTGATGTTGAACTTTTGGAAGAGATTTTCCCAGTAATATTAGTGGATGTTAATTTCAAAACAGGTTTAGGAGTAAATTCTGCATCATTCACTTTCACTTCTGTTAAATTGCAATATAAAACCATTTTCAATAAACCGTCTTTAATATCCCCAACATTTGGTAATTTTGAATTACTTGAGTGTTTACCTTCAATTAAACATAAATATTTGTCAATTATAGAAATTTCATCCGTCGTAAAATAGTATTTTCCTCCGAGATAGTTTTCGATTGTTATAGTTGCTTTTGTTGACGTCGATAAAAATTCTTTTGGTTGCAAAGTTTGCTTTTCTCTGTTCTGGGCTTCCTTAGCTTTACTTCTTGATGTAGCCATAAAATCTGCTACTCCTTCCTGAAATTGACTTTTAAAACGTAATATCCCTCTCGAATTATGAAACGAAACTTTTAATTCTTTTTCAAGACGGTTATATGTTTCTTGAACAACATCAATTAGTGACGGAAGAGTATCATTTATTTCTTTTAAATTCCAATGCAATGCTGAGCTATGATAGTTCCTTATTTCTACAATTTTATTCTTGACATAGTCATTATCGAACTCTTGCTCTGTAATCTTGTTTTCTCTTGAAGGATGGATTATAGCATTATTGTAATAGGCAAGGATCACATAGACATCCAAAAGACTCATTAATGAAACTGTATCCCATTGAATAAAGTCACGGTCTCCTTTTGAGCCTTCATCTTTAATAATTGGAATTACAGTAATTCTTTTCGGGACATTTAGAGAATTATAAACTCTTTCGAAGGGATATGATCGAGTCCGTTTTGGAGAAACCCATTTCGAAATTCCATAGTTGTATTGTTTGTCTGAAAGTAAAAAACAAGAAGGAGCAGAATTAATATTAAAATCTTTGAAACTAATCTCTGTTAAATCATCTGTGCAGTTTACATTATACTTAATTCCGGTAATTTTCGCAGAAATGTTCATATTATTTGTGTCCCTTTAATTTCTTCTTTTCAATATACTCAAGCGTCACAAATTTAAATTTGCCTGTTTTCCTTTCAATAATTTCAAGATGATCCTCTTCATTGAAAATGTCTGAATTTTTATCAAAGCCTGTTTTTTTTCTGATAGTATTTTCTAAATCCCGTATTATCTCAATACCAACTGAATTTCTCTTTAACAAGCGAGCAACTTTCATTGTTGTGCCACTTCCTAAAAAAGAATCTAAAACAGTTTCTCCAACGTATGAATATAATTTAATGATTCGATAAGGCAATTGTTCTGGAAAAGCCGCAACATTTTTTTCAAGTTTTGACCCAGGCAAAACGTTTGTCATCTCCCATAGGGTTTTATGCCAATTATTATTTTGAAATTCATTTTTATCAATTTTCGAAAGCTCACGAATTTCTTTTGAAATAGAACGATAATCAAATTTACCTTTCTGAAAGATTACAATACTTTCTAATAAATTGTCCGGATAATAATACATCGGAAATGGATTTTGTAATATTACACCACTTCTTTTACTAATTCTTAAATAACCGTCCGGTTTTTTCCAAATAATTCTGTCCCGATAGCGAAAACCAGCATCTTGAAATATTTTTGTGGCATCAGCAACAATAGGATATTTTGTGCCATCGACCAACATATCATCAATATTTAATGCAACAATGCGGCCTTCACTTAATACGCGAAAAGATTCCTTTGCAAAACGATTTAATACACCTAAGTATTGCTCATAATTGCTAAAAAGCCCATCGTAATCAAACGGAGCATTATAATATGGAGGTGATGTTACAATTAGGTGAATGCTTGAATCACTTATTTCATTCATTTCCATACAATTACCAAAAATCACCTTATGATTCGTTTTCATATTCGGGTTATCGGCTTATAAAACTTTATTGAATTATTCTCCATACGGCACCATTTGCATGTTCTTGTAGTCCTACTTTTTTGCAATCATCCTTCTCTTTTAACCATGCTTACACCAGCCTGTGCAAGCGGAGTTAAAATGATCTCGTTGATATTCACGTGATCGGGACGGGAAGCACAGAACAAAACGGTTTCTGCAATATCTTCACCGGATAGCGGTTTTAATCCCTTATAAACATTTTTAGCTCTCTCTTCATCTCCGGAAAATCTTACCATGCTGAATTCCGTTTCGACCATGCCGGGATCTACAGAGGAGACTTTTATGTTCTTCTCAAGCAAGTCCATACGCATAGCTTTCGATAAACCGTTCACAGCAAATTTGGTTGCACAGTAAACATTACCACCGGGATAAACATCATGTCCCGCAATTGAGCCTATGTTAATAATGTGCCCATGCTCTCTTCTTGTCATTACCGGTAAAATTTCTTTTGTTACATAAAGAAGTCCTTTAAGATTTGTATCTATCATTTCATCCCAATTTTCAACTGTCCCGTCCTGCAATTTATCAAGTCCGCGAGCCATTCCCGCATTGTTGATAAGAATATCTACATTCTTCCACTCATCCGGCAGCGATGATATTTTTTCTTTAACCTGATCATAATTCCGGACATCAAATATCAAGTTTATTATTTTAGCTCCATAATCATTTTTCAACTTGTCTGCTACTCCGGTTAGTTTCTCCTCTCTTCTTGCATTAAGAATTAAGTTTGCCCCTTCGCGAGCAAAAATCTCTGCACATGCTTTGCCGATACCGGCAGAAGCACCTGTTATAAATACGATTTTGTTTTTTATTATTGTCATTTAATCTCCCGATTATTCTTTCTCTGTTAAAGATGATTTAACTCTTTTAAAGACATAACTGAAGTGGGTAAAAAGTATCAAAGCCGTTAAAAACATAATAACTGCAAATTGTTGATTTGAGTTTGCATGAATTGCAAGATACCTTTGCCATTCACTTTGCCTGTCAAATTTAAATACAAATGAGAATACAATATAGGCGTACCCGAATAATAGCCATGTAATATTGAAAAGTTGTATAACCATCAATGAGAAAAAGCGGTAGATGCCGATTTTCGTTTTCATAATCAGCGTGGTCAATTCAATAAAAAAGATATTCGCAATAAACGTAGAGCTGATGATTATAAGATATATTAAATCGTTCTGTTGCACGCTTTGATCATAAACAGCTTTAAAATTAAACCATGTAAGTTTAAATGATACACCCCTTTCGGTTAGTGCCAAGACAGTGGCGGCTTTAAATAATTCACTAAGCACAATAACCGATATTAAACCAATTACAGCACCAACAATCAAAGCCTTGATTTTTGAGCCGGAAATATTTTTCGAATTATCTTTCAATCCAGCTTCTTCTTTTTGTTTTAAAATTCGGTTCGATAACTTCGTAAGGATATTTTTTTGCAGTTACCGGCAGCCATTCTCTGCTCTCTTTTTCTCTTCCAAGCCATGTAGCATTATTCTCTATTGGCTTTTCATAAGTATCGATAGTGGTTTTGATATCACTGAAATAAGAAGTAATATTAAATCCTGCATATCCCCGCGGATGGAAGTTTTCGGCTTCTACCCGGATAATATTTTCTCCATCTTTCAGATACTTTGTTATATCAATCATTTTAATTCTTTGATACTCGGTATAAAGAGAGAGAGAGCGTCTAACATAAACCTGTTCTACAAGTTCATCATTAACATATAATTTAACGTACGAATCGCCCATCAACTGTACCAGCGCTTCGCCCGGTATTTTTTTAAGGTTTAATATTGTTTGGAATTCAGCATTTTTCGATAACGAATCGTTTCTTCCCTTTACGTAAATCCATTCGCTTTTTATTCCCGGTGCCGGAAGTTTTTCCAGTGATGAATCAACGAGATTATTTACTTCTTCAAAATAAGAAATCAAGCGGTTGAATTTATCCACGATCATACTTAGATTGTCCGGCTTATAATAGCGCTTCCATAGTTGTTTATATTCATCTTTCAGTTGATTTAATTGAGAAATATTTTGCTCAATCATTCCTTTTATCGATGAAACATTTCCCTTATCATAGCTCGCAGTTAATTGGTTTTGTGTTTCCAGTTTCAGTTTAAACCAGTTATTCAGTTTAACATAAAACTCAAGTATCTCGAAATGATCTTTGTTCTTTCTGACCATTTTTTTCAATTCGGAAATATCCTTCTGTAATTCCAGCATTGACCACTCCATCCAGCTAATTCGCACTGCAGGAGAGGTTTTAGTTTCCCACCAGGAGGGTTCCCGGTTCGGTAGTAACGGATGCCTCCATACCTCATGCCACATCATTTGATTAAGCGGATGACTTAGGGTTTGATACATTTTCGAAAGCCTTGCATCATTAATTCCGAAAAAGTCGTAAAAATATTTTTCCGAAAAAAGAGAAAGATCAGCATTTGAAAAATTCCATGAGCATTCGGCAGAATATGCATAACCGAATAGAATCAATTCTTTTAACGTTTCTGCTCCGTAATCTCCCCAGTTTGAGTTAATCATTCCGGCAGAACCGTTCTCTAACCCTGACTTAATAATATTTTTTATATTCGGAAGTGCATTGATGTTCGTCGGAAAGGTTGTAACAAAATTCCAAACGGAGGGAGAAACATAATATTCAAAGCCATGCTCTCTAAATTTTCTGGTCGAAGGATAATTGAAATCTGCTCTATAGTGCCAGTCAACAACGGTTATATCTTTTGGAATCAATGAAAGAATTTCGGGGTGTTGTAAAATTATATCGCCATAAATCCAGACTTTTTTCCCATATTTTTTACAGATATCGTAAACCTTTTTGTAGTGGTTTGCATGAACAACGGCGAGATTTGTTTCTTCAACAAGATGTTTACTGCGTCCGAGTCCTACATCGTAACTTTCATCTGCCCCCATATTGAAATATTTCGAAGGGAAAACTTCAAATACTTCTTTTAATAAATCTTCAAGGAAAGTATAAATAGAATCGTTCGCAATACAGAGAGAAGCTGCTCCGGGGAACTCGGCATACTGCAGAAATTCTTTCGATGCAAGAATATTTTCATAATGCCCCAAAGTTTGAAAAACCGGTATTACTTCAACAAAGTGAAGAGAGGCAAATTCTACAATCTCCTTTATTTCGGACTTAGTTAATGCTCCGCGGTTTTTTCCTATGGAAGGATATTTTTCGAACTCGATCATATCCTCTATATAAGGCATGTAAGTGTTCATTTTATAACGGGCAATATGTTCAATTATTCTTTTGAAATTTTCTACTGTTGATACCTGTCCGCGACTAATATCATCTGAAACTCCTCGAACTTTCATGTTGGGATAATCAACAATTTCAAGACAGGGGATTGAACCATTATCCGACTTATCAATTAATTGTATTAGACTCATCGCACCGTAAAAAACTCCCTTTGCATTAGTTGCATGGATCGATACTTTTCCAGGTGTAATCGTTAAAAGATATGCTTCGGCAACAAAATTGGGATCAACGCCTGCCGAAACCAATTTTTGTTCCGTTATTTGCTCAATCTCTATAATAGCGCTCTTTCCCTTTTCTTTGAACGTTGATAGAGATTTTTTGATAAGTTCAACAGTGTATTCGTTTTCTTTTTTGTTGTTGAACCTGACATCTATTTTTGCAGTACCGTTTACCATGCAACTCTCTTCGGTTACCAAAAGTTTCTGCGGTGTGGGAATTATGGGGATGTTCATATCCTGTGCCTTTAAGAAAGTATTTATGAATATAAAAATCAGTATAAAAGCGTATTTTTTCATTGCTGTCCGGATTTTGTTGCTATTAATTTTGTTTTTAAACTGCTCCCCAAAACTCGTTATAATTTATTCACAAATATAAATCATTTTAATAATAATAATGCCGATTCGGATACAATTTAGTACATGTTGTCTGTTTTTTAATCTTTGTTGTAGGGCGGGAGTTACTTAAAACACACTTCAAATCGATTTGTAACCGCTTATCATAAAAATCGGTCTCATCTAATTACCGGCTATTAAGTTTGCGTCATAAAATAAATGGCACAATGATTGGCATGAAAAGTCATCATTAACTTTCTGGAGTAAAAAATGTATCATAAATTTTCAACAGTTTTATTTGTTTTATCTTTTTGCTTGTCCTGTGTGATAAGTGTTAAAGCTCAGGAAACGGATTCTTCCTGGAGCTATAATTGGAATGACTCAACTTCTAATAAATGGGATGATCTTGATATCGACTTTCATTTCGATTTTATGAAAATGGGTAAGCCTTCTATTAATTTAGTTTACGGCATTCCGAAAAGCAGCCTTTATACTATTAACTCTCCTTTTTCCAAATCCGGGCTGGCAGAGATTAAACTCGGTTATACAAAAGAGAGAGCTGTTAAAAGAGTTGATTACCTCTTTAAACATAAATTCAGTTACCTTGCTTTTAGTAACATTTCATATTCACTTTCCAAAGGAAAAACAGCGGGAAAAATAAATACTGATACGTGGCGGATTTCCTTCGGTTGGGAGGATGGTTACGGATATAAACTCGGCAACTCATCCCTTATTCTTTATAACACATGGGGAATGGGATGGTCAAGAGTACACGTTGAAGATACTTTAACAAGTGTATTTGAGAAAGAAGAACTTAAACTATTCCACGACGCGTTCCGCTTCGGAACAATGGCGGCAGGTGGAGTTAAGTTCAGAGTAATTCCGAATCTTGAACTTGATGCCGGTTACGAAAGAGCGGCGATTTTCCCGCGGCATCTTTTCTGGAAGTGGGCTGGAAGTGCAGTAATTGAAGGCGCCGGACAGGGTTTAATTGACGCTTTCGTGAAGAAGATATTAGCTTCTTCACCTGCAGCCGCACCTGTTGTCGGCTTTGTTTTGAAGAATGGTCTGTCATACGCAGCATACGAACTTAGAAAAGAAAAAATGAATTACCCGTTTGATTCGGCACCTCCGTTTATTACGGATTCATTTAAATTCGGCGTAACTTTTATTTTCTAAATTGAATCAGAATCACCCTGTGATCAATCAACAGGGTGATTCTTTTTATGTTGAGTTGAAAAAAGAAACATGTTAAATTTTGATTGAAAATAATATTTTTTTTGGATGATAATAAATGATTAGCAAAGAATTACTTGATATTTTATGCTGTCCCGAAACAAAGGCAGACCTGGTACTTGAAGAAAACTCATTAATTTCTACGGACAAAGACACACGCAGAAAATACCGGATCGAAAACAATATCCCGATAATGTTAATCGAAGAATCGGAACAACTTGATTACGATGCATGGGAAAAAATAATGAAAAAACACGGGGTAAAGGTTTAATAGTATTTATTTTTAGGTATAATCTAAATAATAAAAGGCGGTATTTATACCGCCTTTTCCATTTAATTATCATTTGCTCTTATTCGGGTATGGAGGAGGTGGTGCCAGTTTCGGCGGATTATTCTTTAACTCCTCAAGAATTACCTCTATTGCTTTATTTAACTGTTGATCAATTCCTTCATATTCAAGTGCCGGGTCGTTGTCAACGAAAATATCAGGGTCAACTCCGTAACCTTCCATAATCCATTCTTTCCCTTCTATATCGTAGCGGGAGAATTCCGGTTTGTTCAAATAACCGCCGTCAACAAAGGGAAGTGAGCCGCGGATACCTACAACTCCGCCCCATGAACGTTTGCCGATAAGTTTTCCCATTTTGTAGTGTTTAAATCGATACGGGAATATATCACCGTCCGAAGCAGAAAATTCATCAAGCATTGCAACCTTGGGACCAAGGTGCATTCCCGAAGGATCAACATTCGGAACAGTGTTTCTTGCTATCGTAATCATTGCGATTTCTCTTTTCAATCTTTCGGCAATCATCGGGCTAACATTACCGCCGCCGTTACCGCGCACATCAATTAACAATCCTTCTTTTTTCAATTGCGGATAGTAGTATTTCACGAATTGATTCAATCCGCCTACACCCATATCCGGTATATGAATGTATCCTACTTTCCCGTCAGTAGCTTTATTTACTTTTTCAACATTAGTTTGAACCCAGTTGAAATAGTAAAGCTGTAATTCATCCCCGGTAGGAACTACAACAGCTTTTCTGCTTCCTTCCGCTTTTGGAGAAGAATTTACTGTAAGTGCAACCTGCTTTCCGGCAGTGTTTACAAGTGATTCATAAATATCACTCATCTCTTTAGTTGATTTGCCATCAACTTCAATAATGAAATCTCCCTCTTTTACATCAACACCTATTTCCGTTAATGGAGAGCGGAGTGAATTATCCCAGTTCTGTCCTTTTAGAATCTTCTTAATCTTGTAATAACCTGAAGCATCCTTTTCAAGTTGCGCCCCGAGTAATCCGAGTTTTATTCTTTCCGGTTTCGGATGATCGCCGCCGCCCACGTATGCATGCCCCGCATTCAGTTCACCGATCATTTCGCCTATAATGTAAGTTAAATCCATTCTGTGATTAACATATTTTACAAGCGGTTGATATTTATCCCGCATTGCGTTCCAATCAACCCCGTGCAGATTGGGAGCGTAGAAGAAGTCCCGCATCTGTCTCCATGACTCATTAAAAATTTGATTCCATTCTGAATAACGGTCAAGTTTCATTTTCATATCGGAGAGATTCAATCTTTCTTTTAGTTCTATCTTTGCCGTTGGAAGATCAATTATAGCATAAGATTGAGCCTGCAAAACCATCATTTTCTTTTTATCTGCAGAGATTTCATATCCCTGAATTTCACCCAGTTCGGTTTCTTTTTTCTTCTCGAAATCGTAAAGGGTCAAATTCGGTTTTGAATTCCCGGTACTTCTTTTTTGATAATACAATTTATTCCCTGCGGATGTTAATCCCCAGTAAAATCCTGCCGAAGGAGTAACTTCTGCAACTCTATCCATAATGCCGTCAAAGTCGATTTTTACTTTTACCTCAGGTTTTGATTCTTTCTTTTCATCCTTCTTTTCCTCTTTAGAATCGCTCTTTATTGCAACCTCGTCACTCTTCGGTTCGAACGGAGATTTAGTATCTTTTGTAAGAGTAACAAGATAAATTTTCATCATATCGGTATAGATATGATTCCATTCAGTTTGTCCGTAAGTCGGGGAAAAGTTCCTTCTTGATACAAAGTAGATATATTTTCCATCATCACTGAACTCTGCACCAAAAGCATCGTGCCAGCCGTCGGTAATCGGTGTTGTTTTCGCATCATCAACGGAATAGAGATAAAGTTTTGAAAATGTTTCAACTTCAGGCTTTGAATAAACAATCCATCTGCTATCCGGCGACCATGAAAAACTGTTGAATTCAAAAGCCTCTGCTTCATCAACCTTTACAATTTTTTTCGATTCTACATCAACATAATTAAGGGTTTGAGCACGATCATTCCAGAGAATTTTTTTGCTATCCGGCGACCATAAAACAGAATATTTATAATTGCTGCTATTTTTAGTCAATTGAACCAGCGTACCCAGCCCGTCCTGCTGAACGACATAAATTTCATCTTCACCGGTTTCATCGGAAATGTAAGCTATCCATTTCCCATCCGGTGACCATTTGGAATTTCTTTCATGTACGCCAGAAGAGTTGGTCAGATTTCTTGTCGGTCCGTCTTTTACCGGGACTGTGAAAATTTCGCCCCTTGCACCAAACAATGCGCGTTTGCCATCGGGGGAAATTTCAAAATTTGTTACATTTTTACTTACATCAATTATCCCGCCTCTTCCGATACTGAAATCCTCGTTGATATTTATCGATAATTTCTTTGCCTCTTCCGTTTTCAAATCGAACAGGTAAATGTAACCGCCGTTTTCAAAAGCGATAGCATTATTGCCGATTGAAGGGAACTTAATATCAAACTCTTTAAAAAATGTATGCTTCTTTGTCTCTTTTGTGTTGAAATCATAAGAGTAAAGATTCATTTTACTATCTCGGTCTGAGATGAAATAAACTTTATCGCCGTACCACATCGGGATAATATCCTGCGCCGGATCATTGGTAATGTTTGTTGTGGTTTTGTTTTTGAAATCGTAAATCCAGATATCGTCAGCCTGCCCTCCGCGGTATCTTT
>Ga0208244_101511_pt1 | contig 11875 bp, 10 predicted proteins | sample SubbioCR12Aug_5A_FD_184828 | JGI IMG/M metagenome (GOLD analysis project Ga0208244, IMG submission 184828) | Serpentinite rock and fluid subsurface biosphere microbial communities from McLaughlin Reserve, California, USA - CR12Aug_5A (SPAdes) | ecosystem: Environmental > Terrestrial > Deep... | reverse complement strand
GGCATCCCGCCGCTGGAGCGGCTGCTGGCGGTCGTGCGGGGCGGGCGGGCGTTCGAGACGATCGAGGAGTTGCGGGAGGCGCTGCGTGCAGGGTGAACCGAGGCATGTGTTTGTGGGGTTCGGCTTCGGCCCGATCCAGTCGGGGCTCTTCGCGAAAGAGGCGTACGGCAGCGGGCGCTTCGCGGAGATCGCCGTGGCGGAGGTCGATCCGGCGCTGGTCGCGGCGGTGCGCGCCAACGGCGGGCGTTACGCGCTGAACGTGGCGAACGAGGACGGCATCGAGACCGTGGCGGTGGAGGGCGTGACGCTCCTGAACCCGAACGATCCGACGGACTTGCCGCGCCTGCGCGAGGCGTTGGGACGCGCCACGGAGATCGTGACGTCGCTGCCGTCGGTGGCGTTCTTCTCCAGAGGCGGCGAGACCTCGGTGGCAGGGCTCATCGCGGAAGGTCTGAAAGGCGGCGGCGCCGCGCGGACGGTGGTCTACACGGCGGAGAACAACAACCACGCGGCGGAGATTCTGGAGCGCGAGGCGCGGCAGGCGGCAGGCGCGGCGGCGTGGCGTCCGGCGCAGTTCCTGAACACGGTGATCGGCAAGATGAGCCAGGTCATCGCCGAGCCGGAGGAGATCGCGCGGCGCGGGCTGGCACCGGTGACGCCGGGGTTCCCGCGCGCGTTTCTGGTGGAGGCGTTCAACCGCATCCTCGTGTCGCGGATCACGCTGCCGGGATTCACGCCGGGGATCGCGGCGTTCGAGGAGAAGGACGACCTGCTGCCGTTCGAAGAGGCGAAGCTCTACGGCCACAACGCGGCGCACACGATGCTGGGGTTCCTCGGCGCGCGGGCGGGCGCGACACGGCTGTCGGAGCTGCGCGGGGATGCCGCCGCGATGGGGCTGGTGCGGCAGGCGTTTCTGGAGGAGGCGGGGCGGGCGCTGACCGCGCGGCACGCGGCGCTGGGCGACCCGCTGTTCACGCCGGAGGGCTTCCGGGGGTACGTGGACGATCTGCTGCGGCGGATGACCAACCCGCATCTCGCGGACACGGTGGCGCGGGCGGTGCGCGACCCGCTGCGCAAGCTGGGGTATGCGGACCGGATGTTCGGGGCGTTGCGGCTGTGTCTGGCGCACGGGGTCGAGCCCGCGTGTCTGGCGGCAGGCGCGGCGGCAGGGCTGGAGACGCTGGCGGCGGACGCGGCGTGTCCGGACGGCGCGGCGTTCCGGCGGCTGCGGGAGGGGGCGGCGCTGGACGCCGGGGCGTTCGGCGCGGCGCTGGAGGCGGTGTGGGGCGGGGGCGTCCCGGCGGAGGAGCGGGCGGCGGTGGCGGCGCTTCTGGCCGCGGCGCAGGCGCGGCGGAACGGGGGGCGCGCGTAATTCCGCATTCCTATCGGCGCGGGTTTGTGGTAAGAAATGGCCCATGCGTCTCAGGACATTCCGGTGGATTTCCGTTCTGGCGGCTCTCGTGGTGCTGGCCTCGTGGCAGAGCCGCCGTCTTTACCGCTTCCGTCAGGCGGGCCTGCCCGAGGCGTACGCGGGCTATTCGGCTGACGTGCCGCCGGTGATCGCGTTCGTGATGGCGGGGCTGGGCGGCTTCCGCGGCATCGCGTCGGAGGTGCTGTGGTTCCGCGCGAACCGCCTGCAGGAGGAGGGGCGCTATCTGGAGCTGGTGCAGTTGGCCAACTGGCTGACGATGCTCGATCCGCACGCCTCGGAGGCGTGGGTCTACAACGCGTGGAACCTGGCGTACAACGTGAGCGTGATGATGATCCGCGACGAGGACCGTCTGCGCTGGGTGCGGAACGGCATCGAGCTGCTGCGCGACGACGGGTTGCGCTTCAACCCCCGCGACGCGCGGCTCTACCGCGAGCTGGCGTGGTTCTACCAGAACAAGGTGGGCGACTCGCTCGACAACGCGCACCTGACGTACAAGTTCCATCTGGCGGAGTCAATGGCGCCGTGCGTGAACGCGGACGGCACGGTGGCGGCGTCGGAGGAGGCGCGCGCGCGGTTGGCGGCGATGCGGCTCGACGCGGCGCGCATGGCGGAGCTGGAGGGGCGTTTCGGGCCGCTCGACTGGCGGCTGGCCGACGCGCACGCGCTCTACTGGGCGAGCCGGGGGCTGGAGTTCGCCACGGGGACGGAACGGATGATGAGCCGCCGCGCGGTGTATCAGCCGCTGATGCTGAGCGTGTTCAACGGGCGGTTCACGGGCGACCTCGCGCGGCGGGAGTGGCGGACGGCGAGCAATCCGGGGCTGGCGCTGGCGGCGGCGGATTTCATGTGCGAGACGGCGCGGGAGTTCCCGACGCGGACGGTGCGGGCGATCGTCGTCCGGTTTCTGGCGGTGGCGGCCTATCACATGAACCGCGACGGCCACGCCGAGCTTGCGGGGCGGCTCTACGAGCGTCTGCTGGAGGTGTTGCCGGAGCATGTTTCAAGGCCGGGCCGGGAAGAGGTCATGAAAGGATGGGGGCTGAAGTATGAGATCGAGTGAGCGGAGGCGTTGGGCGCTCGCGGTTTTGCTGCTGTGCGGTGCGGCTACGCGGCAGGCGGCGGCGCAAGGGGTTTCCGATGCGCGTCTGCAGCAGGCGTGCGTGGCGTTGCAGCAGGCGCCGTTACGGGTCGGCGGGCTTCAGGTGCTGGCGGAGGCGGCGCGTGCGACGGAGATCGACCCGGATTTTAAGGGGTGGGCGATGGAGGCGTCGGCGCTGTCGCTGCTGATGCAGGGCGACACGAACATGTTCGAGCGCGCGGTGCAGATGCGGCGGCAGGCGCTGCCGGATCGGCCGCTGCTGATCTCGGTCGGGCCGGAGGACTACACCGAGCCGTGCAAGACGTGCGGTGCCACCGGCGAGAAGGCCGTGGCGTGTCCGTCGTGCATGGGCACGGGCACGTGCAAGGCGTGCGGCGGCACGGGGAAGCACGTGGCGGCGGACGGGGTGTCGGCGCGTTGTCCGGCCTGCACCCGCGCGGGGGTTTGCGCGATGTGCGCGGGAGCCAAGACGCTGGATAGGCCGTGTCCGGCCTGCAAGGGTGCCAAGCGTGTTTTCGCGCTGGGCGAGGCGGTGCGCGAGAATTACAACGCGGTGCTGGCGGCCATCATCGCGCGTTGTCAGGAGAACGCGGCGTTCGCGGAGTTGTCCAAGCAGGCGGAACGCGAGCGCGACGTGGATGCGCGCATCGGGCTGTTGCAGTCGGTCACGAATCGGTTTGAGCGGAGGACGGATCTGGCGCCGACGCTCGCGTTGCTCGACGAGGCGCTGGCGAAGCGCGAGCTGCGTCAAAAGGCGAAAGCGGAGCAGGAGGCGCGGGAACGCGCCGAGCGGGATGTCGAGGCGTTGCGGAATCTGGCGCAGACCGGGGAGACGGATCGGGCGGTTGCGGCGTTGCGGGCCTATCTGGAGGCGCACCCGGAGACGGTCGCGCGGCAGGAACTGGAGGGGCTTCTGGGCGAACTGACGGCGAAACAGCAGCGCCGCAAGCTGATGCGCCGGGTGCTGACCGCGACAGGCGCGGTGGCAGGCGGGCTGCTGGCGGTGCTGTGCCTGCAACCTTTGCTTCGGCGCAAGGTGGTCGCCGCGTCCGGGCCGTTGCCGGGGCTGGAGAAGATGGACAAGCGGGAGTTCACCGACCCGCTGAGCCTCACGGCGGCGGACAGCAAGGCGCGCGTCAAGAGCAAGACGGCGCGGATCCCGCCGCCCGGCGAGGCGGACGGGGATTAAAGGATCAGCATGCAGTCGCCGTAGCTGAAGAAACGGTAGCGTTCGCGCACGGCTTCGCGGTAGGCGGCCATGATGCGGTCGTGTCCCGCGAGGGCGGAGACCATCATGATGAGCGTCGACTGGGGCAGGTGGAAGTTGGTGAGCATCACGTCCGTGGCGAGGAAGCGGTAGGGCGGGTAGATGAAGATCGAGCTGGCGCCCGAGGCGGCGACGACGCGGCCCCCGTTGGCGGCGGCGACGGTTTCGAGGGTGCGGACGCTGGTGCTGCCGACGGCGACGACGCGGCCCCCGCGCGTGCGGCAGGCGGCGACGGCGTCGGCGGTCTCCTGCGGGACGGTGTAGCGTTCGGGATCCATGCGGTGCGCCTCGACGGTGTCGGCCTTGACGGGCTTGAAGGTGCCGGGGCCGACGTGGAGGGTGAGGGTGGTGCGGTTGACGCCTTTGGCGGCGAGGCTGGCGAGGAGGGCGTCGGTGAAGTGGAGCCCGGCGGTGGGCGCGGCGACGGCACCGGTGTTCTTGGCGTAGACGGTCTGGTAGCGTTCGCGGTCGAGCCGCGCCTGCCGCGCGTCGCCGTTGCGGTGGATGTAGGGGGGCACGGGGGTGAGGCCGTGCTGTTCGAGCACGTCCATCAGGGGCGGGCCGGAGCGGAGGAGCACGTCCCACGTGCCGTTTTCGCGGCGCGACACGGGCTCGGCGTGGAGGAGGCCCCCGGCGAAGACGGCCTTGTGGCCGGGGCGGATGGGGCGGCCTGAGCCGGTGATGCAGTTCCAGAGGGCGGTCTCGCCCGCTTCTGCCGCGAGGCCTTGCGGCGGCGGCAGGGGTTCGAGGAGGAGCAGTTCGAGTGCGCCGCCGGTGTCGGCCCACGTGCCGCGGATGCGGGCGGGGAAGACGCGGGTGTCGTTGAGGACGAGCAGGTCGTCGGCGCGGAGGTATTCGGGGAGGTCGGTGACGCGGCGGTGTTCGACGCGCCCGTCTTCGCGGTGGAGCACCATCATGCGCGAGGTGCCGCGCTCGGCGGGGGGCTCCTGCGCGATGAGGTCTTGGGGGAGGTCGTAGCTGAAGTCGCGGGTCAGCATGGTCTAGGCGTCCCGTCCGGGCAACACGGTGTCGCGGGCGATCCGTTTGGTTTCGGGGTGGTCGAGCGTGTAGTGGAGCCCGCGGCTCTCTTTGCGGCGGATGGCGCTGCGGATGATGAGTTCGGAGACGAGCGCGAGGTTGCGCAGTTCGAGGGTGTCGGGGGTGACGAGGTAGTCGAAGTAGTACTCGCGGATTTCGCGGCGCAGGTTGCGGATGCGGCGGCGGGCGCGTTCGAGCCGTTTGTCGGTGCGGACGATGCCGACGTAGTCCCACATGCAGGTGCGGATCTCCATCCAGTTGTGGGCGACCATCACGGCCTCGTCGCTGGCGACGGCGGTGCCGTACTGCCAGTCGGGGATGCGCAGGGGATCGGGCAGGCGCTGGGGCTGGCGCGTGACGCGGCCGGCGGTCTCGTAGGCGCAGACCAGCGCCTCCAGCAGCGAGTTGCTGGCGAGGCGGTTGGCGCCGTGGAGCCCGGTGCAGGCGGTCTCGCCGACGGCATAGAGTCCGGGCAGGGAGGTCACGCCGTCCACGGTGGCCTTGATGCCGCCGCAGCAGTAGTGGGCGGAGGGCACGATGGGGATGAGATCCTTGGCCATGTCGATGCCGAACTTGAAGCAGGTCTCGTAGATGTTGGGGAAGCGTTCCTTGAGGAAAGAGACCGGCTTGTGGCGGATGTCGAGGCAGCAGTAGGGTGCGCCGGTGCGCTTCATCTCCGAGTCGATGGCGCGCGCCACGACGTCGCGCGGGGCAAGTGCGCCGCGCGGGTCGTACTTTTTCATGAAGGGGCGGCCTTCGGCGTCGACGAGTTCCGCGCCTTCGCCGCGGACGGCCTCGCTGATGAGGAAGCGCTTGGCCTGCGGGTGGTAGAGGCAGGTGGGGTGGAACTGGATGAACTCCATGTTCGCGATCTCGGCGCCCGCGCGCCACGCGAGGGCCACGCCGTCGCCGGTGGCGATGTCCGGGTTGCAGGTGTAGAGGTAGACCTTGCCGCAGCCGCCGGTGGCGAGCACGGTGTGCGGGGCGCGCACGGCGTAGATTTCGCCGGTGGGCTGGTCGAGCACGTAGGCGCCGACGCAGCGGTTCTCGCCGGGCTGCTTGAGCCAGCGCGTGGTGATGAGGTCGATCACCATCGTGTGTTCGAGCGTCTGGATGTTGGGGTGGCGGTGGATCTGGTCCACGAGCACCGACTCGATGCGCTGGCCCGTGATGTCGCCCGCGTGCAGCACGCGGCGCTGGGAGTGGCCGCCCTCGCGGCCGAGGTCGTAGCCCGGTGCGCCGTTGCCCCGGGGGTTGAAGCGGACGCCGAGCGCCTCAAGGTCTGCGATGCGGGCGGGGCCTTCCGTGACGATGGTGCGGACGATCTGCTCGTCGCACAGGCCGCCTCCGGCGTTCAGCGTGTCCGCGACGTGCTGCTCGAAGCTGTCGCCCGGCTCCATGACGCAGGCGATGCCGCCTTGGGCACGGTTGGTGTTGCAGTCGTCCAGCCGTTTCTTGGTCACCAGCAGGACGCGCCCGTGCGGAGCCAGATACAGGGCGCTCATCAGGCCCGCGATCCCGCTGCCCACCACGAAGAAATCACACGACTCAGTACGCATAAACCTCTCGTTTCGTTACCGCCGCACGATGCGTCCGGTACCTCCAAAAGCGCACAAGATCATAACACCGTTTGGAAATTCCTCAAAGACACCTTTTGTATCGCTCGCTGTTTTTTAGTAAATTGTCTGCTCATTCCCCTGATGAAAGGCTTTCTATGATCCGAGTCAAAGTGGTCGGCGCCACGGGTTATGGTGGCGTCGGCATTACCGAGCTGGTGTTGCAGCACCCCGACGCGAAGCTGGTCTCCCTTGTCGCCCGCGAAGATGTCGGGCAGCCCATTTCCAAAGTCTACCCGCACCTCGAAGGCTTCTGCGACTTGCCGGTGCTGGCGGCGGACGACCCGCGCGCCGCCGAGCCCGCCGACGTGGTGTTCTTCGCCACGCCCGACAAGGTCGGCATGTCCGCCGCGCGCGAGGAGCTGGCCAAAGGCGCGAAGGTCATCGACTACAGCGGCGACTTCCGTTTCACCACCGCCGAGGCCTACGCCGACTACGCCACGCGCATCGGCAAGGAGCCCTCCCACGCCTCGCCCGACCTTCTGGGGCGCAACGCCTACGGTCTGGCCGAGCTGCACCGCGACGCCATCGCGCAGGCCGACATCGTGGGCAATCCGGGCTGCTTCGCGTGCAGTTGCATCCTCGGCATGGCGCCCGCCGCCAAGCACCGGCTCGTCGAGCCCTACAGCATCATCTGCGACTGCAAGACCGGCGTCTCCGGCGCGGGCAAGAAGGTCAACGCCTCGTTCCACTATCCGGCCCGCTACGAGCAGATGAACGCCTACAAGCTCGCGGGGCACCAGCACGTCTGCGAGGTCGAGCGCGAGCTGAGCCTTCAGGCTGGGACAGACGTCAAGGTCACCTTCACGGCGCAGGTCGTGCCCGTCTGCCGCGGCATCCTCTCCACGCTCTACGGCACGCTCACCCGCCCCGCCGCCGAGGCCGAGCTGGTGGCACTCTACCGCGACTTCTTCAAGGACAGCCCCTTCGTGCGCGTCTACGGCAGCAACGCCGCCATCGGCACGCTGAACGTGCGCGGCACCAACTTCTGCAATCTGGTCGTCAGCGTCGATGAGCGGGTCAACCGCCTGCGCATCGTCGCCCACATCGACAACCTGATGAAGGGGCAAGCCGGTTCGGCGCTCCAGAACATGAACCTGATGTTTGGCTTGCCGGAGACGGCCGGCCTGAACCGTCCGGGGACCTACCCATGAGTACCAAGAAAAAACCCGCCCAGAAGAAGCCGCCGGCCAAGCCGGCCCCGAAACCGCAGCCTGCCGCGCCGTCGCCGCACCGGACGCACAAGCCCGGCCTCGGGCGCGGTCTGGGCGCTCTCATCAGCCACCACGCGACCGCCGTCCACGCGCCTGCCGCGCCTGCCGCGCCTGCCGCCGCGCCTGCCGCGCCGACGGCGGCAGCCGCGTCCGTGGCACCTGTGGCGCCTGTGGCGGCTGACCCGCACCACACCATTTTCGACGTGCCCGTCGCCGAGGTTTCGCGGTCGCCGTGGCAGCCGCGCCACACCTTCGACGAGGAGGCGCTGCACGAGCTGGCCGAATCCATCAAGGCCAACGGCGTCATCCAGCCGCTCGTCTGCCGCAAGAACGCCGAGGGCCGCTACGAGCTGATCGCGGGCGAACGCCGCCTGCGCGCCTCCATCGAGGCCGGCATCGCCAAGGTGCCGATCATCCTTGTGGACGCCGAGGACCGCCGCGCCGCCGAGATGGCGATCATCGAGAACATCCAGCGGCAGGATCTCAACGTCATCGAGGAGGCGGAAGGCTACCGCACCCTCGCCGAGACCTTCAGCCTCACCCAGCAGGATGTGGCCGACCGCGTCGGCAAGGCCCGCGCCAGCGTGGCCAACGCCCTGCGCCTGCTCGACCTCCCCGACGAGGTCAAGCAGCTCGTCGGCAGCGGCCTGCTCTCCACCGGACACGCCAAGGTGCTTCTGGGCCTCGCGGACGGCACGGAACAGACCCTGTTGGGCCGCAAGTGCGTCACCGAAGACCTCACCGTGCGCACGCTCGAAAAGCTCATCCAGCGCCGCAGGGCCGAGGCCGCGGGCGTGGACACGCGCCGTCCCGGCAAGCCCGACCTGCCCGAAAGCTACGTGCGCGACCTCTCCGACCGCCTGCACAAGCATTTCGGCACCGCCGTGCGCCTCACGCCCGGCGTCACCCACGCCAACGGCAAGCACACCAAAGGCGTTCTGGAGATCGATTTCTACGACAACGACGACCTCGACCGCCTTCTGAATGTGCTCGGCATCACGTTGGATTGAGGGGGAAGGCCGGAGACTGAAAGGCGGGGAGGGGCAAGGAGCGACGTTGCCCGCAGGGGATCAGGGAGAGGAGATGAGAATGTTGCGGCGGATATGCGGCGTGTTTTTGCTCGCGCTTGCGGGATGCGGCGGCAGGCCGCCTGCCGCCGGGAACGTGCCGACGCGCCCCGCGCTCTCCCTTTCCGCCGCGCAGGCGAGCAACGCCTTCGCGTACGTCGCCGGGCTCGTCAAGGCATGCACCCCGCGCGACGCGGGCACGCCGGGCGCGGAGCGGGCCGCCCGCTGGATTCTCGCCCGGCTGGAAGAGCGCGGCGTTGAGGCGCGGCTCGACGGCTTCACCGATCCCACGCCGCACGGGCCGAAGCCGTTTTTCAATGTGCTCGCGACGATCCCCGGCACGGGTGAGGAGTGGGTGGTGCTGCTCTCGCACTTCGATACGATGAGCGGCATCGGCGAGGGCTTCGAGGGCGCGAACGACAGCGGCTCCTCCACGGGGCTGCTCATCGAGCTGGCGGCGGTTTTGCGCGAGGCGGGGCCGTTGCCCTACAGCGTTTTGTGCGGCTTCATGGACGGCGAGGAGTGCATGGTGGCCTACAGCGAGCGCGACGGCTTCCACGGCAGCAAGCGCCTCGCCCGCCAGCTCAAGGACAAGGGCGCGAAGGTCAGGGGCGTGATCCTCATGGACATGATCGGCGACCGCGACCTCAAGATCACGATCCCGCGCAACAGCACCGCCGCGCTGCGCGTGCTGGCGCTTGAGGCGTCGGAGGCCACCGGCGACCGCCGCAAGATCGGGCTCTTCGACGGCATCATCTACGATGACCATCAGGCCTTCCTCGACCTCGGTTTTCCGGCGGTGAACCTTATCGACTTCAACTACGGCAGCCGTCCCGGCTTGAACGACTACTGGCACACGCCGCAGGACACGCTCGACAAAATTTCCGTCGAGAGCCTCCACACCACGGGCAGTATCGTGCTGGAGATGCTGAACCGGCTGTAGCGGGCGGCGGCGTCAGCCGCGCGCGACGGTGACGGCCCAGACGGCGCGGGCACCCGCTTTTTTCAGCGCGCGGGCGCAGGCGTCGAGGGTCGCGCCGGTGGTCATGACGTCATCGACCAGCAGGACGACGCGCTGGCGCACCCATTCGGGGCGCGTGACGCGGAAGGCGCCGAGCATGTTCATGCGGCGGTGTGCGGCGTCGAGGTGCGTCTGCGTCTCGGTCTGGTGGTCGCGGACGAGCGAGCGGGTGTCGCAGCGGCGGTCGAGCCGTTCGGCGAGGGCCTGCGCCAAGAGTGCGGACTGGTTGTAGGAGCGTTCGCGCTGCCGCACCGGGTGGAGCGGCACGGGCACGACGGCGTCGATGGCGTCGGGCGTGAAGTGCGCGGCGAGGCAGCCCTCCAGCAGATCGACGAGGTCGTGTTTGAGCCAGAGGGCCTGCCCGTATTTGAAGCGGTGCAGCGTCTCGCGCAGCAGCCCGGTGAAGCGCCCTGCGGCGCGGGCGCGGTCGAAGCGGGGCGTGACGGCCTTGCACGCGCCGCACACGAAAGCGTGGCCGACATGGCCTTCGGCGAAACGCCCGCAGCGGTCGCAGAGGCTCTGGGTGTAGAGTTCGATGCGGGCGCGGCAGTCCCAGCAGAGGTGGCGCGCGGCGCGGTCGGAGGCTTCGCCGCAGCCGGGGCAGATGCGCGGGTAGAGGCCGTCGGCGACGTGTCCCGCCCAAGCTGTCAGCCGTCCGGCCATCGCGTGTTTCCTCCGGGTGGGGCGAGGCGGTGCCTCACCACAGTTTCGCGGGATACTCCCCGGCGGCGACGAGCTGTTCGACGGCGGCGACGACCAGCGGCTTGTCCTCGCGGTAGGTGACGCCGAACCACGCGCTCTCGGTGGGGATGACCTCCACGTCGGCCCGGCCCTCGCGGATCAGCTCGTCCACGACGAAGGGGATGTACCATTCGGCCTTGGGGTTCTGGATGTTGGCGGCGAGCCACGCGGGGAAGCGGGCCTCCAGCACGTCGAAGAGTTCGGGCGTGAAGCCCCAGAGGTTCATCGAGACGCGTTCCGCGCCGGTGAGGGCGAGCGGGTGCGCCTCGTCCTCGCGGTTTTCCGCGCCGCCTGCCACGCGCACGAGACGGGTCATCTCGGTCACGTTTACGAGCAGGCCGTCCGCGCCGACCGTGCAGACGCCGCGCGCCACGCTGCCGTGTTCGGAGAGCGTCTGGTCGAGGCGGTAGCCGACCATCGCGAAACGCGGTTTCGGCGCGGGCGGGCGGGGGCGGGTGAGGAAGGAGGCGAGGCGCGCGAAGGCGTCGCGCCCGTAGAAGTCGTCGGCGTTGATGGCGGCGAAGGGGGTGGAGACGGCGTGGCGCGCGGCGCGGATCGCGTGGGCGGTGCCCCACGGCTTGGCGCGGTCGGCAGGGACGCTGAAGCCTTCCGGCAGGTCGTCGGCGGACTGGAAGGCGTAATCGACGGGGACCGCGCCCGCGTATTTCGCGCCGATGGTGGTGCGGAAGACCTCCTCGAAGTCGCGGCGGATGACGAAGACGACGCGGCCGAAGCCCGCGCGCACGGCGTCGAAGACCGAGTAGTCCATGATCGTTTCGCCGGAGGGCCCGACGGGGTCCACCTGTTTCAGGCCGCCGTAACGGCTGCCCATTCCTGCCGCCAGAATCACGAGTGTGGGGTTCATGCGTTCTCCATTGTTTCAAAGATGCATCCGAGGCCGAAGAGGGTCAGCTCTTGGTCGATCACGAAGTCCATGCCGCTGTCCTTGAGCGCCCAGCCTGCGTAGCCGCCGGTGGCGACGAGCCGGAAGGTGCAGGACATGGCGTCCTGAAGATAGGTGACGATCTCGCGGACGATGCCGCGGTAGCCGATCTGCGCGCCGATGCGCATGGCCTGCTGCGTGCTGCGTCCGAGTGGGGGGCAGGGGCCGGTGAGTTCCACGCGGGGCAGGAGCGCGGTGCGCTCGAAGAGGTAGTCGGTCATCAGCGGCAGGCCGGGGGTGATGACGCCGCCGACGTAGCGGCGGTCGGGCGTGACGATGTCGAAGGTCAGCGCGGTGCCGAAGTCGGCGACGATGAGCGGGGTGCCGTAGCGGCGCACGCCGCCGCAGGCGTCCGCCAGCCGGTCCGCGCCGATGGTCTCTGGCGCGGGGTAATCGACGGTGACGTCCATCGGTAGGGTGGCATCGACGGTGAGCAG
>Ga0208244_101510_pt1 | contig 11876 bp, 13 predicted proteins | sample SubbioCR12Aug_5A_FD_184828 | JGI IMG/M metagenome (GOLD analysis project Ga0208244, IMG submission 184828) | Serpentinite rock and fluid subsurface biosphere microbial communities from McLaughlin Reserve, California, USA - CR12Aug_5A (SPAdes) | ecosystem: Environmental > Terrestrial > Deep... | reverse complement strand
AAAGTATCGCGGTTGTCGGTCCGCGAACCGTCTCAACATAAGCGTCGCGATAGCGACACCAAGCTTTTTTAGGTTTCAAATAAACCGAATCTTATAGTTAATCCGGAAAAAGGAATATTTTAACTATCTGATTTTCCATAGTGTATTAATGCGTTTGCCCTGACGCTGAACTGGGCAAGCTATCCTGATAAAGCTCAATTGATCTATACTCGGTTTGTAACTACTCGTGCGCCTGGAACTGAGGATGTCCGGTGGGTTGCCTGCTTTTCGCAACTCACCAATTAACGCCTTGGCCTTGAAATGTCGGGTTGGCTATCACCAACCGCAACCTTCAAGGTGCATCACCTTTGTTTTGTTGCTTCGCTGAATAGTTACGCTATTTTTTAACCATTACGCTAAATAATTACATTTTTTTAAGGCGAATGACTATGCAACAAGAAAGGCGTAACCACCCTCGCTTCTCAGTCGACGGGATTAAAGCCCATCTCACCATTAAACGTCCGGCCAATGACACCCTCGAATTTGAAGGTGAAGTAATCGACCTCAGCTACACCGGCATCAAAATTCATCTGGACAGTCCCCTGCCCGAAGAAAGCGAAGGCTGGGTATCCATTGTTTTAATTCTGCCCAACTCGCAGATTCCGGTTGCTATACGCGGCGAGATAAAACACTTATGTCAAGGCACACACTACGGTGTTCAATGCGACGATACCCTGCCCAAAGACGCCTATGACGAACTCCTTTTTGAATGTGTAAAATCGGGGCAAAAAGTTTAACCGCCCGATATTTCAAGCAAAAGAACAGTTAATGCCGTTCATTAAAATAAAGGCCAAACCACTGTGTTCGTGCCTTCCTTATTTATTTAGCTTTAGCGTTCCGCATCGGGATGAAATAATGCCTGACCCTGTTTTTTATAGCCTGCAATCAGCGCTTGCCCCTCCTCGCCTGTCAAAAATTCGATATAGCGCATCGCCGATTCATAATTTATGCTGGGAAAACGCTGGGGATTAACCGCCATCACATGATAAGGATTCATCAGAGCTTCATCACCTTCATAAAGAACAGTGAGTTGCAATTTTGCCTGCATAGCAAGATAAGTGCCTCTATCCGATAAGGCATAAGCCTGCTTTTCATCCGCCATCGTTAAAACCGCGCCCATACCCTGGCCGGCCGATATATACCATTCACCCTGCGGTTTAAGACCCGTTTTTTGCCAGAGCGCCAGCTCTTTTTGATGTGTGCCCGAATCATCACCCCTGGAGATAAACAAGGCCTTGGCTTTGCTGATTTTCTGCAAGGCTTCGTCAACCGTTTGAGCCGATTTAACTCCGGCATTGTCGTTATCCGGGCCTACCAAAACAAAATCATTAAACATCACCCGCTTGCGATTAACCCCATAACCTGCAGCTACGAACGCCGCTTCAGCGTCAGGTGCGTGTACCAAAAGCACATCCACGTCTCCATTTTCGGCTAACTTTAAAGCCTTGCCCGTACCAACCGCTAACACTTCAATCCTGGTGCCATAGCGTTTTTCAAAAGCCGGATTCAACACTTTTAGCAAACCGCTGTTTTCTGTGCTGGTTGTCGTAGACATGCGCAATACTGTTTCTGCGTAGCCTTCAAAAGCAACCGTAAAAATCAGCACACCTAAAAAATACTTTAGTTTTTTCATTATTTTGTCCCCTGTAATAACCCTACTAAATAAGTAGCCCGGATGAAGCAACGCGCAATCCGGGAAAGAACGTTCGTTATGGTCAAAACATCATCCGTCTTGACGCATACCCGTAATCGAAAGCCTTGGGCTTCGATTATCCCGGATTCCGTTACACTGCATCCAGGCTACCAGTTACTGGCCGTTAACATTATGTATTGTTATTGAACCATAAGCCGGAAATAAAATACCGTTACAATAACATCCGGTTGCTGGTATTAACGATTTTGAGGATGAGCTCGTTTGAAGGGTATTTATGAACTGCATGACATTCGTTTTGCATACGGCGATAAGACTGTATTGTCTTTGCCTGAATTATCGATTCATGGCCAACACGTCACGGCTCTGATTGGCCCAAACGGATGCGGCAAAAGCACACTATTGAACCTATTGTCTCTGACGCTAACGCCTCAGCAAGGTGACATTGTGTTCATGGGGGAAAAAGTTTCCGGCAAAAATCGCCGTAACCTCATTCGGAAAATCGGTTATTTGCCACAAAATCCATTTATGTTTCGAGGCACGGTGCGGGATAACCTGTTGCTGGCGCTTAAATTTCACGGCGTAAAACCCTCACAAGGCCGTCAAAAAATTGATACTGCGCTGGCGCAATTCGGCATTGGTCATCTGGCCAATCATCAGGCCAATAGCTTATCGGGCGGCGAACTCCAGAAAACAGCGCTGGCGAGAGCTTTGATTACTGAGCCCTACGTGCTGCTGATGGACGAACCGTTTAACTTTCTGGATAATTCCAGTAACCAACTGATGGAACAGTTTATCAGCGGCTTCCTGGACCAGGCACAACAAACCCTGATTTTCAGCACGCATAACCGTTTACAGGGTTTGGCATTGGCGGGGCCTGTCATCTCGCTGGTTCAGGGCACGCAGGTCGATTCCCCGCTGATCAATCTCTTTGGTGGCACTACCCAAGGTAATAGCTTCGACACCGGCAAGCTGTTGATCCGATTGCCGGGGGATGTCTGTGATTGCCGTCATATTTCGATTGATCCGCATGAAATTGTCCTGTCTCGCACGCCGCTGATTTCCAGCATACGTAATCAATTTTCCGGCCGCATCACCTCAATTTCAGAAGAAGCAGGCAAAGTCTGCGTTGAAGTCAGCGGTGATGAAAAGTTCCTGGCTTTAATCACTCATGAAGCCTTACAGGATCTTAATTTGCGCTTGGGCGAGACCATCTGGGTCAATTTCAAATCAAACTCGATTGTTGCTTTTTAAGCGGTCTATTTTTACCCGCATTTGAACTGCTTCATAGTTTACGAACGGTTTTTTACTCAATCCGTCAAAATCTTCTAGAATTCAGAACACATCAACCAGGTCAACGCTTATGAAACCGTTCAAACTTCCAGGCCCTATGCGAATTTCATGGGGAAGTCTTGGCTGCTATTGGCTGAAGGACATTGTCAATCCTGGCTTTTTGGCGATTGCGTTCATGTTGCTGTTGTTAATCCCTATCCTCCTGATAGAAACCCCCACCACTGTCTCGCCCAAAAAAAATACGGTCTAAAATTATTCTTTAGCCTTGAATTTCATTTAGAATAACGTTTTTTTGTGCGCCATTTATGTCCAGTCTTGTTTCAGCGCTGAAAGGCTATATTCAGATTATTGATGCGCTTAACGATCGGGTCGGAAAAGCTGTTTCCTGGCTTACGCTGGTCATGGTGCTGGGCACTTTTCTTATTGTCGTGCTACGTTATGCCTTGAACTACGGCTCTGTCGCCTCTCAGGAATGCATTGCTTACCTGCATGCTTTAGTGTTTATGATGGGCGTAGCTTATACCTTGAAAGTTGACGGTCACGTCAGGGTCGATATTTTCTATCAGGGTTTTAGCAGAAGAACCAAAGCATGGGTTGACTGTTCCGGTGTCATTTTATTACTGCTTCCTGTCTCGGCTTTTATCGGCTGGAGTAGCTGGGATTATGTTGTGGAGTCCTGGAAAATTCATGAAAGCTCGGGCAATTCAGGCGGCTTACCGGGTGTTTTTCTGATCAAATCCACGCTTGTGATTACCGCCTGCCTGCTTGCCTTACAGGGCAGCGCGCTTTTTCTCGACAGCTTGTTAATTGCGCTTGATTTAAAGCCTGTAAAGGAATCGGATTAAATGGAACACACGATGGCGCTGTGGCTTTTTGCAGCCGTTTTTATCGTTCTGCTGTCCGGCTTTCCGGTTGCCTTTGCCTTGAGCGGAACGGCGCTTGCCTTTGCCGGTTTAGGCTTATGGCTGGAGGTATTCGACGTCGCCTTTTTAAATGCCTTGCCTAACCGGCTTTACGGCATTATGACCAATGAAACGCTGATTGCCGTACCTTTGTTTGTTTTTATGGGGGTTATGCTGGAGCGCTCGAAAGTTGCCGAAAGTTTGCTTGAATCGATGACGGATCTTTTGGGTTCACTCAAAGGTGGACTGGGTATTGCGGTCACGCTGGTCGGCATGTTGATGGCGGCAAGCACCGGCATTGTCGGCGCAACGGTAGTGACTATGGGCTTACTGTCCTTGCCCACCATGCTACGCCGCAATTACGACCCGGCCATCGCCTGCGGCACGATTTGCGCCTCCGGAACGCTGGGCCAAATCATCCCGCCATCTATAGTCCTGGTATTACTGGGCGATATTATTTCTACGGCCTATCAGCAGGCTCAGTTAGATAACGGCATCTTCGCGCCTGAAACCGTTTCAGTTGGCGACTTGTTTGCCGGCGCCCTGATTCCCGGATTAAGCCTGGTCGTTTTATACCTTATCTACATTGCCGCACTTGCCTTGATCAAACCCGACTTGATGCCGTTGACCGTTCAGCCGGTGGAACGTGATTGGCGATTTTATGCCAAAATATTAGGCAGCCTGACACCCCCACTGGCGCTGATCGTATCGGTTTTGGGCTCTATCATCGGCGGTCTGGCCACGCCTACCGAGGCGGCGTCAGTCGGCGCGGTAGGCGCAATTATTCTGGCCGTGATCAAAGGCCAATTTAATCTGCAGCAAATCCGTTATGTCGTACAAAACACCACGCAAGTGACCAGCATGGTTTTCATGATCTTGATGGGCGCGGCTCTTTTTTCACTGGTTTTCAGAGGTTTTGGCGGAGACGAATTAATTGTCAGCCTGCTTTCCGACTTACCGGGCGGCAAGTTCGGCGCTGTGTTCTGCGTCATGCTGATCATGTTCCTGCTGGGTTTTATGCTTGATTTTATCGAAATCATCTTCGTGATCGTTCCGATTGTCGGCCCCGTCCTGCTGGCGATGGATATTAATCCGGTATGGCTGGGCGTCATGATGGCCTTAAATTTACAGACCTCATTTTTAACACCGCCTTTCGGATTTGCACTGTTTTATCTTCGAGGCGTCGCTCCACCTGAAATCACGACACTCCAGATTTATAAGGGCGTGATACCCTTTATCGCAATTCAGATCTTAATGCTGGGTGTACTCGCTTTCTGGCCACAATTAGCCACCTGGTTACCTGCTCTCATTTACGCTAAACCGCTATGATAAAAAAATTCATCCCCGTTCTTTTGCTTTTTAGCATTTTACTGACCGCCTGCGGTCAAATCGGTCCGCTATACTTGCCGGACCAACGCCCCCCCATAAAGGTAGAAAAAGAAAAATAAGCATGGACTATTTTAATTATCACAATCACCAGCTCTTCGCTGAAGACTGCCTGGTAACAGACCTCGCGGCTCAATACGGCACGCCTTGTTATATCTATTCAAGGGCTACGCTGGAAAGACACTGGCACGCATTCAACGATGCCTTTGGCGATCATCCTCATCTGATTTGCTATGCCGTTAAAGCCAACTCCAATATCGCCATTCTCAATCTGCTGGCCCGATTAGGCTCGGGCTTCGATATTGTGTCCATGGGGGAATTACAGCGAGTATTGAAAGCCGGCGGCGATCCTCAAAAAATCGTATTTTCGGGTGTCGGCAAGCGCGAAGATGAAATTACTTTTGCATTAGAATCCGGCATACGCTGTTTCAATATTGAAGTCAGTGGTGAACTGGACAGGATCAATGATCTTGCCGGCCAACTCGGCGTCGTTGCGCCGGTTTCATTCAGAGTGAACCCCGATGTCGATGCAAAAACACACCCTTACATTTCGACCGGATTAAAAGAAAATAAATTCGGCTTGTCCATAGAACAAGCCTATACGGAATATCTGCGTGCCGCGCAATTGCCTCATATCAGGATCGTAGGCATCGACTGTCACATCGGTTCTCAATTAACCGAAATTCAGCCTTTCCTGGATGCGCTGGAACGCATTCTTGTCTTGGTTGATGAATTAGCCGAGCAAGGGATTGCATTACACCATATAGATCTGGGCGGCGGACTGGGCATCCGCTACCGGGATGAAAAACCTTATGAACCGTCTCATTATGTGGAAGCCGTGCTAAAACGACTGGGTTCAAGTCGATACGAAATCCTGATGGAACCGGGGCGTGCCATAGCCGGCAATGCCGGTATCTTGGTCACCCGCGTCGAATATCTCAAACAAACCGCGGACAAGCACTTTGCCATCGTCGATGCAGCGATGAATGATTTGATCCGACCTTCGCTTTATGGCGCCTGGCAAGCTATTATTCCGGTAGACGAAACCAGCACCGCTGAAGAACAGGAATGGGATATTGTTGGACCGGTCTGTGAAACCGGCGATTTTTTGGGGAAAGACCGTCAATTAAGACTCAATGCGGGCGACTTACTGGCTATCCGGTCTTCAGGCGCTTACGGTTTCACCATGAGTTCAAACTATAACTCCAGGCCCAGAGCCCCGGAGATAATGGTTGATGGTACGTCTGCCTATGTTATTCGGGAACGTGAAACCCTTGAACAATTATGGACAGGTGAAAAACTTCTGCCTTAGGAAAGCGGCCAATTGCTGCTTTATAAAGCGCAGACTCGCCAGATAAATTTGAAGCCATTTTATCTCTGGCGGGTGGTCAAGCATTGACGTTGTATAGTTTCGAGATAGAAGACGTACGTTTATACATTTTAAATGCAGAGAAAAAACAGCATGATCACGTTCACCAAAATGCACGGCTTAGGCAATGACTTTGTCGTTATTGATGCCATCCATCAAAACATCTCATTGTCTCCAGAGCAGATTCGTTTCATCGCGCACCGACATTTTGGTATTGGTTGTGATCAGGTTCTACTGGTAGAACCCCCGGTAAGTGATGCTGCCGATTTCAAGTACCGCATCTTTAATGCAGACGGCAGTGAAGTCTCTCAATGCGGCAATGGCGCTCGCTGTTTTGCCAAATTTGTCAGAGACAAGCGACTGACAGAAAAGGATGAAATCCTGGTCGATACTAATGGCGGTCAATTGTTGCTATCTTTCGATCAGGACGGCATGATCACCGTCAACATGGGTATCCCCAAACACAATCCGGCGGAAATACCGCTTTTGGCCTCGGTAGAATCCCGATTTTATACCGCCATTGTCAATAACACGGAAAAGGCTTTCGGAGCGGTATCCATGGGTAATCCTCATGCCGTTTTGCAGGTTCACGATGTCAAAACAGCGCCGGTCCATGAGATAGGACCGCTTCTGGAAAACCACCCTGACTTTCCGGATAGGGCCAATATCGGTTTCATGCAGATCATCGATAAAAATCATATCAAACTGCGTGTCTATGAACGCGGTTCGGGTGAAACCATGGCCTGCGGAAGCGGCGCTTGTGCCGCAGTCGTCATTGGCATTGAACAGCAATTGCTGGATCATAACGTCACCGTGGAATTACCCGGCGGCGAATTAAAAATCGAGTGGGACGGGCGAGGTCAGCCTGTTTTGATGACTGGACCCGCCAGTATCGTTTTCGAGGGAAATATTGAACTATGAGTCACCCCAACATCACTTCTGAAATATCCGAAGAACAAGTCGAGCATTACTTACGTAAACACCCGGAGTTTTTTAACGATCATCTTAATTTGCTGGAAAAACTGACGATACCGCATCCCAGCGGAGACGCTATTTCCCTGATATCCAAGCAACTGGAAATTTTCAGGGTCAAGCATCAGGAATTGGAAAACCAGCTCACGGCCTTGATAGAGATTGCCCGTGACAACGATACGTCTTTCAATCGCATGCATAAATTGACGTTGGCCTTATTGGATGCGTCGACCTTAGAAGAAGCGATCGTCAATCTGGAACATGTATTTAACGAATATTTTCTGACCGACTTCGTGTCTATCAAGATCATTTCCGAACAACACTCTTACCTGGACACCTTGTTTATTTCAGCTGATAGCCCGGATTTACAGCATTTTTACCCCATTTTATCCAGCAATCAGGCAAAATGCGGGCGTCCCAGTCTGGCACAAGCCAAGGTTCTCTTCGGCGGCAATGCGCTGCATGTCAAGTCCTGCGCCATCATTCCGATGGCTTTTACACAACTGGAAGGCATCATCGCAATCGGCAGCCAGGAGGAAAACCGGTTTCATTACAGTATGGGCAATTTATTTCTGACCCAGATGAGTGAAATTATCGGCACCCGTTTGATTGCCCTGCTCGAGCATAACTGACGTGACGCCTGCAGCGATCAAGTGGCTGGAGCGGTTTATTGAACAACTGCAAATAGAAAAAAGGTCATCGCCGCATACCGTCACAAGCTATCGCCACGATTTACTTAAGTTAACCGCCTATTGTGATGAACACAACATCCAGGACTGGCAGGCTATTCAGCCCGCCTTGATTCGCGGTCACATCGCCGCACGTCATCGCCAAGGCATGGGCAGCAAAAGCCTGCAACGTGAATTATCTTCAATCCGCGGGTTCTTCAAATTCCTGTTAAAACTCCAGGTAGCATCAATAAACCCCGCTCAAGCGATCAGAGCCCCCAAACAAGACAGGAAATTACCCAAACTGCTGGATGTCGATCAAGTCAGCGGCTTACTGGATGCGAACACAGTTTCCTTGCTGGAAATACGCGACCAGGCCATGTTCGAGCTGTTTTACTCCTGCGGCCTGCGCCTGAGTGAATTAACCGACCTAAACATCAACGACCTGGACTTGTCGGACCGCACGTTAATAGTACGTTCCGGTAAAGGCAATAAAATGCGGGTGCTGCCCATAGGAAGCAAAGCAGTAAAGTCAATTAATAGCTGGCTGATGCAGCGACCTCAATTTAATGCCGGTGACGAAACGGCCTTGTTTGTCTCCAATCGCGGTAAACGCATCAGCACCCGTAATGTCCATCAGCGCTTACAAAACTGGTGTCAGACTAAAGGCGTAGCCGAGCACGTCCATCCTCATATGCTGCGCCATTCATTTGCCAGCCATCTACTGGAATCAAGCCAGGATCTGAGAGCCGTCCAGGAATTGCTGGGGCACGCCAACATCAGCACCACCCAAATCTACACGCATCTTAACTTTCAACACCTTGCTGACGTCTATGATCAAACCCACCCTCGGGCAAAAAAAAGGACAGAATAACGACGGCTCATATTACGTCATCACAACAAAAACTGTTATCATTGGGAGTATAAGAATGTTCTCTTTAAAGGATACTGGAAATGTCAGAAAACGATTCGCCGCAAAGTGAGCAATACAGAGGGATCCTATGGGTACTTGGCGTAATAAGTGCCGTCGTTTTAGTGGTAATGTTAGTGTTGAGCTTATGGTGGGGCGAACCGCCCAAGCCGTTTAATGTTTTTGATGAAGCGGTCATACGCACCAAAGACACTAATACCACTAATAACATGCCGATTGGCTATGTTTATTCCAATACCCTGGCTCATATTGCCGAAGTCTTGCTACACAAGCCCGGCGGCTATATCACTAATGACGTGGCTCCTCCCGGTTTACTACTGGATAACATTGCCAGCTGGGAATTTGGTGCATTGGTCATCCTTCGCGATGCAACTTCTGCACTCAGAAACCACTTTGCCCGTGACCAGTCCCAATCAGCCGAGGACCCCGATTTGGCAATAGCCGAACCTTATTTTTACTATGAGCGCAACTCATGGGCTTTGCCGTCAACCGAAGCGGAATACCAAAAAGGCATAGACGCACTGCACAACTACATGACCCGACTGCAAAATCCGGATGAAAGCAGAGGCAAAGGAAAAGGAAAAAAAGCCCATTTTTATCCCCGGGCCGATAATTTGTGGCAATACGTGGAATTAGTCATCAAACGTTTAGGTGGTATTTCAACGCGGCTGGCCGCCAGTGATGCCGGCAATATCGTCAGGGAACTGACCGCACAAAAAACCTTAGCGTTGACGGCAACTGAACAAAACACCATGGACCAGAAAACTACGCCGCTGACCCAAACCCCATGGATGGAAATTGATAATATATTTTATGAAGCGCGCGGTGCTTCCTGGGCGCTGTTGCATGTATTAAAAGCGATCGAACACGACTTCAGGGACATTTTGCTCGATAAACGCGCCATGAATACAGTTGATATCATGATTCATGCGCTTGAGAATTCACTCGCCCCAACATTGAGCCCGGTGGTACTGAACGGCAGTGGCTACGGTCTATTTGCCAACTACTCGCTGACCATGGCCAACTATATCGCCAGAGCCAATGCAGCAGCTCTGGACTTAAGAGACATCATGAACCGCGGTTAATCAGATGCAAGAACAAATCAACGAAAATTTAAAAAAGCCAAGCACCTGGAAAAGAATTGTATTTATTATGCTGTTTGCCGTTATTGTCGGCGTGGTTAGAGTCGTGTTATGGGGAATCATACTGCTGCAAATCGCCTACACATTACTCACTGGAAACAGTAATAAGAACATATTGGACCTAGGCAAAAAACTGGCGGTCTATTTGTACCATATCATTTTGTTTTTAACTTTCAACACGGATGAGATGCCTTTTCCTTTTTCGGATTGGAATACAACCGAAACACTTGAAATTCCTAATAGATACAAAAGCGATAATTAATTTGCAGTGATGGCGGGTATTAAAAAAATCATCCATGTCGATATGGATGCTTTTTTTGCCGCCATTGAACAAAGAGACTTCCCCGAATACCGCGATAAGCCGCTGATCGTCGGAGGAAGTCCTTACAGTCGAGGCGTGGTAGCTACCTGCAATTATGAAGCCCGACAGTACGGCATCCATTCAGCCATGTCCTGCGCCAAAGCTTTGCAATTATGCCCCCATGCGCTATTCGTCAAACCCAGGTTTGAGGTCTATCGGTCCGTTTCCAACACGATCAGAACAATTTTTGCCGAATTTACCCGGCAATTCGAACCCTTATCCCTTGATGAAGCCTACCTGGATGTAACCGACTCACCCGATTTTCAAGGCTCCGCGACACGCATTGCGTTAGCGATAAAAGCGCGCATCAAAGAAGAAACCGGACTGACCGCGTCAGCCGGCATTTCCTACAACAAATTTCTCGCCAAAATCGCATCCGACATCAACAAACCGGATGGACTGTTTGTAATAAGGCCCGAGCAGGGACCGGCATTCGTCGAGCAATTGCCCATTGGCAAATTTCATGGCATAGGCAAAGCCACGGAAAAAAAGATGCATCAGTTAGGCGTTTATACCGGCAATGACCTGAGAAAACTGTCTTTAACCATCCTGCAACAGCACTTCGGAAAAGCAGGCGCCTATTATTTCCATATCGCGCGAGCTATCGATCATCGTTCAGTCAGAAGTGACCGCATCACTAAATCAATTGGCGTCGAGATCACATTGCCAGAGGATATCGACGATTGTGATGAAATATTGACTCGATTGACCGCTCTTTTAGAGAAAGCCCTGACCAAAGTCACTGATAAAAATCTGCAAGCCTGCACTTTGACGATAAAAGTCAAGTATTTCGACTTCAAACAAATTACCCGCAGCCGGACTTTCCATGAGTCCATCACTAAGAAAATGGACTCAACCGCATTAATTAAAGACCTTCTTAAATCCACGGATGCCGGTACAAAAAAAGTACGCTTGCTGGGCATCACGCTGTCTTCATTAAAAGACCTTGAAACCGAGTCAGTCGCTGAACAAATTGACTTGTTTAACACTGAAGATAGTCAATAAATCCTTCTGTAAATAGCGACCTTTTGCCATGTGTCAATGGCCAACAGAATTGAGCCATTTTCGGCCATTAATTTTGAGCCACTTTTCCAGATAAAAATTAATTATTCAGTTTTGATTTCAGTCGATAGCTTTCCCCTCCCAGCATAAAAATGTGTGA
>Ga0208244_101509_pt1 | contig 11877 bp, 10 predicted proteins | sample SubbioCR12Aug_5A_FD_184828 | JGI IMG/M metagenome (GOLD analysis project Ga0208244, IMG submission 184828) | Serpentinite rock and fluid subsurface biosphere microbial communities from McLaughlin Reserve, California, USA - CR12Aug_5A (SPAdes) | ecosystem: Environmental > Terrestrial > Deep... | reverse complement strand
CACCGGCACATCGCGTGAAGCAGGATCGGCCGGATCCACGCCTGCCATCACGCCCAGGAACAGGGCCGCGTCCGTGACGCACCGTGCAATGGGTCCTACGGTGTCAAACGATCCGGACAGCGGCAGGACGCCCGCTCGGCTGATACGGCCGAAGGTGGGCTTCAAGCCCACCACGCCGCAGAGGGCCGCGGGGATGCGTATCGAGCCGCCGGTATCGGTGCCGACCGCGCCGGCCGCCAGAGCGGCCGCCACGGCCACAGCCGAACCTCCGCTCGACCCGCCTGCGACGCGATCGAAGCGCCAGGGATTGCGGGGGGTGCGACCGTGCGGGTTGAGGCTGGTCATTCCCAGGGCGAACTCGTGCAGCGTCGTGGTGCCCAGCACGACCGCCCCGGCGGCCTCCAGCCGCCGCACCACGGTCGCGGTCTCGCGCGACGGCTCGCTCCCCAGGAACGACGAACCCGCGGTTAGCGGCACGCCCTCAATCTGAATCAGATCCTTGACGGCAACCGGCACGCCGTGCAGCGGCCCGCGCCAGCGCCCCGAACGCGCCTCGGTGTCGCGGGTGACCGCCTCGGCTCGGGCGCGTCCGGCCAGGACCGTGACGTATGCCGCAACCTCCGGGTCCATGCCGGCAATCCGCTCCAGGTACGCCTCAACGGCGCCGGCGGCGGTGAGGCGCCCGTGGCGGATCCGCTCGGCCAGGGCCCAAGCTGAAAGGTCGGTGATCGCAATCATCGCTGATCCTTTCTTCGGATCGGCCTCTCTGTCCCCCCTATTGGAGATAGGACTCGGCCGAGGCCCGGTGGAATACCCTGCCCATGCCGGGCGCCCGGAGGCGACGCATGACCAACCTTCCCATCGAATCCTCCCTGGATGAACGCCGGAGGTTCCCTCCGCCGGATGCTTTCCGGGAACGGGCAGTCGCAAACGATGAAGGGATCTACGAGGAAGCCGACCGTGAGCCCGAGGCCTTCTGGGAGCGCGCGGCAGGCGATCTGCACTGGTTTCGCCGTTGGGACCAGGTCCTTGACTGGAATCTGCCGGACGCGCGGTGGTTCACGGGCGGTCGCACCAACATAGCCTTCAACTGCCTGGACCGCCATCTCACCACCGCACGACGCAACAAGGCCGCTATCCTATGGGAAGGCGAGCCCGGAGAGACGCGCGTGCTGACGTACTGGGACCTTGCGCGTGAGGTGAACCGCTGCGCCAACGCCTTGCTCTCCATGGGCGTGCGGCGTGGGGACCGCGTGGCCATCTACATGCCGATGATCCCGGAGCTGCCCATCGCAATGCTCGCCTGCGCTCGCATCGGCGCGGTGCACGCGGTGGTTTTCGGTGGGTTCTCCGCGGAAGCGCTACGCGACCGTATCAACGACGCCCAGGCCAAGATGGTCATCACCGCCGACGGCGGCTACCGCAAAGGCACGATCATCCCGCTCAAGCGTAACGTGGACCAGGCCATCGCCGATGTTCCTACGGTACGGCACGTCCTGGTGGTGCGGCGCATCGGCGAGGCGGCCGCAATCCACATGGTCGAGGGGCGCGATCGGTGGTGGCACCGCGCCCTGGACGGGATGCGCCTGGACTCCCCGGCCGAGGAGATGGAGAGCGAGGAACTGCTCTATATCCTTTACACCAGCGGAACCACCGGGAAGCCCAAGGGGATAGTCCACACAACGGGCGGCTACATGGTCGGAACCTATCTGACCACCAAGTGGATCTTCGACCTCAGGGAGGACGATTTGTTCTGGTGCACCGCCGACATCGGCTGGGTAACCGGCCATTCATACGTAGTATACGGCCCGCTGCTCAACGGCGCGTCAATTCTGATGTACGAGGGGGCGCCCGACTGGCCGGAGCGCAATCGCTTCTGGGAGCTCGTCGAGAAGTACGGCGTGACCGTCTTCTATACCGCGCCGACCGCGATCCGCACCTTCGTAAGGTGGGGCGTCGACTGGCCGGCGAGGCACGATCTCTCGACGCTCCGGCTGTTGGGAACCGTGGGTGAACCGATCAACCCCGAGGCGTGGATGTGGTATCGCAAGCACATAGGGGGAGACCGCTGTCCGATCGTGGACACCTGGTGGCAGACCGAGACCGGAATGATCCTGATCAGCCCGCTGCCGGGGATGACGACGCTCAAACCCGGCTCGGCCACGGCGCCTTTTCCGGGCATTGAGGCCCAGGTTGTGGACGAGCACGGCGCCCAGGTCCCGCCCAACGCGGGCGGCTACCTCGTGCTGCGCCGGCCGTGGCCGGCGATGCTCCGAGGCATCTACGGCGACCCGGCCCGCTTCCGCCGAGAGTACTGGGAGCGGATCCCAGGAGTGTATTTCACCGGCGACGGTGCGCGGCGCGACGAGGACGGACACTTCTGGCTGTTGGGCCGCGTGGATGACGTCATCAACGTCGCAGGGCACCGGATCGGCACGATGGAGGTCGAGAGCGCGCTGGTGGCCCACCCCAAGGTGGCCGAGGCGGCCGTCGTGGGAATGCAGCATGAGATCAAGGGACAGGCGCTGGCGGCCTTCGTCACGGTCAAGGAGGGGGTTGACACCGGCGGCGATGCGGCCGACGAGCTACGAGCACACGTCACCCAGAAGATCGGCGCGATTGCCCGCCCCGATCGCATAATGTTCACCGCAGAGCTCCCCAAGACCCGCAGCGGGAAGATCATGCGGCGACTGCTGCGTGACATCGCCGAGGGCCGCGTGATGGGCGACACGACAACGCTGGCGGATCCTTCGGTTATTCAGGGCCTGCGGGAGCGCTACGAAGAGGACGCCTAGAACCGAACGATCAGGTCGCCGGCGGGTCGGGCATCAGCATCCCGCGCAGCCGGTGCAGCGACGAGGCCAGAACTCGAGAGACGTGTTTCTGGGATATGCCGATGCGCGCGGCGCATTCCGACTGCGTCATGTCGGTGAAGAAGATATGGAATACAACGGCGCGCTGGAGCGGATTGAGGCTCTCCAGCGCTACAATCAGCATCATCCGATCCTCCAGCGGCACCTCCAGCCAGGCTGCCTGCCGTCGTCCGGTCCGATCCGCGTCCACCCTGGACTGCCCGCCCTCTCCCTCCACGTCGAGCGATATGGTTCGAACCACCTGGCGCGTCTTGAGGATCTTCGTCAGTGATTCCGCGTCCATGGAGAGCATCTCGGCCAGCCCGGCGAGGCCGGGGTATCGGCCGCTTTCGCCGAGGTGCTCGCCCACGGCCTGCTCGATCTGACCGTTGACCTGCTCCAGCCACCTGGGCCGGCGCAGCACCGACGCATGATCCCGCAGGTAGTGCCGGATCTCCCCACGGATGAAATGGCGCGCAAATACAAGGAACGGCGTCCCCCTGGACGGATCGAAGTTCTCGATGGCGTTGAGCAATCCCAGGAACCCAACCTGTACCAGATCTTCTTCCTGGCCGGGGTTCCGGTAATCGGAGGCGATCCCGCGTACGAGGGGCTCGCACGCGCGCACCAGCGCATCGCGCGCTTCGGGGTCGTGCGTGTTAGCGCAGTGCCGCACCGCCTCACCCCCGCTACTTGTGTTCTTTCAACGGATGAAGCGCGGATTCCTATTGGACCGGCCGAACTCCCTCCAGGTCGAACGCACTGTGCAAGGCGCGTACGGCGTTTTGGATCTCCTCGGCGGAAACCACGCATGAGATCTTGATCTCCGAGGTGCTGATCATCTGGATGTTGACGCCCGCCGACGCCAGCGCGCCGAACACCTTGGCCGCCACGCCGGGATTGGTGGCCATGCCTGCCCCGACGACGGACACCTTCGCCACCCCTTCGACGGCCACCACCTCCCCACCGCCGACCTCCAGAGCGATCCCACGCGTGGTCTCCTCCGCGACCGGGGCGTCGGCCCTCGTCACGGTAAACGAGATGTCCGCCTTGCCGCCGCGGCCGGCAGCCCTGACTATCATGTCCACGTTGATGTGCCGGTCGGCCAGCGCCGAGAAGATGCGGTGGGCGATGCCCGGGACGTCGGGGACGTCGGTGATCGTTATGCGCGCGACGTCAATGTCGTGGGTCACTCCGGTCACCGTTCGAATGCGTTCCACGTCGGGAGCCTCCTCAACGAGGGTGCCTGGCGCATCGCTCCAAGTCGAGCGCACGTGCATCCGCACGCGATATGCCTTGGCATACTCCACCGATCTGGCCTGCAGCACGACGGCGCCGCTTGAGGCCATCTCCAGCATCTCATCGTACGATAGACGGGCCAGTTGCCGGGCGTTGGGTTCGATCCTGGGGTCGGCGGTGAATACGCCCGGGACGTCGGTGTAGATCTCGCACTGATCCGCGCCCAGAGCCGACGCCAGCGCGACCGCGGTGACATCGGACCCACCGCGTCCCAGGGTTGTGATCTCATCCTCGGGAGTAACCCCCTGGAACCCCGCGACGATGACGATGCGGCCTTGCGCCAGCTCGGCATCTACGCGCCGCCGGTCAACATCGAGAATTCGGGCCTTGGTATGCACGTCGTCGGTGACGATCCGCACCTGACCGCCGGTCAGGGAGATCGCCTGCTCCCCGATTTCCTGGACCGCCATGCTCAACAGCGCGATCGAGATCTGCTCGCCCACCGCCATGAGCATGTCAAGTTCCCGCGCCGGCGGGCGCGAGGAGATCTCGCGGGCGCGCGCGATCAGATCGTCGGTCGTGTGGCCCGGGGCGGACACAACCACCACCACGTTCGAGCCCCCCCGGCGCGTCGCGGCCACGCGGGAAGCGACATGCCGCAGGCGCTCGGTCGTCGCGACCGAACTGCCCCCGTATTTCTGCACGATCAGATCCACGGCTCAACCATCCTAACAGCGTCGGGATCCTTCAACCCGTGGCCGGTCAGTATGCAGACAATGTCACCGTCGGGCAACCCGGCCTCCGGAAGATGCAGGGCGCCCGCGGCCGCGGCGGCCGAGGCGGGCTCAACGAAGACCCCTTCCGCTGCAAGCGCCCGCTGCGCCGCCAGGATCTCCTCATCGCTGACCTGCAGGAACCGGCCTCCCGAGACTTCCGCCGCCTCTACCGCACCCTTCCAGCTTGCCGGTCGGCCGATGCGGATCGCCGACGCCACGGTCTCCGGACGGGCCACGGGCGAACCGCGCACCAGCGGGTTCGCACCCTCGGCCTGAACCCCGATCATCCTGGGACGCGAGGTGATTCGCCCGGCCGCATGGTAGCGGAGGAACCCCATCCAGCACGCGGTGATGTTGCCGCCGTTCCCCACCGGAAGAACCAAGGCCGCCGGCGCGCGTCCCAGGGCGTCGCAGATCTCGTACGACGCCGTGGCCTGGCCCTCAAGTCGAAACGGATTGAGCGAGTTGACCAACGCGTATCCCTCTTCCGCGGCCGTCTTCACCGCCATGCCGAGGATCTCCTCGAACTCTCCCTCAACCTCCAGCACGCGCGCGCCGTGCGCGACGGCCTGAACGAGCTTCCCCCGAGCAACTGCGCCGGCAGGCAGCAGGATGCGACAGGGAAGACCTGCCCGGGCGGCATAGGCGGCGGCCGAGGCAGCGGTGTTGCCGGTGGAGGCGCAGATAACTCCACGGGCGCCCTCTTCGGCGGCCCGGCTTACGGCAACGGTCATGCCGCGGTCCTTGAACGAGCACGTTGGGTTGCTGCCTTCGAGTTTGAGCCACACCGGGCGTCCCAGGCGCCCTTCCAGCCACGACGAGGGAACCAGCGGCGTGCCCCCTTCGTGCAGCGTAACCCGGGTGGCCAACGGTGGCAGGAACTCCCCGTAGGCGGCGATGATCCCCTTCCAGGCAATGGGTGCCACGATGCCTCCCCCTGCGCGGTGCTGGCCACCGTATATCAGACGCACCAGGGCGTGTCAAGGCGCGCGAAGACCGGCGTAGCAACCTCCGCAAAAAGGGACTACTCTAGTGGGGCGCGGACACGGTGGGGTGCGGCATCCCCACCCGCGCAGGGGGACCATCGGATGGGACGCCATCCATCAAGACGCCACGCATCACCCGAGGATGTTCCGGTCGGACACCGGATACGCGAGCGCAGACGCGAACTCGGAATGACACAGACACACCTTGCCGGCGAGGTCTACACCAAGAGCTTCATCAGCCAGATGGAGAGCGGGCAAGCGGACCCCTCCGTGGACACCCTGCGCTACCTGAGCCGCAGGCTGGAGATGGCGTTGTCCAGCATTGCCGGCGGCGTTGCCGACCGGCATCTGGCCGCGGTGGAAGGCCTGCTGGCATGGGCGCAGGAGGCGCGGCAGGCCGGCCGCACCGACACGGCGCGCCGCGCGATCGAGATCGGCATCGAGATCGCCACGGCCCGCGCATTGCATCGCCACCTTGCAGAGGCCTGCCTGATCCTGGCGGAAATTGAGGTCGAGTCAGGGGCCGGCGATCGGGCGGGGAGGGCGCTGGAGCGGATTCCAGATCCAACCGTCCTGGCCGATCCCCGCGTTGTGATCCGGAAGGGCCTGGCTGACGGCCTGCTCGCCTTGAAGAAGGATGACATCTCCGAGGCCATCGTGGCGTTCCGCCGGGCGCTGTACCAATCCCGCAGGTCGGCCCGGCACAGTGACCTGACGGTCCGAGCGCTGGCAGGGCTCGGCGAGGCGCTCTCTCGGGCAGGCCGCCACGAGCAGGCCCGGCGCAGGCTTGAAGCCGCCGCGCGCATAGCGGCGCGGTCGCGCAGGTAGCAGTTCCGGCTACGGTTCTCCCGCCGCCAAACTCCGGACCGTGGCGTCGGCCAGGCGGGCAGCCTCGTGTCCGGACAGGCGTAACTGGCGGGCGGTCTCGACGGCCAGCACGTAGATCTGCGCCATCTGGCCGGAGCTGAGCTCGGGAAGCGCGTCGGGCTCCAGCCGCTCCCCCTCCGATCCTGCCTGCGCGCCCGGCTCGCCGGTCCGATCCGTGGACCGCAACCTCGCCAGCCACCGCTTGACGAACGCGCTGATCGCGCTCGCTGCTTCCTGCTTGAGCGTCTTCTTGATCTCGTTCAATATGAACGCCACGACCTCGGCGGCTACGGCCAGCGCGACCGGAGCAACCACTTTGGCCGCCCCGGATGGCCCAAACCCGCGCAGCGCAGCCTCGCGGGTCCGATCTTCCAGGGAGCCTCCGGCATTGCCGAAGAACGCCTCCTGACAGGCAGAAAACCCGGGTAACTCCTCGGGTGCCAGGGCCTGCACCACGCTCCGCGCCAGGTCGGCCACCATCTCCTGCTGTTCTTGATCGCTCATCGCGACCCCCTTTCTCCTTTGGATGAGCGCACGCGGACCGTGCGCGTTGCAGCGTCCCAGGTAGGAGCCTGCCATCCCAACCTGGCACACAACTCTGAGATCTTCACGTAGCCACGGTCGCCCCGCACGATCGCCGCCAAATCACAGTCCCCGGTCCCGGTGCGCAGGGCAGCCACCCGGCCGTCCATCCGAAGAACCATCCAACCCAGAGAGTCGGCCAGCGGCCGCAGCGGGCACCACGACGCCCCGCCCTTGAGCAATCCCTCATCCGAGATCATGCGGCCGTCTACGATCACGCGCACCGGAAGCAGCCGCTCATTCACTGCGACGCCACCCAGGCTTTCCCCAACCCTCCGGCGAAAGGCCTCGCCGACTTCAACCATAGGCCTCTGCGGGTCCCAGGGCAGGACCATGGGATCCCACTTGCCTCCCTGGGGCACGCCGAGCGCGGACTCGACCTCGCCGTGCCCCAGCACGGTCTCGAGAGCCACCGCTGTGTGATACCGTTCGCAGAGATCGGCTGCCACCACTGCCATCACCTCGTACTGGAGGGAGTTCATTGGGCACCTCCCTGCCCGGAAAGGCCGCTGCATGGCGCCGGCCATGCCGCACGCGGCAATGCCGATGCTTCCTGAGTTCAGCATTCGGACGTGCCGTGCGTAGTCGTCTCCGGCTGTGCTCACGTTGTCCGATATCGCGTGGTCGCCCCGCACCAGGCGGCCGTCGGATTCAATCAGAAGATGGTAGTGTTCCCGGTCGACGGAACCGGCGTGGTTCTCTCCGCCGGTCCAGTGGGTGATGATCCGCTCCATACGGCACTCGGGCATCCACGCGTCGGGCACCATTCGCGGCATCAGGGCTCTTCCCGAGGCATTAGGACTCTTCCCGAGGCTTCGGGGCCCCTGCCCGTCGAATCCGGCCTGCAATCTCCCTCCGGCGCGACCGGTCCTTGCCCTGCCGGAATTCTGCGATGTATCCCTCGAAGTCCCAAGATGAGAGGAACCGCGCGGATGCTGTCCGCCCGGACTCGTACAGGGCTAGGGCCCGGTGGCGCGGCAGGTGAAACTCCGTGCTCCCTACGCCCAGCGTCGGTATCGGAATCGTGCGCGCGAAGTCGGCGCTCTCGACGTACAGGCGATCGTGAGCCTCCAGCATGGTCTGGACTATGCTCTTGGCGTAGTCCACCACCCTGCCGGCCGCGCCGCGGGCCGCCACAGGCATGGGCAGGCGCTCAGAGACCGGGACCCTCGGGTCGGGCTCAACCAGCAATAGCCCGAAGGTAGGCCAGGGAGGCTCACCCTCGGTGTCAAACAGCCAGACCGGGAAGTTGGAGAGCATCCCGCCGTCCACGAGCAGGTGCTCCTGACCCGTTTGAGAGTGCCGGAACCGCACCGGCTCAAAGAAGATGGGAATGCTCATGCTCATCCGTGCCGACAGCGCTACATCGAGGTCATCCGGGCGCACGCCGAGCCGGTGAGCGTCGCGGGGGAGAACCAACAGGCGGCGTGCGGTCAGGTCTGAGACGATCACCTGAGCCCGAAACCGGTAGCGGGGCTGATCCGCAAACTCGGGGTGGATCAGATCGGAGAACGTACGCACGCCCCTGGCCTCCAGCAGACGGCGCACAAACGTGAGGAACGCGTCGCCCTCGTAGATCCCCTGGTCCAGCAGGATGCTGAGCGGCGTCCCGAAGAAGGGTATGCGGTCTTCCCAGGCGGTATCCAGGAAACTGCGGAAGTCGAGCTCGAGGATGATCTCACGCAGTTCCTGGGCGGAGTACCCGGCGGCGTGCAGGACGGCGACCATTGCGCCGGCAGAGGCGCCGGCCATGTTCTGGGGCAGGAAGCCGCGCTCCTCGAGGACCGAGAGAGCGCCGATCAGCCCTATTCCTTTGACCCCACCACCCTCAAAGACAAGGTCCACACGCTGGCCGCGCGGTGGGTCTATCCCATCCACCTGCTGGGGCATCGCGCCCACCTCCGAAGCCGGCCGGGTGCAGGTGATCTAGTTGGCGGCGAGCGCGGCCTCCTGGGCGCGAAACGCACGGGCGAAAAGCCGGGCCGCCTTCCCTTCCTCCTCACGCTCGAGCGCCAGGAAGGCGTAGTCGCGGCTGATCCGGGCGATCTCTCCCGCCGCCTGGAGGCGCTCGAACTGCTCCAGAGCGAAGGCGTACCGGTGAGCGGCTTCATCGAGACGGCCCTCACGATGGCAGACCGCGGCCACCACCGCCTCGGCGCGCGCCGCCTCCGATGGATCCTGGAGCTTCACGGCCAGACGGATCGCTTCTTCTGCCTGTTCACGCGCTGCCTGAAGATCCCCGCGCAGCATCGCGGCCCTGGCGAGTTCCGTCAGCGTCTGTGCCCGCCCGGCGTCGTCGGCCAGATGACTGGCCAGGGTGAAGCTCTGCTGGAGCGCCTCTGTGCCCTCGCTGAGGCGACCGCGACTCACCAGCAGAATGCCCAGGCTACGCTTGACCGTGCCCAGCAGATGGAGGTTCTCTTGAGCCTCGAAGAGCAAGGCGGCCCGCGCCAAGTGATCATGGGCCAGATCAAAAGCCTGCTGACGCTCATAGGCGACGCCGAGGTTGAAGTGGAGCAGTCCCAGCGCGCTCATATCGCCCAACGGCTCAAGCCGTTCGAGGGCTGCCTGGTAGCAGTCAAGCGCTTGTGCGGGGAGGCCGAGTTCTGAATAGGTCCGGCCGAGGTTGGCCAGTTGCCTGCCCTCGAACTCCGTGTCCACGGGGACGGCCGAGCGGATCGCGCTCAGGGCCCGGGAGAATGCTTCTCGGGCGGCCGGGTAGTCGCGCTGCCGGAGGGAGAGGAACCCTGTGGCGCTTGCCACGCGCGCGACGAGATCCGGCCGCCCGAGCGCACCCGCAATGGCGCGCCCGCGTTCCAGGTGGTGTTCGGCCAGGTCAAACTGCCTCAGCCCCGTGAGCGCCTGGCCCAGTCCGATCTGGATACGGAATGCGACCTCCAACCCGGGATCCGAAGCCGACGCTTGTTCCGCCTCCTGAAATGCTTCCATGGCATCGGTGAAGCTGTGTTGCCGCAACAACGATGTGCCTAGTTCCAGCTTCAGGGCGACCTTCTTGCGCGGGGGTGGGTCGGCGTCAAGCAGGTCTCCAAGCGGCACGTTCAACCGGCCTGCAAGCACGCGCAGCGTTTCGAGTGAAGGGCGAACCTTGTCGTGCTCGAGCATGCTGATGAAGCTCTCGGAAAGGTCGCCCGCCGCCAGCCGGCGCTGGGTTAGGCCGCGGCTCTTACGGGCTTGGCGGACCTTCTCACCAAGCGTCACGGTCTTCTCTCCAATCCGGCTTCTGGCTAGCCTGCGCCGATCAACTCACCGTCGCCGTGGCCGGCCCAGCCGCCGTTCAGCAGCTCGCCGTCACCGTGACCGGCCCAGCCGCCGCTCAGCAGCTCGCCGTCGCCGTGACCGGCCCAGCCGCCGTTCAGCAGCTCGCCGTCACCGTGACCGGCCCAGCCGCCGCTCAGCAGCTCGCCGTCACCGTGACCGGCAGTACTCAGCGCAGTGGGTTGTATGGCGGCGGTAGCCGCCATGACAAGCGAGATCGCGAAGGCGAGGGCGATGATCTTCCGCATGTGAGTCTCCTCCTTAGGCGTTCGGCCGGGCGGGCTGCAGTGGGGTGTGATGTAAGGATCCGTGTGAAGCTGGATGCCCGAAGTCAGGTTTCTGTTCGACACGGGCTACTGAAGTTCCTCCTGAGAAGGCCGGAAACTTCACCTATATTGAACCACCCCGGCCTCCGGGCACTGAAGTTGGCGGAGTTGTACGGGCCGGCGATCTGCATGGGAGGATTCACGGCTGCGGATGGCCGAAGCATGGGCCGAAGGCTCGGGTCGGGGGTGTCCCCTCTGGACCGACGGTGCCGGAGGACGTCGTGCCGGTTTCCACCCCCGACCCTTCAACACCCACCAACCCACAACAAGACCCCGCGGTTGGACACCGCGGGGTCTCGTCGCTCTCACGAGGGTACCAATCAGGTTGTGGTACTTCACAGTCGGCGGCGCCTGATCTACTCTTGATGTGGGCTGCGCACGGTCTCGGGGGCGACCGTGAGTGTGCCATGGCCACTGCGAGGTGCGTGTGCAGAGAGCGCCACTGCCCAGAACGAACTCGGGGACCCCGAGTTCGACGATCCGGGTCACGCTTCAGAAGGACCCGGCATCGGGCGTACCGCTCTACCTCCAGGTCGCTGCCGCCATCGAAGATCAGATCGAGCGCAACGGCATACTGATCGGCGAACGCCTGCCGACCCAGCGTGCGCTGGCTCTCCAGACGGGCATCAGCCGCAACACGGTTGTCCAAGCCTACCGGGAACTGGAGCAGCGCGGATGGGTGCGCAGCCGCGTGGGCCGCGGCACGTTCGCGACCAGACCCGTAACCGGCCCGACCGCCACGCCCGCCTGGCAGCCCCAGTTCTCAACAACGATCAACCGGCTGACCACCCCCTTCCTGGGTGAGGCGCACGGGCAGCACGCGGCGCCGCTGAGCCTCGCCATGGGAAAGGTGCCGGCCGATCCTGCGATCATTGAATCCTTCCGGCATATGCTCGACCTCGTGCTCGAAAGAGAAGGCGCCCGGGCCTTTGACCCTGGGCCACCTGAGGGACTCCCCGCGCTCCGGGCGGCA
>Ga0208244_101508_pt1 | contig 11881 bp, 8 predicted proteins | sample SubbioCR12Aug_5A_FD_184828 | JGI IMG/M metagenome (GOLD analysis project Ga0208244, IMG submission 184828) | Serpentinite rock and fluid subsurface biosphere microbial communities from McLaughlin Reserve, California, USA - CR12Aug_5A (SPAdes) | ecosystem: Environmental > Terrestrial > Deep... | reverse complement strand
TTTTTGCTGCTCTGTTGATTGCAATGCTGTTCGTTTTAAATATGGCCGGTTGCACACCTGCCGCTCCGGGTGAAGAAGATGTAACACCCCCTGAGGATGAAACCCCAGCGATTGAATTCGACGGAGAAATAAAAATTGCCGTCACCGGCCCGATGACCAACATCCAGGGCGAAATGATGTGGTGGGGCGCCCAGATGGCGGCCGAAGAGATCAATGCTGACGGAGGAGTAGCTATTGGAGATGAAGCTTACTCGATTCGCCTGATTCAGGTTGAAACCGATGAAATTATGGATCCGCTTGGCGCTGTATCGGCAGTTGAAAACGTGATTGTTTCCGAAGATCCGGACTTCCTGATTGGCGGTTTCCGCACCGAAGCGGTTACTCCCTACACCGAACTGGCTGCGGTTGACTATCAGAAGATCTTTATGATTTGTGGCGCCGCTACCAACGAACTTTTGAAAGGTCGCGTTGATGAAGACTATGATACCTGGAAATATCTCTTTAGGGTAACACCGATCAAGTCTACCGACCTGGTCATGGTTACAGTTCAGATGTTAAAGCAGGTAGCGGATACAATTCGCGAGGAAATGGGTATTGATACGCCTAAGGTAGCGATTCTCGCCGAGGCGCTGGAATGGAACGAGGCGCTGGTGCAATTGGCTCCGAATATTATCCCAACTCTTGGCATGGAATTTGTCGGTACCTTCCGCCCCTCTGCAGTAGCCTCAGATGTTACCACTGAGCTGCGAGGAATTGAGGCTTCAGGAGCTCACATTATCTACACCATTATGTCCGGCCCTGTAGGGATCCCATTTGGCAAACAGTGGGGCGAGCTGGAAATTCCGGCCTGTCCGGTAGGGATCAACGTTGAAGCGCAGAAATCCGGCTACTTTGCTGCTACTGATGGTTTCGGTGACTATGACTATACTCTGAATACGTTTGCCCAGAATGCTGCCATCACCGACAAAACGCTGCCTTTTATTGCCAAGTTCCTCGAAAAATATGGGCAGCTTCCTAACTACAATGCCGATACCTACAGCGCTGTTTATATTCTGAAAGAAGCAGTAGAAAGAGCAGGAACTCTTGATACAGACTCAGTAATCGTAGAGTTGGAAAAAACAGATTTCATCAGTGCTGCAGGACGTATTGTCTTTGATGATACGCACGATATAATCTGGGCTCCCGGTTACGTTACCGCAGTCGGTATCCAGTGGCAGGACGGCGAACTTCTTGGCGCATGGCCCTATGATTGGAAGCCTGATCCGAATAATCCTGATCTGGTTGTGGGTTATGAAGGGATAGTTCCCTATCAGATCCCTCCGCATGTTTTAAGACAGTGGAGAGAGTAAAAGCTGGGAAATTGACGTAAATTATTAGTTCCAGGAGAGGAGCCCCTGATCAGGGGCTCCTCCGGTTGAATAACTTGGCTGGTAGAGATCTTCTGACAATAACCTGTTAAAGAGCGGTGTTCTTTCGGGCACTATCACAGTCGAGCCATTATTCATTGATCTAGACGAGAGGAATTTGCCATGCTCAGTGACATTTTAGTATACGGATTGATGAACGGCGCTGTATATGCCATGCTGGCGATCGGGTTTTCCTTGATTTTCGGGGCAGCCAGGATTATTAACCTGGCCCATACAGCCTTCTTTATGTTGGCAGCTTACGCTGTTTTCTATTTTGGCACTATGAATTCTTTTCACCCGCTGATTTCTATTCCGCTGTCAATTATTATTGTTGTAGCGGTAGGGGTTTTAGTTTATTACGTTTTTATGGAACCGATTCGCGAACACGAAACGGCGGTTCTGATTATTACCGTATCGGTTGCCCTGGTTTTCCAGGAACTGATTTTGATCATTTTCGGCGGCCATTACCGGGGGGTTTCTACAATTGTCTCCGGCTATATCAGCCCAATGGGCATTAGGATCTCTTACCAGTACTTGCTGACCTTAGGCGTTGTCAGTATATCGCTGCTTGCCGTTTGGCTGGTATTAATGAAAACGCGCCTTGGGACTGCCATTCGCGCCTCGGCACAGGATCGTGAAGTAGCCAACCTGATGGGCATGAATGTGGCCGGCATTGCGGCGGCAACGATGGCCATATCGGTTGGCCTGGCTGCAGTAGCCGGTGTGATGGTGGCCCCGCTCTACACTTTAGAGCCGCATATGTGGTTAAATCCGCTGGTTTTGGTGCTGGCCATCGTGATTCTTGGCGGGCTGGGCAGTATCAAGGGCAGCTTCATCGGTGCGATGATTCTTGCCTTTATCGAAGTTACGGTAGTATTCTTAATGCCAGGAGGCGCTTTCCTGAAAGTAGCGATTGCCCTCGCCATCATGTTGATTATTTTAATAATCAGACCTGAAGGCCTCTACGGAGTATACCTGGAAGGAGAGCGATAAACCGATGACTGCAATCAGAATGGCTCTGCGTTATGTCCGCAATGAAGTGCTGGTGCTTCCGACCCGGGTAATCGCTGTCCTTTTTGTGCTGGCTCTGATTTTTATGCCGCTAATCACGAAGGACATGTATATCCTGAGAATTCTTACTATCGCCGCCATTTTTTCAATCTATGCGGCCAGTTGGGATTTGCTTTCCGGCTTTGTCGGCCAGGTTAGCTTCGGTCATGCCCTCTTTTTCGGCGTTGCCGCCTATACTACAGCGCTGCTAAACCTGCGCCTGGGGCTCTCACCACTGATTACCATTCCCATCGGTGGCATTGCCGCTGTGCTGATTGGCCTGTTGGTTGGCATCCCCTGCTTGCGTTTAAAGGGCCCCTACCTTGGTCTGGCCACCCTGGCTTTCCCGATTATGCTGATGGGTATAATATTTGTATTTCCCAAATTCTTTGGTGGTGAATTGGGGATTTCCGGGATCACTCGCCTTGCTTCTGTACGCCTGCATGAGTATTATATTGCGGTGGTCCTGATGCTGGTGCTTTGTTATGCAATGTGGAAGATAACAGATTCGAAGATCGGCATAATATTTCATGCCATTCGGGAAGACGAAATTGCCGTGCGCGCATCAGGTATTAACACTACCAAGTATAAACTGCTTGCTTTTTGCCTGAGCGGCTTTTTCGCCGGTATTGCCGGCGGCCTTTACACTCACTTTTTAAGGATTGCCGGTCCTTCAATGCTGGCCGTGTTGATGTCTTTTCAGGCCATTATTTGGTCTATTTTCGGTGGAATTGTCACTATTTACGGGGCAGTGGTCGGAGTCTTTATCCTTTTTCCGGCGCTGGAATTTTTACGTGCTGCTGCGCAATACCGCATGCTGATCTTTGCCCTGATCGTTTTACTGGTTTTACGCTTAATGCCTGAGGGCATCACTACTTTTTTCCGGGATAAGATAGAACGTGAATGTCCGCGCTGCAAGGTGCGCAACGCTTTTAACCGCAAAGAATGTCGGATTTGCTACTCCGACATGCGCTAATGAGATGTTTGATGAATACTGGATCTAAAAGTCAGGGTGGTTTATTTTGCCCCCTCACCCTAACCCTCTCCCTCCAGGGAGAGGGGATCGAAAATCTTTATTATTTCGGGGGTTTGTACGAATAAATCGCCATCCAATCATAGGAAGGAAACTACTTCCGTTCGATCAAAGAAGGGGAATAGTTTCCCATCCTCTTGAATAGAAGAGATTCCAAAATTCCCTCCCCCTTGAGGGGGGAGGTTCGGGGTGGGGGTGGAGATTTTTCCAATCTCTCGCTCAAGGAGTAAAAAGGGAGCGTCCTCAGACGCTCCCTTGATTCTTGTTCAGCAGCTATGTTATGAAGTTGAAACTATAGATTACAATCCTAAATACGACTGCCTCACAGTTTCATCCTTCAGCAACTCAGCGCTGGTCCCCTGGGTCACAATCTTACCATGCGACAGGATATAGTTGCGGTCAGCCATGGCAAAGGTCATGCTTACATCCTGCTCAACCAACAAAATAGTCATTCCCGAGGCCTGGATTTCTTTAATTTTATCAAAAACCAGCTGTTTAACCTGCGGAGCCAGGCCGGTTGACGGTTCGTCGATACAGAGCAGAAGCGGTTTCACCATCAGTGACCGGCCAATCGCCAGCATCTGCTGTTCCCCCCCGGAAAGGGTGCCCGAGATCTGCTTCGCTCGGTCTTTTAAAATAGGGAAAATATGGTATACTGCTTCTAAGTTGTCGTGAAAATCTTTTTTATCTTTAATCAGATAAGCTCCGGCTGCCAGGTTTTCATAGACAGTCATTTCCGTAAAGGGCCGTCTGCGTTCCGGGCAGTGAATTAAACCCCTTTTAACGATATCGTGGGCGGCAATACTCTCAATGTTTTCACCGTTAAAGGTTACAGTGCCTTCGATGGTAATATCCCCGTAACGGGTCCCTTTTAAGGTTTCTCTTTCCCAGCGAACTAAACCGGTAATGGTGCGGATAAAAGTTGATTTACCGGCTCCGTTCGGACCGACCAGGCTAACCAGCTCTCCACTGTCAACCTCTATGCTTACATCGTTTAAGATCATCGCTGTATCGTAGGCAACGGTCAGGTTTTTTACCTCCAGCAGCACTTATACCACCTCCTTGCCGATGTAGGCCTCGATAACTTTTTCATTCTTGATGATTTCTTCCGGTGTGCCGGTGGCAATAACACCGCCAAAGTGCATCACTACAACCCGGTCAACAATTTTCATCAGTTCGTGTAGCTTATGTTCAATAATGATCATCGCGGCGCCCTCGCTATGCAGGCGGCCAAAGCGTCCGCCCTTGTGTAGACGTCGTACCGACTTGGCCATTAGCTCAGTCTCTGTTGGAGTTAAACCGCCGAAGGGTTCATCTAAAATCAGCAGTTCCGGTTCGGTGGCGATCGCCCGGGCAACCTCAAGCCGTTTCAGGTCGCCCTGCGAGAGGCGGGACGCCGGCTCCATGGCCAGATCAGAGATCCCGGCAAATTCTAAGGCATCCATGGCCCGCGCTTCTACTCTCTTAACCCATTCGCCACGCCTTGATGTCCGCGGGCCGAGACATGGCACCATAACATTGGCCACGATTGGCAGGCGGCGGAAAGGTCGGGTGGTTTGAAAAGTACCCGCAATTCCTTCTTCAACAATTCCCCAGGTTTTCATTCGGGTTATATCCTTGCCCCGCAGGCGAATAGAACCGCTGTCAGGCCTCAGGATGCCCATGATCAGACGGACTAGGGTAGTCTTACCGGCTCCGTTTGGCCCGATCAGGCCGATCATTTCATCGCGGGCCACCTGGAAACTGACATTGTCGATTGCCGTTAATCCGCCAAAGCGCTTGGTTATATTTTCTACTTCAAAAAAGGGTGTGCTCAATTTTAAACCTCCTCGTCAAGCTCTTCACGCAGCTCTCGCCTTGAAATTTTACCTACATCTGTCTTCGGCAGTTCCCCGCGGAATTCGATGATCTTTGGCACTTTATAGTGAGCCAGGTTTTCCTTGCAGTAAATCATCATGTCTTCCTCGGACACCTTGCCGCGGGCTTCCGGGTTAAGCACTATGTTGGCCTTGATATACTGCCCGACTTTTGGATCGGGTACGCCGATCACCCCAACCGCCTTGATCTGGGGATGCTTGTAAAGGACTTCTTCAATTTCACGGGCAAAAACGGAATAACCTTTAAATTTAATTAAGTCTTTCGAGCGGTCATAGAAGATAAAGTAGCCCTCTTCATCCATGCGCACCAAATCACCGGTTTTCATGAAACGCATTCCATCTATTTCCAGGAAGGTTTTCATATTGTCTTCATCGCGGTTCCAGTAGCCCTGCATGATGTTCGGGCCGTTGATGATCATTTCGCCGGTTTCTCCAAACGGGAGAAATTCGTTGTTGTCAGCATCGATAATCGCTGACGTAACATTTGGTAACGGCACGCCGAATGAACCCGGCTTACTGCCGCCAAGCGGGTTAACATGGCTGACTCCACTGGTTTCGGTCATCCCGTAACCTTCTGTGATGATGCTTCCGGTTCTCTTGGTCCAACCCTCAAGAGTAGTGGTATGCAAGGTATCAGCGCCGCAGGTGATCATCTTCAGCCGCTTCCAATTTACCCGGTCTGTTTTTTCGTACTCTTTCAGGTATTCGAAGAAGGTTGGCACGCCGAAAAAGGTGCTGGCCTGGTATTTTTCCATCGAATAGAGAATATCGTCAATATCCGGGGTGGTGAAGAGAATCAGGGTGCCGCCCATTAACATCGTGTTCAGCATCACCACAACCTGACCGTAAATATGATAGAAAGGTAAAAATGCCAGAACAACTTCTTTGCCTTCTTCGATAATCGGCCAGGCAGCCTTAATTTGTGCCTGACAGGCAATCAGGTTGCGGTGAGTAAGCATAACACCCTTGGGGTGGGCAGTTGTCCCGCCGGTATAGGGAAGCGAAGCCAGATCTTTGGCCGGGTCGATTTCCACCGTCGGTAGGTTTGGTTCGGTCTTTTTAATTAAATCTTTCATCCGGTAAAGACCGGCACTCTCGTCGATTTTTGGAATGGGTACCTCAAGCTCGCTGAAAGCTTTACGCAGGACACTTTTGCCGATCATGCGGCGTATTGTTGGCAGATAATCACTGATTCCGGTCAGATAGACCCGATCCAGTTTCAAGCCGGTTTTTTCGATATTGTCATAAAGTATATCCTGGCAGACAACTGTTTTTGCGCCGCTGTCGTTCAGCTGGTGCGTGACTTCGCTGCTGGTATAGACAGGGCTGATTGGGGTTACCGTACCCCCGACTTTAAGGGTGGCAAAATAAGCGATTATGTACTGCGGGCTGTTCAATAGGTAGAGAGCTACTTTGTCGCCCTTCTTAACCCCCATCTGAGACAAGGCCGTGGCAAAGCGGTTCACCTCATCATGCAGCTGTTTGAATGTAATTTTGTTCCCATAAAAAATAACCGCCGTTTGATTGGCGTATTTTTGGGCAGTTTCGTCGAACAGATCAACTAGTGACTTTTCCGAATACTCTACTGTTGCGGGAACATCTTTGTGGTAGTGCTGCAACCAAGGCTTTGATAAGTATACATCTTTGTTGTTCACTCTAGTTATGAGCCCTCCTTTTTAAAAGCGCGTATATTTGTAAATTACTAAATATTATAATAAAAATTGCCTAATAACACAATAGAAAAATATTTGTAATGTTGTAATGTTGGTAATGTTGGTATCTTCTATATATTACCATAAGCGATGATGACCTTGCTGCTTGGATCTGCTTGGATTTGTTGCGTATTTTCTTGACGGACCGGTTGCTAACCCTTATAATCTTATTGGGAAAAAAGTTTGTGTCGGGGTGGCGGAATAGGCAGACGCGCACGTTTGAGGGGCGTGTGGTAAATACCGTGGGGGTTCAAGTCCCCCTCCCGACACCAGCTTGCGAGAAGCGTAGAGAGAAATCTTTACGCTTTTTCTTTTTGCGATCACATACTATAATGGGGTAGGTACTTTCTAGCGGCGGCGGAAAACCATCTGTTGTTTATAAAAGTATTAAAGGTTAACCGAGAAAGGGAAATAATTGTATACTATATCTGAAACCCCAATTGCCCGAATGATTACTCTCGATAAAGACGAAGTCATCGGGCGAATTATCAGAGGCAAAACCCACTTTGGCCTGGATCAGATTAATCAGGCAAAGCAGTTCATCTCATTACAGAACAAAGATTGGCAACCTTTTCATTTTGTCGACGTTGGCGCAAATATCGGTACACATATTATTGCTGCTCTTAAAGGCGCCGGATTCTCCGAAGCTACAGCTTTTGAACCGGTGTCGGAACTTTATGAAGTTCTGAAAGAAAATATCAGCATCAATGATCTCAGCCACAAGTCTGCACTTTTTAATCTGGCCCTTTCAAAGAAAAGGGCCATCCTTCAAGTTGAACTTTCTCCCCATAATACGGGTGACAACCGGATCGTTAAATCTAATCGTTTATCCAGGCACCATGAAGCTGTTTGGGACAAAACATCGGTTTTGACAATCACTCTGGACAGTATTGTGAATCTGAAGAACGATCAGCTCAACTTCCTGCCGTTAAACATTAGCAAAATATACTTAAAATACAGGGCATTGAAATTACATGGAGAGAACCACAATAATGGTCGATTGCTAACCTTAACTAAGGCTTTTCTCAATCGAAATAATACTCTTGTTTGGATTGACACACAGGGACATGAGCCGGATGTGTTCAGAGGAGCCGGCAGACTGCTGAAGTCTAAAATACCCCTGGTTACTGAATTCTGGCCGTACGGGCTGACCAGGGCTGGGTTTTCTTTCAACACCTACTGGAAATATCTTAAACACCGGAAAATCTATATCCTAACCGAAGAGCCAAAACCTTTTTCAAGGCAAGATGCGCTAAACTTTTTCAAATCTGCTGTTCAACATGAAAATGAAAGCTATTCTCCCCATTTGGACTTGCTGGTTCTCTAAATACTATGGAAATAATACTGGGAATAAAGGGTGAAGCCCTGTTATTAAACAGGGCTTCACGATAAAGCTTAAAAAAGATAGACATTTTACGCCTTAATTATCCGGTGTAACTAATCAAAACTAAGCGTGCTTACAATCTCAGTAAAAAAGGCTTCATCATACTTAAAAATAGCACCTAGTGTAGCTACGGTAACTGTCACCCACTTGCCGTCTTTTTCTGCTGTCATAGCCATGGCATCAAGGGCAATGACCGGCACTGCCGGGTGGTTAAACTTAAAGATAATCTTTGTTCCATCAACACCGCCGACAAGCCTTACAGCTTCTTGTGAATCAATCTTAACTTTGGATCCTTCGGCTGCATTGATCGCTCCTTCAAGAGCTTCTTCGACGCTTGCTGCTTCACCAACATTTACAAACATCAGCGGAGCTCTGTCTTCGGAAGCAACATAGTAAACAATACTTGATCCTTCAGAAATATCGTTATCTAGCCATTCTGCCGGATGTTTTACAGAGAATCCGTAATCCGAGTTGACGTATTCTTTATACTCGAACGAGGGGACTACCGGCTCTGGTTCTGCTACTTCCTCTTCCGGAGCTTCAGCTTCTTCGGCAGGTGCTTCAGGTTCTACTACAGGTGTTTCGGAAGCACAACCGGCCAGCGATAACATGAATAAAAGAGACATCAAAATAAGAAGATAAACGGTTAACCTTGCTTTTAACATTAATCTTGCCTCCTCTTAGTTTTTTCAGCATGCATTACTGAATACCTATTGTTTAAGGACCGATTAATTCTCTTTTCCGGTCAGCCCTCCCCTCTATGAACCTCAAAAGTCTCTCATTCTTTCTATAAAACCTGACTAAACCGGCTTTTCAGTCTTTCTATTCTTGCAAATTGGTTATTTATACTTCGCCTAATATTTTTAAACTCCTCTTTTTCAGACAAATTTTAGTGTTGAACAGATTTCGGTATGTTATAATCTGGCTATTAGCTTTACGATTACTGGAGGCAGTGTCCATGTCTGAAGACTGGAAGCATAAAGAGAATAAGCTTGAGACCGAAAATAATCTGCATGGCACTGATTCTGCCGTCCCAAAAGGGGAAATAGTTCCGGACCGGCTTGAAAAGAGTGAGCAGATAGCGGAAGAGCATAATTGTTCAGGCGCTGGAGAACAAGTGAGCATCCCTGCCGACAGCGAAAAAAAAATACAATTCAGCACAATTAAAAATATTCTTCTTGTGGCCGGTGCTCTGCCGGCATTACTTTTGCTTGCCGGCGGCTTGGTATCACTGGTTTTCTATTACCAGATTCAGGAGACCCAGCGGGTTGTTCTTGATGAAGGCATAAATTCTCCGGACATAATTATCGCAGAGAATACTGCTGACGAGGAAGATGCCGTTCGTGAGGAAATAGGCGCGCAATTTCCTGAACATATTGTCAATATTGGGCTTCTCGGTTTTGACCGCGGCTGGGGTCGTGAAGACAGGGGCCACTATATGTTTCGTCCTGATGTTCAGGCAGTTATCTCTATAGATTTTGAGAAAGACCAAGTTTCTGTAGTAAGGATTCCCCGTGATTCTTATGTTCCGATTCACGGCGCCGGAGGTTTTCACGACAAGATAAACCATTCTTACCAATACGGTTATTATGCCGGCGGTGGAGATGATCAGAACGCTGACGGGATTCGCTATACCCTGATGACGGTTAGCGATGTTCTAGGGGGAATACCGATCCATTACTATATATCGGTGGATATGTACTCCGTTATTGCCCTGGTTTATGTCTTGGGTGGCATCCATTATGATGTAGAAGAGAGAATTGTCGACGAAGTTTGGATCTATGGAGTCCTACTGCCACCGATCGAACCAGGATACCAGCTTTTAGACGGTACTAATTACATGCGTATTCTGCAGTATCGCGATGCTAAATCAAGCCAGGATCACGGGCGTATTGAACGTCAGAGCAAACTACTGGCAGCAACTTATCGCTACCTGCGCAAAAACGGCAGGATTTCCGATATACCGGCAATCTACAGAATCTACAAAGAATACGTAGATACCGACCTGTCTTATAAAAAGATTTCGGCGCTCGCGAACTATTTTCTAAAAATTGATCTTACCGATGATAATTTACATTTTTATACTTTACAGGGATCAACCCAGATGAAAGACGGTATTTATTACGAAGTTATCGCGCAGGATCAACGTTTGGAGATAATAGAAGAGGTTTTCGGTCTGAGAGTTGATCCATGGCCCCCGCTTGTTTTAAAAGATAGCCCGGAGTATATCAAGGAACAGGAACGGAAAAGGCGAATGGAGGAGGGTGGCGGACTTAGTCCCCAATTTCCCGGATTTGAAAATATGCCGCAGCTCGAAGATTTCTTTTACCAACAATCCTTTTAGTAACGATGCAGCGATTAGTTTAAGATTGTAGATGTTTCCGTTTGAGAATAATAATCAGTAAACTATTTACAGAACACGGCTTGTGTTAATGTTAAGAAGGGGATGAGGCTCAAAATTGGATAAGCTTAAAATTGCCTTTTTGACCTATCGCGGTAATATGCGCTGCGGAGGTCAGGGAATCTATTCCTGGTATCTTGTTAAAGAGTTAAAAAAGCTAGGGCATGAAATTACCGTAATTTCCGGCCCCCCCTATATCGACCCTCTTGAACAGGTAGATATTAAGAAATTGCCTTCCATGTATGATGTTTATGACCGCAGGTTGCCTCAGCCTCTGTCAAGGTTACTTAACCCCTTGAATTTTTGGGAATGGGTACAAATTATCTCGAAAGGTTTTCCTGAACCCTTTACCTTTACCCTGCGTACCTATTTATATTTACGCAAGCTTTTGAAACGCGGTGATTTTGATCTGGTGCATGACAACCAATCTCTCGGTTACGGGCTTCTTTTTCTGCGCCGCTGGGTTCCGGTAACCGCTACGGTCCATCACCCAATGCATGTTGATCGGGAAGCATCGCTGAAACAGGCAAGAAGTATGCGGGAGAGAATAAAAAAACACCGTTTTTATGGTTTTATTGCTATGCAGGATCGGGTTATAAGGCGCCTCGATGGTCTGATTACGGTTTCGAATGCAGCTAAGGAGGCCAATATCCACTCTTTTCGCATTCCTGAAAAAAGTATGCAAGTAATCTATAACGGTGTGGATACTAGCATCTTTCGTCCATTAAACTTAAAAAGGACAGAAAACAGTCTCTTACTGGTTACCAACACTGAGGATCGCAAAAAAGGAGTGCTTTACCTTTTTAAAGCTATGCAAATGCTGCCGGAGGAAGTAAAGCTAATTGTAGTAGATGAAGTAAAAAAGCGTAATTACGCTTTTGTTTTACGCGAGGAGATGGGCCTTCAAGCGAGAGTAACTTTTACCGGCCGTTTATCTACTGAAGACCTGGTAGAACAGTATAATAAAGCAAGCGTTCTAGTTGTACCCTCGGTTTATGAAGGGTTCGGCCTACCCGCC
>Ga0208244_101507_pt1 | contig 11882 bp, 13 predicted proteins | sample SubbioCR12Aug_5A_FD_184828 | JGI IMG/M metagenome (GOLD analysis project Ga0208244, IMG submission 184828) | Serpentinite rock and fluid subsurface biosphere microbial communities from McLaughlin Reserve, California, USA - CR12Aug_5A (SPAdes) | ecosystem: Environmental > Terrestrial > Deep... | reverse complement strand
GCCTTCGGTTTCGACGGTATGCCATTGAATCCCGCCGATGCGGCTGAGACGGAGGCGTCCGTTGCTCTTGATCTCCTTGACCACCGCGCCGAGTGTGTCCACGTGGGCGGTTAACGCAACAGGCGGCAAATCGGACTTCACTTGCCACTTTGCAAGCAATGCGCCCTTGCGCGTGCGTGAAAGTTCCAACTGCTTGTATTTGGAAAGTTCCTGTTCGACAAAATCAATCGCCTCGCTGGCAAACCCCGTTGGTGAGGGGATGTTGAGCAAGTCAACCAGGAAGTTTGTGAAATAGGTTTCGTCAATTTTTGGGAGGGACATAAGACACCTAATCCACATCAATAAGAATAACTTTTACTGGCACGGCGGGAAAATGACGTTTTAGTCTTTCAATGTCATATACAAGTTGTTCTCCATAAGAAACACCAGATGACATGCCTTTATGTAAACTATGGCATGGCACTATTTCAACACCGACATCTGCTTTATTTTCATTGAAGAAGTATTGAAATTTTGCCATATCGTAGAACATAAACGCGTATTTCCCGAATTGTACTTCGACCAAAACTTTTTCTTTGACAAAATCTATTTGCTTATATGCACCCGCAACTGCAACTTCCGAATCTGGAATTTGAATGGTGTATGTATCGCGCAATTCTGCATACCCCCTTTTATGAAATTCATCCTTAAAATGAGTGTTCATGTCAATAGGAGAATATAACTTCTTGCCTTGTTTGCTTTTTTCTTTGCTGATTTTTGTTTTATAAGCCTTAACAAGACTGATAACATCATATATTTCTTTCTCGTATTTCGGATAACGCACTTTCAGGATTTCCGATCCGCCAAGATGTGAATACTCGTAAACAATTTTCATTTTCTTTTCTCCACTCTATACTTTTTAGACCTTTCCATAAGGGTAGGTTGAGACGGCTTGTTTATACGTATTGTTTTAGGTGGAATATTTTTGGCTGGCTGAACAGGATCGTAAACAGGTCTTTCCATGGGACGCATTTTCAATTCCCCTTTCATTGCCTTTTGTATTCTCTTTTTGGCAATAGCAAGGTATTCTTCCATTACCTCTGCTCCAATTGCTTTTCGATTGTGCATTAATGCTGCAATGGCAGTACTCCCAACCCCCATAAATGGATCAAGCACCCAGTCATTTTCTTTTGTCATTGATAAAACCAGGCGTTCTATCAATTCGATTGGAAATTGACATGGATGAACAGTTTTTTCTACATGATTTGCTTTCACGTTAGGAATATCCCATACGTCGCTTGGATTTTTGCCAAGAGGGTTTCCTGATAATTCTCCTTTTTTAGGACCCTTGAAATATTTTTTTTGCGGATACTTTTGAGGTACTCGAATTGGATCCAAGTTAAACGTGTAATCATTAGATTTTGTGAACCAAAGAATTACCTCATATCTACCTGAGAACCTCTTTGAAGCATGCAAACCATGTCCAAATGTCCAAACAATTCGATTTCTCAGATGCAAACCAAGCGACGAAAAGATTGGAAATAGAACAATATCAAGCGGAACAATCTCTCCATTGTTAACATAATTTCCAACTTGCCAACATATATTCCCGTCGCTACTGAGGACACGAACACATTCTTCTATTACTTGCTTTTGTTGATCTAGGTAATAATCCAGTTTCATCTTAGCCTCGTACTCTTTGCCAAGATTGTAAGGCGGAGACGTAACAATAAGTTTTACACTATTATCAGGTATCTGCTTCAATAATTCTAGACAATCACCTGAAAATAGAACGCACGATGAATTTGAGTCAAATTTTGAAGATATTTTCATATCTATATTATAAGATCAAATGTTCTCAAACCCCGAAACGATCTTTCTCCACTCTCCCGGCACTGGGATGGTCTTCAATCCCTCATAATCGAACGTGACGAGGATCACTGTTCCGCTTGCCATGATTTTGCCGGTTTCGGCGTGCATCACGCTCTGCTCCACCGTCATGGACTTGTTGCCGATCTTCGTCGTCCGCGCGCCGACCTTGAGCGGATCGCCGTAATGAGCGGGCGCATGATAGGTAATGTGGATGTCCGCGACGATGACGCCGATCTCCATAAAAGACTGGTCTTTGGTGAACAAACCCAATTGCAAGAAATAGTAGATGCGCGCCTGTTCGAAGTAGGTCAGGTATTTCGCGTTGTTGACATGTCCCTGCGGGTCCAAATCTCCGTAGCGGACTTCGGTTGGGTGGAAGAATTTGTAGTCGGTCATGGCGGCGATTATAGCCCAATCAAAAGAGCGGATGGAAATTGCAATGCATTTTGTCATTCAACGGTGCCGCCCGCCTTCCTCTGCCGCACCGCCTCGAACAATAACACCGAACCTGCCACCCCCGCATTGAGGGATTCCACCTCTCCCGTCATCGGGATGCTGATGCTCCCATCCGCCACCCCCCGCGCGGACTCGCTCACCCCGTCCGCTTCACTGCCAATGATCAATGCCACAGGTTCTCTTAGATTGGTTTCCCAGCATGATTGCCCATCCATGTCCGCAACGAAAACCTTCAAACCTTCCAACTTTATAACTTGCTCAATCTCCCCCCAACTCATCATACGAATCGGCACCCTGAAATGCGCCCCCATCCCCGCGCGGACGACTTTCGGTGCGAACGCATCCGTTGTCTCCGGGGGAATCAGCACCGCCTGAACGCCTGTCGCCGCCGCCGAGCGGAGCAACGTGCCGAGATTGCCCGGGTCACGGATTTGGTCGGGAATGAGGATGAAATTGGGGGATTCGGGAAACGGTAAATTGGTAAATTGGACAACTGCAACGACGCCCTGCGGCGCATCCGTCTCGCTGATGGATTTCATCACGCTCGGTGAAACTTCCTCCACCTCCACGCCTTTTGACCTTAGACCTTCGACCTGTGACTTTCCCCTCTCATTCAGCGAATCGTCAAATAAAACAAACTGAATTTTCCATCCGCTCTTCACCGCTTCTTCAAGCAAGCGCACGCCTTCCACGACGAATGCCCCCGCCTCGCGGCGCTCCTTTGTCCGTCCCAACAAGGCGCGGACGAGTTTCACCTTCGGATTTTGGTTCGATGTGATCATTTCCCCCACGTCCTTTTCCATATGTCAAGAAAGACATTCACGCTTGCGTCGTCGAACAACACAATGCGGACAGTTTTCACCGATGAGGCATCTTTTGCACCGAAATACGTATTGATGGATTTGAAGATGATCCCCGCCGCGCGGTCTTTTGGAAAACCGAAGATGCCTGTCGAGATCGCTGGCATGGAGATGGATTTGCATTTCAGTTCATCCGCCACGCGCAGGGAACCGGTCACTGCAGCGGCGAGTTTTGCATCGTCCGTTCCATCGTCCGCCCACACGGGACCCACAGCGTGGATGATGTACTTCGCGGGCAGGTCCCCGCCCGAAGTCCAGGCGGGATGCGAGTGGGAGACAGGTCCGTGCTGGCGGACCCACTCGTCGCTTTCCTTTTGAACCATCGGTCCGCCGCGTTTCGAGATCGCCCATGCCACCCCGCCGCCATGTTGTAAATGTTCATTCGCGGCGTTGACAATGGCATCCACCTCTTCAATCGTAAGATCTCCCTGCACAATTTGCAGGGTTTGCCCCGACGATAAAGTTTTTTCTGCTACAACGGTATTCATGCAATTATTTTACCCCCGTTAAACATTGCAGGGGCTGGGTTACCCAGCCCCTGCAATAAATTTACTTTGTTTGCGCCACAACCGCGGCGAACGCCTGCGGGTTGCGGACTGCGATGTCTGCGAGCATCTTGCGGTTGAGTTCGATATTCGCCTTCTTCATTGCAGCGACCAGACGGCTGTAGGTCGTGCCGTTCAGCCGAGCCGCGGCGTTGATGCGGGCGATCCACAACTTGCGCAGGTCACGCTTGCGCACGCGGCGATCACGGGTCGCGTACCACAGGCTTTTGAGCATCGCTTCGTTCGCTCGTCTGAACAGCAAATGCTTCGAGCCGCGCTGACCTTTCGTGATCTTCAAAACTTTCTTATGACGGCGGTACCCTTGGGGTCCTCCTTTAACGCGCATGTTTCACTACCTCCTGCAAACTCGCGGGCGTCGGTGGGTTACACCAGTTGCGCACACCCGAAAGCCGCAAATAAAAAGATTTTCGACGACCGGAAGATTACCCTTCCATGTTTGGTGCAAGGCGCTTGATGCGTTTCACGTACTTGCGACCCTTCACAGGGACCATCTCGCTCAATAACGCCTTTGTGCGGTCCGACGTGCGGCGGCGCAAATGGCTTTTGCCGCCCTTCGTTCGCACGAGTGTGCCGGAGCCGGTCAGGCGGAATCGTTTGGATGTCGCCTTATGCGTCTTCAGCTTGATTTTTCCAGACTTCTTTGCTTTGCGAGGCATTGCTGGTTACTCCTTTCTGGCAAAATGAACCGCGGGACAAACTTTCTCCCGCGGACGTTCAACATCGTTTGGGACTTTCTGCTAGAGATGCCGTCTCCGGCGTCATCAGGCTTGCGCTTCAGGCTTCGCCTCAGCCTGCTCAGATTTCTCTTTCTTTTTTACCCCGCCCTTGGCAGGGACCAGTACCACGAGCATGGTACGCCCTTCCATTTGCGGCGGCACTTCGATGGTCGCAACGTCGGACAGGTCTTGCGCGATCTCTTTCAGGTCCTTCAGCGCAATCTCGGGATAATCCATCTCGCGCCCGCGAAATTTGACCGTCACACGGACTTTGTGACCCTGTCCGAGCCAGCGGCGGGCGTCATCCACCTTGAAACCGCGGTGCGCGACGTTCGTCTTGGGGCGCAGGCGGATTTCCTTGACCTCGATCTTGGTCTGGGTTTTCTTTGCCTCACGCTCCTTCTTTGCCTTCTCATAGATGAACTTCCCAAAGTCCATCACGCGACAGACGGGCGGATTGGCACCGGGCGAGACCTCCACAAGATCCATATCCGCTTCGCGTGCAATCTTCAAGGCTTCCTTGATGGACACAACCCCCACGTTGCCTCCATCCGGACCGATCAGGCGCACTTCCGCGACGCGGATGCCCTCATTTACTCGAAAGTCGTTGGCGCTTATAAGTTTCTCCTCGTTTCGTAGACAAAACAAACCCAGCCTTGGCTGGTTTTTGGCGGGCGAATGATACCATGAAGCCGCACGAGTCGTCAACAAAAATGGGCTTATTTCGCTGAATCGACCATGGGCAGGAAAACAGTGCGGTACATTGCATCGCGTTCGTCCGGGTGGCTGAACATGATGATGATCAGCGAGGTTTGTCCCACCTGTGCCGCCGCTACATCCACGGGGCGTCCGTTGGAGGTGGCGTAATACAGTCTCCACGTCATGCCGTTTGCCTGCCGCATACCGTCTTCGACAGGCGCATTGTCCAGTCCGCGGTATCCGTATGCGCTCGATGAGAAATAATCCTTCAAATCCTGCACACTGATGGGCAGACGGAACGCGCCGACCTGGGTGATGTCGAATGGCGATGAATACCGCACGAAAAACCCGCTGTCGTAACGCCATGTGTGCGGCACATCCAGGGTCATGCCAAGTGTATTCTGTCTCTTTAGTTCGATGGCAGGCTCGCCTGTGTATGGAACCAGGAATTCGATGTTACGGGAAGCGTTCAAGCAGGGTTGATTCGGCTCGGATGCAGGATCAGCCAAAAAGTCCAGGGTGATGCGCATGGCACAGCGGCTTGGATCACTGGTGGTCGGCGTATGTCCCAGATGGGGGAATTCGATATAAAAACTATTGGACAGGTTTTTCGCCGCCTGTTTTCCAAACACGGGAGGCGTGGCAGGATCGAACGCGCCCTCGATTACCAGCGCCGGAATATCGCTGATGACCGCGTCGTTCTCGCCCAGGCTTGGTCCTGCTGTTCCCCAGGACTTGCACGCTTTTGTCATTTCGGAAAAGCGACCATAGAACGGACGCCATACAGCCTGGTTGACATTCATCTGCTCCCATGCAAGGCGGAGTTCCTCCTCCGATGCGGCGAGGACATGCTCGCGGCACATCATGGAAATATACAAGCCGTGGCTGATGCCGTCGAAGGCATAGGGCAGGGCGTATTGTGCGGCAAACAGCGTGGTGTAATCCCCGTCCCTCACGCGGTATATCGTTTGCGGCGCGGTGTCGATCAGGTAGGAAACTTTTGCGAGCCCCATCACAACGGACATGAGATAGTAGCCATCCATAGTTTCGGTTACTGTGCCGATCGGGTAGGCGGAGGTTGTCACGGTGACGGGGTTGGCATCCAGTTCGTTGACCAGTTCCCAAAAGACGGGTTCAATATCCGGGTAGGCGCGGTTGCAAGCCGGGTCCGCCGCGCAGGATTGGAACAGGGTCGAAAGGGTGGAATGCACCGAATTCGGATATTCCTTGATCAGGCTGGTTTCGACCGGTACGACCGAATCGAGAATGGCGGTTCGTACAATTTCGGGATGGTTGCGCATGGTGACGAGCGCCAGCCGTGTTCCGTACGATGCCCCGTATAAATTCACGGTTTGGTAGCCGAGCAGTTGGACGATGTCCCTGAGGTCTGCCGCGCTCTCGGTGGTGGAGTAGGCGCTCAAGTTTGCGCCTTTTGACTGCAGCAACCCGCCGCACGAAAGGAAGGCGTTTTGATACACGATTTCCTTTGTGCTGCGCTCGATTTTTCCATAGATATCCTGGCGGAAGACCCTTTCCAATTCATCGCACTTGAGCGCGGGTTCCGAGATGCCCGTGCCGCGCTGGTCGAAAACGACGAAATCGCGCTGGGAGAGGAAGGGCTCCACGATGTATGAATATGCCTGCACGCTGAATTCGATTGCCGCCGAACCGGGTCCGCCCTGCAGAAAGATGACGGGATCGGGGGCGGGATTCCTGCTTGTGCTTTTGAAGACAGCCACAGCCAGTCGAATCGTGCGGGATGGGTTGCCGGTTCGAGTTTCCGGTACAGTGACATACCCGCAGGTGACCCGCACTCCGCGCGGCGCGTCAAATTGGCATGGTGTTTCTTCATATATGGGCGTGTATACAATGGTGGGCAGCGGCGTGGGTAACTGGGTCGGTGGGGTTTCCGTGCCGGTGGCGATAACGACGGGGGGAGAGGTGGGGATGTCTTGAACCTGGGGAGGAGGCGCGAGCGGTTGGCGAAATGTGTCGGAGAGCATGAAGAGTACGGCGGTTGAAGTCAGGACGAGGATGACAGCACCCGCAATAATGGATGCGGTCAAGAGCCGATGATCCGCCTTCTTTTTGATACGGCGGGGCGGCTTTTTTTCTTGAACAGCAGTTTGGATGTCGTATGGGGAAAAAGGGTGGACGGTGTCAGGCTCAGGTGTTGGTTCGGGATCAGGGGATGGGGGCGGAGGCGGTGTCTTAGTCTGGGTTGGAGGAGCAGGCTGGGGCTTGGAAAGAAGCGCGAGTTGCTTTTTTGCATCCGCGTTGTCGGGGTTAATGGTCAGCGCGCGCTGGAAGCAGAATCTGCGCTGGTCTGCATTTGGAATGCACATGCCGAGCAGATACCAGCCCTTTTCGGAGCGCGGATACTGCTTTACGAGCTGGGCAAGAATGGAGGCGGCTCGCTGACGGTTGCCGGATTTTAAGGCTGATATGCCCGCCTGCAAAAGTTCCTGTTCAGACACAAACCCATCCTTGGGAGAAAATGGAGCCGAATGTCATCAGGCTTCATTATACTCAACCGCCGGTTTCATGCGCGGAGTGACCTTGTGCCAGCGCGGGGGGAATGCCGTTCGCCTGAAATGAGATGGACTGGCGGTCTGCCGCTTCCCCCTCGGACCTTGCCTGCTTCACCTGCCCGGCGCTTCCCTCACCTGGAGGTCGGAGAAAGTAAATCTGCCATGCTGCTTTTCCCCCGGATCCACGGAAAGGTACACCCTGCCAACCGAAAATTGGTTGTCTCTAAAGGACCCGGCAAACACGCCATTGAGATACACGCGGAATGAGTCGTGGTTACAGATCACGCGCAGGCGGTTGCTCTCATTGAATCCTTCGCGAAGGGCGGTGTGAGACGTCCATGGCAACAACCGCTTCCAACTCAACATTCCATCCTTCTCGTCCTTTTCGAAAAAGCCAAAGGTGTAGGATGCCTGAACAGAGATCAAAAAACCGTAACCGCCGTCGTTCGACAGCCGCGGATAAATCCCAGCGCGGACATCCTCCTTTGAACCGCTGGTAAATTTTATGGAGACACTGACATCGAAATCGTCCAACAAACCTGAGCTTCGCAGCATGTAATAAGCCCCTGCCGTCTTGGGTGGGAATGTCCCGCGGAGTTCGGGTGGTTCGGCTTTGTGGAAGGTGGTCTTATCTTCGTTCAGCACCTCCCAACCGGGCATGACCTTATGGCTGAAATCCGCGCCGAGCAGCAGGTTGCCCATATCGGGATCCGGTGTAAGTGATGCGGGGACACGAAAACTCGTCCCGCAAAATTCACAGGACGCGATGGCTTTTTTCAGGGCGGCGGCAGGTAGCGCCGCCCCGCAATTGGGACAATGGATCGACTTTATCATGCCTCTAATTTTACCCGTGGAACCATGTTGTGATTGTATTTGCTATTTACACACCGTGTTTGGCTTCAGCCTACGGCACTTGGGTGTGCCGGGCATCTTTCCCCCCCCATGCAACTCCCGTCAAACTTCCACGTAGATGTATCAGGTATAATTCGACCAGACAAGCAAAGGAAAGGAAAACCATGTTTGGGTTGAGCTGGATCGAAGTCATTTACTGGGTATCCGCCATCGTCGGCGGGACGCTATTGCTGCTCCGCATGTTGTTACTGATATTCGGCGGCGGAGACTTCGGCGAGGATGTGGATGGCGGCGGCGCCCTGGACGGGGATGTGGGTTTCAAATTCCTCTCCCTGCAGGGATTGACGTCCTTTTTCATGATGTTCGGGCTGGTTGGATTGGCAATGCTAAAAGCCGACATGCCCATCCTGTTGACCGTCATTGGCGGGATGGCGGCAGGCGCAGCCACGGTCGCGGTGACCGGGCTGATCTTTTCCCAGATGAAGCGCCTGCAAACCGATGGAACGATCAACATCCGCAATACCATCGGCAGTGAAGGCAGCGTCTACCTGACCATTCCAAAGAACGGCACGGGACAGGTGCAGGTCATCGTGCAAGGCTCGTTAAAGATTTTCGATGCTTCGTCCAAAAGCAAGACCGCCATCACCACCGGTGAAAAAGTCCGCGTGGTGGATGTATCGGGCGGAAATACTCTGATTGTCGAAAAAATACGATAACACAAGGAGGCTGGAATGGGTTCTACCACGTTGGGCGTCCTGGCTTTAATGGCCTTTGTCATACTCATCTTTTTTTTCGTAATATTCCTGGCGAGCCGCTACAAACGCTGTCCGTCGGACCGGGTTCTGGTCATTTACGGGCGCGTGGAAAAGGGACGCTCGAGCAAGACCACGCACGGAGGCGGCGCGTTCGTCTGGCCCCTCATTCAGGATTACGCCTACCTGAACCTCACCCCCATCACGATCAATATCCCTCTCGAAAATGCGTTGTCCATGCAGAACATCCGCATCAACGTGCCGAGCACGTTCACGGTCGGCGTCAGCACGGTCCCTGAGATCATGAGCAACGCCGCGGAAAGGATTCTGCGCCTGCCGCAGAACGCCATCGAGGAAATGGCGAAGGAGATCATCTTCGGGCAGTTGCGTCTCACGGTCGCCTCATTGACCATCGAGCAGATCAACCAGGACCGCGAAAGTTTCCTCGAAGCCATCCGCAATAATGTGGAACCTGAGTTGAACAAGATCGGCTTGCAGTTGATCAACGTCAACATTACGGACATCACCGATGCGTCGGACTACATTGCAAGCATCGGGAAGAAAGCCGCGGCGGAAGCCATCAACCAGGCAAAAGTCGATGTGGCGGAGCAATCCAAACACGGTGCGATCGGTGAAGCGAATGCCATCCGCGAGCAGGAGATCAGGGTTGCGGAAGCCATGGCGGAGGCAGAAATTGGTAGAAAAACCGCCGACGCAAACCAGCGCCAGCGGGTGCAGGAGCAGGAAGCGCTTGCGGTCCGCGGTGAGAACACATCCAAGGCGCAGATCGCGGAGTACAACGCCGAACTGGAAGTGAAGCAAGCCGCCGCGCTGAGACAGGCGGAAGTGGCGCGATTCGAAGCGCAGGTCGCCATCCAGCAGGCGCTGTACAAAGCCGAACAGGAACGCCTGCGCGCCGAGGAAGTGGTGCGTGAGGAGATCGAAAAGAACAAGGTCGAGATCGCCGCGGAAGCCGAAGCGGAACGTGTCCGCCGCGAGGCAAAAGGCGAGGCGGATGGAATCCTGTTCAAATACCAGGCGGAAGCTGAAGGTATGCAAAAACTGCTCGAAGCCAAGGCGGACGGGTATCGCAGACTGGTCGAAAGCGTCGGCGGCGATGCACAAGCCGCATCCACGTTGTTGATGATCGAAAAGCTGGAAGAACTGGTTGCGCGACAGGTGGAAGCCATCAGCAACCTCAAGATCGACAAGATCACCGTCTGGGATTCAGGCGGAAACGGCGACGGCTCGTCCACCTCGAACTTCATTTCCAACCTGTTCAAGAGCCTGCCTCCGCTTCAGGAGATATCCGAAATGGCGGGTGTGCAGCTGCCTGAATATCTTGGGAAGGTGAAGGGACAAGGCACGGTAGTCGAAGCCGCCGGAGCGCCCGATACCAAAAAGGGCAAGCCGAAGACTCAAGACGGATAGACACTTCATGGTAACAAAAAAGCCCGGCATTGGTCGGGCTTTTTGTTTGGAATGTTGTACAATCACGGAGCACGAAACTCAAAACAAAATCCGAAGAGAGATCTCGAATGAAATTAGACGCCGCGCTTCCCCCCGTCCCATTGAAGGATGTCCCCGCAATTGCAAAAGCCGCCGAAGGGATCGGTTTTTCTGCATTGTGGACGCAGGAAACCCAGCACGATCCATTTTTGCCGTGTGCGTTGATCGCGGAACATACCGCGAAACTGGAGATGGGAACCGCCATTGCAGTGTCGTTTGCGCGCTCGCCTGCCAACCTTGCCTACACGGCTTGGGACCTCGCGGCTCAGTCCGGGGGGAGGTTCATTCTCGGGCTTGGCACGCAGGTCAAGGCGCATGTCGAGAGGCGGTTTGGGATGTCGTGGCCCCAGTCGGTGACGGGGAAACTGCGCGAGCAGATCCAGGTCATCCGCGCGTTGTGGGACTCGTGGCAGAACGGGACGAAGTTGAACTTCCGCGGCGAGTATTACAAAATTACGCTGATGTCGCCGTTTTTCAACCCGGGCGCAATTGCGAATCCGAATATTCCAATCTATATCGCGGGCGTAAATACGGGACTTGCCCGTCTGGCGGGTGAACTGTGCGAGGGATTCCACGCGCATCCGTTTAACAGTCCGCGCTATATGAATGAGGTGATCCTGCCTTCCATCGAGGAGGGGCTGCGAAAAAGCGGAAGAAAACGAAGCGATGTTGTGGTTTCGATGACGCCCTTCGTGGCGACCACACCCGAGGAGCAAGCCTTTGCGCGGATGCAGGTCGCATTCTACGCTTCGACCCCTTCGTACAAACCTGTGATGGACCTGCACGGCTGGGGCGATACCGCCGGGCAGTTATCGGGATTCGCCTCCAAGGGGGAGTGGGCGGAGATGCCCATGCTGATCACCGATGAGATGCTGGCGGAGTTCTGTTTGATGACCACGCAGGAGAACCTGGCGGGTGATTTGAAAAAGCGCTTCGGCGGCATCGCGGACCGGTTAACGCTGTACACGCCCTTCGTCCCCGGCGAGAAGGATGACTGGTGGCGGGCGCTGGCGGGTTCGTTTGCTCGATAAGTCGGCATAAATGCTTAAAAAAGATTTCCTGTTTCTTCATCTCAGTTCCCTGCCCTACT